>ERZ1694966.565-NODE-565-length-20970-cov-8.638633_pt1 | contig 20970 bp, 21 predicted proteins | sample MGYA00581611_ERZ1694966 | MGnify/ENA primary metagenome ERZ1694966 (study PRJEB42213, sample SAMN07424282) | human gut metagenome | biome: ENVO:00009003; feature: ENVO:2100002; material: ENVO:00002003 | host: Homo sapiens | place: USA | collected 2014 ...
TCGGAGATGTGTATAAGAGACAGCATATAATTGCTTTGTTATAATAAATTTATGAGTCCACTAAAAAAATCATAAGCCTTTCAATTTAGAAGTAGATATGTAGTTTTCTCCCATTTTTTTTATGGTAATGCTTGCAATTTTCATCTTATAAACAAAGATTCTACAGTGCATGTTTTATAGATTGAAATCAAAATTTATTAATCGAAATTTTAGAGAGACTTTTTGGAGCGGACTCATTTATTAATTCAATATACTTTTCAACAAAAGCATCTTCAGTATTATTTCGAAGAATCTTTGCCCTGTTTGTTTTGCTCATATCAGCAAGCTCAATCTCGCTGGTATTTAGCAGACGAGCGATTGCATCTGCTATACTCTCCGGATTGTATGGATCAAACAAGTAACCATTCTCAGCATCCTTTACAATACGAGGCAGTTCTACAACATTACTACAGATAACAGGAAGCCCGCAACTCATCGCCTCACATAGTACATTCGGATACCCTTCATATATTGAGGGCAGACATAGTGCATCCGCATTATGGTATTCCTTGACAATTTGCGAAGATGGAGCATGTACGGTCACATAATCCTCAATACATAACTCTTTTATCTTAGCAAGCAATGACTCAAAATATCCCGTATGATAATTGTTACCAAACCAGTTACAATGGAATTTGTATCCTTTGCTCTTAGCTATCGCTATACCTTCAGCATAGTTAAGATAATTCTTTTGAGTAGTATATCTTGCGACCGTTACAATATTGAATACATCATTCGAGGATTTCTCAAAAGCAGGTTGGAATTTCTCTACATCCACAAAGTTCACAATGGGATAAACTTTCTTTGCGAGTCCTGGATAATGCTTTGTAATAAACTCGCCTTGTGAGAAAGAGTTTGGAACAATAGCGTTAGCTAAACGATAAATATTGAATCTAATTCTATCAGTTCGTTCAAGAGTGAGATTGGTATTTCGTTCTCCAACAATGAGCTTATACCCGCACAATAATTTTGCAGCACATGCCGTTAAATTTGGAGAGGGCAAGAATGAGATCATAACATCAGGATTGAATGCTTTTGCAATCTTTGAGAAACGCCATATACGAGTCTTTGAAGGAGTTAACTCAATATGTAGCTCATAATCAACTCCTGCATTACGTAAAAATGGCTCATAAAATTGTGTAAAGTCTGCCTTAAAATATGTTACAACCTTCACGCAATATCCCCGTTGGTGAAGAAGAATTGCCAAACCACATAGTTGGCGTTCTGCTCCACCTGGGCCGAGGTTTTCTGTAAATAAGAGTATCTTTTTCATTATAGTTCATTGTTATAATACAGAATTGTAAAGATCAACATGCGCTTTTACTACAGTTCCTATATCAAAGTCTTCTATACTATGATTCTTAGTTCTATCAGTATTGTTATCAAGGATAACTTTTGCCCAATCCTTAGCGCTATCAGATAAAGATAGAGCAAACGTGTTAGGATTCCGAAGGACTTCTGAAGGTATGGCATCCGATGCCACTACTCTTATGTTAAACACTTGAGCCTCCACAGCGACCAGTGAAAAAGACTCTGAACGAGACGGAACCAGACACACATTAGAAACACTTAATATAGCGGTTGCATCTTTTCTTAATCCCAGGATTTTGACTTTGTCTATCGGGATGTTATATTTTAAAATTCGCTCGTCTATTATTTTTCTAACACTCTTTTCTTCCTGGCCAACATATAAAAGATAAGCATTCGACTTGTTTTTTAAAACCTCATCAAGAACATCTATTGCCCACTCTTGGTTTTTTACCGGATGGAAACGTCCTACCATGGTGATTATAAAAGAATCCTCTGGCAGGCCTATAGAGGATACGAATTCTTCCTTTACATACCTTTTCGAACGAATATCTCCTATAGATAACCCATTGGGAATTCTATGGATTTTGCTGTTTTGAAAGAGTTCTTGTGCATCTTGATACATTGTTTCATTGAGGACAATAGTAGTCAACCCTAATCCTACGCTTTGTCTATATACTAATCTTTCTTCTTCTGTAAAGAGTTTCCATATTCGCTTAAAATCTGCGTGAAAAGTAAAGAACTGTTGGCCTAACGGGAGTGTTATGAATTTGTTATAACAGATGGTTGTATGCCAATGTATTATCTCAGGTTTTTTGCGTCCTACTATCTTGGAAAGTCTTTTGTCAAAATAAGAAGAATACTTATTCAGTTTTTGAAGAAATATTCTAATGAATAATGAAACATCATTATTAATGACATAAGGGGTCAAATGGTAGATTGGGATATTCTGCTTCTCTAGTTGCTCCGACAAGTAAAATTTTCTTGCATCAATTGAAATAGCAAGAACATCATGACCCTGTCTCTTTAATTCACAAAGATAATTGGCTACAATGTTTTCTGCGCCACCCATCTGGAATCCATGTACTATATAACAAATCTTCATTTTATTATAATATGATATATCTTTGATACGATTGGCTTAATCCCGTACTGCCAAAACAAGTAAGCTTGCTCGTCTATTTTCTGAAAGAACGGCGATCCTGATTCGATGCTCGAAAACACGTCAAATGACACTATGTCATTCGAATAATTAATCAGCAACTTCACAAACTCCTTAAGGCAATACTTTTTATCTTCTCTTTCCCACTCGTGGGCATGAAAAACAGCCGTATATATCCCTTCTTTTGACACATTAGGACAACCGCTCGCTCTACACGGTAACAATTTTAAACCATCAATTTCATAGGGTCGAGAACTTTTCGCATCCGACATATACTTGAAGCCATTCGCTGCAAGTGCCTTTATTGTGTTTTCGTCATAAGAATGTGCTGGTGCAAAAAAGACATCAGTATATATACCATGTTCATTTAAAATTTTTTTGCCCTTCTTTATCTTCTCTATCTGAATTTCTAATGAGTGCCCCGCAAACTCTGAACCATATCTATTATTTACAATACCCTTGTTATGAGAGTCAAATACATGCTGATAACCATGCATAGCAATGGTGTAGCCCTTCTCCTGCAAAGTCTTAATATTATTCCAAAAGTCAAGATGCTCAGCCTCTATCTGTAAATCAGGATCCTTACAATCTGGTATAACCCCTATCAGTGGTTTTATGTTATATTTATCCAATAAATCGACAGCATATTTCCATTGAACGTAATTCATTGTTGGACATATATCATCGAAACGCACCAAAATTCTTCTCATAGTTTATCTGCAATTCTATTAATTATGTACTATTTTCTTCAAATGATTCTCAGATATACGAATTAAATCATCAACTTTTGGCGAGACTACACCGTAATCTATCCGTTCAAGTTTAGTCGGTTTTATATCGTCTTTACAGAATCTATCAGTCAAGCAAAATTCATTGAGTACTTCTGAAATACGGTCGTTGTCATTATTAACCTCGTTATCTGACAATTTTGTAAAGACATAGAATGGTTTCTGCAGTTTTACAGATAACATTATGCCATGAAACGAATCAGTAACAAGACACTCACAGTTATCGATTAGGCTTATAAACTCTTGTGGCCCAACATCCATAATACAATTTTTCTTGGAAGCATAATATGGGTGTGTTAGAATATAGTGTACAGGAAGACCCGTTTTTGACCCCAGCATTTCTGCATATGCCGACACGCAAGGTTTTGTTCCTAATATGTAACAAAGAATATACTTACCTATTGGATGATTATTGTCGCGCCTAGATACCTTTCTCCACTGTTCTGCAGTTAATAGCATTGTAGGATCTAGTACAAATTCAACTTCACGCTTCAACTTTTTTGCAAGCAATTCTGAATTTGATCTCTCCCGACATGAAATCAAATTGAATTCATTAACTCGAGGAACAAATGCTTCCAAAAACTCTATTGAGAGGTGTGTAGTTCCAAAGCTAGGAGCATAGGAGTATTTCTTACGATAATCTGTAACAAAGTCTAACAAACGCATAGGATCTCCTCCTCGCAATATTGCATCCGGAAACCACATTTGGTCGCTACCTACGATAAACTTATCATATACATTATTTGCAGAGTTTAGGGTAGAAGGAATAAAAATTTTCCTTCTTATCTCTCGCAAGCGGAAATCTTCTGTACGCTTTGCCGTCCCTTTAAACATGCGAGTTTCCCAGTGATTTGTATTGAGGTCGGCTAATTTAAGCGCACGAAGTAAACTTAAAAATGACTGCTTTATTGCCGATGCAATAATACGACTTTCTGATCTTGGTATTGTATAGTCGATATATTCATTATCGTAGCCAAGGTCAAGCAGTTTTTTATGTAGTGCATAAGCTTGTAGTGCTGTTCCAAGGTTATTCCAATGTAGTTGTGATATAAGCGCAATCATAAACTATTTCTTGCGTATTGGTTTTAAAATCCATCTTATTACATCCTTCATCGTTCTGATAGGGTGCTTTATCCATTCTCTATAGATGTGCTTTCTGCGTTGTCTCAAAAGAACAGCCAACATATCGTCAAATGAGATATTGGGATCAGTAACTGCACAATGGATTACATCATCATGCAATTTGATTTTTGGTGATTTTCTGTGTTGCCCCTCTGCTGCTATCTTGAAAGGATATTCTTTAAGCTCACAGTTAGTTTGTTTCACCAACTCAAGACCCTTCTCTGTGAATGTGATAATGCAGTTAACACCATCTTTATTCTCACGATACTCCTCACCCCACATATCGCCAATACGAATATCTGCAGACGAATTATCATATCGGTACTTACAATGAGTATAACAAGCCTTTCCCAAACAATCTTCGGCCATAAAGAATTTAAAGAAAGGATTGCCTTGAGAATGTCTTTTCTGGTACTTACCATTCTCGCCTCTAGCAATTATGTTGTACGAGTCATGCCAACCAGTATATACCTCGTTGGCTTTTTCGTCATAATCGTTTTCTGCAAAACCATCTTTCCAGACTACTTTATTTCTCCATGAGGCATAATATACTTTCCCTATATGTTGCTCAAGGCAGGATACATATTTCTGCCAGATAAACATCGATGCTACACCATGACAATATACGTCAACTAATATGAAATTATCTCCAATGCGCTTTAGTCTTATAAATCTTCTAAAAGAATCGATTTGACATGGTGTACCGACAACAAGATATTTATCATTTTTATTAATACTTCTGAATCCGTCAACAGTATAGCTTTGAATATATTTGCTGCCTTTAGATTGAAGCAGTTCTTCTAAACTTGACGCAACATAATGCTCTGCAACATTACGTTCTCCATTATACCTCACTCCACATACTTTATAGCCCAAAGTGAGTGCAGTTTTAGCCAACTCATATGCCGCACCGCCTGAGGTGCATTCTTTCCTAGTTTGAGTATCATTACTCCATGCTGCAAATGACTTCAAAACTGGGGCTTCTAACGCTCTTTTTGCGAAGTTGTATGCACATGTTTTTGAACAAAGCCCACAATCAACACATTTTTTTTCGTCCAAATGAGGCTCATAAAATCCATTGGGACTTAATTCTATTTTGATTGCATCTTTATTACAGATAACGGCACATAAGCCACATCCATAGCAATCTTCATTATCCTTGACTGTCATTTATCTATGAAGAATTTTCTTTAATAATCTCACAGGTAGCAACCATCTTACCGACATATAGCAAGTGGATATGATATGATTCTTTCTGTTTTGCTTCAACTCTGTCTGTAGACATGTTTTAGCAGCCTTCCCAAAATTTTTCTGCACCTTGTAGTTTTCCAAGAACAGCTTTCGATTAGGATGTCCTTTCGCTGGAGCTTTGAGTTGTCGCTGTGGCTTTACAGCTTCTTCCAGCGATCGCTCTTCTAAAAAGAGTTTGTCTGATACTGCAGAAAGATACTTGTCTCCCTTTTCTGTATTTACCAAGCATAATGAAACTTGTCGGTTCCAATGGTTAAATGGCTTTGATTTCCCAAGTCCATCAAAATCACCAAATGTCAAATCAGAGACTCTTTCGGTCCTTGCATAATGGCATTGATAACAATTCTCTCTGTATTGGAGTTCATGCATATACCCGATATAGTAGAGATTCTTGTCATAATGATTTTGGTTATAGAATGGTTTGCTTTCACTATTTGACTTTAGAGTGAACTTGAATGTCTCGGTACCCAAAACCGGATCTCGGAAAGAAATATGATCGCCTTTCTTGCCGTATCTTTTTTCTATATCATTCAAATATTGAAAGAAATAATCCTCGTTGACTACACCATGACATAGTATATCAGCCGTGAGTAGATTATCTGAATCTGCTATTTTCCCCAAGTATGTTTTCAGAGCTGCGACATGACAGGGTAAGCCAACAAAGAAAACAAATTTATTATCTTTTAATGCTAATCTAATTTTTTTGAATATATCATCCATATGTGCATAGAGATACTTCGAGTTCTTTACTCTCTGAATATCTTCGCATGATTTGAGTTCAATAAAACGGGCTCCTCTTTCACGTGTAAGTTCAACACCAGCCGTGAATCCCCCGTTCTCTATGGTATACTGATAGAATACAGATGTGATTCCTCCCGAGGCTGAAGTTCTACGGTCTTCTTTATCAAAGCTCCAGGCTGCGTAAGTCTTAATAGGCGTATTGAACTGCAGATTCTTTGAGTTGTTATGGCAAGCTCTTACACATGCATTGCATTGAACACAGATACTGTCATCTACCTGAGGAAGTAGCGTATCATACTCATCCTTATACCACGATATGCAACCTTTGGGACAAGTATTTATACATGCTCCACAAGCAGTACATTCTTTCAGATCACAAATTGTCATATTACGAGTTTATGGCATTTGCTAATTGATTAATAGAATAATCTCGGTAAGCCTTAAGATTCTGGTCAACAAGAGTGTAGTCTATATCCTTCATATTGAAAATATCGACCTTTGTTGCATCTCTTTCTTCTACGCCTAATCTATTAGCAGCAGTAAGCATTCTACTTTCGGGATGTCTTAAATAATAGTAGAGTTCTTTGTGGAAATAGAGAGAGAACAACATTCCATGGTATGACGCTGTGAAAACTGCTTCTGCATGATATATGAGAGATAAAAAAATTTCAATAGAATACGCAGGAAGACATTTGTATCCATCTTTTGCTATCTCAATGCCAATCATGTAAACCTTGCATTTATTCGTTTGAGCGTAAAGTTTTGCATCTTCAATAGTTTTGTTATCCTTGCTATTGAAGTACACAACCACATATTTTTCTTTTATCTGACGTGGAGCGACAAAGGGCATCCATTCTTTGCTGGTAAGAAGCATAGTCGGATCACTCACAACATCTGGTCTTTTGCCTATCATACGTTCAAGTTGATCTGCTGTTTCAGTTTCACGAACAGACAAATACTCAAAATCTTCTAGTAGATTAGCGATTTTCTTCCTCTCATCCTCAGTCCAATCTTTTCCGATAGAAGAACCATACGTCAGTTTCTTTGTAGTTTTTTGAACAAAATCCAGAAAATATGTATAGTCATGGTCAGTCACATCAAGCCCCCATACCATATCACTTCCCACTATGTAAGCATCAAAGTTTTCCGAAATTGATTTTATCGAATCAATATCGTATTGCTTCGTTTTATTTGTTACATATTTGTCTTGGAACTCAAGTAACTTTTTATATTTCTTTCTTTTCTGAGACCCATAAATTACGTCAATAATGAAGTTCTTTAGGTTCCATGTAAACTTAAGGGGATGAGGAGCACCAACTCTAAACACACGCTCGCAGCGATAATTGAGAAGGTGACAATCATAGCCTATATCATTGAGCTTTCGGTACAGACCATACATCTGCAGGTGTGCGCCAAAATTATTGTTCTCATGGAATGTGATTATTGCTATTCTTTTCATTCTTATTTTTATTGTTTTTTGAAGACTATCCTTAAAACATATGATTTTATGAAGTCACAATCATACTTACTGAGAACAATATAGTAGTACGCTATGGAAGTTAATAGCACTGCAACCATTGAGGATGTTATAAATATAGTAAGTTGGTTTTCAAATAATGTTGAGACAAAATTCGATAAACAATATGAACTCACCGTTACAACGATTATCTTTATCAATAACAAAAGATGTGTACTGCTGTTAAACAATGGGATGATTTCTTTCAAAAGATAAAGCCTAATGAATACAAGAGCAAGAGAAATCACGATTGATACAATCACGGTTGTCTCAGGGGTTGCACCCATTCGCAATGCCAAATATGCAATAGGAATATTCATAGCTATCATAACGGATGATATAATCTGGCATTTTTTTATTTTACCAGTAGCAGCAACGGAGACAATTACTCCATTACTCATACTATCCACAAATCCATTAATCAAAGCGAGAACCATAAAAAGTTCTGTGTGTACAGGAACCTCTTTCAACCATAGCCCTAAAATGTAACCACCGTTCAGTATTAATGGTAACATGATCACAGCAAGCATATAGGTACACATAATAGTGCTCCTATCAATTAGACGGAACAATGGCTCAATCTCCTTATTTGAGTAAGCTTTGTAAAGTTGAGGCCTTACTGCACTAAAAAAGTTCTCTGAAAAACGAATAGAAGTGCTTTCTACCTGATATGCAATGGCTCTTGCCGCATTAACAGCAGGATTAAAGAATGCGTTTATTAATAGGTTTATACCTTGACCTCTTAATACAACTGCAAACTGCCCCATGAAGTTCCATCCTGTATAACTGAGAATTTCTTTAAACTTCGACTTTTCCCACACAAACTTATAGTGGCTCTCCCTGAAATTGACTCTACAATATGAATAATAGAAGACCAATAAGAGTATATCAGTAATTGTCATTAAGATTGCATACAGAATAAATTTGTCTATAGGACTATTCTTGATGGCAAATGCAAGAAATAATTTCAGTACAACTTCAGCAATACCTATGTACGCATAGATATTCATGCGTTCATGTGCAATTATCATTGCATTATAAGAAACGGTCAAGAGTTGAGCAATAAAACTCAATAATGAAAGTTGAAATACGATTTGTACAGCTATGGCGCGCGCTGGAGGATAGTTCAGCTTGTTTATCACATACCATAAACCAAGGGTTTCTGCTATAACAAGAATAACAAGCGCAATAATCACATAAATATTGAGACTTATACTAAAGGTCTTTCGTAAATCCTCAATATTCTTGTTAACCATCTCTACGGAGAAGAAACGGTTAGATGCAGAAACCATTGTACCTCTAAGAAATGCCAACATTGCGACAACGCTACCCACAACATTATAAATACCATAATCTTCAATTCCTAAAGCATCCAGTATTACCCTAACCGTATATAAGCTAACTATCATTATCAACATCATACGGATGTATAGGTATATTGTATTTACTGCAATCTTCTTATTATTAATTACACTATCTGCCATTATTCAATTATTATAGAGTAACAATTATTTTGAGAACACTTGCTTGCACACTTTATCTGTTTGTTTCTTATAACATGATGTGCCAAATATTAACTGTTCAATACGCATGTCTGGATTAGGGTTAAATTCAATTATTATTACATTACCTACACTATCGACACCTATATCCCATCCGCATAGATCAAACATCGGCAGGTTCATATGAGCTTTGATAGCCGTTTCCTTAATCTTTTTGAAATCTTCAATAATATAACCATCCAAAAATACATCCGAATCAGTTTTATCATAAATGCGATAAGGGTAGCATGATATACCCTTTTGAAGAGAACCATCAGCGAACACTTCAACACCCATACCCCCTTGAGCCATATTATCTCTAATTGAGCCTTTTTTGCCTATTCTCATGTACGAAGATAGGAATTCTACTTGATTCTCTTTTCTGTTCCTCCAAGTATGTACACGCATAGTATTGCAAGAATCAGAATTTAGTTTTGCCAAATTCTCACATTCGAATATTCTATCTTCAACTAAAAAATTTGGATAATAGGAATCGAATATTTTTTCGATCGAATCCCCGGTTCTATTATCTACTCCATTTTTTAATTCCAGCAATCTTACCCCATTTCCACCATCAGTACCGATTGATGGTTTGATTACGCAGGGGCCTAAGTTTTGAATTAACTTGCAACATTCATGCCGACTCGATGATACAGCTACTCCGTCAAGAATTCGACTCCATACACCATTTGAGCACTCAAGATACCTTTTTGAAATAACAAAGTCCTTCAAAAGATATCTGTACAAATTCTTGTCGTCAAAATATGACATTGTTTTGCTCGGGGAAAGAGTTTCTTGAATATCTCTACAGATTTCAAATGGCATCCATTCTTTTTGATATACTCCGGTAAGAGCGTAGAATAGTTGATGCCACTTGGTTGATACCTTCTTCCCCGTTAATTCAAACCAATATGATTTGATTTCCTCATTTTGCTCTGCAGTTAGTGGGGTTATTATTAATCCTTTAGAAAACTTCTTCCAGAGTTTATTCATTTTTGCTCGGTAAAAGTATTCTTTGTATTGTCCAAGAAAAAAGTTGTAAGTTTCTATTATCATGTCATTTAAAATGTTTATTAGTAAGCATCCAATTTTGACGCATTCCCCTTTGAAAAGGCTCATTTTCAGAGCCTTTCTAAATTTGGGTACTAAAATAAGACTTATTTTTAAATTCATTTAACTCAGCCCGGCAACGCTGGAGTTAGATTCTCGTAATCGTTTCTACCTGAAGCGACTGCGGATAGTAGTTTGTGGTAGTACTTCTTTATCGACTTCCCCTGCAGTTTAAGTCTCCCGTTGATCGGGTGGAACGCGCATGAGTTCATGGCTCCTTTCTCACTTCCAAACGCAACTTTGTTCTTGCGTTCTACGGTCATTGGTCGGATTGCTCGCTCTGCAATCGAGTTGTCTATTTCGTATCTACCATCATTTCTGTATGCTATTATCTGAGTCCAGTAGCTGTTCAGATAATTCAAGGTTTTTTGGAACACTTCGCTCTTTTCAATACCATCACTAAGAAGTTGTGTTACCCTCTGCCTAATATCCGAGATTATCTCTATTGTCACTGCAGAGTTCCGACCTTCCTTGATTAACTCTGGTGTAAATCCGTGTTCTTTGTAGGTCCTTTCAAGATTATTATAAAGTGCCTCTATCTTAGCGAGGAAGAACTTTGCTTCTTCACACTTGCCCTGTATCCAAGCTTGATAGGACTTAGCTCTTGCATGTTCCAAACAGCACAAGTGCTCTATTCCACACTCCTTATCATCAAGATAATAGTAGGCATTGTATGCGTCAGATTTTAGTGCCTTGATATTAGCATCACCCAAGAATTCCGTAAGGACCTTTCGACCTCGGCTACCTTCATCGAAGAAGAAGATAACAATCTTAGCAGCCTTATTAATCAGACACCAGATGTAGCCTTTCCTCTGTTTCTTGTTATTCAAACGAACTCTACACCAAGTCTCATCACAGTTCACTATGGCATCCTTTACTAGAGCTTAAGTGAAGAAGAACATTTTTCAAATAATCCCCGACCTTGCTCATCCAATTAATCAGAGTCTGGCGACTTGTCTTGAAGCCATCTTCCATGTAAGCTACCATCTTGCGATAGAACGGGAATGACATCGTTGAACTATTGTAGATGATATCCACGAGCAATGGGATTGATGCATGGTTTCCTTGCCAGCTTTCAGAAACTCTTGTCAGTTCCTCCCAGTCTAGCATTGTCCCCTTCAGTGACTCGACATCGGCATACTCACCTTCGATTGGTATGTATTCCTTGTGTTGCAAACGTCTTTGTATAGAAGTTAAACGAGTTCCTTTCGTAGTATACCATTCGTACCTTTCGGTGATCTTTCGACATGTAGAAGAATACATCTCCTTCGTTAGTTTTTCTTCCGAATCTTGTTTTTACTATCTCCATGATTCTGTGGTAGCCACATCTCATGTCGTTCATTCCTAGCAGGAAGTAGAAGTTCTTGAGGCCGGTGATCGTCAACATAGTACCTCCATCTTCTCTACCAACTTTTTCAGTTCCGGGTAGCTTAGGTTTACCTTAGTCAGCTTTGTTCCATTTTGAAATTCAATAGAGAACTCTTTAACTTGAGGCGTCGTCGGTTCTTCTTTCGCAGCTGCCGCTTTTACAGTTTCTGACTGCGCTTCCGGCTCCGGCCGTCCTACGATCATCACTGGCTCTATACGTCGCTCTCGCTTTCTTAACCATTTTATAAACACCTTGGGGTTGACATCATAGCTCTTACTGAAATCTCCAAGGGTGATGTTCTTCGGTGCCCCTTCCATCTTGTAGAGAAACCATAGCTTCTCCAAATCTGAGTTTGTTAGCATGTCGTTTACATTTTAAATTTCGACATGCAAAGGAAGATTTTGTTCTTGTCGTGGGCAAGACGTCTAAATTGGACGCTTACTGTTTATTAATAACTATTGTTGCTCCTTCTCTTTATAAACACAGAACAACGGCATTGTAAAAAATATCAGGCAATTAAAGAAAGTGGTAATATTCTGTCTTTGATAGAAAGATAGCCAAAACACAACGAAGAATGCGATTACAATATTCTTATTCTTCAACACTACTGACTTAAGATTATTAAAGAATATGATAGTATAGGATATAACCATGGCTGCAACTCCTAGTATGCCATATTGGTAGATAGAAACTTGAACGCCAGCATTTCCACCGTACTCTTGTATGGCATCAAATTCCTGATTACCCTTGCCAAACCATAGGGATCCATCTTCCCATGCTTGATTAAATTTTATCTGCATATAATCATTTATACGGTTATTGCCATGTCCTTCGGCATTAAATCGATCCAGAATAAGGACATTGAACATGTCTGCAAAATAACTATAAAGAAGCACAACTATTATAGCACCTACAACGAGATATTTCAAATTCTTCTTGCTAAATTGAACTGCAAACGACAATGCAGCCATTACATAAAAGGCATAGGAGAATGATAATATTCCTGAAATCCAAAATATAATATACTCGTACTTATAACTTTTGGAGTTTGCTGTAGCAAAGAGCATAAAAGCACTAACAGTTCCTACTGCTCCTGGTTCACTTGCTATTGACTGAAAACGTCCAATCATGAATATATCAACCCATATTTTTTCTGAACTGATAGGTATAAAGTTAAATAGCGTCTGCATATATGTAATCTTATACCTGGACACTTCCGCAATAGCGACATGAAAGCCAGTCAGTCTCCATACAAGCCATTCTATCGCAGAGAGAAAGAAGATGATAGCAAGCACACGAATAAAAACATCTACCACTCTAACTTTTAAGTCGTTTCTTATGGTAAAAAAAGCTGCTACAATTATTGCATCGAGAAATAAACCAATATCTTGCAAGCCATAACCTGACATAATAGGGATCATACCCATAAAAAACAATGCAAAAATAATAGACAATGATGATTTAGAAGTCATCATTGTAGAGGCATACACCTTTGGTCTTGAACTGTGGTAATAGAGCAATACGCAGAAAAGGAACAAAATTACAGGAATTGAACCATGGAGCATCTGGATGACATCCATCAGACCTCCTTTGAACCCCATAAATCCTCCTGCAAATGCCCATATCGCGTAGAATACAAAAGTGTAAACCAGCAAGTTCTCGCCTTTATCAATTTCTCGTACTATAGATTTCATTATTATTGTACAAACAGGATTAAACTTAGTAGTTGTTGCCAACTAAGCACCAGCCATTTTTATTATTTGTAGCTACCAAGGGAATCGAACCATTGGCAGCTTAGTTTAAATCTTCTCCTCAAATCCACGGAAGTGAACATTTAATTCGTGGAGAGGTTCAAGAAGGCGTCCGAGAGGAGTGCCCTTTGTCATCATAGTGAATGCATTCACATCCTTAGGGAAGCACTTGCCACCATAACCGAACTTACCGTCAGGACCAGGAACGTAAGTGTGAGTGTCGTTGATGTAGCCAGAGAGGAGCATACCGGTGTGAACATTACGCCAGTCGCCACCCATCTGCTCACAGTACTCCTTGCAAGCATTGAAGTAGGTTACTTTGTATGCACCGAATACGTTGTGCATGTACTTGGTGAGCTCTGCTTCGAGTGGAGTCATGACGGTGAATTTCTTACCGACGAAGATCTTGGTAAGGAGCTCGTGAGCACCTGTGAAGACCATGGTCTGCTTCTTGAAATCCTCGATGTGAGTACGCTCGGTGAGGAACTCTGGCATGTAGCATACCTGATGACCAGTCTCCTTAGAGAGCATGTCACTGGTGCCAGGTAGGATGGTGGTACGAACGAATACAGATACGTCAGGAAGCTTAGAGATAAGCTCCTTCATGAGAGTGAGATCCTGTGTGCCATCGTCATCAGTAGGTACGTGGATCTGCAGGAATGCGATGTCGATGTTACTGAGGTCATCATTGTAGCCCTTGTAAGGGTCACTGATGAACAGTTTACACTCGGAGTTGTTGTGCTCCAACCAGTCTTTGAGGGCTCCACCTACGAAGCCACATCCGATAATTCCAACGTTGATCATTTCTTTTGAAATTAAATATTGAGTCCACTAAAAAGGTTATAAGCCTTTCAATTTATAAGTAGATATGTAGTTTTCTCCCATTTTTTATGGTAATATTTGTAATTTTCATCTTAAAAAGATTCTACAGGGCTTGTCTTATAGATTGAAATCAAAATTTGTTAATCGAAATTTTAGAGAGACTTTTTTGAGCGGACTCAATGTTTATTTATACTTGTTTATGTAGTAGCGATAGTACCATTCTGTAAAGGCTCTCAGACCGTCTCTCAACAAAGTTGAGGAACGGAAGCCGAAATCTTCCTCCAGTGGTGTTGTGTCTGCAAATATAATTGGAACATCTCCACGTTGTGAAAAACATTACAAATATGGTTTGTTTAGAAATTTATCATCTGAAAGTGATTCTAAAAGCCTTCTCTTCTCGATTTGTGATAAACTTTTAGTACCTACATCCCATTTAAGATTCTTTTCTATATAACCATCTATATGACCTATTATTTTTGCTGGGTTACCTGCAACAATGCATCCTGCCTTTATTGACTTAGTAACAATACTACCCGCAGCAACTAAAACATGATCTTCTATTGTAACACCTGGCATAATTTGTGAACCAGTTCCAATATATACCCAATCGCCAATAGTTACTTTCCCAAACATGTCAAAATTCGGATAAACATGTCTAATAATATTTCCACCACCATGTGTATGAATTTTACAATCGGTCAATTGGCAATTTGAACCTATTGATATTAAATAAGGTTCTGATGACCAGTGATTTTTACCCATAAGATTATTTTTTCCACATTTCACGCCAATTCTTCTTGCATATTCTTCTGGAGTAGACACCTTTTTAATAATGGCACTACATAATGTTTTTGCTATTTTGTTAAATCTCATTTCGTAACTGTCCGAAATTTTGGTCACTAAGTTTTTACTACCTGAGTTACAGGTAGCAAAGAGATAGAACTAAATTTCGATTATTTGTATTTTTAATATTATTTATGTTAGCGTCCAATTTTGACGTGTATCCAAGGAAAGTCGCCACAAGGCGGTTCCCTCATAAATAACGTCAAAAAGATACTGATTTTTAATATTTGTTATTGATCCAGTCCAATTGTCAAGGGTAATAAATGTTCATAATCCCTATGTCCTTTAACAATTTTGCTGAAAAATCTCTTGAAATAATCCAGCACTGACACACCCTGCATCTTACAAGTGGAGATGATGGTATGATATACCGCTGAGACGCGGACCATCTTGTCTCTTCCGAAGAATAACGAGTTCTTCCGCTCACCCGTCAATGGACGAATAAAACATTGTCGAGTAGACCAAGGGAATTTCACCCTCAGCCTCTCACGGAACCGTACGTGAAAGTCTCCCTTCATACGGCTCTTTATATTCAAATCATTTCTTTGGATGTGCATATGGTATATATCCGACTTGCCAATGATAAAACAAATTGGGTTCTTTCTGAGCAATATGAACTAACCAATAATGGGCAGATATGACACCACAGCTACGGAATCGTTTATATTTCTTCTTTGCCCAATAGGCAATAGAACGATTTAGGTGAGACATAACTTTCCAGAATTCAGTTTTCCAAAATTTTTCATAATAGTTTATCCAACCTCTTACTACATTGTTAATATATGCCGCCAGAAAACGTAAACTGCGATTATGAAGATGATACAGTTTCCATGACTTTAGCCTTTCTAATCATGTTATAGAGTCCTCGTGACACACCGGCAATGGAATTGTCGATGGAATAAGAGCCGTCATTCAAGTAGGCGAACAGCTGAGTCCAAAAGTTATTTATATAATTTATGGTCTTTTCCATCAGCTCTCCGCAGGGTGGATGATCATCGCTGAGCAAGACCTCAAGCTTACTACGTAACTTTATGATTATTTCTTTTGTTTTTAAACTATTCCGGCAAAGCCTTATCTGTTCGGGGGACAACTTGCCCTCTTCATACTCACGCTCCAGTTTTTAAAGCTCACCTATCTGCTCCAATATGAATGTGGCATCCTTATCATCGCCCTGCTCTAACGCATACTTGAACTTCGCACGAGCATGAGCCATGCAACAAAGATGTTCTATATCGACCATATGATCATCCAAATACATATAGACATTGTAGCCGTCCGACTGAAGGGCTTTCACGTCCTCGTCCTGCGCATGAGCCTCACCTGGCTGCGACAAGGAAGATCCGAGGGATTTGGGAGTGCCGTCGAAATCATCCTTGTCACGTGTATGGTCCTCTTCGATCTCCCGCTTCTTTTTATGGATTCCTTTCTGGCTCTTACCACCATAAAGGTTTTTATTACGGACTTTAAGACGCTCTTCCAAGACTGTTATTTTAGACAGCAAATTGCTGTTCAGCTGTTTATAATCATCCAGCTGTTTTTCAGCTGCCATGGCGGCTCTCTGCAAAGACAACAGTTCATCAACCTTGGACAACAGTTCATCTATCCGAGCCTCGTCCCGTTGGATGCGTTCAGCGTCCCGATCACGGGCAGCCATCAGCTCTATTATCATTTTTGATTTTTCGTCAGGGGCATAGCTGAATATGAATGCCTTCCAATTTATAGCGTACAAATAGACGCTCAAAATCATTGTAACTATACATAAACTTTACTTTTGATTTAAAGAAAGGAAAGTTCTGACTTTTATATCGTTTCTCTTATACGTCATTTTTGGAAGCTAACTCATCATTTCATTGAGCACACATAAGGATATCCATAGTCTTGAAAAGCTTCCATCGAAGCTCTCTCTGCTATGCCTTTCTTTAGTTGTGCATAATAATCATCATTCATCTGGCCTTCGTTATAGGCTTTGATAAATTTCTCAAAAGTATATTGCAACGTGTAGTCCGGATTATACATGTCATCGAAGTAGTCATAATGACAATCATCGACAAAATGGATAGAGACAGACTTCAATATCTGAAGATAGTATTGTATTGTTGCTTCGAAAGCACCAGCAGCAATACTCTCATCGACATAATCAGTCAGAGTTGAGATTACTTCGTCGAAAGAAACACAGTCTGCATCAAGAGGCGCGGGCTTAATACTCTTTTCTATTTCTTGTTTTATTGTAATCAACATATCTTATATATTTAATGAGAAACTGTGAGTCTTTTTGAGACTCTTGCAGCTATAGCATGTAGAACATTTTATACCACTCGGCAAACCTTCTCAATCCTGCCCTCAAAGAGGTTGAAGGTTTAAAATCAAAATCCTGCTCCAAAGGTGTTGTGTCTGCGTAAGTCACAGGTACATCACCGGGCTGCATCGGCACAAGTTCCTTATGAGATTCGAAATCGTAATCAGCTGGCAATACATTGGCACGAATGAGCTCTTCTTGGAGTATCTGAACAAAGTCGAGTAGGTTTTCGGGTTGGTTATTACCGATGTTATACACCTTGTAGGGAGGAATAGGCAGACCATCTTCACCTATCTGACGTTCCGGAGCCTTTGCCATAATACGGATCACACCCTCCACAATATCATCTATATAAGTAAAATCTCGTTTGCAGTTTCCGTAGTTGAAAATCTTGATTGTTTCACCTTTTAGCAGCTTATCAGTAAAACCGAAGTATGCCATATCAGGACGACCAGCCGGTCCGTAGACAGTGAAGAAGCGGAGTCCCGTACTCGGAATATTGTAGAGTTTACTGTAAGCATGAGCCATCAACTCATTGCTCTTTTTAGTAGCAGCATAGAGTGATACAGGATTGTCAACCTTATCATCGGTACTATACGGCACTTTCTTATTACTACCATATACTGATGAGGAGGAAGCATATACCAAGTGCTCCACTTCGTGATGACGACAAGCCTCAAGAATATTGTAGAAACCAATGAGGTTGCTCTGTATGTAAGCATCCGGATTAGTGATGGAATAACGCACTCCAGCCTGTGCTGCCAGATTCACAACAACTGAAATTTTATTTTCAGTGAAGGTTTTCTCAACTACATTTTTGTCGGCAATAGAGGCATGAACAAAAGTCCAATCACGATTTAGAGTCTCTATTTCTTTCAGACGATCGTACTTGATATTGACATCGTAATAATCGGTAATGCTATCCATTCCGATGACTTTAATGTCTTTTATTTCATGGAAGAGTCGCTTAACAAGATTGCTACCTATAAATCCCGCTGCACCTGTAACGAGAACAGTTTTACCTTCCAAAGACACATTATAATTTACCATCATCAATCTCTCTGAAAAATATCACGAGTGTAGACTTTTTCCATCACATCGTCCAAGCAACTATCATAACGATTGGCGATGATAGCATGGCTCATCTCTTTGAATTTAGCCAAATCATTCACCACTTGACTACCGAAGAAAGTATCACCGTCTTGCATGGCAGGTTCGTAAATAATAATAAATGCTCCTTTCGCCTTGATGCGTTTCATAATGCCTTGGATGGCACTTTGGCGGAAATTATCGGAGTTAGACTTCATAGTCAAACGGTATACACCAATCACTATCTTTTGTTCTTTGTGGGCATCCCATTGACTGGATGCAGTGTAATATCCGGCTTTAGACAGGACTTGGTCAGCTATAAAGTCTTTTCGAGTATGGTTACTCTCTACGATAGCTGTCATCATATTCTGAGGTACATCCTGATAATTGGCCAATAGTTGTTTCGTGTCTTTAGGCAAACAATAACCACCATAGCCAAAACTAGGGTTATTATAGTGCGTACCAATACGAGGATCAAGACCAACACCTTGTATGATTGACTGAGAATCCAGACCTTTCATCTCTGCATAAGTATCCAATTCATTAAAATAACTAACGCGCAAAGCAAGATAGGTATTAGCAAACAATTTAACAGCCTCTGCCTCCTTGATACCCATAAAAAGGGTAGGAATATCTTTCTTGATTGCACCTTCCTGAAGCAATGCGGCAAAAGTATGCGCAGCCTTCTCTAGGATAGGAAGATCCGCAACAGACTTAATCGCTTCGTTTTCCTCATCAAACAGCTCGCCATCAATCAGCTTCGGATAACCGACAATGATACGACTTGGATATAAGTTATCATAAAGGGCCATGCTCTCACGAAGAAACTCCGGAGAAAAAAGCAAATTAAGCTTCCTGACTCCCTTTCGGGCATACTTCAAATAAAGTCCACGACAATATCCTACTGGAATAGTAGACTTAATTACCATCACAGCATCAGGATTGACACTTAAAACCAAGTCAATGACATCCTCTATATGATGAGTATCAAAATAGTTTTTCACCGGATCATAGTTAGTAGGAGCTGCTATAACTACAAAATCAGCATCACTGTAGGCCTCGGCGCCGTCAAGCGTAGCCGTTAGATTCAATGACTTTTCAGACAAATATTTCTCTATATACTCATCCTGAATAGGCGATTGTTTACGATTAAGCATATCTACTTTCTCAGGAATCACATCGACTGCCGTCACCTGATGATGTTGTGACAAAAGCGTTGCTATGCTAAGACCAACATAGCCGGTACCTGCAACAGCAATCTTCAATTCTTTTGTATCCATTGTTGATTTATGTTAGTGTTATAGATTATTCTGACTATTTATCCAAAACTTCAAACCGAGGTGAGTTCTTGGATTTAAATTCAGGTACCACTTTCTTCATTAACCTCACTGTATCCATGATCTTTACCGTACGGGATAACTTCTCGAACTCTCCATAGGTATCAAGGATATCAGTGTATTCATAATGACGTACCTTCGCTATCATTATCTTCTTATTCTCAGTAGGGATTGTGTTCTCTTTATCACTCAGGACTTCTTCATAAAGCTTCTCACCCGGACGCAATCCCGTAAACTCTATTTCAATATCTTCACCCGGACGATAACCGGCAAGTTCGATCATACGGGTAGCCAAGTCAACAATCTTCACAGCCTTCCCCATCTCAAAGACAAATATCTCATTGCCTTCACCCATAGTGGCAGCCTCCATTACCAGACGACAAGCTTCGGGAATAGTCATAAAGAAACGAATGATATCAGGGTGAGTCACTGTGACAGGACCGCCATTCTCGATCTGTTCCTTAAAACGGGGAATTACAGAACCGTTACTACCCAAGACGTTACCAAAGCGGGTAGTGATAAATTTGGTATGGCCTTTCACTTTGCCCTCACGGATGGCACATCCCAGACTCTGTACATAGATTTCGGCCAAGCGTTTCGAGCATCCCATGACATTGGTAGGATTCACCGCCTTATCGGTAGAAACCATGATCATCTTCTCAGCTCCATATTCAACTGCCATATCGGCAACCTGGCGAGAGCCGACAACGTTGACCAGCACAGCTTCACAGGGATTCTCTTCCATTAACGGAACATGCTTGTAAGCAGCGGCATGAAAGATGATCTGAGGCTGATAAGTTTCGAAGACCATACGAAGACGTTCTTTCACACGGACATCTCCAATGACAGGAACAAAATCAAGACCGGGATAATTCTTCTCAAATT
>ERZ1694966.608-NODE-608-length-19689-cov-39.026688_pt1 | contig 19689 bp, 19 predicted proteins | sample MGYA00581611_ERZ1694966 | MGnify/ENA primary metagenome ERZ1694966 (study PRJEB42213, sample SAMN07424282) | human gut metagenome | biome: ENVO:00009003; feature: ENVO:2100002; material: ENVO:00002003 | host: Homo sapiens | place: USA | collected 2014 ...
CAGCGTCAGATGTGTATAAGAGACAGGTCATTGCGGGGGCCGGGGCCATAGCCCGGGCCGTATCCGGGACCAAAGCCGGGGCCCGGAGGAGGCGGCGGGCCGGGACGATAATGCCGACGGGCCGAGCCTGCCATGTAGCCCCATGCGAAGGGGCCCCAGTTCCAGCCCACTGCATGGCCGATGGGTGCAATGAACACCCGGAACACGAACAGTACGATGATCAGCATCACCATCAGGGACATGAACAGGATCACGATACCCAGAACGATATCCCCAAAGGTGGTGGGGCCGTCGTCCGGCTCCGCGTAGCTTCCATCGTTGTAGCTGCCATCGTCATAGCTGCCATTGTTCAGATTTACCCCATAAACACTTGCAATGGTGTCGGCCACATTGTTGGCACAGGTGATTACTGCATCGCTGTAATCGCGGTTAACAAAATCACCTTCCATGGTCTGAGCGAGGGCACTGGCCTGACTTTCCAGCGTGGTGTTGCGGAAGCCGTCGCCGTAGGTCACGTAGTAATCGCCGTCCTCGTAGATGGGCGATTCCATCACCAGCAGGATCAGCACACCGTTGTTCTCGGAAGCCGAGCCGATGCCCCAGGCGTTGAAGGCCTGTGTTGCATAATCCTCAGTGGAATAATTACCCGTATAATCTACAGTCAGTACGTCGATCTGTGCTCCGTTGCAGCTGGACTGCAGCTGGTTGTTCAGATCAACGATGGTCTGGGTAGTGCTGTCGCTCAGAATGTTGGCATCATCCACCACACATTCGTCTTTGGGCAGGTCCGGCAGGCTGGCGGCAGCAAGGGCCGTCGGGCACAGGGCCGCTGCGCCCACCACAAGGGCCAGCACCAGAGCGCTTACGCGTTTTGCAAAATTTTTCATGCGAAGGGTTCAACCTCCTTTACACCGGCAATGGCTCCCAGCACGCTGGCCGGGAAGCCGCCGGTCTCTTTCTGGTAGTCGTAAACGGCATCGTTGTATTTCAGGGTGCCGATAATGGTAGCCGCACTGTTGAACTGGCCGTACTGGCCCTGCACCGCGCCCATCTTCATGGGGTCTGCGGCCTGCTCCTGCAGCTTTGCGTAGAGCTGGTCGATCCGCGACCCCAGCACCTCGTTGGCCTGATACAGCGCATGCATCGTGCTGCCCTGATAATAGGGCAGCGAGGTGAGTGCCTGACTTTTGCCGCCGTTCTGCACGGCTTCCAGACAGGCGGTAAAATCGCTCAGCGCGCTCTGTGCGGCCTGTACCTCGGCACTGTCCGCTCCCAGTGTGCTGCTGGCGGTGGTGATGATGTTTGCCGCCGTGTTCATGCGGGTGGTCAGCTCCTCGTTGAGGTTATAGCCGTTGTCTGCCGCCACACCCACCGTGTACCATTTGCGGACTTCGTTGTACCGGCTGCGCAGCTTGGCGCTGCCAAAGCCCAAAAAGGCCGCCAGCATCACCACCACGCTCAGCGCCAGTGCAGCTGCGCGGGTGGAAAGGGCTGCGGGCAGCTTTGCTTCCAGCCCTGCCAGCTTCTGCTGCAGAGGTGTCAGCGGCACGGCCTGCTCCGGCTGCTTTTGTTCGCGGTAGCTGCCCGCGTCAAAACCGCCGGAAGTGCTGTTCTGTTTTTGCGAAAAATCTGCGTTTGCCATCTCAGCTCCGGATCTCCATCATTTTTGCTTTCAGTTCGTCCTCGATGCGGTTCAGCTCCTGCTCGGCGGCAGCGCGCTTTGCGCGGCCCTCGCTCTGGATCTTGTTCAGCTCGTCCAGCGTCTCGATCAGGCTCTTGTTGGTCTGCTGCAGGGTCTCGATGTCCACCACACCGCGCTGAGATTCCTTTGCGGTCTCGATGGTACCCATCTTGAGGGCCTCGGCGTTCTTCTTGAGCAGGTCGTTGGTCATGTCGGTCACGGCACGCTCGGCCTGCATGGCCTGCTGGCTGTGGGCCAGACCCAGTGCCAGCACCATCTGGTTCTTCCACAGGGGGATGGTGTTGACGATGGTGGACTGGATCTTCTCTGCCATCATGGTGTCGTTGTTCTGCAGCAGACGGATCTGCGGCCCCATCTGCAGGCTGATGTTGCGGGTCAGCTCCAGATCATAGAGCTTCTTCTCAAAGCGTTCGCACTGGTCGGCCAGATCACGAGCCGCCTGTGCATCCTCCGGCAGGCCGGAAACCTTGGCCTTATCCATGGCCTGCTGCAGCTCGTTTGCGCGCACATCGGCCAGCTTCTTTTTGCCGGCAAGGATATACATGCTCAGCTCCTTGAAGTAGGCCATGTTCAGATCATACATCTTATCCAGCATGGCGATGTCCTTGAGCAGCTGCACCTGATGGCCCTCCAGCATGGACTGGATCTTTTCCACGTTGGTCTCGGCCTTGTTGTACTTCATCTTCATGGCATCCAGCTGGTCGCCCTTCTTCTTGAAGAAGCCGAGGATGCCCTTTTTTTCTTCCTCGCCTGCATCAAAGCTCTTCAGCTCACCGATCAGGCTGGTGATCATATCGCCCACTTCGCCCAGATCCTTGGTGGCCACCTTGGAAAGGGCGGCCTCGGAGAAATCGCCGATCTTCTTCTGACAGGCGGAGCCGTACTGCAGCACCTGCTGGCTGTTGGTAATATCGATCTTTTCAGCAAACTGATCCACCATGGCCTGTTCTTCCGGGGTCAGGTTCACCTGCGGCTGCTCCGGTGCGGCAGCTTCCTGCTGGGCGGGTGCTGCCTTTTCCTCTTCTGCCGGGGTGGGGTCCAGCGTCAGGGTGGGTACTGCGGGTGCATCGAGGTCAAAGTTGAATGTATTATCAGCCATAAGAGATTCCTTCCTTTCCAAATACCATTTACCTTTTTTCTTAGCTCAGGCCCTGCCCTTTGAGCATGTTCTGCAGCACCGTGATATCTGCAGAAAGGTCCATGCTCTCGGCGGCGTACAGGGCATCCAGCTGGTTTTCAAACGCCGTGGCAATGGAAGCAGCATTGTGCTCCACCTCGGTACGGATGGCTGCGGCATTCTCGCCGCGCACGCCCTGCTTTGCCAGCTTTGCATACTGCTGCAGAACGTTCACCGCATCCGGCAGGTAATAGTTTGCGAACCTGCGCACCTGCTTTGCCTTTTCCGGGTTTGCTTCCACCGCTTCCACAATGGAGCGGCCCGCCTTTTCCATGCGGGTCATGGCGGCAGAGAGCTGCGGGTCCGGCAGCTGCTCGTTGAGGGTGTGCAGGGTATCCAGTTTCTGCTGAATGTCGGTCAGCATCGCGTCCACATCCTCCACACCGGTGTGGAAAGGCACTTCGTGCTCCACCACCCGGGGCGGGCAGACCTTCTGTGCCGCACCAAAGGCCACAAATGCACCGCCCAGCGCCGCCAGCAGCGCCCACAGCTTATACACCGGCAATACCGCGCACAATACCAAAAAGACCAGTGCCATTGCATAAAATGGCAGAACGCTGGGCTTTCTGGTGCGGATGATCTTGCTCATGTTTCTTCTCCTTGTCCGGGGCATTGCCCCTTATGTCATCCATAATACCGCACCCCGCGAAAAACGCAAGGCTTTCACGGATAATTTACAACCTGGCCATCATTTGTTGATCCACGGCAAGAGAGCCGCGCCCCAGATTTCGCGCAGCTTTTCCGGGCGGCAGGCAGCGTTTGCCGGGCTGGTGCTGGGCAGCTTTACCGCTGCAATGCCGGACACCGGCTGCAGATACTTTGTATAGATCCGGTATGCGGTGGCTCCGTTGCAGAATACTGCTTCGATGGGTGCCTTTGCCAGCAGAGCGGCAATATCATTCGGCACTGCATCCTTGATGGAAGCATCCGCTGCGCCGGTGATGGTGCAGCGTTCCAGCGTGTCCCAGAGGGCCAGCCCATGGCGCAGGATGATCTGCTTTTTGGCTTCGATATCCTCCCGCGCGGGCGTCTGCTCCCCGGTCAGCGCGGCCATCATGGGCCAGAAGCGGTTCTGCGGGTGGCCGTAGTAAAAGGCCATCTCCCGGCTTTTGGGGCTGGGCCATGTGCCAAGGATCAGTGCCCGGCTGCGCACGTTATACACCGGTTCAAAGCTCATTGTCCGCCTGCACTTTCAATTTTATCCCAAGGCGAACCAAGGTCGCGGCCGGACGGCTCTGCTCTGGGGCCGTCGAACCACAGCTCATCGATCAGGTCGGCAAGGCCGTCCTCCCGCACATCGCCAATGATGCGGTCGGCGGCAGCCTTTGCGTCCGGCGTGCCGTTTGCCATGCAGCAGCCAAGGCCCGCTGCCTTCAGCATGGCCACATCGTTGGCAGAATCGCCTGCCGCCACGGCATCGGCCAGTGTCAGACCCATTTTTTCGCACAGGTCGGCAAGGCCAACGCCTTTGTCCATTCCACCGCGCACAATGTCGTAGTAGCACAGGCCGTCGGCATTCCGCGCGCCCACCTGCATCCAGTGCAGACCCAGATGGCCGTACTTTGCCGCAAAATCTGCCACGTGCTCCGGCGGCACTGCCGCAAAGGCCGCGTGGGGCATATCGATCAGGTGGCGGTCCTGATCTTCGCCGTCCATACAGTCCAGCCCGATGCTGTTCATCTGCTGATAGCCCCTGTGCAGATATTCATACTCGCAGTAGGCGTAGCAGGCATCCCTGAAATTGAACTGCAGCGGATAGTTATAATCCTCGCAGAAATCCACCAGCGCATACATTTCCTCAGCGGTGAGCGGGTGCTCGGCCACGATGCGGCCCTCGCGGTCCACCACACAGGCACCGTTGCAGGTGATGGCATAATCGAACCGGATGCCGCCCAGCTGGCCTTTGAGGTTGACGCACGGATACGCGCGTCCGGTGCTGAGCACAAATCTGCCGCCTGCGGCCTGCAGCTTTTTGATGGCTTTTACCACCTTCTGACGCGGCTTGCCCTCGCCAAAGGGCACCAGTGTGTTGTCGTAATCGCTTGCCAGAATCTTATATTGCATTCTATTCTCCCCTATGGAACTGAGTTTTGTACCAGTATACCATACTTTTTTAAAATTGGGGTGCATTTGGGCATAAAAATAAGGCTATCGCACAGAATTCCATGCAATAGCCTTATTTTGTTTCACGATGCCGTTTTCTTTGCAGCTTCTTCTCGGGATCACGCAAACACGGCCACGACCACCTGCATTGCCACGCCGAGGAATGCGCCTGCACCCCATGTCAGACCGGTGATGAACAGGTTCTGCTTCCACGAAGGATTGGTGCGCCACAGCACCGCAAGGCCCACGCCTGCACCGGTGCAAAGGCCCGCCACCAGACTGGAAAAGCGCAGGGCACCCTCCACATACAGCTGGGTCAGCAGCACGCTGGCGGCGCAGTTGGGGATCAGGCCCACCAGCGCAGCCACTACCGGCTGGAAGAAGCCCATGCTGCCCAGAAGGTCTGCAAACACATCTTCGCCCACGCCTTCCACAATCAGGCCGAACACCAGACTGAACGCAAAAATGAACACAAAGATCTCCAGCGTGTGGCGCAGGGCCGCTTTCCAGATGGGGGCGGGCTTGCCCTCTTCGTCGCTGTGCTCCTCGTGACAGTCCACCTCGTCGGCATGGCCGGTGTAGCCGCCGCGCAGCGATTTGGGCAGCACGCCGCGCAGCACAAAATCCAGCACAAAGCCCACCACAATGGCGTATACCACCTTGATGACCATGAGCACAGCCAGCTTATCCCAGTAGGCCGGCATGGATACCAGCAGCGGGATGGCTTCGTCGCTGGTGGCAAGGTAGACGGCCATCAGGGTGCCCAGCGTGATGACGCGGGAGGAGTAGAAGTTGGACGCAATGGCCGAAAAGCCACACTGCGGCACACAGCCCAGCACTGCGCCCGGAATCGCGCCCCAGCGCCCGCCGCCTGCCAGCAGTGCTTCAATGCGCTCACCGTGGCGGGTCTCGATATACTCGATCAGAAGATAAGCCAAAAACAGGAAGGGCAGCATCTTGGCGGTATCCACCAGAGATTCGCCCAGAACATCCAGAAACAGTTCCATATACGCTCCTAAAAACGACCGTTCGTCGCTTCATTTTAGTAAATTGCAAATTGGTTGCATTTTTGAACAGGGATGATTATACACGATATTCTCTCCAATTGCAATACCAAAATGCAAATTAGTTGCAAATTTATATTATAGAACGCTGCAGCGCGTAAAAAGCACGATCTTAAATGGTCTCCGCTGATGCTCCGACCATTTTCAGCGGAATTATTATTTTATTTCGCAATTCTGGAAAATCTGCGGATTTTCCAGAATTGCCTTTTCACGGAAGGAGTCATAACCGAAAGCGGAAGCTGCCGCGCTGGTTTCCTGTGGAAACATTCGCGCGGCGGAGTTAACGTTCTGCTTGTTTTCAGCGGGCTGAACCCTCTCAGGAGCTGGCACGCCGCAGGCGTGACCGAGAGGGTTCTGCCCGCAAGCACAAGCCTTTCCTCCACGACCCCCGCCCATAAAAATGGGGTCCAGAAACACCCGCAGGCGTTTCTGGACCCCAAAATCAAAAATATAATTTCCTTAGCTTATGCGCAAAGCAACGCGGAGCGCATTCAAAATCGTCCCACACAGCAGGAGTCTGCCTTTTGTTTTACCCCTTCATTGGCACAAAGCCCACAAGGTCTTTTACCACCTCGCCGCCGATGATCAGGCCAGCCACCGAGGGTACAAAGGCATTGGAGCCCGGCACCGAACGGCGCTGGGTGCACTTGCGCTGGGTGCCCGGAGGGCAGATGCAGTGATACTTGCAGCTGATGGCGTCATCCTCGATGGGGGTCATGGCAGGCTCCTTGGAGTAGACCACCTTCAGGTGCTTGATCCTGCGCTTGCGGCACTCGGTACGCATCACCTTGGCCAGCGGGCAGACCGAGGTCTTGTAGATATCGGTCACTTCAAAGCGGGTCGGGTCCATCTTGTTGCCTGCGCCCATGGAGCAGATAATGGGAGTGCCTGCCTCCTTGCACTTCATCACCAGCGCCAGCTTGCCGGTGACGGTGTCAATGGCATCCACCACATAGTCGTACTGGGTAAAGTCGAACTGGTCCTGTGTTTCCGGGCCAAAGAAGCACCGGTGGGTGGTCACCCTGATGTCCGGGTCAATGTCGTGGATGCGCTGTGCAGCCACATCTACTTTATATTGCCCTACCGTACTGCGGGTGGCGATGATCTGGCGGTTGAGGTTGGTCAGGCAGACCTTATCATCATCGATCAGATCCAGTGCCCCCACGCCGCTGCGCGCCAGCGCTTCCACCGTGTAGCCGCCCACGCCGCCGATGCCGAACACCGCCACGCGGGAATTGTGCAGTTTTTCCATAGCTTCCGCGCCCAGCAGCAACTGCGTGCGGGAATACTGATTTTGCATTTTGTTCTCCTTGTTACTTTTCCACTCTCGTAATGGTGCCGCCGCCCAGCACGGTGTCGCCCTGATACAGCACCACGGCCTGACCGGGCGTAGGGGCGCGCTGGGGCTGGTCAAATTCCAGCCGGAAGCCGCACTCCGCCGGGTAGACGGTGGCGGCCTGCTCCACCTGATGGTACCGGGTGCGGGCTGTGACCCGCAGCGGTCCGGTCAGCTCCGGAATAGCGATCCAGTTCACCTCGTCCGCATACACGATGCGGTCGAACAGCATCTCCTCCGGCCCTACCGTGACGGTGTTTGCCTGCATGTCCTTGCCGCAGACGTACACAGGTGCCCCCATGGCAAGGCCCAGCCCCTTGCGCTGGCCGATGGTGTACCGCACCGCGCCGTTGTGGGTGCCCACCACCCTGCCGCTCTCGTCCAGAAAATCACCTGCCGGGTAGTGTTTGCCGGTGAAGTCCTCCATAAAGCGGGCATAGTCGCCATCCGGCACGAAGCAGATGTCCTGACTGTCGTGCTTGCGGGCATTGACAAATTTGTGCTGCTCCGCGATCTCGCGCACCTCAGTCTTGTGCAGGCCGCCCAGCGGCAGACGGATATGCGCCAGCTGCTCCTGAGTGAGGTTGTAGAGCACGTAGCTCTGGTCCTTGCCCTCGTCCAGCCCCTTTTTGAGCAGGAAACGGCCGGTGGCCTCGTCCTGCTCCACCCGGGCATAGTGGCCCGTGACCACATACTCCATGCCGTGTGCCCGGGCCCAGTCCAGCAGATGGCGGAACTTCATATATTTATTGCAGTCGATGCAGGGGTTCGGCGTGCCGCCCGCCTCATACACGCGGACGAATTTTTCAATGATCTGTTCCCGGAAGTCGGCCGTGAAATCCAGCACCTCGTACGGGATATCCATGGCATACGCCACCTCTGCCGCGTCCTCGATGTCCTTTTCCGAGCAGCAGGTGTGAAAGCCGGACTGTCCCAGCGTTTCGTTGCGGGTGAGCCGCATGGTGATGCCGGTGCAGTCATAGCCTGCCTGCTGCATGAGCCATGCCGCCACCGAACTGTCCACGCCGCCGCTCATGGCAATGAGGGCACGCGGCTTTGAATCAGGGGTCTGTGTGGTCATAAGTTCTCCTTTGGTGCATTCAACACACTAAAACAGTAGTATAATAGTAACTCTGAAAAAAGAGCTTGTCAAGACGCAGCGAGCTGCTGCACTGCGGCCAGCAGGGCTTGCCGCTCGTTGGGATATTCTTCCCGGATCACACCGTCCAGCAGCGCTTCCAGCACTTTGCGGATGCCCGGCCCCGCCGGGACGCCTGCCGCCATCAGGTCGCGGCCATTCACAGCCAGCTGGCTGACGCGGCAGCATACGCCGTCCGTGTCCAATTGTTCGGCCAATTCGGAAAGTGCAGCAAAATCAGCCGCCCGTTCCGGCTGCAGGGCTGTGCCCAGTTCAGCAATGCGCTGCACGGTACACAAGTTATATTTGCCCAGTAGTCGGCGGGCGTAGATAGTAAAGTCGGGTGTGACGGTAGTTTCTCTGAGGACCGTCCGCTGGGGTGGGACCCTGTTGCCGAAGGCAATAGGGCGGGCGATGGAATGGCCTGCAACGGCAACGACTGCCGCCTGCGGCGGAAACAAGGAGTTGCTGTTGGGGCAGCGGCCAGCAGGATGCGAGTGCTGCTCAAGGCACAAAGCATCCGCTGGGTGCCGCAACTCGAACTCGTGTCCGAAGAGAAAGCTGCCGTCACGCCTTCTGGCTTCCCGCACCAACACCGCCGCCTCTTCAATCAAGGCGTTGGAGCAGCGCAGGCGCTTGAGGGTGCGGCGGATGCCATCCTCGCCAAGGCTCAGCAGCAGCGCCGCCAGCCGGATGGGCAGGTTTTCTGCACCCGCCGGGCAGGCATCCACCACCGGCTTTGCCGCCGCCAGTGCCGCCGGTGAAAGCTCCGGCAGAATAACAAGCAGTATTTTTTTGTCAAGATATGCCGCAGGGGCGGGTGCGCTCAGCAGTTTTGCAAGCTCTTCCTCGATGCGCTCCACCGATACGCAGTCCAGATGGGCACACAGCTCCTGTGCCGCCTGCGCCGTGGGCGGGTCGATGGCAAAGCCAAACCGGGCTGCGAAGCGGTACAGCCGCAGGATGCGCAGCGCGTCCTCGGTGAACCGCTGGCGGGGTACACCCACCGCCCGTACGATGCCGCTTTGCAGGTCGGCCTGCCCGCCAAAGGGGTCCACAAGGCCCTCTTTTTCATTGTAGGCTATGGCGTTGATGGTAAGATCCCGCCGGGCCAGATCCTCCCGCACATCCGGCACAAAATGCACCTCGTCCGGGTGGCGGCCATCTGTGTAGGTGCCTTCTGTACGGAAGGTGGTGATCTCGTAAAGGGCACCGCTCTGCTTCACCGTTATCGTGCCGTGCTGCAGGCCGGTGGGGATGCACCGCTGCGCGCCGAACAGCTCCATCACCTGCTGCGGCAGAGCACTGGTGCACAGGTCCCAGTCGTGCGGTGTAAGGCCCAGCAGACTGTCCCGCACGCAGCCGCCCACCACGTAGGCTGCATAGCCCGCCCTGTGCAGGGTGTCCAGCAGCTCTGCCGCACCCTCGTCCATCCGGATGGTCATGGCTGTGCCTCCTCGTACTGCAGGGTGATGCTTTTGCCGTCAAAGCCGCACTCCGCCGCCGGGAAGATGCTCTGTGCCTGCGCGGCATATTCCTCCGGGTCGGTGATCATGGGGGAATAATGGGTCAGCCAAAGCCGCTTTGCTCTCGCCTGCGCGGCAAGGGATGCGCTCTGCCCAAAGGTGCTGTGCCCCCACTGACGGGCCTGGTCTTCCTGCTCCGGAAGGGCATAGGTGGCATCGCATATCAGCAGGTCTGCGTCATGCGCCGCCTGCAAATAATACGGGCAGGGGGCCGTATCGCCGGAAAATACCACGCTCAACCCCTTACGCGGGGCACCCAGCACCTGCGCAGGCTGCACCGTTCTGCCCTCCACGGCAACGCTCTGCCCTTTCTGCAGCAGCTTCCATTGCTGCACCGGCACCCCCAGCGCCTGGGCCTGCTCCGGCGAAAATTTGCCTGCACGGGGCAGCTCCAGCCGGTAGCCAAGGCTTTTTACCCGGTGCTTTGTGGCAAACGGCACCAGCCGCGCACCGGCAGGCCAGCCATCGCTCAGCGCATCCAGCGCCAGCGGCTGGCCCGGCATAAGCACCTGCGGCTTCACCGGATAGGGCAGCGGGCCGGTCAGTGCCCGCACCGCCGCCCAGATATCCGGCAGGCCCTCCGGACCCAGCAGCGCAAGCGGCCTTGTGCGGCCCTGCGCCCCCAGAGTCTGCAAAAGGCCCGGCAGACCAAAGATGTGGTCGCCATGGTAGTGGGTCAGGCAGATGGCATCTGCCCGCATCAGGTTCACGCCCGCACGGCGCGCTGCCGCCTGCGTGCCCTCGCCGCAGTCCCACAGCAGGCCGTGGCCGCCGCAGGCAGCAAACGCCGCCGAGAGTGCCCGGTCCGGCAGTGGCATGGTAGCCGCAGTGCCCAGCAGTGTGATGGTCAGCATAAAATCGTTCTCCCTGCACAGTAGATTTCGATATTTTATTGTACCACAGCCGTGCCGGTTGCACAATCGGTGCCTGCGGCGCATAGGATGGCCCAGCACAGCAAAAAGGGGGCAGCTGGATGAGACGCAAAAAAGGGGATCCTTTTTCCGGCAGGCCGCACAGCGGCCTTGGATGGGTGCTGCTGCTCGCCGCACTGGCCCTGTTTCTGCTGGCCGGTGCGCCCGGCTGCATGGCCCAGCGGATGGCGTGGTCTGCCCGGGGAACGATGATCTTTCTGCCCAGCGGGTTTTGAAAAAATGGGAGCATCCTGCTGCACAGAACGCTCCCATTTTTCTTTTTACTTTCCATCCGAATAGGGCAGCTGGCCGGTCAGGGTCAGCGTTTCGGCAAGCTCGTCCTCCGAGCGGAACCGCCACGCCGCCGCTCCCACGGCCACATAGCAGGCATCGGCACGACCCTCCGGTGTAACGGCAAGGATCATCGTTTCACCGTCGCCCACCGCCGTTACCATGCCATCCGCACTTACAGTTGCCACGCCCGGATTGCTGCTGAACCATGTCATCGTTCCGTTTTGGGTGCCTGCAGCCTGCGCTGTCAGCTTCTGACTGGCTCCCACTGCCTGCAGCAGCATGGCGTTTTTGCTCATCTGCACCCGTCCGATCTCCGATGTGACCGTTACCGTGCAGCGCAGCACCTGCCCGGCTGTGGTCAGTGCGCTGATGACGGCCTTGCCGGACCCCTGCGCCTTTACGGTACCGTTTGTGCTTACCGATGCCACCGCCGGGTTGCTGCTGACCCACTGCCGCACATAGGTAAACCCGCCTTTGTTCTGTTCCAGCTTCAGCTGTTTCGTCGGGGCAGGCTCCTGCTCTGTAATGGTAAGCGTCAGATCGCTGGTGTTCAGCACCAGGCGGCTGGCTGTGCTTTTGCGCACCGTGATGGTACAGGTGGTCTTTTCGCCGCGCTCATTGCGGGCCGTGACGGCCGCAGTGCCCTCGGCATGGCCGGTCACCTTGCCAGTGCCGTCCACCGATGCCACTGCCGGATCACTGGAAGTCCAGATCAGAAAGAAGTAGTCGTTGGGTGCCTGCACATTCAGGTAGGCCACCGGGGCCGGGTCTCCTTCGGTGATATCCAGCGTCAGTTCGGCAGTGTCCAATGTCATGCCGCTGTCCGGCAGCGGCTGCTCCTGCGCAGCATAGGCCGACAAGGCCCCGGCTGCAAACAGTTCTGCGCACAGCACCACTGCACAAACACACGCTTTGAACCCCTGCTTCATGGGCTTTGCCCTCCCCGCCTGCTTTGCTGCAAGATCCTTTAAATATTCCTGTCTCCGTATTATTTTACACGCAGTGCAAAACCGGGTCAAGTTTTTTGCCCATTCTGCCGGGCAGCTGAGCCTTATTTTGTGGAGAATAATAAAATCCGCTTTTCAATTTTGTACAAAACGCCGCCGCACCCGGCAAACCGGATGCGGCGGCGCTGTTCTGCTTTTGAATTTTCAGCTTAGTAGTTGATCTTTTTCAGCTCAAAGTAGCTCTGCGGATGTGCGCACACCGGGCACTTGAGCGGTGCGGACTTGCCGATATAGGTGTAGCCGCAGTTCCGGCACTGCCATACCTGCTGCTCCTCGCGGGCAAAGACCTTGTTGTTTTTCAGGTTTTCGGCCAGCGCACGGTAGCGCTCCTCGTGCTCCTTCTCGATCTGTGCCACCATGGTGAACAGTGCTGCGATCTGAGGGAAGCCCTCTTCTTTGGCCTCCTTAGCCATGCGGGGGTACATCTCGGTCCACTCGTCGTGCTCACCGCCTGCTGCCATGTCCAGACAAGTCAGGGTATCGGGGATCGCGCCGCCGCACAGCAGCTTGAACCAGATCTTTGCGTGCTCCTTCTCATTGCCGGCGGTCTCCTCAAAGATCGCGGCCAGCTGCTCGTAGCCTTCTTTTTTTGCCATGCTGGCAAAGAAGGTGTACTTGTTGCGTGCCTGGCTCTCGCCTGCAAACGCTTCCATCAGATTTTTCTCGGTTTTGGTACCCTTCAGTTCCATGATGCTCTCCTTTCAAAAACGGATCTTCTGTCAGGATCGACCGATCCCGGCTCTATCATTCAGCCCGGCGGTAATTTTTTCGCCTGCGGCTCAGGTTCTGAACAGAGTATACCATATTTTTTGATGGAAATCAAGAACGATTCCTATTTATTCTGAGAATATTTCTCAGTTATGCTGCTTCAGTGCACACACAGCAATGCTCAGGGCGCTCCACGCTGCCTGGTACATCAGCACCGTTGCCACCGAAAGCTCCCAGATGCTGCCTGCACTGGTGAGCAGCGCTGCAATGATAATGGAGAACAGCACCGAGACCATCTGTACCGTGGTGGCGCTGCTCTCGGCGTTCTGGGCCTGATCCGCAGCCTGCAGACCGCCGGTCAGGCTGGCAAACGCCTTGAGATGGATCATGCAGCAGGTATCCTCCGGGTCTTTCGGTGCGGCCTTGATGGCGTTGCACTGCTCCTGATCCAGCACGGTGATCATGCCTTCCGGCAGGCGGTATGCTTCGGTAATGTGGTGTGCAGTCAGACTGGGGTCCTGGCATGTGACCAGCAGGCGGATGTTCTCCTTTTGCAGCACGGCAAGGCCGCGGGCCACATTGCGCCCGCCCACATATTTCAGCACGAACATAGCGTGCAGATTGCCGGACACAGCCAGATACAAAATTTGCAGCTCGCCGTTCTTCGAGTGCTGCATCTCGTATTCCTCGTCCGGCAGTGGCACGCCCTCCTGCTCCAGATAGCGGCGGGTACCAATGAGAATGCGGTTGTTATCGCACCAGGCGGAAAAGCCCAGCCCATGGTGCTGCTCCAGATCCTTGACCGGGAACAGGATGTCTGTGCGTTCCTCAACGATCTGGCGGAACAGCCCCTTCAGGGTGCCGTGGCTCTCGTTCAGCACGCTGGCCGCGTACAGGATGGCGCGGTCGATGCGGCCGCCCTTGAAGATGCGGATATCCTCCAGCTGTGCGCTGTCGGCGGTGAACAGGTCGTCTGCATCGATCTGCAGCGTATCAATGCCGCCCAGCTGCTCAATGGCCTGCCAACCGGGCACGACTGCGCCCACAGCCGCAGCCGCACGCTGCAGCCGTAGCGAGGCAACGCCCGCAATCAGGGTAGAAGAAAGCGGTGCGCCCATGCACAGCACAGCTGCCATGGCAGCCGCAGCTTTGTTCCAGCCGGCACCTGCCAGCAGGAACAGCACGCCGCTGAGCAGGGCAACGCCCAGCAGGATGTACGAAACTTTGCGTGCACGGCGCTCGCTTGCGCGCTCGCTCAAGCTCTGCTCCACAAAGCCGTCAGCTTCCTTCATCGGGCGGCTCAGCAGCACCCAGGGGTCCTTCTGTTCCAGATCCCGTGCAAGGGCGCGCAGCAGGTCTTTGTCCTTGGCGCGGTAGGCGCCCTCGAACTCCACACCATTGGTCACCAGCTCACAGCCGCCCTTGACAGCAGCCAGCATCACCCGGCTGCCCAGCAGCGCAAGGAACAGCCCCAGCGCGGCCATGCCGCTGAGCAGCGAGATGCCGGTGGTGCCGCGGTAAACATTTGCGTTCAGCATGGCTGTAACCGCCTGCACCAGCGCTGCTACTGCGGCCAGCGCCGGCATCGTCTCGGAAGAAGACCGTCCGCGCAGGCCGTTCAGGCCGTCGCGCAGCACCGGGAAGCCCACGCACAGGCTTGCAGCCAGCAGCAGCAGGTTTGCACCATAGAATGCCGCCGGGGCAGCGTCCGGGTCCAGCGCCGCCATGGCGGGCAGCAGCCCATCCGACACCAAACCAAAATGCAGCAGCACCACAGCCAGAATGCCGCCCAGCACGCAGCGCAGCGTCAGCTCTGCACTCATACGGTGCAGCTTATCCACCGTAGCCTCCGGCTCGGGCAGCTCCGTTTCGGCATGTTCCTCCGGAGACACCGCGTCCTCCGCCTCAGCTTTCAGTTCCGGCTGTGGCGCAGCGGGTGCCTTCTCCGGTGCCTGCTGCGGCTCTTCGCCGTCCAGCGGCAGCAGCGGCAGGCTCATAGTGTCCTCTTTTGCGGCAGGCTCCTCTGCCGGGGCCAAAGGTGCCTGCGGTGCGTCCTCGCTCTGCGCCTTGCCAAAGAAATCGGCCACCGGCTGCTCCGTTTTTTCCGGCTGCGGCACAGGTTCCGGCTGCAGCTCCGGTGCCGTCTCCTTTACCGCTGCAAACACAGCCGCGGGCAGCGGTGCACCGGACGGTTTCTTTTTGCTTTCAGCCGGTTCAGTTTCTGCTGCCGGGGCTGCTTCGGCCCTCGGTGCAGGCTTTTCCGGCTTCTGGTCGCTCAGGCCGTTGATCATCGCCTTGAGCTGTGCCATCTCCTGCTGCTCCTGCTCTTCCTGCGGCAGCAGCACCTCCGGCGCATTCTTGGGGTGCCGGAGAGGCTTTGCCGTGCTGTGCTGCTCTGCGGGTCTTGCCGCCGGGACAGCGCTCTGCCGGGGTGTTTCCGGCTTCACTGCCGCCGGGGGTTCCGCCGTTTGCGGTGCAGATTTTTCCTCCGGCTTTTTGGCGGGTGCTTCCGGCTGTGCATCCTCTGCTTCCTTCTCCAGAAAAGGCCACGGGGCCAGTTCCTGTTCCGGGTCTGCCTCCGGCTTCAGCATCAGTTCCAGATCCGCTTCCGGTTCCGGCTGCGCATCCTCACCCAGCCGCACCTCACCGGTGGGCATTTCCTGCGGCTGCTCTGCTGCAGCTTCGTCAGTCTCCTGCTTTTCCTTACCACGGCCAAACAGGCCAAACCGTTTCTGCGGCTTTTCCTCCGGCTGGTTTTCGTCTCTCCGGGTCATCTCCTCCGGGATATCCACCGCCGTGGTGCTGAAAAAGGAGCGGAACTTTTCATCCGGGGTCATTTCCCGGCCATTATTTTTATCTTTCGGCATTCTTGTCCCTCCTGTAATTCAAATTGAGGTTCCGGCCCGAATGCCGGATCATGCCTGCTGTGCTGCGCGCTGGGACTGGATCTCGTACAGAATAATGCCCGCAGCCACCGACACGTTGTAGCTGTCCACACCGGTGCCCGGTGCTGCCATATCCAGCCGCACCACGCCGTCGCACAGCTTTTTCACCAGCTGCGAAACACCGCTGCCCTCGCTGCCCAGCACCAGTGCAATGGGGCCGGTCAGGTTGTTCCTGCGCAGAGACACGCCGTCCATATCGGCGCAGTAGACGAACACACCCTGCTCCTTCAGGCGGCGGATGGTCTCGCCGATGTTGGCCACACGAGCCACCGGCAGGCGTTCTGCGGCACCTGCGCTGGACTTGATGACGGTAGGCGTGACCGATGCGCCGCCGCGCTTTGGGATCACGATGCCATGCGCACCGCACAGCAGAGCACTGCGCATCACGGCACCCAGATTGTGCGGGTCTTCAATGCCATCGCTCAGCACCAGAAAAGGTGCCTCGCCCTTGTCCTTGGCTGCTGCCATCAGGTCGTCTACCGTCACGTATTCGATCTCGCTGGCAAATGCCGCCACACCCTGATGGCTCTCGGTGCCGGTCATCAGGCGCAGCTTGTTGGGGTGCACCCGCTTCACCGTGGCACCCGCTTCCTTTGCCAATGCGGTATAGTAAGCCGCCACGGCCGGAGCCATGCCCTCAGCAATGAGTACGGTGTCCACGCCGGAACCGCTTTTCAGCAGTTCGGTCACCGGATTTTTGCCATAAACAAGGCTCTCGTTCTTCTGCAGCGGCTCTTCCGGGCTGCGGCGCGGACGGCGCGGCTGGTTCTTTTCTTCCATGATGATTTTCTCCTTCCGTTGTATCACCGGAAGGTGCTGTGCACACCCTCCAAAAGGCGCGCCGCACTCTGGGCCGCGCACCGGTATGATCTGAAGATGATAACTCATCTTGAAGTATAGCATAAGCCAACCTTGTTTGCCAGCAAATTACCGTTTTTTATCCGCGTCCTGCAAAAGTTTTTCTGTTCGTGGTGCCGGAGACCGTTTCCGCTTTTTTGCAGAAATGTTCTGCCGCCCTGCATCAGCTTTACCCGGCTGCTGGGTAGATATCCCTCTGTTTTGCCGGAGAAAAAAGTTTTCCACAAAAACGCGGTATACAATCCGTAGAAGAGCGATTATTTTTCCACATGTTGAAAACCCTGTGGAGAAAGTTCAAAAGTCCAGCTTTAAAGCCTGTTTTGCCTGTGGAATTCCACACTTTCCACAAGGTTTTCCACTTTTTGGTTCGACCTTTTTTGATTTCCTGCGTACAATTTGTAGAATACAAGTCGGAAATATGACAATTTTTTGAACTGCATCCTGTCCGCTTTTGCCAAATTGCCCAATATCATTTTGACGAATGTGGATCTGTGTTGAAAATCCGTCCTTCATCAAGCGTTCTGTCTTTCGGCCGCTTATTGCACATTATATGGAAATTTGTTGCATTCTATCGAATATACGCGCTTCTGGCAGTAACCCCCTGCACCCTGCCAGAAACAGAATCCCCGCATTGTTACAGGAAAAACACCGGTTTGGATTGATTTTGGCCGCTGTTTGGGGTATACTAATTCTGTAGGTTCGTTAAACCGTGCACAAAGCGGATATGAAACGAGCAAGACCCCAATGATTTTGTGGAGGTAATGAATAATGTTGGTAAATGCAACCGAAATGCTGATCAAAGCACGTGATGGCCACTACGGTGTGCCTCAGTTCAACATCAACAATCTGGAGTGGACCAAGTCCGTTCTGACCGCCTGCGAGGAAATGAAGAGCCCTGTGATTCTGGGTGTTTCCGAGGGTGCCGGCAAGTACATGACCGGTTTCAAGACCGTCGCTGCCATGGTCAGCGCAATGGTCGATTCCATGGGCATCACCGTTCCCGTTGCCCTGCATCTGGATCACGGCACCTATGAGGGCTGCAAGGCCTGCATCGAGGCCGGCTTCTCTTCCATCATGTTCGATGGCAGCCACTACTCCATCGAGGAGAATGTGGAAAAGACCAAGGAGCTGGTTGCTCTGGCACACGCTAAGGGCCTGAGCATCGAGGCCGAGGTCGGTTCCATCGGCGGTGTCGAGGACGGCGTTGTGGGTGCCGGCGAGATCGCAGACCCCGAGGAGTGCGCAAAGATCACCGCTCTGGGCATTGACTTCCTGGCTGCCGGCATCGGCAACATCCATGGTGTCTACCCGGCAAACTGGAAGGGTCTGGACTTCGAGGCTCTGGACCGCATCCACAAGGCCACCAATAACATTCCTCTGGTTCTGCACGGCGGCACCGGCATCCCCGACGAGATGATCGCTAAGGCCATCAGCCTGGGCGTTTCCAAGATCAACATCAACACCGAGTGCCAGCTGGTGTTTGCTGAGGCCACCCGCAAGTACATCGAAGAGGGCAAGGATCAGCAGGGCAAGGGCTTCGACCCCCGCAAGCTGCTGGCTCCCGGCGCAAAGGCCATCGAGGCCAAGTGCAAGGAGAAGATCGAGCTGTTCGGCTGCGCAGGCAAGGGCTAAGCAGAAGCTCGTATCGTAACCGGTACACCACCCAATAAAGTATGCGCCCCCGCTGCACCGTTATGCACAGTGCAGCGGGGGCGCTTTTTACTTTATATGCGAGCACTCAGACGCGGGTCTTTTCCATATCTCCAAAAATGTATTGCATACAGTCCTGCACCCAGAAGCAGGCAAAAAATCGAATAGCTAAGGATCGGAAGCCGCAGCAGTACGATCTTACCCGCGATCTGGGTAAAGAACCAGCCCGTTCCATACAGAGTCACGATATAAAGCACCAGCCATGTAGCATATTTCAGCCAATGCTCTCGTGGCGGAAAGCCTACCTGCTCCATCATCCGGCGGAACAGTGCGCAAAAAACCGTCACTGCAACAACAAGCTGCATCAGATAGCCTACAGAAAGTTCAAAAACCCAATCACCAATTACCGGGTAAAGCAGCAGCCCTTCCACGCCCCACTCCAAAAAAAAATACAGCGGTGCAACAAACCAGAAGTAATCCCCAGCCCCCAGTGTTTTCAAGCTGGGTTTGACTTCCTCCACAAAGGTCTTTGCGTCCGGAATTGAATGAAACAGTTCCCGGTTCTCCGCATTTGCCTGGATGGCAATATCAAGTAGATCGCTGCGTACAAGCTCGATTCCGCAGAAATCCCAGCTGACCCGGCGAAGATACCGGATCACTTCTTTCAGCTGCTCCTGGCTTTTTTCGTTCAGCAGCTTTGTACGCATCCGATTTGCCTTTCGCAACGCAAAATACTTATTCATATGGCTCCTCCTTAAAAATTTTTTCCACCAGCTGGCATAGCTGGCTCCAATCTTGTCGGAATTCAAGAAGCGCCTGCCGCCCTTCTTCCGTTACAACGTAGTATTTCCGGCTCGGTCCCTTGGGGGAGGGTCTGCGTTCCACCGTGACCTTTCCCTGCTGTTCCAGCCGCAGTAGCAGCGGATAGAGTGTACTTTCACTCAAGTCAGAAAACCCGACCTGTTTTAGATGCATCACGATCTCATAGCCATAGGTCGGCTCTCTGCTGATGAGCTTCAGAACACAGAATTCCAAAACGCCCTTGAGCAATTGTGTGTTGTTTTCCACTGGATACCTCCTTTTGCCTATTATGCAATACATAGTAGCTTATCTATATTGTATTGCATAGTAGTATTTTTGTCAAGTCCTGTCCTGTTATCATTTCGACCAAAATCCGCTCCATATTTTTGTGCAACAAAAAAGCCCTGAGATTTCTCTCAGAGCTTTCTGTTCAAGTCGGCGACTACCTATTTTCACGCGCCGTTTCCAG
>ERZ1694966.620-NODE-620-length-19504-cov-25.649339_pt1 | contig 19504 bp, 17 predicted proteins | sample MGYA00581611_ERZ1694966 | MGnify/ENA primary metagenome ERZ1694966 (study PRJEB42213, sample SAMN07424282) | human gut metagenome | biome: ENVO:00009003; feature: ENVO:2100002; material: ENVO:00002003 | host: Homo sapiens | place: USA | collected 2014 ...
TTGATTTCGAGTCAAGTACATCAAGGTATTCGTCTTATATCTCTTTATTCCGCTTTGCGTTGAAACGTCTGTTTTCTGTTCTTACGCTTATTTTTGATATTTTGACTTATTTCGTTTTATATGTTGCCCGTGGCTGTTTGGGCAACAATCGTTTTTCGGGCAACACTTTTTGGCACAACACAGGGAAAATTGAAAATTTGTACAGAATTTGAAGATTTGGCTATATTTCAGTCCAAATCTTTTTTCTTTGTATGGAGATTTTACCGTGAAAAACACAAATTCTGCTGCTGAAAGTGGTGCTTTTGTCCGTAAAACGCGCGGATACTCTGTTGTGCAGAACGAGGCACTGTTCAACGATAGCTTATCCATGAGCGCTAAAGGGTTGTATGCCTTGATTGCTGCCCGTATTGATTATACCGCAGTACCGCTGACAAAGCAATGGCTGATGAACCACTGCACCGAGGGCGAACGCGCCTTTAACCGTGCATGGGATATGTTGAAAAATAATGGCTATTTGGTTGCGCACGTTCGTCCGGCAAATCGTGGACGATTCTGCTATGAGTATGAACTGCGCGATTCCAATAACGGTTGGAACGGTGTGTATTTAATCTATTACGATGCACAGGGAAACATCAGCAATACCAATCTGACGAAAGCCAACCACACCCTACAAAATGTACCTACTGGTATGACCACTACCCACAAAACCGCACCAGTGGTAACCACACCTGTGGTAAGCGCAGTGGCGGTAATGTAGGCAGTATTATAATTACTATAATTAAATACTCTTAGTAATTACTATATCAAATACTATAAATAAGCCATCTGAAAAAGAAAAAGGACAGTGCAGAAAATTTGCCGCACAACAGTCTCTCTTTTTCAGAAGGCTTGCAGAATGAAAGGGTTACACAATGAAAATGGAATATGTGAATGTAAACGGCTATCTGATTCCAAAGTTGGAAAATGGTCCAATCACAGACAACACCATTGGAAAATACGGCATGATGCGAGCGCGATACCTTGATGAGCATCGACCAATGGAGCGCGACCAGATGTTGTTGGATGGAACGCTGGCACAGCACCTCACGAACATTGACTGCGAGGCACATCGTCAAGTTGAAAGTCTTACCAAAGTATTGGCAGCGGAAGCCAAAATCAATGAAGAAATGAAACGTTGTAACCCGCTGGAATGGGCAGCAGCTATGCAAGGCTTGCAAGCACAGGCCGAAGAAATTGTGTGTGCTGAACTGATTTACGCAGAGGAAAACACGAACGATTCACTCTCTTTACCGGGAAAGTGATAGCGTTCCCGGACAGTGCGGCAAGCACGTCATTATGCTGTCATGCCAGCATAACGACCGTTTGTTAGGGGCAAGCCCCTAAGACCCCAATAGGAGAAAGCAAATGTTAAAACGCCAAAAACAAGTAACGGTACGTTTTACCGAAGAAGAATACCATCAACTGAAAAATAAATGCGATGCAGCCGGTATGAAGATGGAGCCATTTCTCCGAGCGTTGGTTAGTGGCTGTACAATACGCGAACGCCCGCCGGATAGCTATAAAGCCTTGGCAGCACAGGTAGCCGCAGTCGGCAACAATTTGAACCAGCTTACCCGGCTGGCTAACAGTACAGGCAAGATTGAAAATGCTCAACTTGCCGAGGCGAGCCGCATCATGCAGCGCATCTGGCAGTTTATGCAGGAGAAAAGTTAATGGCTATTACAAAGATTTTGCCCGTTCGTGGGCAACTAAAAGGCTGCTTAGACTATGCTGCCAATCCGCAAAAGACAGAATATTTCAGTACGGTAGATATGCAGCGGTTAATCGGCTACACACAGAACAAGGATAAAACCGAACACCAGCTTTATGTTTCGGGCTTTAATTGTATGCCGCAAAATGCTTATTGCATTATGCAGGCAACGAAACAACGATGGGGCAAGCCTTTGAACGGTGGCAATGTGGGCTATCACATTATTCAAAGTTTTAAGCCCGGAGAAGCAACGCCGGATCAAGTGCATGAAATTGGCTGCGAATTCGCACGGCGATTCTTAGCAGATCGGTTTGAATGTACCGTCAGCACCCATTTAGACAAAGGTCACTTGCATAACCATATTGTTGTAAACTCGGTTTCGTTTATGGATGGTCGAATGTTTCGTAATGATTTTACTACTTACTACAAGGGTATTCGAGCTGTTTCCGATGAACTGTGCCGCGAAAATCGACTGTCTGTTGTGGAAACGGATGGACACGGGAAATCCTACGGCGAGTGGAAACACGAAAAAGAGGGAACACCTACGCTACGCGGTATGGTAAAAGCCGATGTGGAAATGGCGATGGCTTCCGCAGACAGCTTTGCCGGATTTATTGCAGAGTTGCAGCAAATGGGTTATAAGGTGAAATACGGACCGAAGGTTACACATATGGCTGTGCGCCACAAAGATGCACAGAGAAATATTCGATTGGATAAGATCAGCCCATGCTTCAGTGAGGACGCCCTGCGGGGTTATTTCCAAAAGTTGCGTAAACTTCCACCTGCAATGCAGCAAGAATACAAGCGGAAAATAGCATCTGAGCCACCACACTGGCAGCCGAAAGAGCAGCCCATGCCTGTTCGCCACCGCGCACGGTATCGCGGTAAGCTGAATTATAAATGCCGCAAAATTACCGGATTTATGGCTTTCTATTATCGCTACTGTGCATTGCTGAGAAAGGCATATAAAGGCAAGGTCGGCAAGCGGTGCTATTACCTACTGCGCGATGATTTCCTGAAGTATAGTCGCTATCGGCGGCAATGCGATCTTTTGTGGGAGCGGCAAATCTCAACGCATGATGAACTGCTGACTTACAAAGAAAATCTGCAATCCGAATATAACGCTCTTACAGCGCGGCGCAAGGCGCTCTACCGTAGTAAGGGCAAAGTTGTCAATACTGACCGCTTAAGCCAAATACAGACGCTCACAACTCGTATTAGAGCATTGCGAAGAGATATGGCTACTTGTGCAAATATCGAAATGGATTGTGAAACGGTACAGGATAAGTGCCAGAAAGTAAAAACATCTGAAAATAGAACATTAGCCGTTTACCAAAGCAATCGGGAAAGAGTTGCGTTCAATAGCTACTGCCATAAATAGATCGTCTCATTGTAGTTTTAGATGCATACACACAGAAGCACTTACAGTTTTCTGGTCGAATAGTTATCGAGATGTTTTCCCATATGGGATATAACAATTTTGGATGTTTCAGGATCAAGACAAAGGTAAATCCGAACAGAGCGTTGATCCATGTCATCATTTCCGCAGGCAATATGAGCTTCTACATTTATTTTCCTGTTACAGTAAGTGTCTTCATATTGTCGCATCAAATTCTTGTCTGCGCGCGTCATACTGCCTTGTCCGCGTTTATACTTGAAATTACTGCTTCTGGAATTGAATGCTGCTTCCAAATCAGTGTAAGAACCATCTATCCACAGGTCATATAGGGTATCTCCTATCTCACAAAGTGCATTCCAAAGAACCTCTGCTTTTGTGTTGCAATCATTCAGGCTTTTAAGCGCTCGCTCCGTGAAAAAAATTCGATCCGAATAATGCAAAGAAATGTATTCCACAACACTTTTCGCATCAGAAGGGTAACTGTGGAACTCACGCATTTTTTCTAACGAAGATAGGACTTCATTATAATTTGCTGCTTGTTCACGATAAATTCCGGCAGTAACATTTGCGTTTTTGATCTCCTTTCTTGCATCGTCGAGTTCTTGCTGCAATGTTTCATTGCGAATTTGGGTCTCCAACAGGGTTCCTCTATGTGCCTCTTTTCCTGTTCACTGTCAGCGGCGGCATTCAGTATTTCTTCTGCCGTACTAGTAGCGTTTTGTTCTCGTTCTTTTAACTCACTGATACGCTTTTGTGCGGTAAGTGCATCCTTTTTCCTACGACAGTTTTCAACCGTAAAAAGATCATCATAAAAATGTACATCTTGAACTAACGCCCGACGTAGAATTTCGTAAATCATGGAGTCGCTTTGATCCTGCATTTTGAGCAGTTGATTTGCAGTAATCAAGCGATGTCGTCGGCCATCATCTGTTTCTCTGGGATGCCCAGCATAAATTCTGATGCTACCAGAATAACAAGCGTATTCTTGAGGGCAAAGCTGAGTCATTTCCCGGCTAAAATCCACGCTATCTGCGTAGCAAACAATCGCATTCATGTCAAGGATTCTGGCCACATACTCTGGGTCAAGAAGTGTACTTTCTGTTTTATCATCCATTGTACGAGGACTTATATATACTACTGGAATTTCACGCAGTGGATTGGAAACAAGTTTCCAAAAATCATAGTACTGACCAGGTACAAAATGAAGAGGTTTATCAGTAGGTACATATCCATTTATGGAACAGCTCAATCGTTTGCTGTGACGAAGCCGGTGAATGATACCCGGTGTATTAAAGTCGGGATCATCTTGACAAGGACCAATGAATCCAGGACGGTCTAGGTAAGCTGTAATGAGCGTGATTGTGGCTGCACCCGGTTCTGTTTGACAAAAACCAATTTCAGTCATCCATTCTCTAGGGGCAAAACCGACTTCACCTGCGGGAGGTTCCTTAATTTGACATGCCCAATAGCATTTTTGCTCATCTAAACAAAAGCAAGAATACAAAACAACCTGACCGCTTTTAGATCTGATGGTTTTTCCTCTTTTCCAATCAGACCACACCTGTGTTTTTTCTGGGAGGGGGTCTCCTTTTTTGCGGTATTTAACGGTGATCCAATAGCGAATTTCTTCAATCATATCCCATAGAATATCGCCGCGAGAATTTTTACTGGCTTGTAAATCAAACGCCGCCTTATAAAATACTTTATATCCAATGTGTTCCATTCTAATCCTCACTTTTAGCGTAAAGCAGCGTAATCACGCTGCCACCGCATTTGCATTCACGCGCTCTATCGCCTTACGAATTCCTGCCCACACGGACAAATCGGTAAACACTTCCACAATGCTGCCGTGGTCGGTAAACGGAGCTTCCTGCAAGACGGACAAATCTTTCATCATACCGTTATGAACAATGTACTCTACAATCTGGTTCACAAAATAGATTTGTCTGCTGTCGAGACTGGTATCGTTCAAATACTGTGCAAAAGCCTCTTTTGCAGCGTTCATCTCAAGGCCGACAATCTCCCGCACAAACTCGCCCAAAGGCTTTTGACCGTACTCAGCTTCATAGTCCTGCTTTGTGCCGATTTCGTTCCACAGAATTTCTTCCAGTGCCTTTACGTCCTCACCATTCAGCGGAATGTTGCTTTTTAGCTTGGCAATAACGGCGTTATCCGTATGCTGCCGCACATAAAATTCTGCCTTGGCCTTGTAATTTTTCAAGTCATCGTTTTCCAACTCGGACTCGTTCCAATCTTCGGACAGAATTGCGTCATCGAAATTGGTATCATAGCGAACTTTTACGATAGGAATATACTTGATAAGGTCGCGTAGGTTTTCGCGGATATGCTCAAATTCGTTAATCCCGGCTGTTTCCAAATAATCCGTGTGCAAAATCTTATTGAGAAGATCAGATTGTGCCATGATTTCCGGAATGTTTGCAACAGATGCAACGGCAGCAACCTTTTTCATCAAGTCGCTACGTGCCTTGCCATACTTTTTTCCTGCAAGGTAGGCAAGCTCTATGCCGTACATCAGGGCATCAAAGCGCATCGCCTTGGGGTCATCTTCTTCTGGGGTAATCAGCGGCGCTAACTCCTGCCCCATCAGCAAGGTGTCCTCATAGGTCAGAGCGGCGTAGTTGTCCGCGTTGGCATACAATTCCACATATTTCAAGTGCTGGCGCACAGCAAAGTTGTCTTTATTCAACTCCTGTACTTTGCGCACCATATCATCCACAAGTGCCTTGCGGAACGCAATCAAATCGGTGGTCTGATATGCCAAATCTTGCAACTTAAAAGCAATCTGTGCTTTCAAGTGGAAAATCGCCCCTTGCAGCGCAATCATGTTAGCAGTGGGTTTCCCCTTGCTCATGCGGAAAAACTCAAAGTTCCCGCAGAAGTCAAAGATATAAAATTTGTCTTTGTCCTTGCCGTCCAACAGAGTAGGGCAAAGGCGTGTACCGCGGCCAATCATCTGCCAGAACTTTGCCTTGCTCATGACTTTCTTGAAAAACACAAGGTTCAGCACTTCGGGCACATCGATACCTGTGTCCAGCATATCTACGGAAATTGCAATCTGGGGCAGCTTTTTCGGGTCAGAGAATTCATCAATCGCGCTTTGGGCATAGGTCATATAGTTGTCAATGACCTTGGCAAAGCCGGGCAAATGGGGGTATTCTTTATTGAATATCTCCAATATTTTTTCGGCATGGGAGTGGTTCTTTGCGAAGATGATTGTCTTTCCCAACTTGTTACCGTAGTCGATTTTGATGCCCTTGGTCATCAGGGTATCCAGCACTTTGCGGATCGTATCTTCGTTAAAAATCCACTCGTTCAGTGCAGATGAGCCGATACGTTCCGGCAAATCGCCGTTTTCATCTTCAAAAGTATCCTCGTAGGCCTGCTTGTCCTCGTCTGACAGGTCATCGTACACAATGCCCTGCTCGATAAACTTCAACTTTGTTTCAACGGACAAAAAATCTACGAGATATCCGTCCTTAACGGCTTGCGCCAGCTCGTAGCCATAGGTGGGAACACCGTTTTCCAATTCAAAAATTTCATAGGTGTTCTTGTCGATTTCATCCTTGGGCGTTGCGGTCAAGCCGACCAACGGCGCGTCAAAGTAGTTGAAGATGTCCTTGTACTTGTTGTAAACCGAGCGATGTGCCTCATCGCAGATGACCAAGTCAAAATGTCCGCAGGTAAACAGCTTGCCGTTCTCATCCTGTACGCTGTCAATGACATTGTACATGGTTTGATAGGTGGAAAACACACAATGCGCCGTATAGTTGTCTTTTTCTTCGCAGAGGTTTGTAACGGATAAGTCCGGCAGCAGGTTCACAAAGCTGCGCTTTGCCTGCGTGACAAGGCTGTTGCGGTCCGCCAGAAACAGGATGTTTTTTACCCAGCCGTGTTGCAGCAGCACATCGCACAGGGCAATCACCGTGCGTGTTTTGCCGGAGCCGGTAGCCATGACCAGCAGAGCCTTGCGGCGGTTGCGGGTAAAGGCATCACAGGTCGCTTTGATAGCGCCCTCTTGGTAATAACGTCCGGCAATACTGCGGTCTACCATCACATTCCGCAGGCTGGTACGCATGGATTGCAGGTTGAACAGCTTTTCCAAATCGCGTTTGGAATAAATGGCAGCGCACTTGCGTTCTGGGTAAATCGTGTCGGTAATGCGTGTTTCAAAGCCGTTTGTCAAAAAGATGACCGGGCGGCGGTGATGCTTCTGTTCCAGCAGATCGGCATACAATTTTGCCTGTTGGCGACCTTTTGCCACATCTACACAGGTGCGCTTGGCTTCTACCACAGCCAAAGGACGACCATCATCGCCGTAAAGCACATAATCGGCATAGCCTACCTCGGATTTGTTGGGCATACCTGGCAGTTCTACCTCATTCTGCCAGTCTTTGCCCTCGGTCCAGCCTGCATCGGTGAGCATGGTGTCAATGTACAGCTTGCGGGTCTTATACTCGGACAAATCAAGCGGTTTGGGGACATAGGTCTGCTGCTGCTCGGCGCGGCGGGCGGTGAGTTCCTCCTTCAGTGCGGTGTTTTCTGCGATGAGGGCAGCAAGGTCAATGTCCTTTTCTTCGTCAGGCTGCGCTGCGGGGGCTTCGGCGGGCTGCTCCAGCAGAGCGCGGTCAAAGTGCCCTGCTGTATAGTTTTCGCCGTAGCAATATGCCACAAAATCAAGAAAAATGTACAAGTTTTCAAGGCATAGTTCGGCCTGTTCCTCGGTGACTTTTTTGCCGCTGTGGGCAGCGTTATTCCCCATACGGCGGATAAAATCCATGCGCCGCCAGATGTCCGTGCCGACAATATCCCGGAAGTCCTCGGCGTTCATCAAACTGACCAGCGTGTCCTGATAGGGCATGACCAACGCCTTATCCACCGAGTACATCCATTTTACGGCAAACTCCATCGCCCTGCGGCAGTTGAGGACGCAGGCAGACGGGTCGATATGCAGGATGCGCTCGGCGGAGATGGCAACCGAGGCAAAACTCTCAAATTGCGGGGTAGCGGTAAAAATATCGAAGTTGGTCATAAAACTTCCTCCACACGGTATTGCATAGAAAATTTTATTTTTCTTCAGAAGCAGCGGCTTCATTCAGATTTTTATAGTGCATTGTCTCGAGTTTTTCATTGTAAGCCGTTCTGTCAATAATTGCCTTGACAAGTGTATCTAGTTCACGCCCCTCCGAATAATCCGCTGCGGCAAAGTATTTGATACGTTTGTCGTGCATCATTTTATAGACTTTTTTCTTATCTTGTGTATCGGCGTTATAAACACCAATCGAATGTCCTCCATAGGAATTAACAAGTTTCATACAAGGAATATCCGTATCACTATCCCCAATGTAAATCATATTTCTGAACGGAATCCGCATATTATCTGGTGTAAAATAGTCATTTACGCCGGAATCATTTATATCTAAAACGCCTTTCTCAATTCTAAACAGAAACTGTGTTTTATTCGTGTAATTTATAACCTGTGCAGGCCATACTGCTACGCCGCGCTCATTATAGTAGAAAGAACTGGCGTATATTTTCTTGAACGCGCCATTTTTGGCAACCGATGTTCCTTCAATCATTTCCTTCAGACCGGAAGAAATAATGTAATGCTCAACTTCGACGCCTTTGGTTTTCCCATACTTCCGAATTCTTTCAAACCAAGTCTCTACACCGGGAAATAATTGCACCTGCGCACCGTATTCTTGCAGTTTCTGACGATTGAATACAAACTTGCCTTCCGACTCTGTCATCATGACATACATATAGGCAAGATTGTTGTCCATATCATTTCCGCGTGCCAATCCGTTTGATTTCTTCCAGAAATCGCCTACGTCAAACCCAACAGATTGGATATATCCCTGCGCCTGCATATCGTCAGGAGACAAAGTTTTGTCGAAATCATAGCAGATTGCAACAACGGGAATGGATGTTTTTTCTTCTCTTTTAAATTCAGAAGTAATCATGTTTTCACCTCATTGCTATTTAAATTGGTTTATAAATTATGCCTATAGGCACAACGACGAATATAATCCTTCGACAGCTTTTGATTTGTCGGTCTGCTCGACAAACTTTTCAAATTTGAGCTGCTGATCAAGAGGCGGCAGTGTAAGCCTTATCTTGTTGTATTTTCCAACATTGAAATGCTGCTGAGCTGCACCGCCTGTTCCTTCTTCGATTTGCTTCTTTCCATGTGGCAAATTAGTATACTGGCACAGATAGTACGGATTTACTTTGCCCAGATCCGGGCGTGCAATGATAATATCAACAGCATTGCAGCCAGCATACTCTTTTGTGATCACACACGCAGTTCCTGGTGCCCCAGAACGAACAATTACTAAGTCGTTTTCATTTAGGACTGATTTCTGATTTTTCCGATTGCCTTCTTCAGAAAAATAAACCCAGTCAGTATCTTTAATATGCATTGGACCAATATTTAACGAGCGAAATGTCTTTATACCATGGTCGGCATCTGTATAATACTGCGCTGGTTTAATCACAACGCCAACTTGAACACTTGCCACATCTTCGATGCTTACGATGGGAAAGTTATAAGGATTGCTTTCATCCCCAAACATCTCGACAAATCGAGCTTTGATGAGCTCGTCCAGCTTTTGGAGTTGTTGTTGGCGGGCTGTTATTATTGCATAGGCCGTATCAAGCGATTCCGCAATTCTCCGCTGTTCATCAAAAGCGGGAAACGGAATCAACGTATTGTCAAAATCCTTTTTGACGATGTGCTTCATTGTTGCGCCGTGTGTTTTTGATTCCATTTCCTTTAGCTTATAGCGAACAGCATAAACAAAATATTCTCTGTTCACCTCGCATTTATCAAATGCTACCTTAAAGATGTGCTGGTTGAGCAGCGCCTTTCCTTTATTCCAAACATATACGCCAAGGCTTGCAGACCACGAAATCAGCACATCCCCGTCATTGATTTCAATGCGTTCGGGATAGTTGCCATCATAAAATCCTAAATCATAGGCATTGCCCGTCAGATCTTGGATGCGAATGATAGGCAATCCTACGGTACCTCTATCCTTTGGTTTGAATGCAAAGCCATTTATGTATGTTGCAATATCTCCCAGCCTTTTTTGCTCCATCATATTTACTCCTACAAATCCGAAGTTGTATCAGGCGATAAACTTCTGGTGGGAGGCTTTGACGTTGGTTTGGTTGACCATGGCGTACTGCATTGTGGTATCAATTTGCGAATGACCGAGGATTTTTTGCACCTGTTCAATCGGCATACCCTTATCAATGGCGCGGGTTGCCATCGTGCGGCGGAATTTATGAGGGTGGATTTTTACCAAATTGACGCTGCGCCCCAGTTCCCGCAGACGAACCTCCACGCCGCTGATTTTTAGGCGGTCATGTGGTGCGTCCAAAGTAACAAACAGGGCGGGGTTGCGGTCCGTACGGTGCTTTAGATAATTTTGCAGGTGCAATTTTGCTTTTGCATCGAAATATACGCGGCGTTCTTTATCGCCCTTGCCAAATACCACACACTCGCGGGCTTCAAAATTCACATCGTCAATGTTCAGATTTACCAATTCACCAACACGGATGCCTGTGGAATACAGCAGGTCGATCATTGCCAAATCACGCGCACAGGCGCAATGGTCGCGCAGCTGCTCAATGGCTTCATCCGAGATCGTTTCTTTAACCTGTTGTTTTGTCTTGATTTTGTGGATTCGCCGCATAGGGCTTTTGAGGATATAATCCTCTTCTTCCAGCCATGAGAAAAAGCTGGAAATGTTACGGCGAATATTATCCACAGTCACCTTGCCACAGCCGTTGATTTGCTGATACCCCGAAAGATAACTGCGAATTTCTTCCGTGCATATTTTTCGGATGGGTGTGGTAATACTTTGCAGCATTCGCTCCACCGTAATACGGTAATATTGCAGCGTTCTTTCAGAGCAGCCCTCAATTTTCTTGGCATCCAGAAACATTTGCAGATATCCTGCGTTGGAAATTTCCGCTTTTTGTGGTTCGTTTTCTGCCAGATTTTTCAGCAGTACTTCTTGCAGCTTTTTCATTTGGGCAATGCTCAAATATTCCGCCATTTCGTTGAGAATGGTGACGAGTTTTTCTTCCATAATGGTACACTCCTTTTCTGTGTACCATCGTCCTGCCCCGGCATAAGCCCGTATTTACTTATTTTAGCCGAAATAATGCTGCATCAAGCTGTCAAACAGAAGTTGTGCTTCGTCCAAGGACTTCTGTACGGCAACTTTTGATTTGTCGGTCTGCTCGACAAACTTTTCAAATTTGAGCTGCTGATCAAGAGGCGGCAGTGTAAGCCTTATCTTGTTGTATTTTCCAACATTGAAATGCTGCTGAGCTGCACCGCCTGTTCCTTCTTCGATTTGCTTCTTTCCATGTGGCAAATTAGTATACTGGCACAGATAGTACGGATTTACTTTGCCCAGATCCGGGCGTGCAATGATAATATCAACAGCATTGCAGCCAGCATACTCTTTTGTGATCACACACGCAGTTCCTGGTGCCCCAGAACGAACAATTACTAAGTCGTTTTCATTTAGGACTGATTTCTGATTTTTCCGATTGCCTTCTTCAGAAAAATAAACCCAGTCAGTATCTTTAATATGCATTGGACCAATATTTAACGAGCGAAATGTCTTTATACCATGGTCGGCATCTGTATAATACTGCGCTGGTTTAATCACAACGCCAACTTGAACACTTGCCACATCTTCGATGCTTACGATGGGAAAGTTATAAGGATTGCTTTCATCCCCAAACATCTCGACAAATCGAGCTTTGATGAGCTCGTCCAGCTTTTGGAGTTGTTGTTGGCGTGTCTTTATAATGTCATATACGTAATCAAGCTGTTTACATATTGATTGCTGTTCACTTATAGGCGCTTCAAGCACTTCATAACGCGAAATATAATCGTCTGTTTTCAGATTATGAAGCCCGGTTGTCTTACTTTCAAAAGGTCTTGTGCCGCCTTTTCGATAATTATGGAAAAGAGAATAAAATACATATCTTGGAAGCCAAACAGCTTGATTTTTGACCCGCAACAGACCTGTGAAATTATTGAACAAGTATGTGCTTTCTGGACCATCAAAATATATAACACGACCAACAGGCTGTTTATTACTTCCGCCAGATTTCTCGATTATAATATCGCCTTTCCGTAAATACTTGGCATCAATATTTTTCTTTTGAATTGTTCTGGTAACTACATTACTATAATCGACAATGCCTTCATTGGTAAAATTAGTTGTCCGAAGCACGGGGATACCATTGCCTGATTCATCATCCGTACCCCATTCTCCAGAAAGAACTTTTCCTGTTATCTCAATTAGTTTGGCCATCGGTTTACTCCCACAAATCCGAATTTATTTTCTTGCTTTTTTCTTGGCAACCTTTTCGGTTTCCCGTATGGTTTTCAAATACGCCTTTTCCACCAGGGAAAGCGTTTCGGCTTGGTACTTTCGATACTCTTTTTCTGCTTTTTCCATAGCCTGCTGATGGGTAACACTTCCTGCTCCGTTTAACTGCCTTTCCCCTGTGGTGGAAAGCACTTTGTCCAAATGCTCAATATAATCGGCCATGTGCATAGGATTATGACGCATAGCCTGTACTTCGGCAAAGTCAAAGTAACCGGATACAAGGTTGTTCAAAATTTTCAGCTCGTTTTCATCCAAATAATTCTTGGCAACCTTCACGTCGCTAAGTACCGGCATTTCCCCCCGAAATGTTTTCAACCCCATAAACGGCTTGGAGGCATCTGCACGCTGGTAAATCACTTCGGCTGCTGTATGTCCATGTGCCGCATAGTGCAGTTTGTTTTGCACGATCTTGAAAAATCGGACAGATTCTGCACTGTTTGGGTCATAATCCACACTTGTGGCGTACAAATCAAGTACTTGACGATACAAAACTTTTTCAGACGAACGAATATCGCGGATACGGTCAAGCAGTTCTTTCCAGTAGTTGCCGCCGCCCAGTTGTTTCAGGCGCTCATCGTCCATTGTAAAACCTTTAATCATGTATTCTTTCAGCCGCGCCGTAGCCCAACGCCTGAAATTTGTCGCAATGGAAGATTTAATGCGATAACCGAGGGAAATAATCATGTCCAAATTATAGTACGTTGTATTGTAGCTTTTTCCGTCGGCGGCAGTTGTTCGGAATTTCCGAACAACTGCTTTTTCTTCAAGTTCGCCTTCCTCAAAAATGTGTTTGATATGTTCGCTGACATTGGATTTACTTGTTTGGTAGAGTTGGACCAACTGCGCTTGTGTCAACCAAACGGTTTCATCTTCCATTTTTACTTCGATATGCGTTAGGCCGTCATCAGCTTGATAAATGATAATCTCGCCGTTGTTATCCATTCAGCATTACCTCCAGCTCATCCATTGCCGTGTTGACCTCTTTCTCCAAACGGCGCAGCTCTGCCATGATCTCACTCGTCGGCGGGTACTCCACAGGCTTGTACTCGGTCTTTTTGTATTTGTTGATAGACAGGTCGTAGCCGTTATCCACAATTTCCTGCTTGGGAACAAAGAACGATTTTTCCGTGCGGGCGCGATCTTTCTCGGCGTCCGGATTTTTGAAGCGCGCAATAATGTCGGGAATATCGTTCTCCTGCACGGGGCTGCGCTTGTCGTCCAGCGAAAGACCGTCGGCCTGCATATCGTAGAACCACACATTATCCGTGCCGCCATGCCCGGTCTTGGTGAAAATCAAAATGGCGGTGGAAACACCGGCATAGGGCTTGAACACGCCGGACGGCATCGAGACAACTGCCTCCAGACGGTTGCCGTCTACCAGTTCTTTACGGATTGCCTTGTGCGCGGTGGACGAGCCGAACAGCACACCATCGGGAACAATGCAGGCGCAGCGCCCGCCGATTTTCAGCATACGCAGGAACAGCGCAAGGAAAAGCAGTTCGGTTTTCTTGGTCTTGCAGACCTTCAGCAGGTCGGCGGATACGGTGTCCGCGTCCAGACTGCCCTTGAACGGCGGATTGGCAAGAATCAGCGAGTATTTTTCCTTATCCGGGTTCTGATCGCTCAGGCTGTCGCGGTACTCAATGTAGGGGTTATCGATGCCGTGGGTCATCATGTTCATGGCGCCGATGCGCAGCATCGTGCGGTCCATATCGTAGCCGAAGAACATATGGTTCATGTAGTGGTCTTTTTTCTGACGGTCAAAGAAGATTTCTTCTTTGCGGCGCTCTTTCAGGTACTCGCCCGCTGCGACGAGGAAGCCGGACGTGCCGCAGGCGGGGTCGCAGATGATTTCGTCCGCCTTGGGATCCATCAGCTCGACCATCATTTTGATGATATGGCGCGGTGTGCGGAACTGACCGTTTAAGCCGGACTGCGCGATTTTGGAGAGCAGATATTCATAGGTGTCGCCGCGCACATCCACCGCCTGCGACTCATTCATCAAGCGGTAAATTTCGTCCAGTGCATCCACCACTTTGGAAAGCAGCAGCGGCGTGGGCAGCTTGAAAATGGCATCGTCCATGTATTTGGAGTAGGCACTGTTCTTGTCGCCGTGCAGATTTTTGATGAACGGGAACACCCATTCCTGCATGGTGGCGTACATTTTCTGCGCCGGAAAGTCGTGGAACACGCTCCATTTGAGCTGCTGACCGTCGATGGTGCGCTCGCCGAGCTGCACCTCGTCCGCAAAAATGCTCTGGTACGGCAACCCCAGCATGGCGGCTTCCTTGGCGCGCAGGTTGTCGGAATCGTCCAAGTCGTGAATGAACATTAAATACGTGATTTGTTCAATGACATCCAGCGGATTTACAAGACCGCCCGCCGCAAAAATATCCCAAAGGTTGTCGATTTTGTTTTTGAGTTCTCCTGTAATCATGTTAGTTCTCTCCGTTCCAAATGTAAGAAGTGTAGCGGCCACCGCCAATTTTTGTGATGTGCTTGTTATTTAGCAGGTCTGCCAGTGCCCGCTGGACAGTGATTTGGCTGATGTCCGGACACTGCTTTAAGATTTCGCTTTTGGTGATTTCACCTTGGTGCAATTTAATGATTTCGCGCACGCGGTCAGGCTTTGACAGACCCTTGGCGGTTAGCTGTGTGGCAATCTCGTCAAAGCTTTTGTATGCCGTAACAAGAGTGCTCAGCAGGTAGGCGGTAAAAGGTGCGTAGTCATTTGTGCCAGCAGCCCAGTTATGGGAACTGCGTTGCAGCGATGTATCATAGGACACTTTTGTGTTAAGAAGAATCGCGTCTATGCTGCTGTATTGCCCCACTTCATAGCCGGAACGATACAGGAGCAGTGCCAGCAGCAGACGGCTCATTCGTTCGGTGCCGTTATCGAAGGGGGCGATGTTCAGAAAATCCACCATGAACATCGGAATCAAAAGCAGCGGGTCAAGGACTGGGTCTTGCAGGGCTTGTTCAAAGGCATTGCATAGGGAAGCAAGGCTTTCGGCGCATGGTTCGCCGGCGGTATCTTTATAATTGCCGCCCACAGCTTTACCGCAGAATTTGTATAAATCCCGATGCAACTGTAAAATAGTGGATGGTGCCGGTGGCAGGAAGTCATAATTGGCACTTATGGAGGTTAGCACATCCCGATAACCCGCCACTTTTTTCTCATCATCGGTTTGCGGATTGGTTTTATTCAGGATGAGTTTTTTCAGCCGATCCTCTGCAACGGTGATGCCTTCCATGCGATTCGATGCGGCAACAGTTTGCAGTGCCGCGGTCTCTTTGATTTCGGATAAGGCGGCAGCATCTGTTTCAAGGAGTCTGTTCAGCCGACCTTTGTATTCATGGAGTTGCGTCAGACGGAACACAATCTCTGGCGTCAGCAGCTGAGAATATACTGCTTTGAAGTTAAATGTTTTCATTGTAGAACCTTTATTTTTATTTACATCAAATTTATTAAAATGATGTAAATATATTGTATTCTGTTATTGCAAAAAAGTCAATAGAAAGTACATCTTTTTGTAAAATATGATGAAGTTAAATCTTCGATTTGGTATATATGACAAAAGCGCCCTATCAAAAGAAGCCAATCCACTTCTTTTGATAGGGCGCTTTTACGATAAAATATGCTCTCGTCAAAAATCTGTTTCGACATCATGCAGGATACTATTCCGCGTGAAAGTCTCCGCTTCTGCTTTTAGCGAGAACATAGTTTTGTACCAACCGCTTTCATTTTCCTGCTTTGTCGTTGGAGTTATGCCGCGCATATCAGCCAGTACAGCCATCATCACGCTGGTTTCATGGCGATATTGTTTGTCTTTATCTGCGATAAATTGATGATAGTCCGGGCGTTTCAGCATTTTTCTGTATAGGCGCGGGTCTCGCTCAGCAACAGCAAACTCGTATTCCTGCCCATAATAGCCGAATTTCAATAGTGCATAGTCGGATTCTATTAGTGCAGCTAGTTTTTCTTGTTCTGCGGTCAATTTACTGTCCATTTATTGTTACTCCTGTATGCAGAAACGATTTTAAGTTGAGGTATCTTCTTCACGGCTGGTATCGGACCAAATCCCAAGTTCTTCGGTGTCATGCAGAAACCTTGACTGCTGATTGTACCACTTTATTTCTTCAGCAAGTGCCACACCAGTATCAGGTTGAATTTCGTCTGCGTTCATGGCAACGGGAGCTTCTTCGTCTGAACCGAATAGCGGCTGTTCCATAAATTTCTTGATTAAGTGCAATGCATATCTGGCGGGCTCGGCTTGTAGTGTATTGGGCAAACGGATAGAAGTTGTACCGTTTTCTTCGATAATTTCTATGCCGTGGTAACTGGAGTGCATTTCGTAGATGATGGCGAGCAGCCCCTCGATTGTATCCACATCCAACGGACGCAGCATAGCAGGCGCTACGCCAAGCGCCAATGCGATTTTGCTTAACTGATCTTCCTTGGGATGGCGCGTACCATATTCGTACTGTTGAAGAAGCGTTGAGGTAATGCCGGAGCGCTTAGAAAGTTGAGATTGCGAGATTCCCTTTTTCAAACGCAGACGTTTAATGCGTCTCCCAGTTGTATCCATAAAGAACCTCCCGCAGAAAATAAGTTGCAATAAAAAGTAAAAATATATATTGACAAGCAAAACGCTTGTGGTATAATGGACTTGCAGGCATCACAAGCATTTTGAATGTGGTGCTGATGAACCTTGAAAACTGAATATACCAAATCTTCAAGCCTTACAAATGATCGTGTTCCTGTGCTGTGCACAAGTACCACAAACAATTTGTTTTATAAATTATACCGCAGGAGGGATAGTTATGGCAAGATATGCAAAGCAAAAAACACCGCAAGCTGTGCGAAATCCGTTTGAACCGATGCTGAAAACTGTGGAACAAATGGCAGTTGTTTCCGGCATCGGAGAAAATCGACTGCGCCAGTTAATGGACAACGGCGAGTTGGAGTTCATCCAGAACGGCAACCGTCGCCTGATTTCCGAACAGGCGATTTGGGATTATTACAACCGTGCCAAGACCCCAGCAAGGTCTGTAAGTGGTGGGTGCTGATATGGCGATCCGCGAGAGAAAAGTCAAAAACAAGCGAAACAGCCAAGGAATTTTAACAGGCAGATCGGGCATCGTCTACGATGTCAATGTGAAAGTCTACGAGAACGGCAGGCAGAAAAGCATTGCTAAACGTGGTTTTGCAACGCGCAGGGAAGCAGAATTGTATGAGGCACAGATCAAGCTGGAGTTACAGACTGGCAGCACCGCTATGGTCGGCTACGGACCGGAAAGCAAGCAAAAGCTAAAAGAGTATCTGCCCAAGTGGTACGAAAGCTACCACCATAACCTTGCAAAAAGTACGCGATACAGCTATTGGAGCGGCATAAACATACATCTAATTCCCATGCTGGGCGAAGTATCTCTGAACAAACTGACACCCCAAATGATTGACGATATGATTGCGCAACTGCGTGAGAAGGGACTGGCGGAGAATTCAGTGCGTTATTGCCATCGAATTTTAAGCTCTGCGCTGTCCTCGGCGGTAAAGTATGGCTACATTCCAAACAACCCAGCCAAGAACATTATGACACGGTTTAGTAAGAACGCCGGGCGCAAATATGACAAGTACACCGTGGAACAGGTGCAGCAGCTTTTGGCGTTTGTACATGGTAATGCACTTGAGACCGTGGTGCTGCTCGCTGTTCTGTTTGGGCTGCGACTCAGCGAAGCGCTGGGGTTACGCTGGCGTGATGTTGATTTGACGCACAGGCAAATTACCTTGCGAGGCCAAATTCCCTGTGACCTGCCGAAAGATGCTAAAATTGTGCCGCACTTGGAACCATTGAAAGACCGTGACGAAGGCGAAACACGTTCATTTCCCATTACAGAAGAAGCACTGCCAATCTTTTTACGGCTTAGACAGGAACAAGCCGACCAGCGGCGGTTGTGCAAGCTCGGCGGGATCAAGTATTACGATAACGATCTTGTTGTGTGCAAGCCGGACGGTTCGCCATACTTACAAAAGCGTATTTCGGTCAAGTTTAACGGATTTATGCGTAGCACTGGGATGCCGAAAATCCGATTTCACGATCTACGCGGCACAGCGGGCACCAATATGTACAATTTGACAGGTGATTTTTATGCAGTTAGCCAAATTCTCGGACATTCAGTGGACGATTTTTCCCAGCAAATGGGCGTAAATCTGAAAATCAACACCGTCACGACCCGCTATGTACAAGTACAGGAGCAGCGCAAACTCAGTGTGCTGACGGCATACCACCAAGCAGTATTCGCAACACCGAAAAACGCTGCTGTTGGTGATAACTCTTTATAAGTTATTATCCCTTCTCGCAGGAAACCATGAACTGTGGGCAACAATTCGGGCAACAAATGGCTTTTTGCAACAGATTATTGTTGCAAGTGGATTTTGGCTTGTAATAGTCATTGCGTAAACTTACAGCATCACGTTTCAAAGCTGTGAACAAAAATATCCGTCATAAAATCTTTCGATTTTACGACGGATATGGCGCAGATGGTGGGAGTCGAACCCACGCGACAGTCTCCTGTCCTAAAGCATTTCGAGTGCTCCCTCTTACGACCTCTTGAGTACATCTGCATATTTAATTTTGTTGCGCGGAACTTCCCGCAGGGTGCGATTTCGAGTCAATCTCGTTACGACCGCTTCGATACGTCTGCTTATTTAGTTTTTATCGCACCACCCCGCATAGCGTTTGGAAAAATGCGAGATTTCGATGCAAGATAACGATGAAAGGTTGGGTACGCGACACCCGATAAAGCCCACCGTTATGGGATTTCCTGCGGACAAGGTGACCTGTTGGATGCAAACTTTCGAGTCAATCTCGTTACGACCGCTTCGATACGTCTGCTTATTTAGTTTTTACCGCA
>ERZ1694966.693-NODE-693-length-17614-cov-9.510507_pt1 | contig 17614 bp, 8 predicted proteins | sample MGYA00581611_ERZ1694966 | MGnify/ENA primary metagenome ERZ1694966 (study PRJEB42213, sample SAMN07424282) | human gut metagenome | biome: ENVO:00009003; feature: ENVO:2100002; material: ENVO:00002003 | host: Homo sapiens | place: USA | collected 2014 ...
TATTGCATTTTAGTGGAAAATCGCATTTCAAAAGTCTATTTTAATATAACCATGATAAAATAAACTATAATGAGAAAACTATTACTCAACCTTTTTCTATCCACAGTAGGTCTCCTGTTTGCCGGGCAAGCATCCGCTCAAGAAGAAATTGCTCCGGGAATCATCAAGCTGCAAGCGGGAGAAATTGACACTTTTACCCCTTATTCCTTATTCGGCGGGAAACCTGCCGTAGAAGCAATGAAACAACTCCCGGCTGCAAAGCCGCCCTTCAGCCCCGACGAAGTGCAAATAAAGATAACCGACCGTGGCTGTCTGATCGAAGTCCCTCTGGAGGACAACGAACAAATATACGGTTTCGGACTTCAATTCGAAACTTTCGGTCAGCGTGGCCTGCGCAAGCGCCCGATAGTAAACGACAATCCGCTGAACGGACTCGGATATACACATGCTCCGCAGACATTCTACGTCTCTACCAAAGGGTACGGTATTCTGGTCAACACGGCACGGTATACCACTTTCCTATGCGGCTCCAATCAGAAAACCGAGCATAGTCGTCAACTGCAAGCGGAAGAAAGAAAACACATTGCTACCACCACAGAAGACTTGTATAAGAACAGAAGCAACGGAAATAAAGTCCATATCGACGTACCCGGCGCCAAAGGCATTGAGGTATTTATCATCACCGGACCGGAAGTGCTGGATGTAGTCAAGAGATACAACCTCCTCTCCGGCGGCGGATGTCTTCCTCCGATGTGGGGACTCGGATTCAAATACCGTGTCAAAGGAGATGCGACGCAAGACTCCGTCATGCGTTTTGCCAACTATTTCCGCGAGAAACAGATTCCGTGCGACGTACTGGGACTCGAACCGGGATGGCAGACGGCCACTTACTCCTGTTCTTATCGCTGGAGCGACGACCGTTTTCCAAGGCACAAAGAAATGCTGGACCAGTTGCAGCAGAAAGGATACAAAGTAAACCTGTGGGAACACGCGTATGTTCATCCTTCTTCCCCCATCCGGAAGGCGCTGGAGCCCTACTCAGGCGATTTCCTTGTATGGAACGGACTGGTACCGGACTTCATCCAGCCGGAAGCACACAAAATATTTACCGATTACCACCGCACACTGATAGAAGAAGGCATCTCCGGCTTCAAACTGGACGAATGTGACAACTCGAACATATCTTTTGCTTCCGCCACATGGTGCTTCCCGGATATGGCACAGTTCCCTTCGGGCATCGACGGAGAAAAGATGCACCAGGTATTCGGTTCCCTCTATGTGAATGCGATGGACAGTATCTATCGTGAAAAGAATACCCGCACCTATCAGGATTACCGGTCGTCCGGTATGTTCATGTCTTCACGCAACGCCGTACTTTATAGTGATACATACGATCCCAAAGAGTACATTCAGGCACTTTGCAACTCGGCATTCGGAGGACTGTTGTGGTGTCCTGAAGTGCGTGAGGCACATTCTGCCGAAGATTTCTTCCATCGTCTGCAAACGGTGATTCTTTCTCCCCAGGCTATGGTCAATGCATGGTATCTGCAATACGCTCCGTGGCTGCAATTCGACCGTGGAAAGAACGAACGTGGCGAGTTCCTGCCGGAAGCAAAGAGGTATGAAGAATATGCCCGCACACTGATTAATCTGCGTATGCAGCTGATTCCTTATCTGTACAGTGCTTTTTATACATATTATAAAGAAGGTGTACCTCCTTTCCGTCCGTTATTGATGGATTATCCCAAAGATGAACGTTTGCGCACTATCAGTGACCAGTATATGATGGGAGACGGATTGATGGCTGCTCCTTTATACCAAAACAAGAAAACGAGAACGGTCTACTTCCCCGAAGGAACATGGTACAACTTCAATACCAATGAGAAATATGAAGGCAACCGTGAATATGAGATTACGACGGAATTAGATCAGTTGCCACTCTACGTCCGCCAGGGAACGTTATTGCCATTGGCCGCACCTGTCCCCTATGTAGATGCTCAAACCGTATTCGATCTGCATTGCAAAGTATACGGCGCTCCTTCGGCAACGTTCCTCCTTCTCGAAGATGACGGTATAAGTTACGATTTCCAAAAAGGACAATTCAACGAAGTAACGCTGGAAGCCGCAAAAGGAAAGGTAAAACTTAAAAGAACAAAAGAATACAAGCAGAAAAGATATCAACTGACAGATTACGAGTTCATCAATTGATTTCTTAATTAGTTTCACTGCTTGAAACTAGAGTTTCATCAGTGAGAAACTGTAGTTCCAAAGGCTTGAAACCAAAAGTTCCAAGCGTATGAAACTATAGTTTCAAGTAATGGGAACCAAAGTTTCAAGCAATGGGAACTGTAGTTTCATACCTTAAAACAAACTCGGCTTATTAATAGCTGAAATGAATGACAGCGTGACGGCAAATCTTTCCGTCACGCTGCTGTCACAGGTTGCTGTCACGGTCTTATGATTTAATTATCAGACTATTGTCACAGGTTTAGTGACAGATGACAGCAATTCTTCAAATTTATATCTTTATGTAGGCGTTGAGTTCAAGTCATAAACGCAGGGAAATCCGACTTTCTTCCCCTCGGTCCGGCATACGAAGGCTGCAAATACCGGTCGCCTTATCCCAACTCCACACCATACTTTCAGTGTCATCGTCCGGATTCTCTTCCAGACGTTCCGGCTTCACCTTCTTTACTTTCTTGCCTTGCACGGTAATTCCTTTGGGAGCCGTCTTCAGATACATACGGAAAATAAAGTTTCGGGGAGCGGGCACTGCATACCCTTTTCCTTCACGGGCACCAACCGAAAGAAGATAACCACCCTCCTCCGTCCGGAAGCGAACGGGAGTTTTGGCAAACTCATCCCGTTGATAGCCGAGGTCTTCTCCCTCATCTTCGTACAAAGTGAACGAGGCCTCCTCTCCTTTTGGTGCCGGAAATACTTCAAAGATCAGCGGATAGACCGGTTTCTCATGCGTGTAGTTCATCACCGGCATGGTGGGGATGATGGAACCCTGCTTTACAAACATCGGGATGCACGACAAGGGAGCTTCCACTGTAGTCCACTGTCCTCCGGTATAGACTGTTTGTTTATTGTTGTAGTCAATCCAAGTGCCTTCGGGCAGATAGACATTCTTCGTACGTGCCCCCTTCTTCACCACCGGAGCTACCAGCAGCTCTTGTCCGAACAAGAACTGGCCATCGGTAGAGAACGTTTCCATATCCGCCGGATATTCCAAAAAGAGAGGACGCATGATGGGCAATCCCGTATCATGAGCTTCGCGGGCATACGTATAGATATAAGGCAATAAACGATATTTCAGTTCGATGGCCTCCTTCGCGTTCTTTTCCGCTTCCGGACCGAAGAGCCACGGTTCTACCGGATTATCCCCCTCATGATGAATACGGCTCAAAGGATTGAATGCACCGAACTGTATCCATCGGGTATAAAGTTCCGCCATGGATGGATAGTCTTCGATGTCTCCGCAATACCCCGTAATGTCACAGGTAGTAAACGGAATTACTCCCAGCCCTGCGGAAAGAATCACCGGAATCTGATTGGCCAGTTGCCCCCAGCCCTGCAATACATCGTCTCCATTTCCGCAATCTCCCGTCCAACCGAACGTATAACGCTGCAATCCCGCATAAGCGGCACGGGTCATCTGAAAGACGCGACGGTTCGGATTCCGTTTCTCGAACTGCTCTTTGACCACTTTATCCCAAGTCAGTCCGTAGACATTATGGATTTCGTCGTGCATACCCAGGTGATGTTTCATCACAAGGCGTTCGGTCTGCTCTTCGTTGCTCCATGCGGGTTCTCCCATATCCGTCCAGAAGCCGGAGATGCCATCGTCAATGGGTTTCTGCTGATAGGTTCCCCACCAGTCGGCTACGGCAGGTAAAGTAAAATCCACTACCCCACAATTTCCGCCCCAAGGCCACGGCATGTCATAACTCTTCCCGTTCGTGCTGTCCTTGACAAAATATCCCAGACGGTCCGCTTCCTCCCATTGCTTCTTGTTGGCTTGCGAGATGACCGGGTCTTGCGATACGACTACCTTGAATCCCATTGCTTTCAGGTCGGCAAGCATCTTTTTCGGGTTCTCGTAGTTTCCTTTCCGCCATTCGAAGTCCTGTAGATGTTCCGTCCAGCCGATGTCTTGATAGATTATATCACAGGGGATGCCGCGTGTCCGGTAGCCTTCGGCTATTTCGCGGCTCAGTTTCTCGCTTGTCAGCAGGCCACGACATTGCGCAAAGCCCAATGCCCATTTCGGAGGCATGATAGGTTTGCCCGTCAGTCCTACATACTGACTCAGGATTTCCTTATAGTCCTTGCCGAAGATGAAGTAGTAAATCATCTCCCCGTCCGGCGCCTCGAAGCTGTAATAATCACGGCTTTCCGTTCCGAACTTAAATTCTGTCTTATACGTATTATCAAGGAAAATACCATACCGGTAACTGCTCATAAAGAAAGGGATGCTCTTGTAAAGAGGGTCTTCCACCACACTGTAACAAGGTTTATCGCTGTTCCACATCTTGTAAGATTCTCCTCTGCGGTCCATCTTGCCGGTCTTCTCCCCAAGCCCGAAGAAATGCTCGTCACGGCGAAGCGTTTTATATTCCACCTTCTTCGTGCCTTCGCTTACGTGTCCTTTATCGGCATAGTCACTGAAGAGGAGTTTCTGATATTTGTCGAATATCTGGATGCTCATCGGCGACTTGTTCACCCGTATGCGCAGCTTCGAGGTAAATATCTCATAGCAGGCGGCCTGTTCGTCCACATGAACCGTTCCCACATCTTCCAGTTCTTCATTGATCACGGCAAAGGAAGCGTTTCTCCGTTGCAGCTTCCCGTCCGGCGAGAACCAGATTCTTACCACGGAAGAACTGCAAAGTTGCAGTTGCAGCGCGGCACTGTCCGCCAGGTGAAAAGTCACCTGACGTCCCTGCTGCGTAAAAGAGGTACATATACTTTTTGCGTTTTCTGCCCAGACCAACGCCGGAAACATCAGACACAACATCCACACCCCAAACTTATATCTAATCTTCATACCTATCGTTTTTAGTTATTCCGTTGCAACTGCCTTATTCAGCTACAATCATTGTCCAGTATTTCAAGGCAGGCAGTGTGAAGGAGACTACCCCGTTCTCCTGCGTAAATGCCAGTTCCTGCAAGGCTCCTCCGTGTACGTCCGGTGATGCCACCCACAATTTATTCACTTTGGCGGGCAGGTTCATCTGCAAGGCCGCTTTCGTGATCAGGGCAGGTTCGGGCATGGTGCCGTCCACGTCCCGCCAGCTAAGGCTGTTCGCCTGCGAGAAGTTAAGCAGATGCACTACTTGCTTGCCGTCTACCTGCTTGGCGTAGGTAGTGACCGACCCCAACTTTGGAGGCCATACGTTGAGTTTCATTTCTCCGTTGGTACAGTTCATAGCGATGCTGTTCTCCGTTCCGCCGTCGCGGAGCAGGTTCTGATAAGACGTGAGGAAGTCGTAGTAATGAACCATTGCCGTTTTCAGTTCCTCGCTCATCGTCAGGTTGTCGTTCGGAAAATATTCTTTGCACAGCATATGGTCACCACCCAGTTCGAGATGCGAGCCACCCAAAGCGAACATCACCGCATCCGTCAGCAAGATACCCGCTGTATTGAACTCTCCCCGATGATCCGCCTTATTATAGTTCATATAGGCAGCGAAAACCGTATTCAGCTGATTATTGCCATACACTCCGTTTTCATACAGGACGGCTTTCAGATGGGTAAAGTCCGCCTCATCCGCCCACATCTCATTATAGAAGAAATCTACTTTGCCGGTTTCTCCGATCTGACGGGCACCGTAGCGGCTTACGGCATTCATCACCAGACTCTTGTCGGGATGCGCCTGCTTCATGGCTTCGATAAAAGAAGCATATCCTTCGCGGAGGTTGACCGGTGTACCGTTGTAGTTGTAAAGCGTTCCCCGCTTGCCCAACTGGTCGATCTGATAGCCGTCGAAGGCGAAGTTCGCATACACGTCGTCATTCCGTTCCGCCATATATTGCTGCCATTCCTTGTCGGAAGGATCTACCAGATAGATATTGCTCTTCCATCCGCTTGGCAGGTCGTGACTGTCTTTCGTGGTATGCGAAGCGTCCTTAAACAGATACCATTCTTCTTTCACCCCGTCGGAAGCCGCATCCTTCAATGCCCCGAAACAAAGATTATAGAACATGGACTTCATTCCAAAATGTTGTTGTGCCTTGATATAATTCTTCACAGAGCTTGTATGGACAGGGCGGTTCGCAATGTCGAGATATTCCTCGTCCAACTGCGTGCGTGTGCCGCCCAGCGGCCAATGATGTTTATTGTGCCAGTCCTGAAACTGTACCCAGTTGATGTGATGGCGGTTCAGATAGGCCATCTCTTCCAGCGTTTTCTCTTCTGTCTTGTCTCCGTCGAAATCTGCCACGAAGCCATATCGGGGGAAACGTGCCGGATGGCTGGATACATCTACCGCAATCGTACCGACGATGACGTCCGTACCGTTTTCCTGCCGGTAAAGTTCTGCCATGTATCCTTTGAAATCGGTGGAAGGAGCCTTCCATGTCCAGTTCGTACCGCTGACCGGTTCTTCTCCGACTATTTCTCCCGAAAGGCGATAGCGTACCTTTGTTCCGGCAGGCAAGGCATCGGCGGCAGTGAAAGTCACTGTCTCGTTCGGTTTATAAAAAGCCTTGTCGGTTGTCAGTTCCACGCATAAGTCCGATGTCACCGGAGTTACTTCGGTCACACTGCCCGACGCTCCTCCGTTCTGTGGGTTCGATTCATGATCGTCGCTGCAAGACAGACACAGGAAGGCAGCCACCAAATATATTATCTTCTTCATCTTGAATACTTGTTTATTGTTTTACAATCGAAATCGTTTCTTTCAACTGGTCAATCGTAATCCGATACGAGCCAGCTTCCTGAATATTCCATTTATTGTCCAGACTGCCGAGGTCTGTATCCGGATACATATTCTTCAGTTCCGCATCCGTTTTACTGGTAAATAAGGCTGTCTCCACTTCACCGGTCGGTGCCTTTCCGCTCTTGTCCGCCATCAGCCAGTCTCCGTTCCAGTCGGACTGCTTGTCGCAGGAGATCTTCATCTCCCCTGTATTCAGTGTACCGCTCCAGGTAAAGATGTAAGGGCTGTCGGCACTTTTAGCCATCGGGGTGGCGTTGTCGATGCTCCATCCGTTCGGAGTGGCATCGCCTACCAGATACAGTCCTTCGTAGGGGGTAAACGGACGCATCAGCATCTTTTCCTTTCCCTTGGCTGTGAGGAACAGCACTTTATAGGCCTTGCCGCATTCGCTTTCCTTCATTTGCCATTTATTGTCTTCACCTCCCAATACAACTGAAGTGGAAGTATACGGAGCGTTCCCTTCAGTGGGATGGAAGAAAGCATCCGACTGACCGAAGTCCGTCACGGAAGTAAACTTAAAATCACCGTCCGCCTTCCACGGAATCACGGCACCATAATGGAACAGATTCATCTGAACGGCATCTTTAGACAGTGCCTCGAATCCCCAGCCATTGTCGCCGGTAAAGGAGCCGACAATATAGAATTCTTCAAAGCGCCATCCGATGTTTTCCGTTTCGGTCATGGTCATTGTCAGGTCGAGCAGGTCTACCTTGACTATATAGGTCGCTTCCTTGCTGACTGTAAACGGTTCGTCCGGTTCGTCGCCCGATGTGCGGTAGATAAGCCGTAGTTCTTCTCCGGCAGCGGCATCCCGGTTGTAGGATGGAAGAAATTCTCCCAATGTCGTTATAAACTTGAATACACCGGTATTCAGCTTTCCTGTCCACGTAAACTGTCCGTTGTCCGTGCGCTCCATAGGCGTCGCTTGATCGGCGCTCCATCCGTTAGGGGCAGCTTCTCCGATGAGGTAAAGCGTCGGAGTAACCGGTTGATAAGTAGTCACATCCAGCGAAACTGTGGCACGCTGCTCCTTTTCTTCCATTCCGGCAACAGTAGCGGTAATGCGTGCTTCCAGCGATACTTTCTCGGCATAGCCGACGCCTAGCTGCGTGTTCAGAAACTGATTGAGTTCTTCCGTTTTCTTCGTCCACTGATAAGTTCCCGTTCCTAAATCTACGGAATAGGCACGGGTGAAGTCGGTTCCCGCCTTGGCTATTTCCAGTGTATAAGAAATACGGTTTCCGCTTCCGTAGTTCGTTCCCGTAGTCCATGAAAGCGTTAACGCCTCCTGACTGTGATTCTTTTCGTTCAATACGATCTCCTGCTGATTCACCGTAAGAGTCAGCGTATCATGTCCCTTGTCCGTCTCCATATAATCCTCGGCGCAGGAAACCATCGCTCCGCCGATGAAAAGAGAGCACAACATCTGATATATATATTTCTTCATCATATGATCTGTCTAAATGAATGATTGTAAAAGCGATTAATAACCGGGATTCTGAGTCATCAGATTGTTAGAGTCCATCTCTGTCTGCGGGATGGGCAGCAGCAGGCGTTCCTTCGTCACCTGATTCTTGCCGATGGATTTCAGGAACTCAATCGCATAGTTACCATTATTGATGCGAATCATGTCAAACCAACGATGTCCCTCAAAAGCAAGTTCCATCCGGCGTTCGTGAATAATCTTTTCCCGCATTGTTTCCTGATTCAAGGTAGTCGGTACATCCGCCAGTCCGGCACGATGACGGACGATATTCAGAGGTGCGGCAGCCTGGTCGGGATGTCCCAGTTCGTTCAGGGCTTCCGCCTTCTTCAACAGGACATCCGCATAACGGTATACCACGAAGTTATTCGGGTTGGTATTATATTCCGGCGAAACGGTCTTCGACACAAGGAACTTCCGGACGTTGTAACCTGTACCCGACCATGAACGTCTGTATTCCATGCCGTCGAAAACAGGACAGCCTTGATATAACACGGTCACATCTTTGCGCAAATCGCCCGCTTCGTACTCTTTGATAAATTCTTCCGTAGGCAGATTCCATCCGTAAGCGCCTGCCACCATACCGGAGTTGCGGGGTCCCATGAAGGTCGACAGCCAGGAAGACTGGTTGTCCCCTCCCCAGAAATCGTATTCCGTACTGCCGGAGTATTGTACTTCGAAAAGGGATTCCGCACCGTTATTGATCGTAGCATCGAAATTATCGGCATACTTGCACTGAGACAAATCATATCCCATCGCAGTAATCTGGTCGCACAACGTAACAACTTCATTGTAATAATCCCGATGATTGGGCGCCAGCGTCAGGTAAATATCTGCCAGCATAGCCATCGCCGCCTCTTTGCAGGCACGTCCCTTGTCATTTTCTCCGTAACTGCTCTTTGGGGGAAGCATATCCACCGCATTCTTACAGTCCGAAAGAATCTGCGCATATACCTCATCTACCGTATTGCGGGCAATATCCGTCGACTGTCCCGGCTCAAAGGGCTGTAGCCGCAAAGGTACGCCACCATAAAGACGGACGAGGATATAGTAGTAATGAGCACGCAGGAAATATGCCTCACCCATGCAACGGTCTTTTATCTCATCGGAGATGGCAGCCGAAGGCAGATTGGAAAGCACGATATTACAACGTCCGATGCCTACCCACGGAGAACGCCATACGTACAGGGCAAAACCGTTGTCGCTCTGCGCTATAAAGTTAGATGCCTGAACAGTTTCCAGTCCGTCGGTTCCTCCTCCGGCACCTACCTCGCTGTTGCCGGCAAGGATGTCGAGGCTCCACAGGCGCTGATTATACATATTGGACGACTGCAACGTCTTATAGCAGGCAGTAGTCAGTGCTACGGCAATCTCATTGGTCACTTCCGATTCGGGGTCCACACCGTATTTGGGGTACTTATCCAGAAAATCACTGCACGATGTCAAGGCAAGTACGGCAAGTATCATTATAAAAGTCAGTTTCTTTTTCATTTTCTTCCTCCTGATTTAAAAGTTAAAGTTCAAGCCCATACTGAATGTACGCGAGATAGGGTAACGGCTGCTGTCTATACCGTTGACATCCACCTCGGGGTCGAAGCCCGAATATCCGGTGATAGTCGCCACATTCTCGCAAGAGAAGGAGATACGGGCGTTTTCCAGTTGAATCTTTTGCAACCACTTTTTAGGCAGTGTATACGAAAGGGTGATATTTTTCAGACGGAGATACGAGCCGTTTTCCACAAATCGGTCGGATACGCGGCAGTTCTGGTTCGGGTCGCCCCAGATGGCACGCGGCATGGAGTAGCTTGTGCCTTCTCCTGTCCAGCGGTTCAGTACGGCTGTAGTCTGGTTGTAGGCGGCAGCCATTCCTTCGTTGTCCACATTGTTGGCATTATAAATCTTGTTGCCTGCCACTCCTTGCAGGAAAACGGAGAGTTCCCATCCTTTGTAAGATAGGTTGTTGGAGAGTGAGAAGAACCAGTTCGGATTCGGATTGCCAAGAATCGTACGGTCTTCGTCGTTAATCACTCCGTCGTTGTTCAAGTCTCTGAAGCGGATGTCCCCCGGAGCTGCGCCCGGCTGGGTGGCGTGGCGGTTGACTTCTCCCCAGTTCTGGAAAAGCCCGTCGGTAACGTATCCATAGAAAACGTTGATCGGGTAACCGGCTTTCAGCATGGTCACGTATGAATTGCCTATCTGGTTGATAAACATCGGAGTTTCGCTGTTCAGGTCCAGAATCTCATTTTTATTGTAGGTAGCCGTTAAAGCGGATTCCCAGGAGAAGATGCCTTTCAGGTTGATGGTACGCAATGTCATTTCCACTCCTTTGTTGCGCATCTTGCCGGCATTGGTGAAAGTCTCGGTAGTATCTTCAAAGCCCGAAGTGATGGGGATGGAAGCCTTCACCAGCATATCGTTCGTATTCTTGATATAAGCATCCAGTGAAAGGCTGACACGCGAATCGAACAGGCTCATGTCCACTCCGAAGTTGGCCTGGCGCACTTCTTCCCAATGGATGTTCGGATTGGAGAGAGTGGTAGATACCAAAGCAGTGGAGTTATTGTTTCCGAAAGGATAGACACCCGTGTTGTAGGATGCGACAAATCCATAGTTACCGATTTCCTGATTACCGGTCACACCGTATCCGACACGCAGTTTGAGATCGTTCATCAGGAAGTTATCTTTCGGGAACCAGTCTTCCTGAGAGACACGCCAAGCCAGAGATACGGAAGGGAATGTTCCCCATCGGTTGTTCTTACCAAAGCGGGAAGAGCCATCACGACGTACGGTAGCCGTCAGCAGGTATTTGTCTTCGTATGAGTAGTTGAGACGTGCCATCAGTGAAAGCAGTGCCCAGTCGCTTTGACTGCCGCCAAGGCTGTACATCTTTTCTCCGTTGTCCATCTCATGGATATTGTCGAACATGAAAATGTTTTTCTGTGCGTTCAGATAATCGTAGTTATTCCACTGTGCAGAAGAACCTGCCATCACACCTACACGGTGTTTCTTTGCAAAAGTATGATCGAATACGAAGTAGTTGTCCCACAGGTAGGTGAATGATTTGTTGTCGCTTTTGTAGCGGGAAGATTCTTCTACCGGATTCGGTTTCCAGTCGTATGCCGGCGTGAAGTTGTCGGCAAACCAGAACTTGGCGTCATAGCCGAAGGTACTTTTCAGTTTCAGCCATTTAGTGAAGGTGATCTCTCCGGTGATGTTTGCGAGGAAGTTATATCCTTTCGTCTCGTTAGTCATCATGTGAAGCGTACCGATCGGATTGCGGATACTTCCGTACCATTGCGCCTCCTGTCCGGGACCGCTCCAACTGCCGTCGTCATTCTTCACCGGTTGGGTGGGAAGGGCTTTCATCGCATCACCGATACTGTATGTTCCTCCTTCTTTGACATCTGTGCTGAATGTGAGGTTGGTGGTGAATTTCAGCCATTTGTTGACTTGGGCGTCACTGTTCGCCTGAAAATTGAAACGGCGATAATTGACACTCTTCACAATGCCGGACTGATCGAGAAAACCGCCGGACACGTAATAATGCGCCTTTTCCGTGCCGCCGGAATAGCTAACCGAATAACTCTGCTTCACTCCCGTGCGCAGCATCTCGTCGAGCCAGTTGGTTCCTTTTCCCAATGAAGAAGGGTCTGCCCAGTAAGGGTTGGTGTTATCGTCATTGTTTGAGAGCATATCATTGCTCAATGCTGCATATTGGGCGGCATTCAGCATATCAGGCACTTTAGTTGCATTCTGTATCGCCCAGTTCGCATTGACCGTTACCTTTCCGGCGCCTTCGGCACCGCGTTTACTGGTAATCATCACTACACCGTTGGCACCGCGCGAACCGTAGATGGCAGTTGCCGAAGCATCTTTCAGTACGTCTACCCGTTCCACATCAGCCATATTCAAGGAAGATAAGCCTAAATCGGTGGGAATCCCGTCGATGACAATCAGCGGGTTGCTGTTGTTGATCGTGCCCAGACCACGGATTTTAATCGTCACATTATCCCCCGGTTTGCCGGCATCAATAATTTGCACGCCGGATACTTTGCCCTGCATTGCCTGACCGATATTGGCTACCGGAGAGTCTTTGATATCTTTGACTCCTACGGAAGATACGGCGCCGGTCAGGTCACTCTTTTTCATCGTTCCGTAACCTACTACAACAACTTCGTCCAATACTTCGGTATCTTCCTGCAAGGTTACTTTCAGTGCGGTTTTTCCGTTCACTGAAACAGTCTGCGTCTTATAGCCGACAAAAGAAATGGTCAATGTGCTGTTAGCAGAAACATTTAATGAGAAGTTACCGTCGATATCGGTAATCGTGCCGTTCGTGGACTTGCCTTCTATCACACTGGCACCGATCACCGGTTCGCCCGTGGCGTCCACTACATGTCCTTTTACTGTAATCTGCTGTGCGAATGCACTAAGAGATAGTAACAAGCCCCACATTATTAATAGGAGGCGATGTTCAAAGCCTTTCGACTTTATACTCTGTTCCATGTACATCAATTTAAAGTTAATATTAGGATTACTTTTTGTTTTCACTGAAACAAAAGTATCCACAATTAAATGCGCTTCTTTTGCCAGATAGCAAAAATATAGTGGTTTATACAGCACAATACAGTATAAAACACTAATAATAAGAATATTACAGAATAGCAACCGTGCTAAAAAAGTAGTGGATTTCTTACTCTTCCACCTTCCCTATTTTCATTACTTTAGCCTCAAACTCATCCCGTTCGCCGAGTGCCTTGTTGCGGACACGTGTCCGGTAATTATAAATAGTGGTCACAGAGTAGCGGAGGAACTGGGCGATCTTGGTACTATCCGTAATCCCCAGACGGATCAGGGCAAAGATACGAAGTTCGGTATTCAGCAGTTCACCCTGCTTGGGCTGCATCGGTTCGACAAGCAACGCATTAAATTCTTCCACAAAGTTGGGGAAGAGTTGCAGGAAGGTCATATCGAAATTTGCGTAGAACTCTTTCAGCTCTTCTTCGAGGAATTGGGAAGATTTAATAGCTTTATACAACTCCTCTACCCTGCCGGTAGCCGCAATCTTATTCAGGGAACGACGGTATAAGTCCATCTTATCCAGATAGGTGGAACACTGGTCCATATAGCGACCGATGTATTCCTCTTTAATATAGTTAGCTTCCGAAAGGGTATGGTTCATCTCTTTCAGTTGCGAATTGGAGTCATGAAGCTCACCGTTCAGCTCTTGCAGAAGCGTATTCGTGTCAATCACTTCCCGACGGGCGGCAGCCACTTTCTTCATCTGCTTGTAAACGAAGAATATAGCCACCAGCAGAAAGACGGAAAGCAGACTGATACAAATCAAAGATATCTTCATTTCCTGTTGCTGCCGCTTGGTTTTCAGTTGGTAAGCCTGATCGATGATGGGGAAGACTTGTGAGATTTCCAGGGTACGAAGGCGGGCATTGCAGAGCGTAGCATCTTCGAGCGAGCATTTCAGATAGTTGTATGCACGGTCAATGTCTCCGTCTTCATATACAAGAGAGGCGAGTTTCCGTAAGGAAACATATTCTTTGACTGCCGATTTTAAATCAGCGATGGCCGAGAGAGCCAGAAAGTGTTTCTGCCCTTTCTTGTCTCCTTTGAGGCGATAGGCTTCTGACAAGGTATAAGTAATCATCGCCTTGGAATGATCGTCCAGAGAGGGTTTCCGGTAGAAGTCGGTCAGCATGGTTATTGCCTGGTCATATTGGGCGTGTACGGTGCATTTGTCGGCCATCACCAGCACATGGCCCAATGAGTCGGAGGCATTAGTCTGTAAAAGGGAATCCCGATACAGGTCCGTCATCCGGTAATACTCTTTTTTCTCCTTCTCGGTGACGGCATAATCTCCCATCAACCCGTAAATAGTACGATACAAGTGGTAATAATAGGGATAGAGATAATCAGACAGGGTTTTCTTGTCTATCTGTCCCAACTGCTCCAAAGCTTCCTTGTACATTCCGGTGGTTCCCATCACCTCTGCCATATTCATGGCGGCATCATCCAGATAATCCTGTTTGTTCAAATGAGAAGCCAGTTCCTGCTTCCGCTGTGCATATACATACGAAGAGTCCAAATTATAAGCCCGATATTCGTCGAAAAGCCTGCCGCAAAATCCATAACGCTGCTCATCGGAGGTAGCCTCGGACAGCAACTTCTTCAAATCGGAGATACGTGCTTCTTTTTCTGCACCGTAAGTCTGACGGTTCCTGATAATTCCGTCAATCTCACGAAGCAGCATATCTGTACTCTTATCATCATTTCTTGCGCAAAGCAAACAGGGAAGAACAATTGTCACGAAAATCAAAATAATCTTTCTCATAGCGCCATATGTATTATATCTGCAAAGATAAAAGTCTTTCAGAAACCGACATTATTTCTACGGAATATTATTGCGAATATCCGGAAAATGGCTCCTTTATGAAAATGGCGGTTCATGCCACTGAATATATCCACAAAAAAAGAAGTTATCTAATATAAAAGCATATCTTTGTCATCAAAGAAAGGCATTTAATGCTACATCTCTGATCTGCAAATGTCATTTATAAACCCAAATTTCATTCCTATGAAAACTTCAAAACGTTGTTTCATGCTCATCGCTTTCATCGGCTTTTTAATCGAACTGACAGTTCCTTCACATCTTTCCGCACAAGACATTTCGGGCACATGGCATGGCAAACTCTCCCTTCCTGCCGGTTCGTTAACCATTGTATTCCATATCAAACATACGGAACAGGGGACTTATGTGACAACTCTTGACAGCCCCGATCAGGGAACCAAAGATATAAAAACGGAAACAACTTCTTTTCAAGACTCTACACTGACTGTTCAGATACCGATTATCCATGCCTCTTATAAAGGAAAGCTGAATGCCGACCAAACCATTACCGGCACATTCACACAAGGAATGCCCCTCCCATTGAATCTGACGAAAGGAGAGTTTAGCGGGCCTAAACGCCCGCAGGAGCCTCAGCCGCCTTTTCCTTATAAGGTCGAAGAAGTCAACGTAAAGAATACGCAGGACGGAATCACTCTGGCAGGCACATTAACCCTTCCGGAGAAAGGGAATAAATTTCCGGCTGTAGTATTGGTTACGGGAAGTGGTGCTCAAAACAGAGATGAAGAAATTATGGGGCATAAACCATTTCTTGTTATCGCCGATTATCTGACACGTAACGGAATTGCCGTACTAAGATGCGATGACCGTGGCACAGCCGCTTCACAAGGAGATTATGCAAGTGCTACCAATGAAGATTTCGCAAAAGATACGGAAGCAGCGCTGAACTATCTACGCAGCAGAAAAGAAATTAATACCCGGAAAATCGGTATTATCGGACATAGCTGCGGTGGAACAATCGCATTTGATATTGCCGCCAAAGACCCCAACATCTCATTTATTATATCATTGGCAGGAGCTGCCGTGCGAGGTGACAGTTTGATGCTTAAACAAGTGGAATTGATTTCCAAGTCCCAAGGGATGCCCGATCCGGTGTGGCAGACAATGAAACCGTCCGTTCGCCACAGATACTCTTTATTACAGCAAACGGACAAGTCGTCGGATGAAATCAGAAAAGAAGTTTACGCTGATGTTACCAGAACCATGTCTGCCGAACAGTTGAAAGACCTGAATACCGTACAACAACTATCTGCCCAAATAAACTCCATGACCTCGCCGTGGTATCTCCACTTTATGAGATACGATCCGACTGCAAGTCTGAAAAAAATAAAGTGCCCGGTTTTAGCATTAAACGGAGAAAAAGACATTCAGGTAGATGCCGATATGAATCTGACTGCTATCAAGCAGCACATCAGCGAGAACGGAAACAAGAATGTGACAATCAAAGTCTATCCAAAACTGAACCACCTGTTTCAGACTTGTGAGAAAGGAACTTTAGCCGAATACGGACAATTGGAAGAGACAATAAATCCGGAAGTCCTGAAAGACATGACTGAATGGATAAAAAAGCAGCAATAAATTTACTAATGATATACTTTTCGGGCAGTATTTCTCAATATCACATTCTTTTCTTTCCAATTCTTGCAAATTCTTCAAATATTTGCAAGAATTGGAAAGAAAAGAATTATATTTGTAGACTAAAATATAATATAAACGGATGATATTATGATTGAACTCCCTCCTCAAATTAGTCAGGAAGAATATTTGAAAGTTCTTCTCACTGATCCGCTTGAAAAACTCAAGGCAATCATAGAAAAAAACAATGATAAGTATAGTTATTGGTCTGATGTAAAGTATCAAAAGACTCCAGAAGGTATATCCAGCAAAGAATTATGGTGTTACATAAAAGCATCGCGGAGAGCGAAACGAATCATAGTATGGAAGAAGTACGGCATATCTATCAGTATAACCAATGCTATGCAACGGATGTGCCACGAGTTTGATATGAACTTCGGCGGTTCTTGGGGAAGCAATTCAATCATTCCAGTAGAAAACAAAGAACAATATCTGATTAGCTCATTAATGGAAGAAGCAATATCCTCCAGTCAAATGGAAGGAGCGGCGACAACCAGAAAAGTAGCCAAGGAAATGCTAAGAAAAAGCCTTTCCCCACAGGACAAATCGCAACAGATGATATTTAATAATTATCAAACCATACGTTTTATAACCCAAAATATACAGACCCCACTATCATCTGAGCTATTACGGCATATTCATGTCTTAATGACCGAAAAAACGTTAGAAAACCCTGCCGATGCAGGGGCATACAGGACGAATGATGAAGTAGTAGTGGAAGATGCTATCACACATGAGGTGGTACATACACCACCTTCATATAAAGATATTCTTCCATTTATTGAAGACTTATGCATATTCTTCAATGAAAATAATACCAAAGTATTTATTCATCCGATTATCAAAGGTATTATCATTCATTTTATGATTGCCTATATGCACCCATTTGTAGATGGGAACGGACGTACTGCAAGAGCTTTATTCTATTGGTATATGCTCAAAAGCGGTTATTGGTTAACTGAATATTTATCCATCTCAAGGGTAATTGCCAAATCAAAAAAATCCTATGAGAATGCTTATTTATATACGGAAGCTGATGAAAAAGACATGGGATATTTCATAGCTTACAACCTGCGAGTACTGGAGCTTGCCTTCAAAGAACTACAAACTTATATCAAACGTAAATTA
>ERZ1694966.700-NODE-700-length-17507-cov-16.656716_pt1 | contig 17507 bp, 20 predicted proteins | sample MGYA00581611_ERZ1694966 | MGnify/ENA primary metagenome ERZ1694966 (study PRJEB42213, sample SAMN07424282) | human gut metagenome | biome: ENVO:00009003; feature: ENVO:2100002; material: ENVO:00002003 | host: Homo sapiens | place: USA | collected 2014 ...
TTCCTATGACGATATAATCAATCTGCCGAATCCGACATCGAAGAACCATCCTCGTATGTCACTTCACGACAGAGCAGCACAGTTTGCACCTTTTGCGGCACTTACAGGACACGATGCAGCCATTAAAGAGACTGCAAGGCTAACAGATGAACGGTTAGAGTTAAGCGATGAAGTCATTATGAAATTAAATGACCAATTAAATATGATTAGAGATAATATCGGCACAGAACAGGAAATATCAATAACTTATTTCGTGCCTGATGATAAAAAATCCGGAGGAGCATATCTCACGCATTCCGGCATAGTGAAAAAGATTGATGAATTTGAACGCAAACTGATTATGCAGGATGAAACAGTAATTCCGACTGAACAAATCAGCGTGATACAGGGAGAAATGTTCAAAGGACTATATGAGTAATAGCTTGGAAAGGGCAAACAATGGAAACAAAGCCGAGAATATTATACTTAAAGAAAATATTAGAGGAACGAACGGACGAGGAACATCCGCTTTCGACGACGCAGCTAATCAATATATTGAACGATGAATACGGAATATCTGCACATAGAACGACGGTCACAAAAGATATTGCTGCACTTCAGGAGTTTGGAATGGATATTGTTACTATCCATTCTACTCAGAGCAAATATTTTGTAGCCAGCCGTAAGTTTGAATTGCCGGAACTGAAACTGCTGATAGATGCAGTGGAGTCATCGAAGTTCATTACAAAGAAGAAAAGCGAAACTCTGATTGAGAAGATACATACGATGACCAGTCCGGGGCAGGTGGCAAAGTTGAAGCGTAATAACTATGTGGTCAATCGCATTAAGCCGGATAATGAGCAGATATATTATATCATTGACGCTATAAACGATGCCATCAATGCAGGTAAGCAGATTTCTTTTCAGTATTATGATTATACCGGATTGAAGAAAAAGGTTCTGAAGAACAAGGGCGAAGTGTATAAGCTCAGTCCGTATAAACTTCTCTGGTGTGGGGACTATTATTATGTTCTCGGATATTCAGAGAAGAAAAGCAAGGTTATCAATTTCAGGGTAGACCGTATTGCTTCCAAGCCGGAGATATTGGATAAAGATATTATTCCTATGCCGGATGATTTTGATATTGAGAATTACACAAAGGAAGTATTCTTTATGTTCTCAGGCGAGAAAGTCCTTGTAGATTTACGGTGTGATAACAGCCTGATGAAAACAATGGTTGACCGCTTCGGAGAAGATGTGACAACCCTTGCGTATGATATGACGTCTTTCAGGGTACAGACCGAAGTATCAGCCAGTCCAACCTTTTTCGGTTGGGTGTTTGGCTTTAATGGCAAGGTACAGATACTTGCACCGGAAAGCTTGAAAGAGCAATACAGACAAATGCTTACAAAAGCTACTGAAGATATGAAAGAGAATGAATAGTGCAGATTTGCATTTATGTAGATGGTCTGCATAAAGCGTAAAGTCAATATTAAAGAATGGAGAGGTGTTAGCAAATTGCGACACCTCTTTTCTTTTGCGAAAAACCTACTTGAAAAAATTTTCGTATCAGGTATAATAAAACTATCGAAAGCAAAGTGCTTCCGATAGAAAAGAAAGCGAGGTGCAGGTATGAGAAGCAAGAGTCCTGAACTTATGAGTGAGATAAAAAAGTATATCGAGGATTATTACCTGCAAAACAGACAATCCCCATCAACTACAAAGATTGCTGAAGCTGTTGGAATTGCCAGAGGTACAGCATACAAATACTTGGTAGAGATGGCTGAGAAGAATATGATTGAGTACGACGGGCAGGAGATTCGCACCAATGTGACCCGTAAGTACAGTGGCGAACAGACACAGACACCGATTGTAGGTTCTATTCCTTGTGGCAGTCCTCAGTATGAGGAAGAAAATATTGAAGAATATGTATCACTTCCTACTGCTATTTTCGGCAAAGGAGATTTCTTTATATTAAGAGCAAGCGGTCAGTCTATGATTGAAGCAGGGATTGATGACGGCGACCTTGTGGTTGTCAAAAAGCAGGTAGAAGCCAAAGAGGGCGATATAGTAGTTGCCCTTGTGGATAATCAGAATACATTGAAACGCTACTTCCGAGATGATGAGAATAAGAAAATCATTCTCCACCCGGAAAATAAGAAGATGAAAGACATCATTGTAGATGAGTGCTGTATTCAGGGTGTGGCTTGTCACATCATCAAAGAACTATAACAGAGGACAGACGAATGAGAACACTTGAAGGAATTCGCTATCTAATCAATTTGGATAGTGCGGAAATACAACAGAACTTTGCCGGAGGAGTTGCACTGCCGGACAAGGTGGAGTCGGAGGTGGACACAACTTGAGTATTTATATGTCAAGAGCCGAGTTGGAAGAAATCAGCGAAGGCTTGATAACAGCTTATGCTAATAAGTTTAGCAATCGAGTGATTCAATCCATCGACATAGAACATTTCATTACAGAATTTCTTATGTTACGAATTGAATACGCTTCTTTCGCAGAAGATGATGCAGGCAGGATTGGTTTTCTGGCAGATGGAGCAACACCACTGCTGATACATCAGGACGGAAAAATTATTCCCTTTGTTTTCCCGAAAGATACCATCGTACTTGATAAATTTCTTCTTGCTGAAAAGGAGCAGGGACGTCGCAGGTTTACAATGGCACACGAAGCGTCACATCATATCTTGAGTAAGATGTATGCAATGCCGAGTGAAGGACGCTTTCATGCAGAGTATGACAGTGAGCGTAGTTATTCCAAAGAGGAACTGGCTCAGATGTTTGCGTCTGTTGAGTGGCAGGCGGATACAATGGGAGCTTCGCTTCTTATGCCGAGAAGAATTATTGAAAATGCCTTGGCGAAATATAATCAGTCAAATCCGATAAAAGTTTATGGCGATAATACCATTACTTCAAAGGATAAAGCAGTTATCCGCAGAATGGCAGCTTATATCGGAGTATCTTATACAGCCTTGGTTATCAGATTGAGAGATATGGGGCTATTTGAGTATCACAATATCCTTGAGTACATTTCTAATGAGTTAAATCTGGGAGGTGTTTCGCAATGAGGTTACAGACTCAGGTAGCACCTGAAATACAAAAGAGATTGCTTCTGTCAAGAGTAGAAGCAGAAAGTCTGAAAGAGCGTGATATTCTCTGTCCGACTTGTGGGTTCAGGATACAAAGAGTATTTTCAGACGCAACCGGACATTTGAGTGTGAAGTGTCAGAAATGCAAGAATGTCCATATCTTAAATCTCGCTTACTTCCGCAGAATCCGCAGGAACGGATATAGTAGGAATTGCAGGCGATGAATATTACAAGTAAATATCGTAACGATTTCTAATCGAGTAAGCGGAGATAAGCAATTTATTTGCTAAACTACCAAGCACCGTACGAAGCCGGATAAGTGAAGAATAGAAGTATTCTTTGCTGTCCAGATTCGACGGTGCTTTTTTTGTTGCTGTTTTATTCGATTATGCTTCGTGCAGTATTAGGTCTTTTCCCTTACTTGGGAAAGGACTTTTATGTTTTATAACGCATGGCAGTGCCAGATAGCTGAGTACCCGTAATCTCCGAATTTTCTATATAAAAAAGCAATTTTAGAAAATTCAAAGGAGATTACGAAAATGACAAACAAACTTACATTAACAGAACAAGAAGAATTATTTGCAAAGGATTGTAAACTGATAAATCTTAAATACGAATATAACGGTTATATCGGAGATGAAAGATGGGCGATTATTACGGAATTATCTGTAAAAGAGCTTTGGGAGAAGTATCCTCTTGTTATAGAAAGATATTCTCCGTTTGTGCATCTTTCCATTGCTCAGGGAGAGGTAATTGACGATGCAAACCGAAATGAGGACAAGTATGCAAAGAGAAGCAGTCGCACACTTGACTGCTATGGATATGACGATGAAATGTCCTCACAGTTCCATAAAGAACTTGCCATTATGTTTGACGACCCATTTGAAAGAGCAGAGGAAGAAAGGCTTGAACTGGAAAGAGAAGAATTGCGTCAGTGTGAAATCAGGAAAGCAAGGATAGCACTTTCAATGTTGCAGCCACTTCAAAGGGAACGCCTTATGAAGAATGTATGCTGCGGTCTGAGTTCCAGAGCGATTGCAAAGCAGGAGGGCGTATATTACAGCTCCGTGGATAAGTCTATTGCTGCGGCAAAGAAAAACTTTATCAAATTTTATGAAAATCTCTGATTTTGGGTGTGCATTTCAGACCCCTTTGTCCAAATGAGTGAAGGGGTTATTTCATTCCGGATACGAATGACACTTTAAAAATTAGATTCTTGTGAGGTTATGTATATGAAAGAAAAAATGATTTGTCGTGGGGATTTATTCTACTATGACTTTGGAGATAACAGTGGTTCAGTACAAAGCGGAGAACGTCCGGTGCTTGTCGTTCAGGCAGACGATTATAACCAGAATGCTCCGACGATTATTGTTGCAGCGGTTACAAGTGTAATCAAGAAAAGATATTTGCCATCGCACATTATTCTCGGCGAGGAGTTTGGACTGAAGAAACCGTCAATGGTTCTTCTGGAGCAGATTCGGACAGTCAATAGAGAGGATTTGCGTGAATACATAGGGACGGTAGATGACGATAAACTTTTCAGGCAGATAAACGCAACTTTGAAAAAGACTTTTGGACTTTGGGTTTACAAGCTGGAGGGGAAAGAAAATATTCGCTGTCTATGCCCGAAGTGCCTGAATGATTACATTCACAATCCGGACTATATCGTAAGACGACTTGACCCATTTGCAAAGCGAAAAGACAGATGTGATAAGTGTGATGGAGATGGTTGGGATTATGTTGTTACCGACAGATATTCATCAAAGAAAGAAAAGAGGGGAAGCAATGACAGAAAATAAAATCATTATTCCTATCTGGAAGAAGTCCAATCTTACAGTAGAAGAAGCCGCAGCTTATTGTGGTATTGGCTCAAGAAAATTAAGAGAAATGTCCGACTCGGAGTTTTGCCCTTTTGTTCTTTGGAATGGAAGTAAGCGACTGATTAAAAGAAGAAAACTGGACGAATATCTTGATAATGCGTATTCGATATAGCTGATTTGTAAAATGTGCGATGGGTCGGTTCGCATAATAGGCTCATCGCCATTTTTTAATTATCATAAGGGCAGAAAAAAACAAGGAGGTGCTTCCGTAATGGCAGATACAGAAAAGATTATCCGAAAAAAATATGATGTGCCGATATGGCATAAGTCTAATTTGACGATTGATGAAGCAGTTGAATATTCTGGCATAGGTAGAGAAAGACTGAGAAAACTAACAAGCCAAGAAGAATGCCCATTTGTTCTTCATATAGGAAATCGTCGAATGATTAAGAGGAGGATTTTTGATGAATACATTGAAAAACTTACTTTCCTTGAATGATGATGAACGCTTACTTGCCGAAGTAAGAACATATCAGGAAAAACTCATAAGCAATGCTGAAGAACCGATATGGGAAAGAAAGTGGCTGACAATCGAAGAAGCCGCAGCATATTCCGGTATAGGGAGAACGAAGTTGCGTGAGTTGTCTAATCAAGCAGGTTGTCCCTTTGCAATATGGATAGGCAATAAAATCCATATTGTGAGGGAACGACTGGACAAATATATAGATAAGCAGTTTAGAATTTAGGAGGATACAATGGCGACAAAAAGAAAAGATAAATCAAGGGTTGTTCTGAAAACCGGAGAGGTTCAGAGAAAAGACGGTACTTATCAATTTAGCTGGCAGGACAGCCAGATGAAAAGAAGATTTGTTTACGCAAGAACTTTAGATGACCTGAGAGAAAAAGAGAAGCGTATTCAGAAAGATAAATGTGATGGTATTAAGACCGAAGCACGATACACAACCATTGATGAATTATTTGACCTTTGGGCAAATATGAAAAGAGGGCTGAAGAATAATACCTTTGAAAATTACAAATATATGTACAATACCTTTGTGCGACCAGTGATTGGAAGTAAAAGAATATCAACGCTGAAGAAATCAGATATTAAGAAATACTACAATTATCTTGTTGATGAAAGAAATTTGAAGCCTTCAACGATTGATAATATACATACGGTTCTTCATCAGGTTTTACAGATTGCTGTCGATGATGACTTCATCAGAAATAACCCGTCAGATAATGTGTTGAGAGAATTGAAAAAAGCACATTGTTTTCAGTCGGAAAAGCGTAGAGCGTTGACGAAACCGGAGCAGGAGCTATTTCTGAATTTCCTGAAAACCCACCCTGTATATGAACACTGGTATCCGGTCTTTGCAGTAATGATAGGAACTGGACTTCGTGTGGGGGAAGTAACTGGATTGAGATGGTGTGATATTGATATGGAAAGTGGAATGATTGATGTTAATCATACTCTTGTATATTATGACCACAGAACCGAGGGAAGTAAAAGTGGCTGTTATTTCAATGTAAATACAACGAAGACTCCGGCGAGTATGAGGCAGGTTCCAATGCTCGGTTTTGTGAAAGAAGCATTTGAACATGAGAAACAGAAGCAGGAAGATTTAGGACTTCATTGCGAGGTCACGATTGACGGATATACAGATTTTATTTTCATCAATCGTTTTGGTCAGGCACAGCACCAAGCCACACTCAACAAAGCAATCCGAAGAATTATCCGTGATTGCAATGATGAGCAGTTTTTGCACAGTGATGAACCTGATGTGTTACTTCCTCATTTTAGCTGCCACTCGCTTAGACATACATTTACAACAAGAATGTGTGAAGCTGGAGTAAATATAAAGGTCATTCAAGACGCACTCGGACATTCAGATATTTCAACTACACTGAACATCTATGCTGATGTTACAAAAGAAATGAAAGCGGAAGAGTTCAAAGGATTGGATAGCTACTTCAAAGTATAATATTGGACTTCACATACAGAAAGAGAACATACAGAGTGTTGTGTGTTCTTTTTTCTTGTTCTGAAGCAGGAAAAGATAAGGCAGCGTTACTTTGATGTGGATTGACATTGTAAATAAGAGAAGTTATAATTTCTTGTATATGAATATGCTCTTGCATATACTACTATCGCCCTACATCATTTACATCATATTTTACATCATTTGCCCGCAAAGTGACTCAAAGTAGAGCAAAAATATGAAGTATGGGGGATAATTGGAATATGGAGAATTTAATAGTATTAACACCAGCTTGGTCGAGTATGAAAGAACCACAAAAAGGGTCCCGACAATGAAGCCGTTGGACTCTGACAAGAAGGTTTCCAAGGAAGTTTCGGCTCCTGCGGAGGCTGCACAGGCGGCTCCCGAAGTCGAGGAAAAAATTGATTTTTCCAATGTTCAGATTGAACCTTTGTTTGAGGATCAGGTCGATTTTGACACCTTCTCCAAGAGCGATTTCCGTGCCGTAAAGGTCAAGGAATGCGAAGCCGTGAAGAAGTCCAAAAAGCTCTTAAAGTTCGTTTTGGACGACGGAACCGGCGTAGATAGGGTCATTTTGAGTGGAATTCACGAATATTATGAGCCGGAAGAACTGGTTGGTAAGACCTGCATTGCAATCACCAATCTGCCTCCAAGAGCGATGATGGGTATCGACTCCTGCGGTATGCTCATCTCCGCCGTGCACCACGAAAACGGTGAAGAAAAGTTGCATTTGCTGATGGTCGATCCTCACATTCCGGCAGGCGCAAAGCTCTATTGATTGACCCTAAATTGTCGGTGCTTACGCCACAACTTACGCCAATTTACTCCGAGCTTACGCCAAAAATGCGTTTGGAATTTTGCGATTGCAGACAAGTTCCGATAGCATACGATAATTTCATATGATTTAAGCCCGCTGATTTCGATCAGCGGGCTTTTTCTATTTCTGCCCCTATTACATCTTTGTGATGTGATAGGGGCTTTTTTTGTTCCTGAAAGGTGGAAAAAAAAATTTTTTTGAAAAATCTCAAAAAAACTTCGTACAAATCGAAAAAAATTTCCCAGTTGGTTAGTGAGGGCAAAAACCTCACGAACCTTGAAAATCGAATAGACATTCAACAGGTACATTCCTGATCGGGGGCGAAAGCCCCAGCCGAATGAAGGTGCGCCACGAACTTCCTGCCCACAGGGGTTATCACGGAAAGCAAGGTTGGTAGCGATTCCGAACCATTCTGAAATATCCGTTTGCTACGGATAAGGCGATGAAACGAATCAGGGACAATGATACTTCCCTATGGGGCTGGCGGAGTACCCGGCAGAGGTGAGATTCCTATGAGTTCGGTCAGCAACCGAACGCCTGTTGATTTCCTTTTACGCATTTGGGGGATGAGATCGAGTTAAATGCGACCACCAAAGCACAGGAAACGCTTCCTGTGTTTTGGTGGATCAAGCGATCCGAATCTAATAAGAAGGAGGAAAAGCGAAATGCCAAACTGTAAAACCATTGCTATCTGCAATCAGAAAGGCGGCACAGGCAAAACGACCACAACGGTCAATTTGGGTGTTGGACTTGCACGACTCGGCAAGAAGGTACTCCTTGTAGATGCCGACCCACAGGGCGACCTCACGACTTGCCTCGGATGGCGAGATAATGACAGTCTTACGACGACCATTACCGACAAGCTCTCCGGGGTTATCCGTGAGGATCATACAGACCCGCAAAGCGGTATTCTGCATCACGAGGAAAATGTCGATTTGCTCCCTGCCAACATCGAGCTGTCTGCTATGGAAATGATGCTTGTCACCGCAATGAGCCGTGAAACCATTCTCAGAAGCTATCTGAGCAAGGTCAAAGACAATTATGACTATGTACTGATTGACTGTATGCCTTCGCTCGGTATGGTCACTCTGAATGCGCTGGCGGCGGCAGATAGCGTAATCATTCCCGTGCAGGCGCAATATCTTCCGGCAAAGGGAATGACCCAACTGATGCAGACCATTGGAAAGGTCAGGCAGTACATCAATCCGAGCCTGCGAATCGACGGTATCCTATTGAACATCGTAGATAACCGCACCAACCTCGCAAAAAGCACTGCCGACGCACTGCGAAAGAACTTTGGGAGCGTTATTAAGATATACCGTTCCTCCATTCCTATGGCAGTGAAAGCCGCAGAGGTTGCTTCCAAAGGCGTAAGCATCTACAAGTATGAGCCGAGCAGTCCTGTTGCAAGGGCTTATGCTGAGTTCGCAAAGGAGGTGTCTGCCGATGGCAGGAAGAAAGAGCGACTTCACTCTGCCGACGCTCGATGACCTGTTTTCTACACAGGAGCTTCGGGACGATGCCAAGCTCAGTAAAATCCGAGATATTCCCCTTGAGCTGATCGACGATTTTCCCGACCACCCATTTAAGGTACGGGACGACGAGGATATGATACAGCTTGTGGAGAGTGTCAAGGAGCGAGGAGTCATTACTCCGGCTACCGTGCGTCAAAAAGAGGACGGCAGATATGAGCTGATTTCCGGTCACAGGCGAAAACGGGCTTGCGAGCTTGCCGGGTTTGAAGCACTCCGTTGCGAGGTCGTAGACCTTGACCGTGATGCTGCCACTGTGCTGATGGTGGAGAGCAATTACCAGCGGTCGCAGATACTTCCCTCAGAAAAGGCGTTTGCCTATAAAATGCGGCTGGAAGCGATGAACAGACAGGGACAGCGATCAGATTTAACTTGTGCACCAGTGGGGCACAAGTTGGATGGTGCAAAATCAAGAGATATTCTTGGCGATGAAGTTGGCGAAAGTCGTGAACAGATTCGCCGATATATCCGACTGACAAATCTTGTACCTGAACTGCTCGACCTTGTGGACGAGGGCAAAATTAAAATGCGTCCTGCGGTGGAGCTTTCCTATTTGGACGAGGACAGCCAGCGGGCGGTAGTTGATGAAATCGATCTGAACCAATGCACCCCGTCCCACGATCAGACCATTCGTATGCGGAAGTTCTTCACAGATGGAAAACTCACGCCGGAGGTGGTGTCCGCCATTATGAGCGAGGAAAAGCCAAACCAGCGTGAGAAAATCGTCCTGCGTGGGGACAAGGTGCGAGGTTTGATCCCGAAAAATATCCCCGTAAGCCAAACGGAGGATTATGTGGTCAAAGCACTGGAGCATTACAGCCGTTTTCTTCGTCAGCGGGCAGAGCGTGACAGCCGATAGGTACACGGAGTATGTTTCCTGCTGTCCCCTTCCTCACACTCTAACCCCTGAGAACTTCCAGACTATCCGAGAATAAATAATCTATCTCCTAACTTTATCTCTATCTCTCTAAATAAGTCTATCTAAGAGAGGCTCGGAGATCGCACAGTTTGGAATTGCGCCCACCGGCGATATGATAAAAAGTTGCGCTTCAAAACGCATCTTTGTCTGAACGGTTATCATCAGGTAGAATGTGGTCGAAGGGAGTGAAGCGTATGAAATCCAAAATCGCAGTTCTTTTTCTCATTGTCCTTTTGTGCCTGACTTCGGGGTGCAGCAACACCTCGCAGATTGCAGAACAGCCCGCCCCGGTTTCTTCTTCGGAGAGTAACAAAGCTCCTTACCAATCAGAAACGGCGCAGGCGACAGAGAAAACGGAGGTTGAACAGCCCCGAAGTACAGAGCCGAAAGACGATGACCGTTCAACAGAAGCAACGGTAGGCGTGTTGGATAGCAGTATTCAAACAAAACCGGCATCCGAACAGCCTAACAGCGGCACAACGCCGCCACAGGTAAGCGAACCGTCCAAGACACCTGATGAGTCAGAGCGCCATCCGGAAGTCTCTGCACCGTCCGAAAAGGAACAGCCCACACCTCCGGCAACGGAAGAACCAAAACCGGCAGAACAACCACAACCGACCGAACCGCCGCAGGAAGAACCAACAGAGCCGGCATTTGACATCGGCTATTGGATCGGCTTTGCCAAGAGCTATGCCGAGAGTGTCGGTCTTACGCTGAACAGCGAAGCCGTGTACTGCTGGGACAATCCCATTGCCGCAGGTTCGCAATGCAAATACACCGAAAGGGACATCAAGGGTTACTTGAGCCGCTACGCCAAAGATCCCGACATCACGGATGTTTGGATTTGGTATGAGCAGACCGGAACCGATTCCTTTGAGGTGTATATCGGCTACGCATAACAACAAAATCAAATCACACTGAAACGCATCGTCAAAGTACGGTGCGTTTTTCGTTTTCAAGGAGGTAATCAACACAATGAAAACACATTTTTTCAAGCGAGGAATTGCAGGACTGCTTTCTCTCGTGATGTGCCTGTCCGCATTTATCGGACTTGGCACGACTACCGCCTTTGCCGCAGGAGAGCAAGCGGAAGTCTATCTCATTTCTTTTCCGAGAAGCGGAGATGCAAATCTCGACTACAGCGGTACTTGGGGACACTCCAATCTTCACTATATGAACGGTTGGTATTCCGGTGAGTCCAAGTACACTACCATTCGAGCAATGCACTCGTATGACGGAAATATCTGCTACTGCATTGAGCCGGGTACGCCGCAGGACACCGGCGACAGATACACCAGCAAGGATGAAACCTTTTGGGATAACCTCCCCTCGGATTTCAACAGCACCATTTCTCCCTACGATATGAAGCTGTTCATCGGTCGTATTATGCAGTACGGCTACACGGGACCGATCAGTACCTCTTGGCGTTCTCAGAACGCAAGCGATGCCGCAACACTGGCACAGGCGATGGCGACGCAGGTTCTTATTTGGGAAACCGTGGTCGGTGAGCGAGATGAGGACTTCAATCATATCAGTCCCGGCAGCTATGATGCCGTCAAGAGTGTTGTCAGCACAGCGCACCCTCTGTATAGCCAGTTCATCAGCTACTACAACAGCATTGAAGCAAGCGTACAGCGTCACTCTGCTATTCCCAGCTTTATGGCGAAAACTCCCGGCAAGGCGCAGAATGTCGAGCTTGCTTGGAACGGCACGAACTACACCGCAACTCTGACTGACAGCAACAATGTCCTTTCCAATTATAGCTTTTCTGCGAATGAGGATGGCATTTCTTTCAGCGTCAGCGGAAACAAGCTCGTCATTACGGCGGCTACCGCACCCTCTGACAGCGTGAGAATTACTGCAAGCAAGTCCGGTGCAACCCGCCGAGGAATCATTACTTGGACGGATGGAAGATACGCTCCCGGAAGCGGTATTCAGGATGTCATCAGCTACGCCCAAGAGGTCAATGACCCCGTGCAGGCATTTCTCAATCTGAAGGTATCCTACGGTTCTGCTAAGATCATCAAGACCTCTGAGGACGGAAAGGTAGACAACCTTACTTTCACCGTTACCGGCAATGGCGTCAATCAGACCGTCAAGACCAACGCCAAGGGCGAGATTCAGATCGACAACCTGATGCCCGGCGTTTACACCGTGACCGAAATGGACTACGACAAGTATGAGCCGCAGGAGTCCCGCCGTGTGACGGTGGTTTCCGGTCAGGTTTCTACCGTGACTCTCAACAACAAGCTCAAGCGTGGAGATTTGCAGATCGTGAAGTCCTCGGAGGACAATCTCAACGAGGGTGTGACCTTCCACCTTTACGGCACTTCACTCTCCGGCATTGCCGTGGACGAGTATGCCGTAACCGATGCAAACGGCGTGGCGACCTTTGAAGATGTCCTCATTTCCGGTTCCACACCTTATACCGTGGAGGAAGTGGACACTGCCATTCGCTATGTTGTTCCCGAAGCGCAGTCTGCGCCTATCAACTGGAACGAGGTCACGAACCGTAGCTTCCTCAATATTTTGAAGAAGTTTTCCGTGACCGTTACCAAGAGCGACGCTGAAACCGGCACGGCGCAGGGTGATGCTTCTCTTGCTGGTGCTGTTTACGGCATCTATAAGGGCGAAAACCTTGTTGATACCTACACCACCGACAAAAACGGGCAGTTCGTTACCAAGGAGTATATCTGCGATAACGACTGGACGGTGCGAGAGATCACACCCTCCGAGGGCTATCTGCTTGATACCACCGTCCATAAGGTCGGCGCAGAGCCGCAGTTCTATACCGTAGAGCATAATCAGACGGCAAATGATGTAACTGAGCAGGTCGTAAAGGGTAATATCGCCATTATTAAGCACACCGATAACGGTGAAACACAGATTGAAACACCCGAAAGCGGCGCAGAGTTTGCTGTGTACCTGAAAGCCGCAGGCAGCTACGAGGTTGCCGAGGACACCGAGCGTGATTATCTCACCTGTGATGAAAACGGCTTTGCCCAGACCAAGGATATGCCTTACGGCATCTACACCGTCCATCAGGTGTCCGGCTGGGAAGGCAGCGAACTGATGCCCGACTTTGATGTGTTCATTTCTCAGAATGGGGCGACTTATCGCTACCTTATCAACAATGCACCCTTTAACAGCTTCATCAAGATCGTGAAGCAGGACGCTGAAACCGGCAAGACCATTCCTTACGCCGGTGCAGGCTTCAAGATTTATGATCCGGAAGGCAACCCCGTAACAATGACCTTCACTTACCCGACGCCCACCACCATTGATGTGTTCTACACCAATGCAGAAGGTTCTCTTGTCACGCCGGAAAAGCTGTCCTTTGGAAAGGGGTACTCTGTTGTCGAGGTACAGGCTCCCTACGGCTATGTCCTCGACGAAACGCCCGTGTACTTCGATGTCACGGAGGATAATTCCACAGAAGAAAGCGGGGTTACGGTAGTAAAAGTGGATAAGCCCAATATGGCACAGAAAGGCACCATCGCCGTGGAAAAAACCGGCGAGGTGTTTTTCGGCGTTTCCGTCATCGGCGGCGTTGATGAAAGCGGAAACGAACTGCCCACCATCTATCAGCCGCAGTATGAAAAGCGTGGACTTCCCGGTGCGGTATATGAGATTGTTGCCGCAGAGGATATTATCACCACGGACGGCACTGTCCGAAATCAGAATGGCGAGGTCGTGGACACGGTTGCAACCGATGAAAACGGCACAGCCGTGAGCCGTGAACTCTACCTTGGCAAATATGAGGTGCGTGAGATCACAGCACCCCACGGGATGGTGCTCAACCCGGAACCCCACTTTGTCGAGCTTATCTACGCCGGTCAGAATGTTGCTGTTACCGAAACGGCGACTTCGTTCGAGAACGAGCGTCAGAAGGTGGAGATCAGCCTTGTAAAGTCCATTGAGCAGAATGAGCACTTCGGCATTGGCACAAACGGTGAAATGAAAAACATTTCTTTTGGGCTGTTTGCCGCCGAGGAAATCGTATCTGCCAGCGGCACTTCCATTCCCGCAAATGGTCTTGTTGAGATCATCTCTCTGAATGAGGACGGAACGGCAAAGGTTAAGACCGACCTTCCTTTTGGAAGCTACTATGTTCAGGAGCTTGCTACCGACAGTCACTACAAACTCTCCGATACCAAGTATCCCGTAACCTTTGCGTATGCCGGTCAGGATACGGCAGTTGTAAAGATTGCCGCCAACGACGGCAAGACAATCGGAAATGATCTGATCTACGGTTCTGTTTCCGGTAAGAAGGTCGATACAGTATGAACGACTTGTTCCACGGTCGCTACTTCGTCAAGGAAACCAAAGCACCGGAGGGATTTGTTCTTGATACCGGCGTGTATGAAGTGATGATCGACACGGGCGGCAAGACCTACGAGGTGGAGAACAAGGCAGGTGTCGGCTTCGTCAATGATGCTATGCGTGGCAACCTGAAAATCGTCAAGACCTCCTCTGACGGCAAGGTCAAAGGCTTCGCTTTCCGAATTACCGGAGCAAATGGCTATGACATTATCCTTGAAACCAACGACAAGGGTGAGATTTTCATTGATGGGCTTCGCATCGGGGACTACACCATTTCTGAGGTAAGCAACTCGGCTTCTTCGATGTATGTCATCCCTGCTGATAAGAAGGCAACGGTCAAGCTCGGCTCCACAACTATTGTGGAGATGCACAATGTTCTGCGTGATACGCCTAAGACCGGCGATACCACCAATCTGCCGCTGCTCTATACCCTTGCGGGACTGTCCGCAGTGGGCATCGCTGTGTGCGGCGTTATCGGATTCAAGAAAAAGAAAAAGGAGGATCGTAACTAATGGAACCTAAAACCATCGTGGCTATCGTTCTGGTAGCCTTTATCATCGGCGGATTTATCTTCTTGCAGATTAGATCGAAAAACAAGAAGTGAGCTGATTATCCAAGGGGCGGAGCAAAAACTCCGCCCCTTTTCTATATCACAAGGAGGTACGCAATGAACCATCTCAAAAAGATTGAGGATAGGGTTATTTCCATTCTCAAAACCAATGTTGACGCACGGAGCGACGATATGATGTTGTATCTTCTCGTGTGTAACAGCTTTTACAGCAATGAAAACTCGGTTGGAAAAATGCCATTTGAGGTCGTGATGAAGAACTACAAGGAACTCGAACTGCCCCATTTTGAAAGCGTCCGTAGGACGAGAGCAAAAATCCAGTCTGAGCACCCTGAATTGGCTTGCACTCCCGAATGCCGAAAAGCACGAAAGCGGATGCAACACCTTTATTCCAACTATGTTATGAGTTAAGGAGGTAGATTTCTATGGCAACAAAGAAAACCGTAGCCGGACAGGGCTTGCAGCAGAAAATGAAGGTGCTGGCAAAGCTCTTTGACGCAGGCTGTAAAACCGAAAAAGACTTGAAGGCGCTGACCCTGCCGACGATCCTGAAAATCCCCGATGTGACCGTTCCGGATATGACGGTCATCACTGAGCTTCAGGAGCAGGTTGCAAAGAACCGCCTTTTCTCTTACTTGGGAGGTGGAACAGATGAGCCAAGCGACACGACCGAATGACCGCCACATCATTTGGAGCAACCAAAACCTTGATATGGACGACTGGCGAGAGGACTACAAGGAGTTCCTTGAAGCCAACGAGCTGGACGATGACCCGAATGATGAGCAGGCACTCTATGAGTGGATGGAGGAAACCAATTACGACTACCTCTCCGATGAGCGAGTCAACCTGAATGTTCAGCTTTCCCAGCCGATCATTGTCATTGGCGACATCGGCAGATGGAACGGCAGAGTGATGGGCTACAAGGACATCCCATCCGGCAACATCCGAGATTGCCTGTATGCCGACACCGACTATACCGAATGGTATGTAGATAAGTACGGCGATCTTCGTGCCGATGCAACTCATCACGACGGCACGAATCACTATCTTTACCGTGTGTTCAAAGACGGCGTTTCCGAAACGCAGATGGAGAACCTGAGAGATAAAATCTATCACGGCAAAGCCACACGAGCCGATATTACCCGGCTGACCCGGCGACTTGGGGATGAGATCGCCGCCGTTTACGGCTTTGACATCCCGAAACAAAGAGTATCTCAAGAGAGGAGTGAGCGATAATGGTAGATTTCACACTGCGACCGCTGACCGTTCCCGAGCGCAAATACACCTACGCTCAAAGCTCGCAGCTTCAAGGGCAGACAGGCAATATCGGTTATCTGCGTGGGGACTTCGGCTCAAGCGGCGATCAGTTTTATACCACTTGGTTTGATACCCGACCGCAATGGAAAAGCGATGAGTTCAAGCGGGACTTGGACGATGTAATCAACGCCCTGCGCTCCGAGGAGTACGGACTGCTTCAAAGCCGTTCTCAGATGGTGCGTTATGGGCGTGAGAACAAGGAAAGCGAAATGCAGGGTGCTTATACCACTGAGTTCGGCTTCCGAGCAGATACCGAGAAATATGCGTTCGTGCTTCGCTGTAATCCAACGAGGGGCGACTATAACTTCTACTGCCTCTGCTATGTAAAGGAATGGCTGGACAAGCACATCGAAGAAGCCAACCGGGACATTCGCTTTATTGACAGCCACTATAAAGAGTTGTTCCGTATCCCGGACGGAGAGCGCATCATTGTGACCGACCGTGACGGTAAGACGGAAAGCTATCCCTGCCGCTATATTGATAGCTATCACACAGAGGTTGGACGCAATCTCTTTCACATTTGCGAGTTTGCCGAGCGTATGGAGCAAGGCGGCTGTACCTACGCTCCAATGGAGCCGCCCTTGCCTCCGATGTGCTATTCCATACTCCCGTCTACCGGCGAAGTCATTCAAATCGACCGCTGGCAAAAGGGCTATACCGCCACAAGTTTTAACGATGGGAACCGTGCGGAGAACGAAGCAATTAAAGACAAGTTCAATGAAAAGCTGGGTGTCAGCAAGGCGCAGGAGCAGGCGATGCTCGCCGGTTCTATGATCCGGTGGGACTCCATTGCCGCCAAACCCAAGAGCTATGATGAGAACGGCAAAGCTATCAAGCCAAAAGACTATGAACGATAAGGAGGTGTCCGCCGATGGCACGAAAATACGACTTCATTTCGGAGCTGTATAACCGAACCTGTAAAACGGTCGTTGCAAACCCCGCAAGCTGGGAAGCGTTTCTGCGCTCTGCCTGCTACAACTACCGTCTGCGTTTTGATGAACAGCTTTTGGTTCACGCACAGCGACCGGACGCCACCGCCGTTCTTCAGATCGACGACTGGAACCAAAAGTTTGGGCGATGGGTCAATCGTGGAGCACACGGCATTGCCGTTTTTGAGGAT
>ERZ1694966.736-NODE-736-length-16749-cov-5.433809_pt1 | contig 16749 bp, 10 predicted proteins | sample MGYA00581611_ERZ1694966 | MGnify/ENA primary metagenome ERZ1694966 (study PRJEB42213, sample SAMN07424282) | human gut metagenome | biome: ENVO:00009003; feature: ENVO:2100002; material: ENVO:00002003 | host: Homo sapiens | place: USA | collected 2014 ...
GTCGGCAGCGTCAGATGTGTATAAGAGACAGGATATGGAACGCCTACCGCCTGGTGAACGGCTGGTCGGCGGACGGCAATGCCGCACAGGACGAGAACAACCGTCTGGCGGTCGCATGGTTCCGCCAGACGCTCGGCGTCGCTTTGCGCCAGATCGCCGACGATTTCGGTTGCTACCGCATTTCGGAGGCGTTCAAGACGACCTACAAGCTCTTCTGGGACGATTTCAGCGGCCTGTACCTCGAGATGGTGAAACCCGCCTACGGGCAGCCGATCGACGCGCCGACGTTCGAAGCCACGCGCACGTTCTTCGACTCCCTGATGCGCGTGCTGCACCCCTTCATGCCCTTCGTGACGGAAGAGATCTGGCAAGACCTCGCCCCGCGCAAAGAAGGCGAGTCGATCACCGTCGCCCCGATGCCCCAGCCAGACGAAATCGACGGACAGTTGCTGGCGCGGTTCGAGCTGGCCAGGGAGGTGATCTCCTCGGTGCGTAACGTCCGCAACCAGAAGAACCTGCCGCAGAAGGAAGCGCTGACGCTCAAGGTGATCGCCGACGAAAACTACCCGGCCGAGTACGCCCCCGTGATGCGGAAAATGGCCAACCTGACGGCCATCGAGACGGTGACGGAGAAAGACCCGGCGGCCGCAGCGTTCATCGTCAAGACGACGCAGTACTTCGTGCCGATGGCGGGCAAAATCGACGCCGAAGCGGAACGACGCAAACTGACGGACGAACTGTCCTACCAGGAAGGGTTCCTCGCGAGCGTAATGAAAAAGCTCTCGAACGAGCGTTTCATGCAGTCGGCCCCCGAGAAGGTGGTGGCCAACGAACGCGCCAAGCAGGCCGACGCCGAGGCCAAGATCGCGGCCATCAAGGCGCAACTGGAAGCCCTTTCGTAAAAAGGACGGACATGCCTTGTCCCGAATTCCTGCGGGGTTCGGGACAGGTACTTTCCACCGCGGCCATGCCGCAGACGAACCATACCCGCACCGCAGGGCCGGGTTTAACGACAACACGATTTGCCGACAATCACCATATATACCGACGGCTCGGCGCTCGGGAACCCCGGGCCGGGAGGCTACGGCGCGGTACTCCTTTCGGGACAGCACCGCAAGGAGCTGTCGCAGGGATTCCGCCTGACGACCAACAACCGCATGGAGCTCATGGCTGTCTGCGTGGCACTCGAGGCGCTCAAGTTCGACGGGTCGGACGTCACCGTGTACTCCGATTCGAAATACGTCGTGGACGCCGTGACGAAAGGCTGGCTCTTCAGCTGGGTGAAAAAGCGGTTCGCCGGTAAGAAAAACCCCGACCTGTGGATGCGCTTCCTGCGCGTGTACCGGCATCACAACGTCCGCTTCGTCTGGGTCAAGGGGCATGCCGACACCGTGGAGAACAATCGCTGCGACCAACTGGCGGTCGCTGCCGCCAACGACAAGGCGCATTTACTGGAAGATACGGGTTACGAACCCTGAAAAGGGGCGGACAGCATGTCTGCCCCTTCGTTTTTTTCGGTTCTAAACTCCCCGGAACTTCGCACTTTTAAGCCGGGAATTCCGAATTTCACATTATTATTCCTATCTTTGTCACGATTATCACATAAACTGCAAATAATCCGCCCGTAATGTTTAAAATATACATGAGGCTTCTGGGTTTCGCCCGACCCATCCGCAAATACGCCATCCCCTATTTCTTCTACTCGCTCTTCTACGCACTGTTCAATTCGCTCACGTTCCTGCTGATCATGCCGATCCTCAAGACGATGTTCGATGCGGATTACACGTTCGTATACGTGGAGAAACTCCCCCCGCTGGCGTTCAACCAGGAATACCTGACGGCGCTGTTCAACTTCACCTATTCGCACCTGTTCAACGAATACAACCCCGAAAACGTCCTGCTGCTGCTGGCCATCGTCACCATCTTCGTGAGCCTGCTGAGCAACCTGTTCCGCTACATGGGCGCATGGACGGTCGAGAACATGCGCACGCGCACCCTGCAGCGCATGCGCAACGAGATGTTCTCCAAAGTCGTGGACATGAACGTGGGCTATTTCAGCGACCAGCGCAAGGGCGACATCATCTCGAAAATCACCTCGGACGTCGGCGTGGTGCAGTTCTGCATCACCAACACCTTGCAGGTGGCTTTCCGCGAACCGTTCCTCATCATCGGCTATACGGTCATGATGGTCGCCATCTCGTGGGAGCTGGCACTCTTCTCGGTGCTTTTCCTGCCCGTCGTGGCACTGATCATCGGCAGCATCGTCAAGCGCCTGCGCCATCCCGCACGCACAAGCCAGCAGCGCATGGGCGAACTGGTCTCGACACTCGACGAATCGCTCTCGGGCATCAAGGTCATCAAGAGCTACAATGCCACGGGCTACGTCAAGCAGAAGTTCTACGACCTGAGCGAAGACCTGGCGCGGCTGACCCTTTCGATGGCCCGCCGCCAGCAGCTGGCTTCGCCGATGAGCGAATTCCTGGGCATCTCGGCCGTAGGCGTCATCCTGGTATTCGGAGGTTCGCTCGTATTCAAGGACGCGCTCAGCCCCGAAGGCTTCATCGCCTTCATCGCCATGTTCTCGCAGATAACGCGCCCGGTGCGCACGTTCATCGACCAGTTCTCCAACATCAACCAGGGTATCGCCGCCGGCGAACGCATCTTCTCGATCATCGACGCCCAGAGCGAAATCCAGGACAAGCCCGGGGCGATCGAACTCGACGGGCTGAAAGACAAGATCGAATTCCGGGACATCCACTTCTCGTACGACGGCAGCCGCGAGGTGATCGAAGGCATCTCGTTCGAGATCAAGCGCGGCGAGACCGTGGCCCTGGTAGGCCCTTCGGGCGGAGGCAAGTCGACCCTCAGCGAACTCATACCGCGTTTCTACGACGTGAAGGCGGGCGACATCCTGATCGACGGGGTCTCGGTGCGCGACTACACGCAGGACAGCCTACGCGCCCACATGAGCGTCGTGGCACAGGACACCGTGCTTTTCAACGACACCATCGAAGGCAACATCGCCATGGGCAAGGCCGGGGCCACGCACGACGAGATCGTCGAGGCGGCCCGGATCGCCAATGCCGACTGCTTCATACAGGAAGCACCCGAAGGCTACCAGACCAACATCGGCGACCGGGGCGTCAAACTCTCGGGAGGCCAGCGCCAGCGGCTTTCGATCGCACGCGCCGTGCTGAAAAACCCCGAGATACTGATCCTCGACGAGGCCACCTCGGCACTCGACACGGAGAGCGAAAAACTCGTGCAGGATGCCCTCAACAAGCTGCTCGTCGGCCGCACATCGGTGGTTATCGCCCACCGCCTGTCGACGATTCACAACGCCGACAAGATCATCGTCGTCGACCACGGCCGCGTGGCCGAGCAGGGCACCCACACCGAACTGCTCGCCAAGGGCGGCATCTACGCCAAGCTGATCGAATTGCAGTCGTTCGACTAAAAATGCCGGCATGTACCGATGAGAGGCGAGAAGGAGAAGATGCTGGCGGGCGAATGGTTCGACCCGCATGACGCGGAGCTGACGGCCGACCGCGACCGTGCCACGCGCCTGATGCATCGCCTCAACGTCGAATGCTGCGGCCACGGCGACGACTACCGCACCACGCTCGGGGAATTGTGCCCCAACGTCCGCGGGTTCATCCGCGAACCTTTCCACTGCGACTACGGCTACAACATCCACATGGGCGAAGGTTCCTTCGTCAATTTCGACTGCGTTTTCCTCGACCTGGCACCGATACGCATCGGCTGCGGGACGCTCATAGGCCCCAAAGTGCAGCTGCTCACGGCGCACCATCCGTTCGACGCCGCGACACGCGGGACGGCCCTCGAAGCAGGCAAGCCCATCGTCATCGGCGACCACTGCTGGCTGGGCGGCGGGGTGATCGTATGCCCGGGCGTCACGATCGGTGACAGGTCGGTCGTCGGGGCCGGGTCGGTCGTCACACGAGATATCCCCGCGGATTCGGTCGCAGCAGGCAACCCTGCACGTATCATCCGCCCGCTCTAAATATCCCCAGACATCCCATTGCACCATGTTCACACCCGACACCCCTAATTTCCAATCCCTGATGCTCATGCTGGACGCCGCCCACATGGGTTGGTGGAAAGCGGATTTCCAGGCCGGCGAACTGCATGTCTCCGAATATATCGCCAAGCTGCTGGGGCTCGACGGCGACAAAGTCCGGATCGGGCAACTGACACACCTGGTTCGCGAAGACTACCGGATGCCGATCCACAACGAATTCATGGCGCTCAAGGTCGACAGCAAATTCGACAGGACGTTCCCGATCGAACTTCCCGAGGGCGAAGTCTGGCTCCACGCCCAGCTCGTCGGACGGCAGACCGACCCCGCAACGGGTACGCACCTTTTCGGCTACATGCAGCGCGTCCCCGTGCACGACCGGCGCGAAGCAGAAATCCTGACGCTCGAAAACAACTACCACACGGTCGTAAAGGAAAACAAGCATATGGACGTGCTGCTCGACCACCTGCCGATCGGATATTTCCGCATCCGGCTGCTTTACGACAGCGACGGACGCGCCATCGACTACCTTTTTCTCTCGGTCAACCGCGCGGCGCAGCAAATCGTGGGGATAGAACCGGACGCATATATAGGCAAGACGGCACGCGAGACCGGGCACCCCGTCGATGCCCATATCGACAAACTCGCGCACATCCGCCTCGGCAATTACAAGACCGACGAATGGTTCGCGAAAAAAACCAGGCGCCATTGCCGCAGTTTCCTGTACAATACGCCCAACGACGGAAGCGAGATTGTGATCCTGATCCTCGACATCACCGACGCCATAACGGCACACAAGGCACTGGACGAGCAGGAAAAACTGCTGCGCAACATCATCCAGAACGCCCCCGTCGGCATCGAGATCTACAACGACCGGGGACGGCTCATCGACATCAACACCTGCGACCTGGAGATGTTCGGGGTGAAAGATCCTGGCAAAATACGCGGGCTCAACCTGTTCGACAACCCCAATTTCCCGGAGGAGACGAAAATCCGCATCCGGCACGGCGAAAGTGCGGATTTCACCGCCCGTTACGAATTCGGAAAACTCGGCGGCTACTACGAAAGCACGCGCCCGGGGCATTTCGACTGGACGGGGCGCATACGCTGCCTGTACGACGACCGGGGCGAACTCACCCACTACCTGCTCATCAATATCGACAACACCGAGTTGCGGCAGATCCAGAACCGAGTTTCGGAGTTCGAAGCCCTGTTCCGCATCATCTCCGAATATGCCCAGGTAGGATATGCCAACTACAACCTCTACAACAAAGAGGGCTATGCGCAAAACGTATGGCTGCGCAACTACGGGGAGGCCGACTCGGCGCAGATCGTCGACGTGATCGGCAAATACCGCCACATCCACCCCGAAGACCGCAAGCCCCTGCTCGACCTGCTGACCCGCTTCTCTGCGGGTGAAGTGCAGTCGGCAACGGCCATCTGCCGCGTGCTGCACGACGACGGCCGGAAAACCTGGATCAAGACCCACCTCATCTGCCGGGACTACCGCCCCGGGGAACAGATCATCGACATGCTGGGGATCAATTACGACATCACGGCACTCAAGCAGACCGAACAGGAGCTGATCGCCGCCAAGGAGCGCGCCGAGGAGTCCAACAAGCTCAAATCGGCCTTCCTGGCCAACATGAGCCACGAAATCCGCACGCCGCTCAACGCGATCGTAGGCTTTTCGGAACTGATGGCTACGGAGGCCGACCCCGACCAGCGCAAAGAGTTCGCCGACCTGATCCTGGTGAATAACACCCTGTTGCTGCAAATCATCTCCGACGTACTCGACCTGGCCCGGATCGAATCGGGACGCATAGAGATCGTCCGCACGGAATTCGACGCCCGCGATTTATGCCGCGAGGTGGCCGAGACATTCCGCCTGCAAGTCGCCGAAGGGGTCGTCCTGCGGCTGGAAGACAGCCTGCCCCGGCTCCAGCTCAAGGATTACAAGCAGGGACTGCACCAGATACTCGGCAATTTCGTACGCAATTCCTTGAAATTCACGACAAAAGGTTCGATAACGATCGGGTTCTCGCAACGCCCCGGATGGGTACGGTTCTACGTCCGCGATACGGGCATCGGCATCCCCGAGGAGGAACGCGCCAAGATTTTCGACCGGTTCTACAAGGTCGACACCTTCACGCAGGGCACCGGGCTCGGGCTGCCGATCTGCAAGAACATCGCCGAACAGCTCGGCGGCCGTATCGGCGTCGATTCCGCCGTCGGCGCGGGGTCGTGCTTCTGGGTCGAAATCCCGGCCGGAAAATAGCCCGCTCCGGGCAGATGCCGCCACGGACGGAATAGGTGCAATTTTGCACGCTTTTCAAATCTTTTTTATATCTTTGCAAGTTGTCGGAAAAAGAGGAATCTTTCCGGCACTTCCGGCCATGCCGGCGTACGACCCCGAACGAAATAAAAAACACATATACCATGAAATTCAATGAGTATAAAGGCCTCGACCTGGCCCAGATAGCCGCCGACGTGCTCGGCGAATGGGACGCCCGCGACACATTCCACAAGAGCATCACCACGCGCGAGGGGCACCCCGCGTTCGTATTCTACGAAGGCCCCCCGTCGGCCAACGGGATGCCCGGCATCCACCATGTCATGGCCCGCACGATCAAGGACGTCTTTTGCCGCTACAAGACACAGCAAGGGTATCTCGTGCACCGCAAGGCGGGCTGGGACACGCACGGGCTTCCCGTGGAGCTGGGCGTCGAAAAGAAGCTCGGCATCACCAAGGAAGACATCGGCAGGAAGATTTCGATCGAGGAGTACAACCGCACCTGCCGCGAGGCCGTCATGGAGTTCACGGGGGCATGGGAAGACCTGACCCGCAAGATGGGGTACTGGGTCAACATGGACGATCCGTACATCACCTACGACAACAAATACATCGAGACCCTGTGGTGGCTGCTCAAACAGCTTTTCGACAAGGGGCTGCTCTATAAGGGCTATACGATCCAGCCCTACTCGCCGGCTGCGGGCACGGGGCTTTCGACGCACGAGCTGAACCAGCCGGGCTGCTACCGCGACGTGAAGGACACGACGTGCACGGCGCAGTTCAGGATCATCCGCGACGCGAAAAGCGAAAAGCTCTTCGGCGACGCCGAAGGGCCGCTCTATTTCCTGGCGTGGACGACCACGCCGTGGACCTTGCCTTCGAACACCGCGCTGGCCGTAGGCCCCGCGATCGAATACGTGAAGGTCAAATGCCGCAACCCCTATACCGACGAACCCCAGACGGTCATCCTCGCCAAGGACCTCGTCGCATCGTACTTCACCAAGAAGATTGAGGGAAGCTACCAGATCACGGGCGAAAGCTGGATGGGGCCCGAACTGGAGGGGATCCGTTACGAGCAGCTGATCCCCTGGGTAAAGCCGACGGGCGACGCGTTCCGCGTGATCGTGGGCGACTACGTGACCACATCGGACGGTACGGGCATCGTGCACATCGCACCGACGTTCGGCGCCGACGACGACCGTGTGGCCAAGGCCGCAGGCATCGCCCCGCTGTTCATGGTCGACAAAGCCGGCAAAAACCAGCCGATGGTCGACAAGCAGGGCAAGTTCTTCGTACTCGAAGACCTCGACCCGGAATTCGTAAAAAACAACATCGACGTCGAAAAATACAAGGAGTATGCGGGCCGCTACGTCAAGAACGCCTACGACCCGGAGATCGCCTGCGATGTCGAGACAACGCTCGACATCGACCTGGCCGTGATGCTGAAAGCCCAGAACAAGGCATTCAAGATCGAAAAGCATCCCCCCTCCTACCCCCACTGCTGGCGTACGGACAAACCGGTGCTCTACTACCCGCTCGATTCGTGGTTCATCCGCACCACGGCGCTGCGCGAGCGGATGATCGAGCTGAACAAGACGATCCGATGGAAACCCGAATCGACCGGGACAGGCCGTTTCGGCAAATGGCTCGAAGGGCTGGTGGACTGGAACCTTTCGCGCTCGCGCTTCTGGGGCACACCGCTGCCGGTATGGGCTACGGAGGATTATTCGGAACTGAAGTGCATCGGTTCGATCAGGGAGCTGATGGATGAGATCGAAAAGTCGATCGCCGCGGGCTTCATGAAGGAGAACCCCTACAAGAATTTCAAGGTCGGCGACATGTCGAAGGAGAACTACTCGACCCGCAATATCGACCTGCACCGCCCCTATGTGGACAATATCGTACTCGTGTCGTCGAAAGGCGAGCCGATGAAGCGCGAAAGCGACCTGATCGACGTGTGGTTCGACTCGGGTGCCATGCCGTACGCGCAGCTGCACTATCCGTTCGAGAACGGCGGCGACTATTTCAAGTCGGTCTACCCGGCCGATTTCATCGCCGAGGGCGTCGACCAGACGCGCGGCTGGTTCTTCACGCTGCATGCCATCGCCTCGATGCTCTTCGACTCGGTAGCCTTTAAAAACATTATTTCGAACGGGCTGGTGCTGGACAAAAACGGCAACAAGATGTCGAAGCGCCTGGGCAACGGCGTCGACCCGTTCGAGGTTCTCGCAACCTACGGGGCCGACGCCACGCGCTGGTATATGATCTCCAACTCGCAGCCGTGGGACAACCTCAAATTCGACCGGGACGGCGTGGACGAAGTACGCCGCAAGTTCTTCGGGACGCTCTATAACACCTACTCGTTCTTCGCGCTCTACGCCAATGTGGACGGATTTACGGGCAAGGAGCCGGAAGTTCCCGTCGAAAAGCGCCCGGAGATCGACCGCTGGATCATTTCGTTGCTCAATACGCTCGTCAAGGAAGTAACCCGCTCGCTCGAGGATTACGACCCGACCCCGGCGGCACGCGCCATCCAGGAGTTCGTGGGAGAAAACCTCTCGAACTGGTACGTGCGCCTGAACCGCAAGCGTTTCTGGGGCGGCGGTATGAACGACGACAAACTGGCGGCCTACCAGACGCTCTACACCTGCCTGGAGACCGTTTCGATGCTCGCGGCACCGTTCGCACCTTTCATCACCGACCGTATCTTCCGCGACCTGAATGCCGTCAGCGGCCGCCACGCGGACGAGTCGGTACACCTCTCGACTTTTCCGAAGGCCGACGAAAAGCTGATCGACACCGACCTGGAAGAGATGATGTCCCTGGCACAGCGCGTATCGTCAATGGTGCTCGCCCTGCGCCGCAAAGTGTCGATCAAGGTGCGCCAGCCGCTCACCAAAATCCTCATCCCGGTGCTCGACCCGGCCATGGCACAGCATATCTCGGCCGTAAAGAACCTCATCATGAACGAGGTGAACGTCAAAGAGGTCGAACTGATCGAAGACACTACGGGCATCATCACCAAGCGCATCAAGCCCAACTTCAAGACGCTGGGCCCGCGCTACGGCAAATACATGAAGCAGATCGCCGCCATGACCGCGGAGTTCTCGCAGGAGCGTATCGCCCAGATCGAAGCCGCAGCCCAGACCGTACTCGACCTGGGGGCTGAAAAAATCACCGTAACCCCGGCCGATTTCGAGATCACCTCGGAGGACATGCCGGGATGGCTGGTGGCATCGGAAGGCAAACTTACCGTAGCGCTGGACATTACGCTGACGGAAGAGCTCCGGGCGGAAGGCGTGGCACGCGAGTTGATAAACCGCATCCAAAATATCCGTAAGGACTCGGGATTCGAGGTGACGGACAAGATCCGCGTCGAGATCGAACAGAAGGAGTTCGTGGCCGGCGCGATCGCCAAATATGCCGGATATATCGCATCGCAGACGCTCGCCGTCGAGGTGAAGGCGGCCGCACAGCCCGAGGGAGGCGTGGTCGTGGATTCGGATGTCGACGACGAGCCGATCCGGATCGCCGTAACACGCATCTGACGGGCGGACGAAGGCGGCAAAACCGCTTCGGGAACGGCAAATGCGTCTTGCTGAGAACGATATAAAGGGTGCGTCCGGACGATATCGTATATAACGATATAAAATTTGGTGTTTACGGAAAAATTGTTTAATTTTACATAAAACCAACAAGGAGAAGACGACTATGGCAGACGAAAGAACCAGATACAGCGACGCCGAACTCGAGGAGTTCAAGCAGCTCATCCTGAAAAAGCTTGAGAATGCGCGCGCGGACTATGAGCTGCTGCGCGCCACTATCACCCACACGGCCGATAACGACACGGAGGATACCTCCCCGACGTTCAAAGTCCTCGAAGAGGGCGCAGCGACCCTCTCGAAAGAGGAGAGCGGACGTCTGGCGGCACACCAGATGAAATTCATACGGAACCTGGAGATGGCCCTCGTGCGCATCGAAAATAAGACCTACGGCATCTGCAAGACGACCGGCAAGCTCATCCCCAAGGAGCGGCTGATGAAAGTGCCGCATGCTACCGAGTGCATCGAAGCCAAAGAGGGGCGCAGGTAAACCTGCAATCCGGATATGACAGAAAAAAGACGACTTTCGGGGTCGTCTTTTTTATTCGGGCCCGGCCGTCTGTCCCGGCACATGCCCGCCGACAGGCAGCCGCTATGTCAGCCGCAACGGCTGCTGGATCGACAGTCTTCACAACAGCCGCAATGACAGCTGCCTTAACAGGTGCATTGTCAGTCTCAACGGCAGGGCAGACCGGCACCCGGCACCTCCCGTTTTTTGCCAAGGGTAACTCCTGCGGGCCAGAAACTGTATTTTAGCAGGTTCAGGCGCACTTTTTCATCAAAAAATACGTTATCTTTGACGATATGTATCGCCGGATTTGCATACTCGTGCTGACCCTCCTCGCTGCGCAAAGCGTCTGTTTCGCCCGCACGGTCAATCCCGGCATGCGGGCGCCGGACAGGGTTTCCCCCGGCGGATTCTCCCCCGACAGCCTGAACACGCCGACCTCGGAGCGCAACCAGCGCCTTTACGACAGCATACAATCCAAAACCAACCGCCGCGCAGTTCCGCGCATGCTTTACAGGATGCTCTTCGTCAAACCCGTACTCGATACGACGATGAACGGGCGCGTATTGGACGAAAGCAGGCTGCTGGAACCTTACGCCGGGAAAACCGTAGGCGACATCACCATCGAGCGCATGATGCCGTTCGACTCATGCGGCAACTGGTTCGAGCGCGCAGGCAACAAAACCCACATGCTGACCCGCGAACGGGTTATCCGGCGCGACCTGCTGTTCAAGCCGGGCGACAAGTTCGATCCCCAGCTGGTCGTGCGCAACAAGCAGCTGCTGCGTTCGCGCCCCTACATCTCCGATACCGAGGTGATCGTCGTACCCGACTCGCTCGATTCGACGCGCGTGAACATGGTCATCCGCACGCGCGACAGCTGGACGATCAGCGTCGACGCTGGCATACACGGCGAGGGGCGCACCATGGTCGGGCTTTCGGACGCCAACATTTTCGGCACGGGCAACACCCTGAAATTCAAGACCAATTTCAGCCGCAGGGATTTCTCCTACGGCGGCAACATCGTGGAATACAAAATCCCCAACGTGCTGGGGACATTCTACACGGCCGACTTCTCGGCCGGCCGCGACTTCTACAACTCGGAACTGAACCTCGGGCTGCGCAAGGAGTTCATCCGGCCGACGGACTACGAGATCGGCCTCACGTACAGCGACATAAAATCGAAACGCTACATGGTCGACCTCGACACCTCGCTGCTCGTGAAAGTCCGCAACCTCGACGTATGGGGCGGCAAGTCGCACTACATCCGCTCCATCAAATCGAGCGTCTTCCTGACGGGCCGTTACAGCTATGCCCGGTTCAGCCGCCGCCCGCCCGTCACGGCCGACTACAACCCCGCGCTGCACGACCACGACGCCATGCTCTTCGGCGGGGGGCTCTACCGGGAAAAATTCTACACGGCGAACATGGTCTACGGATTCGGTACCCGCGAGTATCTGGCGACGGGTTACAAAGCCGAGCTGGTGAGCGGCTATTCGTGGGGCGAGTTCAACGACGAGATGTACCTCGGCATGTCCTACCAGACCGGCGGCTTCCGGGGGATGGGCTATATCATGGGCGGCTTCACGCTGGGAAGCTACATCGACCTCAAAAGCGGCATGTGGCGCCACAGTGCCGTCGACGTAGACCTGAAGTGGTTCTCGAACCTGTTTCTGTTCCGGCGCAGCCGCATCCGCCAGTTCCTGGCGTTCAACTACACGCAAGGCTGGAACCGGGGCGAAGGCAGCGACGAAATGATCCGCTTCACCCACGACAACGGGTTGCAGGCGCTCAAAGAGTACGTCACCGGAACCAACCGCATGATCCTCAACACGGAAACGGTGGTCTTCACCCCCTACCAGCCCCTCGGGTTCCGCATCGCGGTATTCGGGTTCGCAGACTTCGGACTGATCGGCTATTCGCCTAACATTTTCAAAAACGATTTTTTCACCTCGTTCGGAGTGGGTGTACGGCTCCGCAACGAGCGGCTCGTATTCAACACGGTGCAGATCCGCCTGGGAATCGCCTTCGGCAAACGCGGGTTGGTCGAGAGCGAATATTTCCGCCTGTCGAACGCCACGCGCGTCGAACAGTACCGCTACCGCCCCACCCGCCCTGAGATCGTAGGGTTCAAGTAAGCGCAACGCGCCGCAACAGGCCCGCAAGCGAAAGCCGCAGGCATGAAAAAACGGAGGCCACGGCCCCCGTTTTCGCCATTCCCCGCCCGGGGAGCGTCATTGCTCGACGATCTGTCCCGTCTCGTCGATCGTCAGCACCCGGTCGTATTGTTTGACCTTTGCTCTGAAATCGTGGAAATCTTCGGCCTCCTGATACTTGCAGGGAACGACTTCGTTCCCCTGCCGGTCGATATACCCGTACCCGAGCCCCTTGATGAAGACACGCGCCAGTCCGCAGCTGAACGGATAGGCCTCGTGGTACTTGAGCGGCACGACCAGCTGACCGTTCGTGGCGATATAGCCCCAGCGGGCATCGTAGAAATCTTCGGCATTGGTACCGAAGCGCATCACGGCGGCACGCATCTCGCTGAACTCGGCGGCATCGTCCCACTTGGCCGGTATCACTTCGCGTCCCTCGGTGTCGATATAGCCGCAACGGGGCTCCATACCCTGGAAATTCATGCCGTAGAGGTCGGTATTGAAAGGCGCCAGCCCGTCGTTGAACCTGCCGATGCGTTTATAGCGGAACGAGCTGACTTCACCGCCGTTGCGGTCGACAAGCCCGAAATTGACATTGTTGTAGCTCACCACGGCCACCCCGCCCGAGAAGGGCCGCGCCACGGAGAAACGGGGCGAAATAGCCACATTCCCCTTGACATCGACATACCCGTAATTGCCGAACTGCTCCAGCCTGAACGCCGCGAGCCCCTCGCCCGGGGTATCGAGGTAGTAATAGCGGCACGGGATCGTCTCGTGCCCCAGCGTGTCGATAAGTCCCCACTGGCCGCCGTAGGGTTCGTCGCGCAGCACCATGCTGCCGCCGTAGTTCGTCCGGGCATAACCGTCCTTGAAATCGGAAATATAGGAGAAGAAACAAGGCAGCACTTCGCGCCCGTCGGCGCCGAGGAAGCCATGTTTGCCGTCGCTCGTCATGGGGATCAGCCCGTAGGCGTTCGGCTCGCCGATCAGGTTATAGGCACAGGGGACTACCACCTCGCCGTCTTGGCGCAGGACGCCCCATTTACCGTCGCGCAGAACACGCATCCAGCCACGTTCATCGGGTTCGCCGATCTCGGAATAAAGGCAGGGAATGACGGTTTTCCCCGTTTTGTCGATACGGCCCCAGAGCTCGCCGGCCTGCACCCAGGCCATGCCGTCGTCGAACGCCCCGGCCACCGTAAATTGCGGAGCCACGACCGCCCGGCCTGCGGTATCTATATAGCCCCACAGCCCTTCGGGCTCCTGCACGGCGGCCAGTCCGTCGTCGAAACTCCGGGCATCGGCATAACGGCATTCGATGACCAGCCGTCCCGTCCCGTCGACATACCCCCAACGGCCGACCCCTTCGTTGATATCGAGCACCGCAGCACGGTTATCGTTCACGGATCCGACCTCGGCATATTTGGCCGTGCGCTGCTCGAATGTCCGGCCGCATGAAACGAGCGTTGCGACCGTAAGAAAAAATAGCAGGCGTTTCATAGCTTCTGTTTTGTATTTTACATGCAAAGATAACTTTTTCCATCCTAATTCTGCAAGTTTCACGCCCGTATCGCATGGCCGACGAAAAAACCCGGGGCAGCAGAACCGTCCCGGGCACGAACTTTTTATACTTATGGCCTGCTTATTTTTTCCTGGTCGTAATCTCGATGACGCCGTTGCGGGCTTTCCTGCCGTATTTCTCGACCGCCGAGGCATCCTTGAGTACGGATATGTTCTCAATCCGGCCGGGATCAAGCCCCTCCAGTTTCTTGGTATCCTTAAACACCTTGCCGTCGATCACGACAAGGGGTTCCTCCCCCTTTTCAAACGGCGACTTGCCCGATCCGCGGATCACGATCGTACTGCTCTTCAGCGTACCGGCATCCTCTGTCTGCTCCATATGTTCGGCGACCTTGCGACGGATCTCGACGCCGGCTGCCGTCGACCCGGCCTCGGCAGCTTTCGCCAGGGCAGCCTGTACCCGGGGGTCGGCCAAATGCGCCTGCGCCTCCTGTATCTGCTTCTGCGCCTCTTTCCACTCGTCGCTGGCCATATACTTGCGCACGGCCTCCTCCTGCTCGCGGACGGCTGCGAGTTGCGCGGCAGACAGCTTGCGTGCCGAAGAGAGCTCCTTCTGTGCCCTGTCGAGTTCGGCCTGTGCCTTTTTCCACTCCTCGCCCGACATATATTCGCGGGCAGCCTCCAGTCCGGCACGGGCAGCCTTCATCCCTTCCTCTGCGGCTTTGAGCCCGGCTTCCGCGGCCTGGGTCGCCTGCCCCGGCGACAGTCCGCCAACCTGCACCGCGTCCGGTTGCGTCTTCATGACGGTCACGCCCCCGTCGTCAGTGACGGTCACCCGGCTCTGGCTGACGACAGTCTTCTTCCCGTCGCTGCCGGTAACGGACACGACATGTCCGCGGGTTTTCGCACCGGCGTCGATCCCGGCCTTATCTGCGGGCACCGTAGAACTGCCGCTCACCCTGACATCCGACATCTTCCCGGAACCGCGCACCACGACCTTGACAGAGCCGTCCTCGGCGTCGACCGAATAATCCCGCGCACCGCCGGCGGCATCCTTCGTCGAAACGACCACTACGCCGTTCCTGCCTTTCTCGCCGTACAGGGCTTCTGCCGAAGCATCCTTGAGTACCGTCACCGAAGCGATCCGGTCAGGCGACAGTGTATCTATCGACGCCACCTCGAGGCCGTCGACCACGAAAAGCGGCTTGCCGGATTTTCCGTCTGAAGAGTAAAAATTCGCCCCTTCGATGCGGATCGAAACATTTTCTTTTTTACCTTTGTCATCGGGAAAAACATAGGCGGTGCGGGCGAACGCCCCAAGGGCAAGCCCCGTCAACGGCAGCAGGAAGAGCACCTTGGCTCCTGCCCACCGCGACGATCTTTTACGTAACATCATGGTAATACGGTTTTTAAGTTTACTGTGATTAAAGCTGTTGGCGACTGAGTACCACCTCCCGCCGGCAGCTTTCCTTATTAATAACAACTGGTATTGCCGGGCGTCGACGCCACTGTCCAGCACCGCCTCGTCGGCTTCGTATTCATGGATGGCGCGCAACTCACGGCGCAGGAGCCACATCGCAGGGTTGAACCATTGCAGGCACCCGGCAAGGTCGGTCACCAACAGGTCGAACGAGTGGCGCAGCCTCAGGTGGGCTTTCTCATGCAGCACGATCGCCTCGCCGTTCTCGGCCAGATCCTTTTCCGACATCACGATATACCGGTACCAGCTGAACGGTACGACCGGCTGGTCGGTGCGTACGAGCACGGAGCCGTCGCCCAGCCGCTCCCTGTGCCCCCGGCGGATCATGTGCAATACGCCGCATACCGACCCGAGCGTCCATAACAACGCAGCGGCGGCTCCCGCAAGGAAAGCGGCCGTCGCCGCCTTATCCCACGGGAAAGGTTGGGATTCCGGCTCCGCGGACGGGGCGTAGCCCGCCTCCTCCGTCACCGGGAGTTCCGGCATGGCCGGGAGTTCGCGATAGACCGTAATGACACACAGCGGCAACACGAACGACAACACCATCGCCGCCAGCACCACGATCCGGTTCAGGCGGTGGAAGGTCTCGCGGCTCAGCAGCAATTTGAAGAAAAGGTAGAACACCGCCAGGCAGGCGCCGACCTTCAGGCTGTACAGCATCAGTGTGTACATGGCTAACGACGGTTTTGGGTTTCGATATGGTCGATCAGCTCGCGCAGTTCGTCGACCGAGATTTTTTCCTCCTCGACCAGGGCGGAAACGGCCCCGAGGTAGGAGTTCTCGAAATATTTACTGATGACCCCGCCCAGCGTGCGGCGCGAAAATTCCTCCTCGGTCACCACCGGGTAATACTGGTAGGTGCTTCCGAAGGTATTGTGGGCGACATACCCCTTGGCTTCGAGGGCGCGCACCATGGTTGAAAGCGTATTGAAATGGGGCTTGGGTTCGGTGGCGAGCGCCACGAGCTCGCGTACGAAAAGCGGGCCGTGCTCCCAGAAGCAGCGCATCAGTTCCTCTTCCCTGCGTGTCAGTTTTTCCATCATACCGGTTTTGGTTTCTGTTATCCGCCCTGCTCCGATCGGCCGGCCGGGCTTACAGGAACAAAGGTAACTAACTGTCTCTTATACACATCTGACGCTGCCGACGATCT
>ERZ1694966.750-NODE-750-length-16523-cov-15.340964_pt1 | contig 16523 bp, 15 predicted proteins | sample MGYA00581611_ERZ1694966 | MGnify/ENA primary metagenome ERZ1694966 (study PRJEB42213, sample SAMN07424282) | human gut metagenome | biome: ENVO:00009003; feature: ENVO:2100002; material: ENVO:00002003 | host: Homo sapiens | place: USA | collected 2014 ...
CGCGTAAGATCGTCGGCAGCGTCAGATGTGTATAAGAGACAGTTCTGGTAGAGATCAGTGTAGCAGAAGGTGGGGGAGAAAGAGGGCGAAGGAAAGGCTTTGCTTTAGCATAACCTCTCAGTCGCGGGCTATGCCGCGACAGCTCCCCTAGTAGGGGAGCCCTTGGCATAAGACTCACTTTTCCATCTGGTCGCTGACGCTCCGAAACCTAATACCGCCGCAAGGCAGGACAAAACGTCAGCAGAACAAACAGGAGCGAAGCGAACTCCCTCGAAAACGCGACGGTCTGCCAAGGCCTCCCCTACTAGGGGAGGTGGCATCGAGCGTTAGCGATGATGACGGAGAGGTTGTATGGGAGGGACAGCTTACCCTTTCGCTGCTGCTGCCCTTGCAGATGTGTAGGCTCCCCCCTCGGGGGAGCTGGCAAAGCCGTAAGGCTTTGACTGAGAGGGTTGAGCCCTTTTGAAAAACTTTTTTCACAAATTTCCAAAAAAGGCTTGCAAAAGGGAGCGGGAAGAGTTATAATACATCTCGCAGTCAATTGTGCGCTGCGGAATTGCGTTTTGAAAGATGTGCCTCTTTAGCTCAGTCGGTTAGAGCACCTGACTGTTAATCAGGGTGTCGCCTGTTCGAGTCAGGCAAGAGGCGCCATTAGGCGGCGAGGGCAACTTCGCCGCTTGTTTTTTAACCGGATGTTGTAACCAATCTGAGACTTTTTTCACAAAATCTTCAAAATTAATGATTTCTTAAAAAATGTCCTCTTGAAGATGCTGTCAGATTGTGGTATACTACACCCAAACCTTGGAACAGTTTTTAAACGTTCCGTGGTGATTGACTCAGATCAAAGGGTAGGCGCTCCCTTCTTTTGATAGCAGCGGACTTCTGCTTTGCCCTGGTTCTCCGCAGGGCAGGGCAAAGCAGAAGGCTATGCGCTGTTAAACCGGAGTGCAAAAAGAAAACCTTTTTCATTTGTCAGACCTACAGCCAAAACAACAGCAAACTGGGGCTTGTGCAAACAGACCGGGTGTGCTAGAATAAAAGCCGTAGTTTTGAAATAGACACAGTACATTGAAAAAGAGATCGTTTGCTTTTGGTTGTCGGTCTCTTGTAAAGGAAACATCGTATGCGTTATACCTATGTGCGGCAGCACGATTCTACGGACTGCGCGGCCGCTTCGCTCGCAATGGTGTGCCTCCATTACAAAAAGGAAATCACCATCACCCGCCTGCGGGATATGATGGGAACCGACATGAAAGGCACGAACCTCGTTGGCCTGCAGAAAGCAGCCAATGAGCTGGGCTTCAGCACGGCGGCTGTCCGTGTTGACCGCGAAAACTTTTTAAGCGATTTCACACTGCCCGCAATTGCGCAGGTCATTACCGACCAGGGCATGACCCACTTTGTGGTCATCTTCAAAAAGACGACCATCAAGGAGGACGATGCCCGCCGCAAGCATGTGGTGCAGGAAAAAGAACGCAAGGCTGATGCAAGCAAAAAGTACAAATGCAAGGATTACGTCGTCATCGGCGACCCTGCAAATGAACTGAAAAAAATCAGCCTGGATGAGTTCTATAAAAACTTCACCGGCGTGCTGCTGCTGCTGAACCCCACAGCGGAGTTCAAGGGCGGTACCGGCAAGCATAAGGTGGAGGGCAAAGAGGAAGCCAAGGCAGCCCGCAACAACATGTTGAAGCGGTACATGGATCTGCTGCTTCCCCAGAAAAAGCTGTTTGCTTACGCTATTCTCAGTTCAGTGATCCTGACACTGATCGGCATCGTGTCCACCGTTTTCAACAAGGCGATCATGGACGAGGTGCTGCCCTACGGGTTGAAGAACCTGCTCGTATCGCTCATTATCGTGTTCAGTGTGGTCAACCTGACCAGCACGCTGCTCTCGACTGTGAGACAGTGGATCCTGATCTTTCTTTCCATTAAAATCGATATTCCGTTGATGCTGGGCTACTTCGAGCATGTGTACAAACTGCCGATGAAGTTCTTTGCATCCCGTAAGACCGGCGAGATCACCACCCGCTATTCCGATGCAAGCACCATCAAATCGGTGCTGACCAGCATTGCAATGAGCGTGGTCATGGACATTGTGATGGCCGTGGGTACAGGCTTTGTCCTGTTCCGGATGAACTCCTCGCTGTTCTCCATTACCCTGTTTACCACCGTTCTGAGCCTGCTGCTCGTCATCATCTTCAAGCAGCCCTACAAGCGGATCAATGAGGAGACGATGGTGCAGTCGGCCGTTCTGAACAGCCAGATGATCGAGAGCCTGCGTGGCATCGAGACCATCAAGTGCAACGCCTGCGAAGAGCGTGAGCTGGAAGCCCTTGAGCGTGAATACATCAAGAGCCTGAAGATCAGCCTGCGTTCCAGCAAGATCAGCACCGGCCAGAGCCTGATCTCCAGCGTGATCATGACCGTGCTGAACATGGTCACCACCTATGTGGGCATCACGCAGGTGCTGAATGGCCAGCTGACGCTGGGCGGCTATATGGCGTTCAGCACCCTTTCGGGCTACTTTACTTCTCCGGTGAGCGAGCTCATCAGTATGCAGATGTCCATTCAGGAAGCTTCCATCTCCATGAAGCGCCTGACGGAGATCATGGATTATGAATCCGAGCAGGACGATGACCGCGAGTACACCGAGATGGAGAGCATGGAGGGCGACATTGAGTTCAAGGATGTCACCTTCCGGTATGGCAACCGCACCCCGGCACTGGATCACATCTCCTTCACCATCCCGCAGGGCAAGAAGGTGGCGCTGGTTGGTTCCTCGGGTTCCGGCAAGTCCACCATCACCAAGCTCCTGCTCAAGTATTACGAGCCGGAGAGCGGTACTATCAGCGTGAATGGCGTTGATCTGGACGAGTACAGCAATGCATCCGTCCGCCGCTGCATTTCCTATGTCCCGCAGAACGTTGAGCTGTTCAGCAAGACGATCTTCGAGAATATCCGCATCTCCCGCCCCGAGGCTACCCTGGATCAGGTACGGGAGGCGGCCAAGAAGGCCGACGCACACGAGTTCATCCGCAAGCTGCCGCTGCAGTACAACACCTATCTGGAGGAAGCCGGCAACGGCCTGTCCGGTGGTGAGAAGCAGCGCATTGCACTGGCCCGTGCGTTCCTGAAGGATTCGAGCCTTTACATCTTTGATGAATCGACCTCCAGCCTGGACTTTGGTACAGAGAATACCATCTTTGATATGATCTATAACCAGCTGGCTGACCGTTCGATGCTGATCGTGGCACACCGCCTTTCCACCATCCGTGACTGTGACCTGATCCTAGTCATGGATCACGGCCAGATCGTGGAGCGCGGCACCCATGACGAGCTGCTGGCAAAGCAGGGCAAGTATTACGAGCTCTGGAACCTGCAGCAGGGCATCTTCCGCCGCAAGAAGGAAGAGCCTGCACCCGTTGCCTCCGCGGCTGTTGTTGAAGATGATGACGATGGCGAGGCAATGACCTACTAAGTTGCAGCCGAGTGCGCACTCGGTTACATAAATGATCTTTGGATGGATGCGCAGCCGGAAAAAGATCGCTAAAATAAGTTTTTTCATTCATTTGAAGGGAGTAATTCATTATGATGATGCCTGCAAACTACTCTGTTATCGCAGAGAACGAAATGACCTACGTCAACGGTGGCGCTAACTTCATCGACGCTATCGGCGCTGTTACCGCTCCTATCTGGACTCTGGACAACGTTAAGACCTTCAACACCAACATCGTGACTCTGGTTGGCAACACCTTCCTGCAGTCCACCATTGACCGCACCATCGGTGTCCTGTTCAGCGGCAACACCACCTGGAAGGAAGTCGGCAACATCGGCAAGAACCTGTTCGGCACCAATGTTAAGGGCAACCCGATCGATAAGAACAACTTTGGTGACTATGCTATGAACGCTCTGGGCATTGCTGCTGCTGTCTACAACCTGGGCGTGGCTCCCACCAAGAACACCGTCAAGGAGACCGAAGTTAAGTTCACCGTCTAATTAGACGTGATCTAAAATTATGAAGCGTTGAGGAAACTGCACCGCCCTACTTGTTAGTGCGGGGCAGACAACAATGCCTCGTTATGGTGTGCCAGGAGGCGTGTGCCTCCTGGCACACCTTATTTTTATGTTGCTTATCGCGTTGCGGTAGGCAATTGTGTGTGGGAAAAAAATTAACCCTCTCAGTCAAAGCCATACGGCTTTGCCAGCTCTCCCGAGGGGAGAGCCAACGCATCTTCTCGATTCAGCAGGTGCTGACCGTGGGCTACAATCGGCTCCCCCTTTGGGGGAGCTGGCGCGGAGCGCCTGAGAGGGTGAGTTTGGCAGAAGCCGGAGTGGAAACGGCCCTCTCAGTCAAAGCCTTACGGCTTTGCCAGCTCTCCCGAGGGGAGAGCCAACGCATCTCCCTGATTCAGCAGGTGCTGACCGTGGGCTACAATTGGCTCCCCCTTTGGGGGAGCTGGCGCGGAGCGCCTGAGAGGGCGGAAAAGATATACCGGTATAATAGAGGATATCCCCTATGAAAACCACAACGGTTATCAAGAATCACAAGATGCTTCCGGTTGCCCGGGAACTTCGGCGTAAAATGACACCACAAGAGAAAAAATTGTGGTATGATTTTTTGCGGAAGTATCCGGTGAAATTCTACAAACAGCGGATCATTGAATCGTTTATTGTGGATTTTTATTGCGCGGATGCAAGATTGGTTATTGAACTTGACGGCTCACAGCATTATACTGAACAGGGGAAAGCTTACGATGAGGAACGAAGCCAGATTTTGAATCTTTATGATTTGGAAGTACTGAGGTTTACGAATCTGGAGCTTGACCAACAGTTTGATGCAGTATGTGAAGTAATCGACCGGGAAGTAAAGGCAAGAATGTAGTTGATGCTTGCCCTGTGTGTTATACCCTCTCAGTCAAAGCCTTGTGGCTTTGCCAGCTCTCCCGAGGGGAGAGCCAACGCATCTCCTTGATTCAGCAGATGCTGACCGTGGGCTACAATAGGCTCCCCCTTTGGGGGAGCTGGCGCGAAGCGTCTGAGAGGGCGAAATAAGCCAAATCCTGAATTGCCATTTTCCCCCAGACAATTGCTTATTGCAAACAAAAAAGAAACAGGTGGACATTATTATGAGAGAGATCCAAGTTGCAGAAAACAAGACCCTGAAGCTGACCAACGTTCTGGCACGCAAGATCGATGCCAGCGAGCTGGGCAACCTGGGCGTGATCCTGACCCAGATGCAGAACTTTATCAAGAGCCACAGCGCCATGCCGGTTGGCCCTGTGATCCAGTGCGTCAAGTTTACCTCCGGCCCCAACCCGGAGCCGCAGATCTATTTTATGATGCAGGTCAACCAGCTTATCCCCCGCCTGGAGCCGGGCTACGAGCAGGACGCTGTGCTGCGGGTGAAGGGCTGCCTGTACGCCCACTTCACCGGTCCCATGGACCACAGCAGCCTTGCCAGCCAGAAGCTGAACATCTATGCCTACGAGCACGAGATCGAGCTGACCGGCACCACCTACAGCATCTACGTCAATCAGGACAGCGAAAACGGTGTCATGGACGTTTTTATGGAGACGAAGTAATATGACCACTCGCATTCAGAATCTTTCCGACCTGCAGGACCGCCGCATTATGATGGAGAAGAAGCTGCCGGCCTTTGGCTACGCGCTCATTCTTCTGGTGGCTTTCCTCATGGTGTTTCTGGTGATCTGGAGCACCCAGAACAAGCGCACCTACGTCAGCCAGTCCACTGGCTCAGTGCAGGCGGCCAACAAGACCTATATCATGTCCAGTTACTCCGGCTCCATCACCGAGCTGAATATCTCGGAGGGCAGCTATGTCACCGAGGGCGACCTCATTGCCCACATCAAGAGCACCGATCTGGACATCCAGCAGGACAGCTACCAGAAGCAGCTGGACATCTACAAGAAGCAGAAGAGCCAGTACGAAAAGCTGCTCAAGTCCATTCAGGACGATAAGAACTACTTCAGCGAGACCGACATCGACGATCAGCCCTATTACTACCAGTACGAGAGCTACAAGAGCCAGGTCAGTCAGAAGGCGTTTGATGCTTCGCCCTATCAGGCCGCCGGTTACACCGACGAGCAGATCAAGACCATGATGGAGCAGAACCAGAGCGAGGTGGAGAGCCTGTACTACTCCACCCTGCAGTCCATTTCTGCCAACCTGACCAGCGTGCAGGCCAACATTGACAACATTGAGGCCCAGCTGGATGCCCTGAACACCGGCGCAAACGATTACTACATCTACGCTCCCACCTCCGGTGTCATCCACATGGACACCCCCTACAAGGTGGGCATGGTGCTCAGCGCAGGCTCCGCTCTGGCCACCGTTGCCAGCGAGAACAGTGACCTTGAGATCGTGGCGGCTGTTACCGTCAACGACCGGCCGCTGATCAACGTGGGCGACCCCTGCAAGATCGCCATCACCGGCCTGTCGGAGTATTCCTATGGCACCCTGACCGGTACTGTTACCTCCATCGACAGTGACGTGACCACCAACACCAGCGGGTCTTACTACAAAATGACCATCAAGCCGGACAACACCTATGTCGTGAGCACCAGCGGCGACAAGGTGGATCTTTCCAACGGCATGAGCGTCACCGCCCGTGTGGAGTACGATGAACTGACTTACTTTGACTATGTGATGGAGGCCTTGGGCGTGCTGTTCCGCTAAGCGCCCGCCGATTCCACGCCCAAGAGGTACGAAAGAATGAAATTGAACCCGAAACAGCTGGCCGCCAGCGCGGCTCTGCTGGGTGTGCTGGCCTGTGCCGCCGCCCTGCCTGCGTCGGCTGCCGGCCCTGTTACCACGCCGCTGGCCCTCACGCTGCCCAAGGTGAGCTTTCCCTGGGATAAAGTTACCGCCGAGAGCATCGAGACCGGCAGCTACGATGCCGCCCCGCTGGCGGGCACAGCCCAGCAGCTCTCCCCGGTGACCACCCCCGCCAATGCCGCCAGCAAGAACGGCGTGACCTATGTCTCTGATAACCCCAATGTTGTCTCGGTGGACAGTGAGGGCGTGGCGCAGGCTGTGGGCCTGGGCACGGCCAACATCACCGCCACCTGCGGCGGGGTGAGCTGCACCTATACCATCACTCCCCAGCCGGATGCCAGCATGATCGCCACCGAAATGGATATCACCCTTGCATCCAGCACCATTGCCGTGGGCGAGACCACCAGCCTTTCGCTGGCAGTGCTGCCCACCTCGGCGGCCAACTATATCAACGTCAGCCTGAGCTCTTCCAATGAGAAGGTGGCCACCGTCAACAACTTTGGCAAGGTGACCGGCGTTGCCCCCGGCAAGGCCACCATCACCGCCACGGACGGCAACGTGAGCTGCACGGCCACCGTTACGGTGGTTGCGGCCAACACCAGCACCGTCTCCAGCCAGTCCATCTCCCTGAACACCAACTATGTGGTGCTCAAGCCGGGCTCCTCCAAGACCATCACCGGCAAGGTGTCGCCGGCCTCTGCCAGCCAGAGCCTGACCTTCAAGAGCCAGGACAAGAGCATTGCCACCGTCAGCGGTTCCGGTGTCATCACCGGCGTTGCCACGGGTGCCACCTCCGTGGTGGTCTCCAACGGCACCGCCTCCACCTCGGTCACGGTCATCGTCAACCGCACCGCATCCACCTCCGGCAGCAGCAGCGATACCAGCGGTGAGGGCACCGAGGACAACGTCACCACCGATGCCACCGTGGCCGCCATCCAGAACGCCGCAGGGGAGGAAGTGTCCCTCTATCAGAGCGACGTGCCCGCCATTACCGGCGAGATCCTGAGCGCCCTGCGCACCACAGGCCGCAGCCTGATCGTGCTGGGCGAGGATTATACCCTGCGGATCGATGGCACCAGCATCAAGAGCACCCAGGGCGGGTTCAGCACCGCCCTGACCTTTGCCCCCGATGAAAACGGCCTGAGCTTCCAGCTGGGCGAAAGCGGCGCGCTGCCCTGCGTGGTGCAGATCACCCTGACCGGTGAGAACGCCGCTTACAGCCGCCTGTATCTGCACAACACTGCCAGCGAAAAGTGGCAGTTCCTGAACAGCTACAAGGATGGCACCATCACCGCCGATACGGCTGGCAGCTACCTGCTGACCAACCAGAATCTGCGCTTCACCAATATCAACTGGACCTTCTTCATCGCAGCCGGTGCGCTGACTGTGGTCTGCCTGATCGTGTATATCGCCGTCAAGAAACGGTATTGGTTCTGGTAATTATAACTGTGCGTAATAAAACCTCCCGCTCATCTGAGCGGGAGGTTTTGTGTTATAACAATGTTTCGTAATTCTGACGGCCATAGAAGAATCGAAGCAGGTAAACAGTCTTTTGTGCTTCATCCACACGGTAGATCAGCAGGTAATGCTTGATGACAGCTTTACGGTAGCCTTTGGAAGAAAGCCGAGGGTCGCGGCACTGCTCGTAAAGATAGGGCAGCTGTTCCAATGCCGCATAGCACTTTTCAACTTCATTGGCAAAGGCTGTGGCAGCGGCTGGATTTTCCAGCGATAAGGCAAGGTAGGATAAGATCGCATCCAGGTCTGCCTGTGCAAGGGCTGTTTCAACCAACTTATATGCCATAACGGGCTCTCAATTCCTGCAAGGCGCTGCGGGCATCCAACGTCTGCCCGGCTTCCACCTGCTGCTCGGCAGCATCCAGCTTGGCGTATGCGTCCAGAAGCTGCATCTTTTCTTCATAGGCTTCCATGCTCATAATGACCATATCGCCATAGCCATTTTTGGTGATATAGACAGGTTCTTTGGATTCACTGCACATCTGGGAGACAGCGGCAGTGTTTTTGAGGTCGCGGATCGGAATAATACGCGGCATGATATCAGCTCCTTTCTGTGGCTTTATTATACCATAATAATACCACACCTGCAAGACTGGCCTGTACTTGACAATCAAAATACAATGTGATATGATTTTGATATCAAAAAGAAACTTCCGAACCCTGTAAAGGAGGGACATTTTATGGAAGAGAAGATCTTGCAGACCAAGAAGAACGGCATGACCATGCTTCTGCTGACCCTGCTGGGTTATGTGGCTGCGGTTGTGGTGGGCGGCATCGGTTTTGTAATGCTGTATACTACCTTCCTGGGTTTTATCCCGCTGGCGATCGCTGTCATCTATGCCATCATCGGTATTTTCCTGCTCGCGGGCCTGAAAGTCCTCAAGCCCGAGGAAGCGCTGGTGCTCACCCTGTTTGGCGATTACATCGGCACCCTGAAGGGACAGGGCTTCTACTGGGTAAACCCCTTCTGCACCGCCGTCAACCCCGCCGCCGGCACCCGCCTGAGCCAGAGCGGAGACGTGAACAGCAAGGAAAACAGCGTGGCTGCGCTGTTTGGCGGTAACGGTCAGAATGCTCAGATGAGCGTCGAGTCCATGAGCAAAAAAATCTCGCTCAAGATGATGACCCTGAACAACTCCCGCCAGAAGATCAACGATTGTCTGGGCAACCCGGTGGAGATCGGCATTGCAGTCATCTGGCGCGTGACCGATACCGCCAAGGCTGTGTTCAACGTGGATAACTACAAGGAATACCTCTCCCTGCAGTGCGACAGCGCCCTGCGCAACGTGGTGCGGGTGTACCCCTATGATGTTTCTCCCAACGTGGACACCACCGGCGACGGCGTAGCCGATGAGGGAAGCCTGCGCGGCTCCTCTGAGGTGGTGGCTGCCCGCATCCGGGACGAGATTCAGAAGAACGTGGCCGAGGTCGGCATCGAGGTGGTGGAAGCCCGCATCACCTATCTGGCCTACGCGCCGGAGATCGCAGCGGTCATGCTGCAGCGCCAGCAGGCCAGTGCCATCATTGACGCCCGTAAGATGATCGTGGACGGTGCCGTGGGTATGGTGGAGATGGCGCTGGATCGCCTGAGTGAGAACAAAGTGGTGGAACTGGACGATGAGCGCAAAGCGGCAATGGTCTCCAACCTGCTGGTGGTGCTCTGCGGCAACCGTGACGCGCAGCCCATTGTGAACAGCGGCAGCCTGTACTGATGGCAGAGCCGAAAAAGCAGATCCCCCTGCGCCTGAATGCGAAGCTCTACGATGCCCTTGCCGCGTGGGCTGAGGATGACTTCCGTTCGGTGAACGGGCAGATCGAGTATCTGCTCACCGAGTGTGTGCGTCAGCGCAAAAAGAACGGCAAGTACGTCTCTGATCAGATCGACGTGCCGCCCGAACTGGATATCAAGTAAAAGAACGACCCTCTCAGTCAAAGCCTGTTGGCTTTGCCAGCTCCCCCGAAGGGGGAGCCTATCGCTGGCCTGGGATAAAGGCAGCATAGCCTCGCCCTTCGGGAGAGGTGGCATTGCGAAGCAATGACGGAGAGGGTCGTTCCTTATTTAATTCGTATGCTCGCTCCACCCGCTGGAAGTGATCACTTCGCCATCGGTGGTGCACCAGAGAGCTTCCACGCCGTCCAGCGATTCCACGAGCTGCTTGCCCTCTTCCAGAGGCAGGCAGAACAGGCCGGTGGTCAGGCAGTCGGCCACGCCGGAGTCCGGAGCCAGCACGCTCACGCCGTCAAAGTAGGCGGCGGGCCAGAGGGTGGCCGGGTCGATGAGGTGGTGGTAGCGCACACCGTCCACAACGTAGTAGCGCTGGTAGTCGCCGCTGGTCACAAGGGAGAGGTCACTCATCTTGACGGCGGCCACGGTGGAGCTGCCGGTGGTGTAGACCTCAGAGGAGTTCCACGGGTTTTCCACGCCGCCTACCCACTGGGAGCCGTCCGGCTTTGTGCCGATGGCCCGCAGGTTGCCGCCCACGCTGATGAGGGCACTGGTCAGGCCCCGGGCTTCGGCGGCCTGTGCGGCCTGCTCCACGGCGTAGCCCTTGCCCACGCTGCCCACGTCCAGCGACATGGCAGGGTCAGCCAGATAGACCGTTTTGGCATCTTCATCAATGATGAGGTTGGCGATATCGCAGTGCTGTGCGGCAGCATCCAGCTCTTCCTGCGTGGGCAGCTGGTTGTTGCTGTCGTTGTCATCGGCCAGTGCAGCCTCGCGGTAGTTGTGCCAGATGTTCAGCACACTGCCCAGCGCAATGTTCAGCTTGCCGCTGGTGGTGTCATACATGGTCTGGGCCAGCTCCAGCATCCCGAGGATCTTGTCATCCACTGTCACCGGGGCAATGCCCGCATTGTCGTTGATGGTCTTGATGTTGGTCACGCCATCGTAATCATTATAAATATCGTAGAGCTGGTTGTACTCCACAAGGTCGGCGTGGAGTGCGTCCATCTGGGCGGTGAACTCTTCCTTGCTGTCGCAGTAGGCGATGACCTGCGTCACGGTGTCGAACACATCATAGAACACGGTGGAGTAGCGCTGCGGGCCATCAGCGGCGCTGGAGGCGGTGGAGCCGGAGGTGCTGCCGCAGCCAGCCAGCAGGCTCAGGCTGAGCGCAGCCGCCACCAGGACGGAAAAAATACGCTTGGTCATCATGCTTTGGCGGTCTCCTTTGCGGCGGTAAAGGCGGTGTGCTCTTCCTGCAGATGTGCCAGCAGGTCACCGAACACCCAGTTCTTGCTGGTGGGGGTCACAACGGCCTTGAGGGGGATGTTCACCTGTGCCTGCTTCATCAGGTCGAGCAGGGTGTCCACATCCTTATCCTTGAAGTTGGCCAGCACCAGCGCCGGGGGATAAGCACCCGGCTCCAGCACCAGAGTGCGGGTGGTCTTGACCTCCACCTCGCCCAGCAGCTGGGCCACGGTCCTGCCTGCATCGGCAGGGGAGACCAGCTGCAGCTTCATCCCGAAAGCGGGGGCCATCCCCTCCAGAATGCCCCGGTCAGCGGCAGAAAGGTTCCAGCCCAGCGCCAGCGGGATGCCGGCATTCTGGTTGCGTGCAATATGAGCTTTCATAGAAATACCTCGTTTCAAGGGTGAATTCAAAATACACCATAGTATACCATATTTGATGACAAAAGAAAACACCCCCCTCAGTCACGCTGCCGCGTGCCGAGAGGGTCGTTCCATTCTCAGTTCATCTTCTTGCCAAAGAACTCGACTTCTTTGGTGATAAAGCCCATCAGTTCATCGAACTGGTCGGGGGTCAGGCTCTGGGCACCATCGCACTTGGCCTTGGCGGGGTTGTTGTGCACCTCGATCATCAGGCCGTCGGCACCGGCGGCCACGGCGGCCTTGGCCAGCTGGGGCACCATCCAGGCGTGGCCGCAGGCGTGGCTGGGGTCCACCACCACGGGCAGGTGGGTCATTTTGTGGAGCATGACCACACCGGCAAGGTCCAGGGTGTTGCGCATACTGGTCTCAAAGGTGCGGATGCCGCGCTCGCAGAGGATAACGTTCTCGTTGCCCTCGGCCATGATGTACTCGGCGCTCATCACAAATTCTTCCAGCGTGTTGGCCAGGCCGCGTTTGAGCAGCACGGGCTTTTTCTGGCGGCCCACGGCCTTGAGCAGCTCAAAGTTCTGCATATTGCGGGCACCCACCTGGATGAGGTCTACATTCTCGAACAGGGGCAGGTGCTCGGTGTTCATGATCTCGGTGACGATGGGGGAGCCGGTGGCGCGGCGGGCCAGCTTGAGCAGGTCCAGGCCCTCACTCCGCATTCCCTGGAAGGAATAGGGGGAAGTGCGGGGCTTGAACGCGCCGCCGCGCAGCAGGGAAGCGCCTGCATCCTTGACGCGCTGGGCGCAGTAGGTGATCTGCTCCTCGCTCTCGATGCTGCAGGGGCCTGCAATGACGGCGAAGTTGCCGCCGCCGATCTTCACGCCGTTGACATCGATCACGCTGTCGTCGGGGTGGAACTTGCGGTTGGCTTTCTTGTAAGGCTCAGACACGCGGCGGCAGGTCTCGACCACGGGGTTGGCCAGCACCCAACTCTCGGCAATGGCCTTGGTGTCGCCGATCAGGCCCAGAATGTGGGTGTCGCTGCCCTTGGAGTCGTTGATCTGCAGCCCCATATCCTGCAGCTCGTGGCAGAACTCGCGGACCTGTGCGTCAGGGGCATTCTGTTTCAGTACAATGATCATGGTGGTCGTCTCCTTATCCTTCTCATACAAACGGCACAGGAGACCGGCTCCATTGCCGTGATTTATTTTCGTGAAGTTCAGTTTCCTGAAGCATGGGCCTATGATAACACTTCAGGGAACTGAAGTCAAGAGAAATTTTGAAATTTAGGAAAGAAAGTGGTAGAATAGGGGCAGCCTGAGAGGGCAAGGAGTTTACAAGGAGCGATCATCAATGGGAAAAGAAGCAAAAACGAATGCCATGCGCATCCTGGAACGGGCCAAGGTGCCCTATACAGCCCACGAATATGCCCACGAGGAGGGCGTGGCGGTGGACGGCGTGACCGTGGCCGCCAGCATGGGGGAGGACCCGGCCTGCGTATATAAGACGCTGGTGACTCAGGGCAGCAGCAAAAACTACTTTGTGTTCGTCATTCCGGTGGCGGCAGAGCTTGACCTGAAGGCCGCTGCCCGCAGCGTGGGCGAAAAAAGCGTAGCCATGATCCATGTGGCCGATATCAATAAGGTCACCGGCTATGTGCGCGGCGGCTGCAGCCCGGTGGGTATGAAAAAGCAGTACACCACCGTATTTGATGAAAGCGTGCTGGCTCAGGAAAAGGTCTATGTCTCCGGCGGCCGCATTGGTACGCAGGTGTGCTGCGCACCCGCCGACCTCATCCGGGCAGCAAGGGCAACAACAGCGAAGATCATCTTCTAAGGTGAACCTGCCCTTACTGCCAAGGCAATGACGGAGAGGCTGTACAGAGCGGGGCCTGTCCCAGTGAGATAAAACTTACTTTATTATATTTTCTAAAAAAGTCATACTTAAAAAGAAATACGGTGTCGAAACTGCACAAAACTTTTGAAAGTTTTTTGACGCGGGAGAACACAAGGGAGAAATTGCCCCAAGGGCCTTTGCAAAGTGGAATTTTTGCCGTAAACTGTATGTAGTACAGGGACGGTACCCCGGCGGATGCCGGGTGCCGCCTGAAAAAGCGCAGAGCAAAAGGGGAACTTCAAAGATGAAGATGCTGTCGGGCTTCACAGAACAGAACACCATTCGTGCTGTTCAGGGGCATCGTGCAGCTTTGTGCAAAGCGCTGGGAGAGCATACGCAGAAATAAAGGCCGTGGTGCAGGTGTACCACAGCTTTTTTTTGTTTTGCAGACGGAGAAAGAGAGGTTCGGATATGATTCGGAAAGTTGCAGTGATCATGGGCTCGGACAGTGATTGGCCGGTGGTAAAGGGGGCCTGTGCCCAGCTGAAGGCGTTGGACATCCCCTTTGAGGCACACATCCTTTCGGCCCACCGCACCCCTGCCGAGGCCGCGGATTTTGCCAAAAATGCCCGGGCCAACGGTTTTGGTGTGATCCTGTGCGCGGCGGGCATGGCGGCCCATCTGGCCGGTGCCTTTGCCGCCAACACCACCCTGCCTGTCATCGGTATCCCGATGAAGGGCGGCGCGATGGACGGTCTGGACGCGCTGCTGGCCACGGTCCAGATGCCCAGCGGCATCCCGGTGGCTACCGTGGCCCTGAACGGGGCCAAGAACGCCGCCTGGCTGGCCGCCGAGATCCTGGCCCTGAGCGATGATGCACTGGCCGGGAAGCTGGAGGCCGAGCGGGTGAGCATGGCACAGCAGATTGCAGCCAAGGAAGAAAAGCTGCAGAACGAACTGAAAGAGTTGTAAGGAGAACCAATGTCTGATTTTGCATATCCGCTGCACGAGGAATGCGGCGTTTTTGGCATTTACGACCGGGCGGGCACCGAGGATGTGGCCGCTGCCGCCTACTCCGCCCTGTATGCACTGCAGCACCGCGGGCAGGAGAGCTGCGGCATTGCGGTCAACGATGACGGTGTCATCCAGGGCCACCGCGACCTCGGCCTGGTGAACGAGGTGTTCACCCCCGCCGTGCTGGGCAGTCTTTCCACCCCCACGGCCCACATGGCAACGGGCCATGTCCGCTATGCCACGGCCGGCAGCCGGGTGCGGGCCAACGCCCAGCCCATGATCGTCCGGCATGGCCGGGGTACCATGGCCCTCTGCCACAACGGCAACCTGACCAATGCCCTGGAGCTGCGCCGTCAGCTGGAGAACGAGGGTGCCATCTTCCACGGCTCCTCCGATACCGAGGTCATCTGCTACCTCATCACCCGCAACCGCCTGCGGATGGGCAGCATTGAGACTGCCATCAGCAAGACGATGGATGTGCTGGAGGGTGCATACAGTCTGGTGATCATGTCCGCCACCAAGCTCATTGCTGTCCGGGACCCCCGGGGCTACCGCCCCCTGTGCATCGGCACCCTGCCCGGCGGCGGCTACGTCTTTGCCAGCGAGAGCTGTGCGCTGGATGCTGCGGGCGCGACCCTGCTGCGGGACGTGGAGCCCGGCGAGATCGTAGTGACCGACACCCGCACCGGGGAGCTGCGCAGCATCAAGGACCACTGCGGCCGCTCCGACACCCAGATGTGCGTGTTTGAGTTCATCTACTTCTCCCGCCCGGACAGCATCATTGAGGGCTGCTCGGTGCATGAGGCCCGCAAGCAGGCAGGCCGGTTCCTGGCACAGGAGCACCCCGTGGAGGCCGATGTGGTCATCGGCGTGCCGGATTCCGGTCTGGATGCGGCGCTCGGCTACTCGCAGGAGAGCGGCATCCCCTACGGCATCGGCTTCATCAAGAATAAATACATCGGCCGCACCTTTATCCAGGGCAGCCAGAAGCAGCGCGAAAACAGCGTGCGCATCAAGCTGAACGTGGTGTCCAGCACCGTCAAGGGCAAACGGGTCGTGCTGGTGGATGACTCCATCGTGCGCGGCACCACCTCCGCCCGCATCATCAAGCTGCTGCGGGATGCCGGTGCAAAGGAAGTCCACTTCCGGGTCTCGGCTCCCCCGTTCAAATACCCCTGTTACTTCGGCACCGACATCCCCGACCAGAAACTGCTGGTGGCCACGGGCCGCAATGTGGAGCAGATCAATGAGATCATCGGGGCCGATACCTTGGGCTACCTGTCCACCGAGCATGTGGTGCAGCTGGCCAAGAACGCAAAATGCGGTTTCTGCACCGCCTGCTTTACCGGCGAGTATGCCGTGAAGCCGGAAGAGGTGCTTTCCACCGATATCCATGAACGCCACCTGAACGACCGTCCCAAAAACGAGAAAAAGTTAGGAGAGTAAGAAGATGGAAAAGAGCTATTCTGAGAGTTACGCAGCTGCCGGTGTGGATATCACTGCCGGTTACCGCTCCGTTGAACTGATGAAGCAGTATGTTGCCCGCACCATGAACGACCACTGCATTGGTGGTCTGGGCGGCTTTGGCGGCCTGTTTGAGCTGGACTGCACCGGCTACAAGCACCCGGTTCTGATCTCCGGCACGGACGGCGTGGGCACCAAGCTGAAGATCGCTATGATCATGGACAAGCACGACACCATTGGCATCGACTGCGTTGCCATGTGCGTCAACGATGTGATCTGCGCCGGTGCAAAGCCGCTGGTGTTCCTGGATTACATCGCCTGCGGCCGCA
>ERZ1694966.756-NODE-756-length-16424-cov-27.494044_pt1 | contig 16424 bp, 19 predicted proteins | sample MGYA00581611_ERZ1694966 | MGnify/ENA primary metagenome ERZ1694966 (study PRJEB42213, sample SAMN07424282) | human gut metagenome | biome: ENVO:00009003; feature: ENVO:2100002; material: ENVO:00002003 | host: Homo sapiens | place: USA | collected 2014 ...
CGTGCCCAAGATAGTTCGCTGGAAACGGCGCGTGAAAATAGGTAGTCGCCGACTTGATGGAAAACCGCTCTGAGAGAAATCTCAGAGCGGTTTTTGTATTTTCTACAAAAATTTGCTATAATAAAAATAAACAAAATTTTCAGGGTTAAAAAGGAGGATCAGCAGTTATGAATAAGGATCATTTGCAGCAAATTTTTAAGAATTATATTGATCGGTTTGAAGAATTTAATAGCGATGACAGAACGAAATCCAGTGAATATTATAAATGGGAGATGCCAAAACCATTTAAGATGTCGATGGACAAAGCCTTGAAAGCAGAAAACGAGGAGGTCTTTAAATATGAACTGGATAATATTAGGAAAATTACGCACGACTTTATTGATAGTGGGAAAACACTCCCTTTTGCAGGTTTAGTAAAGGCCGCTGACAAAGAATGGGAAACTGTTCAAAGGATGTTTCGGGAATTATATAAGCCAGATGATGGAAATTTGGATATTCGCCAGGAGAAAATCGAATCTTTTCTGGCACAAGCCAATCATTTGAAAGATAAAAACAATTTAAGCGATTTGTACAAGAGCGATTTTCGGTCAGTGACAGCATATTTGTTCTTGTATGACCCGGACTATAACTATATCTATAAGCCGACACATGCACAGGATTTTCAGGACTGCATAGAATTTTATGGTGACTTTGGAGAAGGCGACCATGTGAACCTGAAAGCTTATTATCAGATGTGTGACTGGTTGGTCGATGCTATTAGGGAAACTCCGTCGATTAAGGAAACAAATAAATTACGTGCTCCCAAATTTAAGAAAGAGCCTTATCTGGATACGGAATGGCATATTTTAGCGTATGATATTATATATTGCTGCTCCGCGTATAATCTGTTCAGAGGAATTACGTTCATACATCATACAAGCAAGGAAAGAAAAGTGTTGTGGGAAAAACAGCAAAAAGCTCAAGAGCTTTACGAAAAGTTGAAAGCTGCACAGGAAGAGAAAAAGATACTGGATGCGGCTATGGACGAACTGGGAAAATGGCTTGTCGTCGGAGAATCAGTTACATTTAAGAGTTTTGGAAAAGCCGCTCCAGTTGAAAAGGGAATCATCATTAAAAAGGGTAGCACCATGATCACCATTGATTTTGGGGATGGAAATATAAAAACGATTGATTGGATGAGTACGGTAACGAACGGCTATCTTAAATTTCAAAAGGAAGAAAGTGGTTTTGCAAATACAGTAGAAACTTTGAAAAAAGCATCCCAAATCAAAGGTAATTTGTCAACAGCAGAGAGGGAATTTGCGCCATACAGTGAATACATCTAAAGAATATTTGCATTTTCTGCCTTAAAACCCGTCCCTGAATCGTATATAGGATAAGTAGGTATTCCGTCTGCGGTGAAATCGCAAAAAGAGGAGGGGCAGGATGAAGCTTTTATTCAAACAACGGATGTTTTCATGGTTCGACAGCTACGATATCTATGATGAAAACGAGAACACGGTCTATGTGGTAAAGGGGCAGCTCTCGTGGGGGCACTGCCTGAAAATCTTCGACACGGAAGAGAACGAGCTTGGTACTGTCAAGCAGGAGGTGCTGACCTGGCTGCCAAAGTTTGAACTCTATGAGGGTGAAAATTATATCGGCTGCCTCGAAAAGGAACTGGGCTGGTTCAAGCCCAAGTATAACATCGATTTCAACGGCTGGCATGTGGAGGGAGATTTCCCTGGGTGGGATTACACCATTACAAAGCCGGTGGGAGAGACAGTCGCAACGGTTTCCAAAGAGCTGCTGCAATGGACGGACACCTATGTGCTGGATATCGTTGACCCGGCAGACGCGCTCCATGTGCTGATGTTCGTGCTGGCTATTGATGCCGAAAAGTGTTCTGCAAAATGAAATTGAATTGGCTCGGCTGTGTGGGATTTCCTGCATGGCCGGGCTTTTTACGTTGCATGGGTTGGGAAACAGTGGTATCATTAAAAAGTACGATAAAACCTGAAAATAACGAGATGCAAATGGAAGTATTTGAAATCGAGACAGAGCGTCTGCAGCTGCGGCAGTTCCGGGTGGAGGACGCGCAGGACGTATTTGCGATTTTCTCGGATGAGCAGACCACGCTGGATTGCGGAGGTTACCATGCCTTTGATGCAATGGATGAGGAATATGACCGTCTGATGCAGAAATTTGCGGGACAGACCCGTTACAGCGTTGTCCGCAAGGCAGATGGGCGTGTGATCGGCGTGATCTCGCTGATGGATGCCGAGCGTGCCGTGCCCGGCTGGGAGCTGGGCATTGAGATGGCCCCGGATGTCCGGCGGCAGGGCTATGCCCGGGAAGCGCTGGCGGCTGTGATTCAGGCGTTCTTCGAGAAAACGGATACGGTGCTTTTCACGGGTGGGCATTATGCCTATAACACCATCTCCGGGAAACTGCTGAAAAAGCTGGGCTTCACCTATGAGGGCATCGAACACAAGGCCATGCGCCATGCAGAGCGCGGCCCCACGGATCTGGTGTGCTATTATCTGGAAAAATAAGTTCTCCCTCAGAATTCCTACAGATTTCCCTGTTACAATGATAGCATCATTGAAAGGGGAATTTGTATGCTGACAAAATTGAAAAACGGGCTGGACGGTACCCAGCTCAAGACCATTGCACTGGCGCTGATGGTGCTGGATCACATTCATTATTTCTTCGAGTTCACCGGCTGCATCCCAACGGTGTTCAGTATGCTGGGGCGGCTCAGCGCACCGCTGTTTTTGTTCTGCACGGTGGAGGGCTTTGCCCACACCCATGACCGCAGGCGGTATTTTATCCGCATCTGGGGTATCGGAACGGCCATGGCGGCGCTGGAATTTTTTATGATCTACGCCAAAGCCTTCCGGCGCGGGGATGGCTTCTACCCGCTGAACGCTATTTTTCAGGATCTGATGCTGCTGTGCATCGTCTGGCAGGGCATCGATTGGCTCCGGGAAAAGAAATGGGTCAGGGGCGTGGCGGCCATCGCGGCGGTGGCTGGCTGGCCGTTTGTGATAATGGCGTTCCTGAGCGCCTTCCCCCAGATCCAGCAGATGCCGTGGGCTTCCACGGTGGTGGCGTTTGTCATCACCAGCCCGCTGCCCCTGTGGACCAGCATCACAGACGGCAGCTGGAGCTTTCTGCTGGGCGGTGCGCTGCTGTATGCATTGCGTGGACGGCGCAAAGTGCAGCTGACGGTATGGGCACTGGTGATTTTCCTGTGTGATTTTGTGCTGACCTTCGGGATGGCTTGCCGGCAGGAAGGCTTTGTCTGGACCCAGATGTTCACCAACAACTACGAGTGGTTCGGGGTGGCGGCAGTGGTGCTGATGCTGCTGTACAACGGGCAGCGTGGCAGCGGACACAAGCAGCTGTTCTACTGGTTCTACCCGGCCCATGTGTATCTGCTGTATGGGGCATCCTGCCTTGTTTATAACGCTTTGAGGTGATCTTGTGGCAAATATTCTGGCAGTGGATGACAATATAGAACTCTGCAAGCTGATCCACACTGCCTTGGAGCGGGACGGCCACCGGGTGGAAACGCGGCTCTCCGGCGTGGAGCTTACTGAACAACTCTGCCATTGGGCGGACTGCATTCTGCTGGATGTGATGATGCCCGGGGAGGATGGCTTTGCCGTCTGCCGCCGCATCCGGGGCCTGACCGATGCCCCCATTCTGTTTCTGACGGCCCGGACAGACGAAGCGTCTGTTCTGGAGGGGCTGGGCATCGGGGCAGACGACTTTTTGTCCAAGCCCTTCCGGGTGGCAGAGCTGCGGGCGCGGGTGGCGGCACATCTGCGGCGGCAGAGCCGCACCCCGGCGCACCGGATGGTGCGCAGCGGCGTAGCCTTTGACCTGACCGCCCGGAGCGCGGCGGCGGAGGGGAAGACGCTGCCCTTGACCCGCTCGGAGTATGCCATCTGCGAGTATCTGGCGCTGCACGCCGGGCAAACCTTTACCAAGGAGCAAATTTACGAAGCGGTTTTTGGTATTGACGGCACTGCGGACGACACTGCCGTGACACAGCACATCAAAAATATCCGGGCAAAGCTGCGGGCGGCGGGCGTGCCGGAGCCGGAAAAGCTGCTCAATACCGTATGGGGCGTGGGGTACCGATGGAAAAGCGAAGACTGACCTCTCTGCGCAGCGTGCTGCTGCAATATCTGGTGCGCACGGCGCTGGCCTGCCTGCTGGTCGCGGTGGGGTGGCTGCTGGTGCTGCTGCTGTGGATCCAGAACAGCGGATTGTTCCTGCCCGCGAATCAGGCCGCACAGGCCTGCCAGAAAGCCGCACAGGACGTTTTGCCGGGTATGACCGCCGACACCTTTGACGAGACGCAGCTGGACTCCTTGTGCCGGTACGCCCTGTTTGCCGCGCCGGACAGCAGCGAGGTGCTGGCCACCAACATGGATGCCGGGCACTTGCAGCGGGCAATGGAGAACCGGCAGGGGAAAACCCGCTGGCATTTTGGATACACACAGTATTATATGACGTCAAAATTGCAAGACGGAACGGTCTGCCTGCTGCAATTTGACTATGCCGTGCCCTACGCCGCCCCTGCGCTGCGGGGAAAGCTGCCAGATGTGCAGACGGTGCACTGCATTCTGGGCATTCTGCTGCTGGTGGGAGCGGTGGTGTGGAGCACCCACCGCTCCAGAAAGTTTCTGGCCCGGGAGACGGCCCGCCTGACCGAGGTCTCCCGGCAGGTGGCTGAGAAAAAGGGCGTGGAAGAGATCGACTTTTCCGGGGCGCAGGTGCGGGAATACGCCGAGACACTGGCTGCCCTGCAGACCATGGGGCAGGAGCTGACGGCCAGCCTGCAGGCTCAATGGAAAATGGAGCAGCAGCAGCGGGAGCAGATCATCCAGCTTTCCCATGAGCTCAAAACGCCGCTGGCCGTCATTGAGGGCAACGCCGACCTGCTGGCCGAGGACGAGGCCCTGACCCCGGAGCAGCGGGAACAGGTGGAGGCCATCCTGTGGGGCACCGAGCAGACCCGGACCTATCTGCTCAAGATCCGTGCTCAGGTGCAGACACCGCTGAAATATAAGCGGCCCTGAGCAGACCCGAATGATGAAAAAGGAAGCCGCCCGGCTGTGTGGGAACGCCCGCATGGCCGGGCATTTTGCATTGCATGAGCAGGAAAACCATGGTATCATAAAAAACGATAGGGTTTGAAAATAGAGGGGAAAATGAACACTTACGGCCATTCGTTCGTCTATCCAAAAAAGAGAGGGGAAAAACAATGAATTTTGAAGAGACAGAAGTCCTTTACAATGTTTACCGTGGAATCCTGCGGAACAATCGGAGCTTTCAACCGGGAAAGAGCACGGCGGTGGAATATCGCATGGACTGCCCGGAGTATGCCGACCTCCTGAAAAAGTATCCCTTTGAGAAAATTGCAGGAAAAGGCACGGACCTGCAGCGGGCAATTCGGGTGCTGAAATACCTCTCGCCTAAGCTGACGCACAGCCCGTGGTACGACGGCCATGTGGACTGCAACGCCCTGGCGCTTTTGGATTACAGTCTGGATAAACCGGAACAGGGCATCAACTGCCTGAATAAGGCTAAAATTCTGGAGGAGGTCTGCCTGGCACTGGGAATCTACGCACGGCGGGTGCGCTTCCTGCCCTATTCTCCCTTCGATTTTGATTGTCACGTTGTCACGGAGATCTACGACCGGTCGCAGGAAAAGTGGTATATGCTGGACCCAACGACCAACGGGTATCTGGTAGATGAGAAGGGCACGATCCTGAGCCTGCTGGAAGCCAGAGAGCGGATGGCAGACACCCGATTTGTGACGTATTGCAAGGCGACGAGCCGGGAAAAGGATCTGCAGAAGCTCTACCGGAAAAATATCGCAAGGACCGCTTACTATGCGAAGAATCTGTTCCGCATTCAGGTGGACGCGGTCTCGCAGTTTGGAGAGAGTGGAAACTGGCTGAATTTCCCGCCGGAGCACTTTTCTATCCGGGAATGGAGCGTTGCAAGTGCAGAATACCGGTTGGAGATGGTGCCTGCCTACGCAAAGGGATATGCGGATTTTGATGAAGCCGTCCAGCTGCCGCGGATGCGTGAGGCGGTGAAGCGGACGCAGAGCATGGAGGAGCCGGAGGCAATCTCTGCCGCCGCTCTGACCGAAAAGCCGATATCGTAAAAAAACAGATCGCCGCTGCTTTCCTGACGGAGAGCGGCGGCTTTTTCACACCCGGTGCTCCATGGGCATAGGATGACGCAGACCATGGGGAGGAGGGGCCGGGAATGGATGGACAAAGACGATTTGCGGTGATCGGAACGGACGCGCGGCTGGCGGCGGCAGGCCGGGCGCTGGCCCGTGCCGGGTTTGCGGTGGGCGGGCCGGAGCAGACGGCACTGGCCGATTACATCTTACTGCCGCTGCCGCTGGACGAGAGCCGCACCCCGCTGGCGGAGCTGCTGCGGGCGGCAAAACCGGGGGCGCTGGCGCTGGGCGGAAAGCTCTCGGCGCAGGCAAGGCAGATCGCGGCGGAGGCGGGCGTGGAGCTGGTGGACTACTTTGCCCGGGAGGAACTGATCCTCTGCAACGCCATCCCGACAGCAGAGGGCTGCATCGGCATCCTGATGGCGGAGCGGACGCGGACGCTTTGGAACAGCGCCATCCTGCTGGCCGGTTTTGGGCCGGTGGGGCAGGCGCTTGGGGTACGGCTGGCGGCACTGGGCGCACAGGTGACGGTGGCCGCGCGGCGGCCGGCCCAGCGGGCACTGGCGGAGAGCTTTGGCCTGCGGGCGGTGGATCTGGCCCGGCTGGAACAGACTGCTCCGGCCTTTGACACGGTGGTGAATACCATCCCGGCCCCTGTCCTGACGGAAGCTGTGCTGGCAGCCCTGCGGCCCGGGAGCCTGATCGTGGATCTGGCATCCAAGCCGGGTGGCACTGACTTTGCCGCAGCCCGGCGGCTGGGGCACCGGGCCATCCATGCCCTGAGCCTGCCCACGACCTGCGCCCCCGAAACGGCGGGCGAGGCTCTGGCCCGGACGGTCTGTGAGATCCTGGCGGAAAGGGAGGGAACACCATGAAAAGGCAATTGCGCGGGACAGTGGCGTTTGCGGTCTGCGGGAGCTTCTGCACGCTGGGCGCGGCGGTGGCTCAGGCTGAACAGCTGGTGCGGCAGGGCTGGGAGCTGCTGCCGGTGATGAGCTATGCGGCCTCCGGCCTGAACACCCGCTTTGGCCGGGCGGATGAGTGGAAGGCGCGGCTGGAGACCCTGACCGGCCACAGGGTGCTGGATACCCTGCAAGATGTGGAGCCGCTGGGGCCGCGGCAGCTGGCCCGGGCACTGGTGGTGGCCCCCTGCACCGGCACCACGCTGGCCCGGCTGGCGGCGGGCCTTTCCGACACGCCGGTCACGCTGGCGGCAAAAAGCCTGCTGCGGGTCGGGTGCCCGGTGCTGCTGGCTGTCTCTACCAACGATGGGCTGGGGGCTTCCGGGGAGAACATCGCCCGGCTGATGCAGCGCAAGCACTATTACTTTGTGCCCTACGGACAGGACGATGCAGCGCAGAAACCCCAGAGCCTGAAGGCGGATCTCACCCTGCTGCCCGCTGCACTGGAGGCTGCCCTGCACGGACAGCAGCTGCAGCCGGTGCTCCGGGAGTGGAACTGAGGGTTTCTCTTTTCAGAGGGATAAAAATGTGGTATACTATATCATAATATCTTGAGATAGAGGAACTGGAATGAAAAAACACATCGCCATGCTGTGTGCGGTGCTTTTGACCGCACTGGCGGCGCTTGCGCCGGGCGCGGCAGCTGCCGGGCCTGCACTGACGGCTACGGAAGCGTACTGCATCATCGATGCCGACACCGGTCTGGTGCTGGCCCAGCAGAACATGAACGAGGAACTGCACCCGGCATCCATCACCAAGGTGATGACGCTGGGCCTTGCCTGTGAAAAGGCCCAGGGCAAGTGGGACAATGTCAAGCTGACGGTCAGCCACGAGGATGTCTACTCGCTGGCGGGCACCGATTCCAGCCACATCGCCCTGCAGGAAGGGGAGGAAGTGCCCCTGACCGATGCTCTGTATGCCACCATGATGGCCAGCGCCAACGATGGGGCCAACCTGCTGGCCGAATACTTCGGCGGTGGCTCCATTGAGGGCGGTGTGGCCGCCATGAATGCGCAGGCAAAGGAGCTGGGGCTGGAACACACCCACTTTGCCAACCCCCACGGCATCAGCGATGAGGACCACTACACCAGCTGCTATGACATGGCGCAGATCCTGCGCTGGGCGCTGACCCAGCCCGGGTTCGAAACCCTGTTTACCCGGAACGAGATGTACACCATGGGCCCGACCAATGTCCAGCCCGTGACCCGGTACTTCCACCAGCAGGATAAAATGCGGGTGGGCTCCAGCCGGTACTATATCCCGGCCATCCTGGGTTCCAAGATCGGCTACACCAACATTGCCCGGTACAGCTATGTCTGCCTGGCGGAGCAGAACGGCGTGCGGCTGATCTGCGTGACCATGCAGAGCCAGATCAAGACCGACAAATACAACGATGTCCGCACCCTGCTGGACGATGCCTTTGCCCGCTACACCGGCTACACCGAGATCCCTGCCCAGGGCGTGACCGGGGAGCTGGAAGTGACGGGCGGCGGCAGCACGCTGGGCACGGTGACGGTTTCTGACCCGGGCGTGAAGCTGCTGCTGGCCGACGGCCTGACCGCAGCGGATGTGTCGGTCACACTGGAACTGCCCGAACGATACCTCTTGGGGGTTGACCCGGCGGTGTATGCGGTGTATACCATTCATGGGCGGGACGTGCAGGAAACGGCCAGCGTCCGGGTGCCTGCCGCTGTGACCGGGCTGGAGGAGCTGCTGGCCAAGAGCGCCAACGCCACCCTGCCCGCCTCCCGGGATGTGGGGCCGAAGAGGATCGCAGGCGGCCTGCTGGCCATCTCGGTCGGTGCCACCGTGCTGGCCGCCCTTGCGGCGTTCGGCGTGGTGCGGCTGAGAATAAAATGGAAGAAACGTAAATCAAGAAGTAAGCACTGACCCGTTTCGCCAGAGGCTCCCCTAGTAGGGGAGGCCTTGGCAGGAAGGGACAGTTTGATCTATCGCGCAAAAGCCCGCAAGGACTTTTCCATATACTACAAACAGACAAAATTTTCTGAAAGAAAACAGAGAGGAAAAAGAAATATGGGCAAGTTTACGTTTACTGAGACCGAGATCCCTGGTGTTGTGGTCATTGAGCCGCAGGTGTTCGGTGATGACCGCGGTTATTTTATGGAGACCTACCAGAAGGATCAGTTTGCTGCTGCCGGCATCGACAAGGAGTTCGTGCAGGACAACCAGAGCCGCTCCACCCGCGGCGTGCTGCGCGGCCTGCATTTCCAGAAGAACCACACCCAGGGCAAGCTGGTGCGTGTGACCAAGGGCGAGGTCTATGATGTTGCTGTGGACTGCCGCCCCCACAGCGCCACCTTTGGCAAGTGGGTGGGCGTGACCCTGAGCGAGGAGAACAAGAAGATGTTCTATATCCCCGAGGGCTTTGCCCACGGCTTCCTGGTGCTGAGCGATGTGGCCGAGTTCTGCTACAAGTGCACCGATGTTTATGACCCCACCAGCGAGGGCGGCATCCCCTACGATGACCCCACCGTGAACGTGCAGTGGCCGGACTGCGGCTGCGAGCACAAGACCAGCGCAAAGGACAAGCTGCACGAGCCCTTTGCCGCCCAGAAGTTCGAGTATTTTGAAAAGTGGTGATCGCCCGTGGCAAAACTCAAAGGGATGTGGAACGGCTTCTGGCGCTACCGCTATCTGCTGTGGAACCTTGTAAGCCGTGATTTCAAGCTGAAATACCGCCGCAGCGTGCTGGGCGTGGTGTGGAGCGTTTTGAACCCGCTGCTGATGTGCCTTGTGTACTGGGCGGTGTTCAGCAGCCTGATGGATATGCGGGGCAGCGGCATCGACAACTTCCCGGTGTTCCTGATGTGCGGTCAGCTGCTCTTCAACTTCTTCAACGAAGCCACCTCCTCCAGCATGAGCAGTGTGCTCAGCGCTGCCCCCCTGCTGAAAAAGGTGTATATCCCCAAGTATATCTTCCCGCTGGAAAAGTGCTGCTTTGCCATGGTGAACTGCGTGTTCAGCTTTGTGGCGCTGCTGCTGGTCATGATCTTTACCGGTGCACCCTTCCACCTGACCCTCATTGAGGCGGTCTACCCGCTGGTGACGCTGTTCTTCTTCAGTCTGGGCGTGGGCCTGCTTCTGGCAGCGGCTACCGTGTTCTTCCGGGATATCATGCACATCTGGAGCGTGTTCATCACCGCATTGCTGTATTTTTCCGCCATCTTCTACGACCCCACCCAGATGACCTTTTCCATCGGCGGGTTCAACATGCAGCAGATCATCAAGCTGAATCCCATGTACTGGTACATCACAGGCTTCCGCCGTACCGTGATGTGGGGCATCCCGCTGGATTTCAACATGTTCGCGGTGTGCGGCTGCTGCGCCGTGCTCTCCATGCTGGTGGGCGTGTGGGTGTTCCGCAAAACGCAGGACCGCTTTGTGCTGCATATTTAAGGAGGAAGAACAATGGAACCGATCATCAAAGTGGACAATGTTTCCATGTGCTTCAACCTCTCCAAGGAAAAGCATGAGAGCCTGAAGGAATACTTCCTTGCCATGGTGCAGGGCCGCCTGCAGTACGATGAATTTTACGCCCTGAAGGACGTGAGTCTGGACATCATGCCCGGCGATTTCTACGGCCTTGTGGGTCTGAACGGCTCGGGCAAGTCCACCCTGCTCAAGACCATTGCGGGCGTGTACAAGCCCAGCAAGGGCAAGGTGACGGTCCGCGGCTCCATCGCCCCGCTCATCGAGCTGGGCGCGGGCTTTGATATGGACCTGACTGCCCGCGAGAACATCTATCTGAACGGCACGGTGCTGGGCTTCTCGCCCAAGTATCTGGACGAAAAGTTTGATGAGATCGTGGAGTTCAGCGAGCTGCAGAACTTTCTGGATGTGCCGCTCAAGAACTACTCCTCCGGCATGGTGGCCCGCATCGGCTTTGCCATTGCCACCATCACCAAGCCCGATATCCTGATCGCGGACGAGGTGCTCTCGGTGGGCGACTTCCTGTTCCAGCAGAAATGCGAAAAGCGGATGAAGGAGCTGATGGCAGGCGGCACCACCGTCATTCTGGTGTCCCACTCCATCGAGCAGATCGAGCGGATGTGCAGCAAGGTGGCATGGCTGAGCCACGGCCATCTGAAAATGAACGGCGATACCGAGACAGTCTGCGCGGCCTACAAGGCCACCCAGCGCGGCGAGGCCTGAGCCATGAATGTGCGATTGAAACGTGCCAGAGAGCTGGCAGGCTATGCGGTCCAGCTGACAAAGGACGAGGGTCTGGGCACCATGCTGGCCCGGGGCGCAGGCTTTGTCAGGCGGCGGTGCTTTGGCAAAAAGGCCCGCTACCTGCCCGCCAAAAAGGTGCTGGAAGCCCAGAGAGCCGAAATGGCAGGAAAAAATTTTGAAAACTGCCAACTTTCGACGATTTCCGTGTTGACACCGTTGTATAATACTCCTGAGGTGTTTCTGCGGCAGTTTCTGGATTCCTTTGTGAACCAGACCGCCCCCAATGGTGAGCTCTGCCTGGCGGATGCCTCCGATGCCGCCCACAGCAGTGTGGGGGATATCGTAAGGGAATATCAGGCAAAATATCAACACATCGTATACAAAAAGATCGAAAACAAGGGCATTGCGGCCAACACCAACGCCGCCGCTGAACTGGCATCGGGGGAATATCTGGCGCTGGCCGACCACGATGACATCCTTGCGCCCCACGCCATGTACACCATGGGAAAGGCCATCGCACAGCTGCGTGAGGCAGGGGAGCCGGACGGCTTCCTGTACAGCGACGAGGCCCTCTTCACCAAAAAGATTGAAAAGCCGCTGGTGGCCCACTTCAAGCCCGATTACGCCCCGGATTATCTGCTCTGCTGCAACTACATCTGCCATCTGGCCGTGTTCCGGCGGGAGCTGTTCAAGCAGATGGGCGGGGAACGCCCCGAATGTGATGGCAGTCAGGACCACGACCTTTTCCTCCGGCTCATTGAGCAGGTGGGCGGCGCGGCCCATGTGCCGCAGGTGCTCTACTATTGGCGGGTGCACGAAGGCTCGACCTCTGGCGGCACCGATGCCAAGCCTTACGTTGCCAAAGCGGCAAAGAAGGCGCTGGCCGACCATCTGGAGCGCACCGGCCGTACCGGCACCATAGAGGATGGCCTGTACCCCAGCACCTATCGGGTCAGGTGGGATATTGTGGGGGAGCCGAAGGTGAGCATCCTCATCCCCAACAAGGATCACACCGAGGATCTGGAAAAGTGCCTGCAGAGCATCTGGAAAAAGACCACCTGGGACCGGTTCGAGGTCATCGTCATTGAGAACAACTCCACAGACCCGGCCACCTTTGCCTATTACGAGAAGGCCCGGCAGCGGTACGATGGCCTGAAGGTGGTCACCTACCCGGACAAGGGCTTCAACTTCTCGGCCATCAACAACTTTGGCCGGAAAGCGGCAGAGGGCGACTACCTGCTGCTGCTCAACAACGATGTGGAAGTGGTAAACGGCGACTGGCTCACGGAGCTGCTCCGGCAGTGCGCCCACCCCGGCGGCGCGGCGATCTGCGGTGCCATGCTCTGGTACCCGGATGAGACCATCCAGCACGCAGGGATCGTGACCGGTCTGGGCGGCTACGCGGGCCACAGCCACAAGTATAAGAAGAAGGGCGGCAGCGGCTATCTGTTCCGCACCTCTACCGTGCAGGACTTCTCCGGCGTGACCGGTGCCTGTTTGCTGGTAAAGACCGCCGTCTATGACAAGATGCACGGGCTGGACGAGCAGTTCGCCGTGGCCTTCAACGATGTGGACTTCTGCCTGCGGGTGCGGGATGCGGGCTACCGCATTGCCTGGACCCCCTACGCCGAGCTCATCCACTATGAGAGCAAGAGTCGGGGCGGGGATGAAAAAGACCCCGTCAAGGCGGCCCGCTTTGCGGCGGAACAGCAGCGGCTCTACACCATCCACGGCAAGGAAAACATTCTGGATGACCCCTACTACAACCCCAACCTGACCCGCGACCGGGAGGATTTTTCGGAGAGTGACGATCTGCGCAGGTTGAAAGAGGGCAGGGTAACGGTAAGATTCCGGGGAGGTACCCTCCAATGAACATCAAGGGACACTTTGAGACCATCACCCGGCATAAACTGCTGGTGATGAAGTATTGCTTTGAATGCGGCCTTTATCAGCAGGGCCTGACCCATGACCTGAGCAAGTACAGCCCCACCGAGTTCATCCCGGGCTGCATCTACTATCAGGGCGACCACAGCCCCAACGAGGCAGAGCGCGCCGCCCGGGGCTATTCCTCGGCATGGCTCCACCATAAGGGCCGCAACAAGCACCATCTGGAATACTGGATCGACTACACAACCAACAAATCCGGCCTGGGCGGCATGAAAATGCCCCTGCGCTATGTCTGCGAGATGGTCTGCGACCGCGTGGCGGCCAGCCAGATCTATCTGGGCGACAAGTACACCGACGCATCCCCGTGGCAGTATTATGAAAAGAGCAAGGATCACTATCTGCTCCATCCCGAAACAAGGGCACTGCTGGAAAAGCTGCTGCTGATGGTCCGGGATCTGGGGCAGGAGCGCACCTTTGCCTACATAAGATTTCTGCTCGGGTGTGAAGATAACGATTAAATAAAATCAAGGAGGCATTGCAATGAAACGTTTCAAAAAAGTTCTGGCACTTGTTCTGGCCGGTGTTCTGGCACTGGCAATGCTGACCGCCTGCGGAGAGACCGCTGATCCGGATAGCATAATGCCGGAGGACGGTACTCCCGAAGTGGTGATGACCGTGAATAACATGGCTGCCAATAAGGGTCTGGGCCAGGTTAAGTACAGTGCAAAGTACAGCGCAGTGACCAAGGCTCTGCTGGAGAACTGGCTGGAGTATACCAATAACAAGATCAATAACACGACCTACTGGGAAAATTACCGTAAGATCACTGCTGAACTGGGCAGTGTGAAGATCGTGGTTGGCATGACAAGCGATTATCGCCCTGGTACGAGTGATCATAACCCTGCTTCCAAGACAAGCTTTAAGTATGATTCTCTGTTCAAGGACGAGAGCACATTCAATCTGGCTGAAAAGATCGGCGTTGCATACGTTCCCGCTTCTAACGGCACTGTCTATCAGGCGGTCTGCCTGTTCGACGTGAACTGAGCATCACACAACGCCAAAACAGCATAACGCATAAAAAGCCCCCGGAAGCGGCGCGAACCGCTTTCCGGGGGCTTTTGTGTCAGAGAAACTGCTTACTGCTCGTTCTCGTAGATCTTGATATAGTGGGGGGCGTTTCTGTCCTGCACAAAGAGAAGCGTGCAGGTAAGTGCGGCGGCTAAGAACGTGAAGATGGCAAGCAGAGCTTTGAGAACTTTCATGGTATCCGATCCTCCTTGGCGGGCATGGCCCGGTCGTTCAAATGCGGAGCAGGGGACGTTCCGCAGGGTCATTAGCAACAGTATACCATAATCCCGGCAGAAAGGCAAACGGCAGTAAAGTTGCGTGAAGTTGGTGGTTGTTAATAAAAAAACAATTAGTTAGATACGACTAATCGTTAAAAATGGCAAAGAAAATTGAGGAAATTGCATCATTTTGGTGCTGTTGTCGTTGAACTTCCGGCTGTAAAATGATACAATAACGGTGTTAAGCAGCTGCTGTCCCTGCCGCAGTGCGCCCGCATGAGGGCAGGGGTGGCAATTCAAGCAGAATGGGGGATTTATTCCATGTTGAACAAGCTGAAACGTGCGGCGCTTGGCGCGCATACGCCGCATGACAAGGCAACTGCTGCAAGCAAACCGATCCCGATGCCTCTGCCCGCGCAGGTACGCATCCTCATGAGCCAGCATATCGGCGCTCCCGCCAAAGCTCTGGTCAAAAAGGGCGACGAGGTGTTCGTTGGCACCAAGATCGGCGAGGCTGGCGGCTTCGTCTCTGCAAACATCCACTCCAGCGTTTCCGGCACGGTTGCCGCAGTGGAGCCCTTCCGTCTGTCCAATGGCCGCATGTGCGACTCTGTCGTCATCAAGACCGATGGCAAACAGACCGTGGATCCGGCTGTCAAGGCACCGGAAGTGACCGATAAGGCCAGCTTCCTCAAGGCTGTGCGTGAGTGCGGCCTGGTCGGTCTGGGCGGCGCAGGCTTCCCGACCGACGTAAAGCTGCAGCCCAAGCAGCAGGTGGATACCCTGCTGATCAACGCTTCCGAGTGTGAAGTGTGGCTGACCAGCGATACGCAGGAGATGCTGAACTGCAGCGATGATATCATCCGCGGCATCAAGGCCGTGTTGCAGTACACCGGCATCCCGAAGTGCGTCATCGGCATTGAGAACAACAAGCCCGAGTGCATCGACCTGCTGTGCAAAAAGACCAATGGCGACAGCACCATCGAGGTCAAGCCCCTGCCCAGTGTCTACGGCACCGGCGCAGAGCTGATCCTCATTGAGAAGTGCCTCGGCCGCGAGGTGCCCCACGGCGGTCTGCCCGCCGATGCAGGCGCCATCGTGATGAACGTGACCAGCGTTTCCACGCTGGGCAAGTATCTGGCTACCGGTATGCCGGTGGTCCAGCGTACCATCACCGTGGACGGCGATGCCTGCGCAAAGCCCCAGAATGTTGTTGTGCCCGTGGGCACCGCTTATCAGGACATTCTGGACTATGTGGGCGTCAAGGGCGAGCTGGGCAAGGTGGTTGCCGGCGGTGCCATGATGGGCCCCGCTGTGGAGAACCTGAGCTACCCCACCACTAAGACCACCTCCGGCCTGATCATGCTCAGCGCCGCTGCTGCAGAGCCCCCGCAGGTCAACCCCTGCATCCGCTGCGGCCGCTGCGTGGAGTACTGCCCCATGGGTCTGGAGCCCGTGGAGGTCAACCAGGCTTACGCTGCCCGCGACGTTCAGGAGCTGGGCAAGCTGCATGTTGATTACTGCTTCAACTGCGGCTCCTGCACTTTTGTCTGCCCGGCAAAGCGCCCCTGCACCCAGATGATGGGCCTGGCAAAGGCGTTCTACCTTGGTGAAATCAAAAAAGGAGGCAATAAGTAATGGATACGAAGCTTATTGTTTCGGCCTCCCCGCACCTGCGCAGTGAGGAAACGACCCAGAGCCTGATGGCCAACGTGATCGTTGCCCTGTGCCCCTGTGTGGTGGCCTCTGCAATCATCTTTGGCGCGCGTGCCCTGCTGGTCACTGCAGTGTCCGTTGTGGCATGTGTGGCCTTTGAGTGGCTGTACTGCAAGCTGCTGAAGAAAGCAAACCCCATCAGCGACCTGTCCGCTGTGGTCACCGGCATCATTCTGGCCATGA
>ERZ1694966.763-NODE-763-length-16242-cov-23.222154_pt1 | contig 16242 bp, 16 predicted proteins | sample MGYA00581611_ERZ1694966 | MGnify/ENA primary metagenome ERZ1694966 (study PRJEB42213, sample SAMN07424282) | human gut metagenome | biome: ENVO:00009003; feature: ENVO:2100002; material: ENVO:00002003 | host: Homo sapiens | place: USA | collected 2014 ...
AATGATACGCCTATCCTCATTAAATCACTTCAAAATGCTTCAACGCATCCTTTATGGCTTCCACTTTCTCTGCTGTCGGATGCTTCCTCGGCTGTTTCAATTCCTCTACCGCATTAGGAGCATCGTACATTGGCAAGCCTAAATCTCTCTTTACCTCTGCGATATATGCGGTATGTACCTTGAAACCGTATTTAGCTTCTATGTACTCCTTTATCATTTTGTAGGTCACTCGTTCTTTGGGCTTATATTCTTCGGCTCTTTTAGCGATATTATCAAGCGGAACTTTTCCCTCACCCTCGCCAAACTCAACTTTTACGTTGATATGTCCGTCTGGCTTTTTGTGGGAAAGCAGTACTACCGTCTCCACATGTTCCGTGTGGGGGAACATATCCACGGGCTGGATTTTTAATGCTTTCCATCCGCGGCGGGTCAAGTGGGTCAAATCACGGGCAAGAGTTTCGGGGTTGCAGCTCACGTAAACCACGCGTTTGGGTTTCATAGCAGCCACTGCATCAATGCAGGCGGGGGTGCTGCCCTCCCGCGGGGGGTCCAGGAATACAACATCGGGGTGCGGCAAGCCAGAGTTGGGCTGTGCCGCAGCGCGCATCCAATCGGTTGCATCGGCACAGATGAACCGCGCGTTGTTGATCTTATTGGCTGCGGCGTTGGCGCAGGCATTGCGCACCGCGTCCGGGTTGCGCTCCACGCCAATGACCTGCTTTGCCCTGCCCGCCGCGCACAGGCCGATGGTGCCAATGCCGCAGTAGGCATCGATCACTGTTTCTTTGCCGGTCAGGGCAGCGAACTCAATGGCCTTGGCGTACAGCACTTCGGTTTGTTCCGGGTTGACCTGGTAAAAGCTGCGGGGCGAAATGGCGAATTGCAGCCCGCACAGCGTATCGGTAATTTTGCCGGGGCCATACAGGGTACGCACATCGCTGCCCAGCACCGCGCTGGTGCGGCGGGGATTGCAGTTCTGCACCACGCTGGTCACCCAGGGGGCCTTTTCCCGCAGGGCTTTCACAAAATTGCGGCTGCCGGGCAGGTTTTCCTGCGCGGTCACCAGCACCACCAGCACCTGACCGCTGGTTTTACCGCGGCGCACCAGCACATGGCGCAGCAGACCGGTGCCGCGATCCTCCTCAAAAGCAGGCCAGCGGCAGGCGCGGGCGGCTTCCAGCACAGCGGCAATGGTCTGGTTAATGACGGTATCCTGCAGCAAGCAGTCCGTATACGGCAGCACGCGGTGGGTGCCCGCTGCATAAATGCCGCATGTCAGTCGTCCACGCGGCCCGGTGGCAAAGGTGGCGATGGCCTTGTTACGATAATGCCAAGGTTCTGCCTGCCCCAGCACGGGAGATACCGGGGCAAACCGCCCCAGCAGGCGTTGTTCCAACTGCTGCTTGTGCTTGAGCTGGTCGGGGTAGGGCTGGTTCAGCAGCGGGCAGCCGCCGCATTTCAATTTATAATTGGTGCAGGTTACAGGCATGGTGTTTGACCTTCTTCCCTTTCAGGGTTTTCAACATTTCTTTGGGTGTGCTATAATATAGTTTATACAGGGGGGTCGGCGGTTCCGGGTATGAGCACCCCGGTGCACCAACTTTCCCCGCAGCAAAAGCTTTTTTCTCAAAACGGAGGCATAACGATTATGAACGTACTTCTTATCAACGGCAGCCCGCACGCACATGGCTGTACAGACGCTGCTTTGCAGGAGATTGCCAAGGCTTTGAACGCTGACGGCATCGAAACCACCATCTACCACATTGGCGCTGTCCCGGTGGGCGGCTGTGTGGGCTGCGGCGGCTGCGCCAAAGCCGGACACTGCGTATTCGGCGGGCCAGTCGTTGATGTTCTGCCGCTGGTGGAAAAGGCCGACGGCATTGTGTTTGGTGCTCCGGTACATTATTCCACCGCCGCTGCCAGCATGCTGGGCTTCATGCACCGGCTGGGCTACAGCGCAGGCCGCCTGTTGGCACAAAAGCCCGCCGCTATTGTTACCAGCGCCCGCCGCGCCGGCACCACCAGCGCACTGGAAGCCCTGGAAAAGGTTCCCCAGTTCTGCCAGATGCCGCTGATCAGCTCCACCTACTGGCCGATGGTACACGGCAGCAACGCCGAACAGGCCGCCCTGGACGAAGAGGGCATGCAGATCATGCGCAACCTGGGCCACAACATGGCCTGGATCTTGAAGTGCATTGCCGCAGGCAAAGCCGCAGGGATTGAGCCGCCCAAGGCAGAAAATACCATCCGCACCAATTTCATCCGCTGATTTTGTAGTGGCAGTAGGGCGGGGTGCCCTCACCCCGCCACAGCCTCGTCCTGTTGCGTATTACAAAACTTGTGCCGAACCCCATTTATAGGGGCTTTGCCAGATATTTCACCCCGGAACACGGCATACTTCCCCTTTACAAGCCAACCTTTCCCACCCGCAGCAGCCCGCAAAAGGCTGCTGCTTTTTATTCTGCCGTTTCCGGCGTGTGACCGGTGGGGTACACGTTTTGCAGCAGCGCCACGATCTGGTCATAGCTGGCAGAGCGGGATGCTGCCGATACATGCAGCGTAACGCCGCAGTCATAGTTCACTTCGGCCAGGATCATCTGGTAAGTGCCGCAGTCATACCGGACGGACTCGGTTTCTGCATCGGGGATGGTCAAATCAAAGTCATACCGCACGGTCTGGGCTTCCTCGTTCAATTCCGCGGCGGATTCTTCCAAAAAGTCCGTGTAAACATCCGATACCTGCAGCAGTACTGCCGTATAGCTCAGCTTGTTGCCAGTGGTAATGCCAATGGTATCCTCCTGCGACATGCTGGGTTCGTTCCAGATATTGGCATCATAGGTTACACTAATGCCGTTTTCGCCGTCATAGGTCTGGTAGTCCTCGCCTTCCTCTTTGGTAAAGCTGTCACCACCGTACAGGTACAGCATCACATCGTTAAAGCTGCACCCGCTCAGGGGCAGGGCCAGTATTGCGGCAGCTGCCACAGCAGCAATTATTTTTTTGTATTGTTTCACAGTTATCATCCTCATGTCATAAAAGGAAGCCGATCACAGCCGCCCCAGCGCCAAAGGCCAGGCCAGCCAGTACGTCGCTGGGGTAGTGCACCCCTGTCAGCACGCGGGTCACAGCCACAACCGCCGCCAGCAGGCAGGCGGCCACGCCAAGCGGCACCCACACGGTAAACGCCGCCGCCACAATGGCTGCGGCGGAAAAGCAGTGGCGGCTGGGCATGCTCTGGCCTTTGGTATCCTTGGGGAACAGCGGCGTAAAGTTCAATGCCTCATACGGGCGCGGGCGGTTAATGGCCGCGCGCAGCAGCGTGCCCAAAACGTACACCGCCGCCGGGACCGCCAGCACGCGCCAGAACTGGCCGCTGCGCTGCCAGAGCGTAACGGCTAACACCGCGCCATACACCAGATATACTCCCAGCACGCTGATCTTTTGTGCATATCCCAGCGCCCGCAGCGCCGCCGGGCGGGCACGGAACCAATCAAAAATTGCCTGATAGCGTTGTGCCGTCATTCTTTGCCCCCTTGTGTGCTGCGTCCAAAATCTTTATAATAGAAGCATACCATCCGCACCCGCCCTTGTCAAACACAGGGCCATGCGTTTTTTCAGGAGGGAATCCCTTGTTTGGTTTTGCTAATTTTCTGCTGTTGGCGCTCTTTGCCGCAGCGGTTTTTGACCTAATTTTTGCCCTTGCCAGGGGCGGCGGGCTGCGCGGGGCGTTGCACGGCCTGTGGAACACGCCGCACCTGTTATTTGGGCAGCAGCTGGCCGAATGGCGACTGCAGCTTGGCCGTATTCTGTTTGCCGCCGGGCTGGCCGCGTATGAGATCAGCGTGGTGTTCTGCAACAGCATGGCGCGCCAGAACTGGGCGTGGGTGCAGGGCGTGATGAGCCCCGTGCTGGAATGGCTCGCGTTCCTGTGCTTTGGTGCCAAGATTTTGTTCGGCACCCGCTACACCTGGCGGGAGCTGCTGGCTGGCGGAGCGCTGTATTTCATTGCCCGTTGGGTCTATTTCAACAGCCAGAACATCTGGTGGATCGGCATTGTGGTGGCGGTGCTTGCCGCCAAGGATGTTCCCCTGCGCCGCCCGCTGCAGGTCTATTTTGCCAGCGGCTGTGCCGCCATGGCGGTGGTGCTGGCACTGCACTTTGCCGGGATCGTTGCCCCGGACCTGACCAGCGAGCGGATGGGCGCTTTGCGCGGCACTTACGGCTACGGCCACCCCAACACATTCGGCGGACTGGTGTTCGGCCTGGTATTGGCCTATGCCCTGCTGCGTGCCCAAAAGGTGCGCTGGGTGGACTGCCTGCTGGTATTTGCCGTCGGCGTGTTTTTGCTGGTGGGGCCCGCCAGCCGCAGCGCTGCGCTGTGCACGCTGGCGCTGGCCGTTGGGCTGGTGTTCTGCCGCCTGCGCGCCGAGCACAGTGTACCCCGTTGGTGGCCCGGCACCTGCGCCGGCATGGTGGGGCTTACGGCGGCGGTCAGTTACCTTTTGCCGCTGCTGGTCATCAAGGTGGGACCGTGGAACAATGATATCGGCCCCGCATGGCTGGCAAAGCTGGACTCCCTGCTCACCTGCCGCATCTCGCTGACCTGGATGGCCTACCGCCTGCTGGATGTCAAAATTGCAGGGCAGGTGTTCAACTGGCCCACAGTGGATAACAGCTTTGCTTTTGCACTGTTTCAGTTTGGTCCGGTGGTTGCCGCGCTGCTGGGTATTCTGTTTGCCGCCGCCCTGTTGGGTCACGCCAAACAGGGCCGCCGGGTTGAGGTTTGCTGCCTGTTTGCCATGCTGGCTTACGCCTATATGGAAGTTCAGCCCTTCCACCTGACGACCAACCCCACCGCCCTTCTGCTGTGCGGTGCTGTTTTTGCCCAAACTTCCGCCCGGTGGCAGAAAATCGAATAGACACACCGCGGCATGGGCATACTTCCGTTATAGGAAGGAGTGTTTTCCAACATGTGCAATTCTGTTCTTTCAAAAATCTGCCTGCTGCTGGCTATCATTGGCGGGCTGAACTGGGGCTTTGTGGGCATTTGGAAGCTGGATATCGTTGCCTGGCTGCTGGGCGGCCAGACAAGCTGGGCGGCCCGCACCGTGTATATTCTGGTAGCGGCGGCAGCCATCTGCCTGATTCCCGCATTGTGCAGCCCCAGTAAAAAAGAGGAAGCCTGACACTGCAAAAGCCGGTGTACCGTTTGATTCATCTTACGGTACACCGGCTTTATTTTGTCTGTCTTATTGTTTTGTCTTGCACAGGCGGTCGAATTGCGGCAGCATCGCAACGGTCACTGTGAAAAGCAAGAACCTCCACCGGGCCAAGTGGCGGTTCTTAGTTTACTAAGTTTCCTAAGCTCTTCGTCCAAAGGCCAACCGCTTACCGCAGTGCCTTTTTCTATTTTAGTGCGTCCATTTGCCGGTGTCAAACCTGTTCCAGCTCAATGGGCACCGCCAGCTTTTTGCGGCGGTTCTTGCGGGATACCGCCAGCACCAGCCCCACGCACAAATACACCATGACCACGCTGGACCCGCCTGCCGAGAAGAACGGCAGCGTGACCCCGATGACCGGCAGCACCTGTAAATTCATGCCCAGGTTGATGATGCACTGCCAGAACAGTGCGGCAAAGATGCCCACGCACAGATAGCGGCCCAAAGCATCCGTGCTTTGCAGCGCTGCCAGCAGAATGCGCACCGAGATGCCCAGCAACAGCAGCAGAACCGTTACCGCCCCCACAAAGCCCATCGCGTTGGCCAGGTAGCTGAAGATAAAATCATTCCAGGAGTTTGGCACAAACACATGCTCGCCCCAAAGGCCGGTTCCGGTCAATCCGCCGGTTCCGATGGCCATAGCCCCCTTGTTCTGCTGGTAAGCGATATCGGCCAGAGCCGGGTTTTCGGGGTCCAGCACGGCAAAAATACGCTTGGCCTGGTAGCCTTTCAGCAGACCCGGGCGTAGTTTCAGCAGCAGGGCCGCACCACCGCCCGCAGCGGCCAGCCCGCCAGCCACCAGCCAGCCGGAAATACCGCCCGCAAACACCATGACCAGCCCAATGCCCAAAAATACCAGCGCCGTGCCGTCATCGCCCTGGATGTGAATGGCCAGCACCGGCAGCAGCACATGCACCGCCAGCGCCAGCAAATTGGCCGGCTTGTTCACCCGGCCGCGCACATGGTTCAGATGCAGGGCCAGGGTCAGTACAAAGCTGATTTTGGCCAGTTCCGCCGGTTGGAAAGTCATGCCGCCCACCCGGTACCAGCTGTAGTTGGAAGTACCGCCGGCATCGTACCCCACCGTTAAAAAGCCCAGGCGGACGTTGTGCAAAAGCAGGGTGGGCAGCACCATACCCCAGGCCAGCACCGCATGCAGCGGCCAGGCATGGGCCAGCGCACGGTAGTCCACCGTGGAAACGATCAGCGCCAACAGGATGCCCAGCGCGCTGGCAATAAACTGCACCGATGCTTTGTTGATGGACCCCAGCTGGTTATGCCCAATGGAAACCAGTGTTACCACGCTGAGCACCGAACACGCCGCGCACAGCGCCAGAAATATTCCGTCGATCTGCCGCAAATAGCGGCGTGTCAGCTGCAGCAATGGCCTGCCACCTTTCACTTTTGTTTTTCTTGTTCCCAGTATAGCACATTGCCCTGTGCAATGGTATTGGTTCCTGCTCGTATTACCGATTATTATACCGCGTTCCTGTGCAATATGCCACGCTTTGCGGCGTTTTATGGCGCGCCACACAAAAATATTTTACAAAGCAGGCTGGATGTTGTATAATAAAGTAGTTTATGCTGACTTAGCCGCTTACTTGTAGGAGGGCCTGCTGTATGGAAGAATATATTACCCATTCGCGGGATGAAACCGTGGCCCTGGGCCGCCGCCTTGCCGCAGAGCTTGCCCCCGGCAGCCTGATTGCCTTTACCGGCGGGCTGGGCGCTGGCAAAACCGCGTTCTGCCAGGGCATTGCAGAGGGCCTTGGCTGCACGGACCCTGTTTCCAGCCCAACTTTTGCCATTGTCAACTACTACCGCGGCCCGCGGCCCTTTGCCCATTTTGATTTGTACCGCATCCATACCGAAGTGGACCTTTCTGCCGCCGGTTTTTATGATTACCTGGATATGGGCGCTGTGGTTGCGGCGGAATGGAGCGAAAACTGCGCCGACCTGCTGGCGCTGGAAAACCCGATTTATATTAACATTGACCGGCTGGATGAAACCACCCGCAAGATTACCATCACCCGGCCTGGGGCTTGATGCCACGCCCTTTTGGAAAGGAAGAACTGACCCCGAATGAACATTCTTGCCATTGATACGGCGGGCAAAACTGCCGCCGTCGCTGTGATGCGCGACGATACTTTATTATATGAGATGGCTTCCAACACCGGGCTGACCCACAGCGAGACCCTGCTGCCCATGGTGGATACCGCCCTGAAAGCCTGCGGCCTGACCCCCGCCCAGCTGGATTTGTACGCCGTGACCAACGGTCCCGGCAGCTTTACCGGGCTGCGCATCGGTCTTGCCGCCGTCAAGGGGCTGGCTTTTGCGGCCAACACCCCCTGCGCCGGGGTTTCCACCATGGCTACCCTGGCTTACGGCGTGTGCGGGGAAGGCACTGTGATTGGCGCACAGGACGCCCGCCGCGGCCAGGTGTACTGGGCCGGGTTTGACCTTGCCACCCACGCCCGGCTGACCCCGGACGCCGCCGAACCGGTCACTGCGCTGGAGACTTTTGTAAAAGAGTGCAAAAAGCCTTTGATTTTTGTTGGCGATGGTGCCGCATTGTGCTACAATACATATAAAGACCAGCCCGGCATTCTGCCCTGCCCCCAGCCGCTGCGCGTTTTGCGCGGCGCAGGGGTTGCCCTGGCGGGCAAAGCCATGTGGGATGCGGGCACCTGCGTTTCCCCCGCAGAGCTGCTGCCGGATTATCACCGTTTAAGCCAGGCTGAGCGTGAGCGCGCCGAGCGCGAAGCCGCCCAACAATCCGCCACGAATTGAAAGGATCTTGATTATGGCTGTACAATTTGAAAAACCGATTGCCCTGGGTGCTGACCACGGCGGTTATGAGCTGAAAGAGGCCATCAAACAGCATTTGGAAGAACGCGGCATTGCTTACCGCGACTTTGGCACCAACAGCACCGCCAGCTGTGACTATCCTGATTATGCCGCCGCCACCTGCGGCGCTGTGACCAATGGCAGCAGCGATTTCGCCATCCTGTGCTGCGGCACGGGTGTGGGCATGTCGATGTGCGCCAACAAGATCAAGGGCATCCGCGCCTGCTGCTGCTCGGAGCCGTTCAGCGCCGAGTACACCCGCCGCCACAACAACGCCAATACCCTGTGCCTGGGCGGCCGCGTTGTGGGCCCCGGCCTTGCCTGCCAGATCGTTGACGCCTTTTTGGACCACGAATTTGAGGGCGGCCGCCACCAGAAGCGCATTGACAAGATGATGGCGCTGGAAACCCTTTAAGGCTCCCCCACTGTTGTACCCCGCCTGGGACCAGGCTTTGCATTGTATCCGATGAATTTTTATCTTGTAAGGAGAATCTGCCATGAGCGTTGTTAAAATTGTAGACCATCCCCTGATCCAGCACAAAATCAGCCTGATGCGTGACCGCAACACCGGCACCAAAGAGTTCCGTGATCTGGTCAGCGAAATTGCCACCCTGCTGTGCTATGAGGCCACCCGCGACCTGCCCACCGAGGAAGTTGAAGTGGAAACCCCGATTGCTCTGGCTCGCACCCATGTGCTGGCTGGCCGCAAGCTGGCCCTGGTTCCCATCCTGCGCGCCGGTCTGGGCATGGTGGACGGCATGCTGACCCTGATCCCCGCTGCAAAGGTCGGCCACATTGGCCTGTACCGCAATGAGGAGACCCTGGAGCCTGTGGAATATTATTGCAAGCTGCCCAAGGATATTGCCGAGCGCGATGTTTTTGTTCTGGATCCCATGCTGGCTACCGGCGGCAGCGCCATTGACGCCATTGGCCAGATCAAAAAGCGCGGTGCCAAGCACATCAAGTTCATTGGCCTGATTGCCGCCCCCGAAGGACTGAAAGCCCTGCACGAAGCACACCCCGATGTTGACATTTATGTTGCCGCACAGGATGAAAAGCTGAACGAGAACGGCTACATCATCCCCGGCCTGGGCGATGCAGGCGACCGCATCTTCGGCACCAAGTAATATTTCCCCATAAAAGTTCATGACCCCCGCAGCGCTGGCTGTGGGGGTCATTTTGTTTTGCGGTAAAACCTGTTATGACGTATAAAGCAGTGTTTCGGAACGGTCAAGACCGTTCCCTACAGATAACTTTATAATTTGTAATGAACAATAAAAGTGGGTTGTAGGGCGCTGCGCCCGCAGGCGCGTTTCGGAGGCCAACCGCCGTCAGGCGGCTCTTAGGCCGGAGATGGGTGCTCTCACCCCGCTGCGGAGAAACCTTGCTGGTTATGCCAAACGCCGCAAACCATTTGCAGGGGCCGATGCTCGCAACGGCCAGCATAACGGGCTTTGCCGGAATATCTCATTTTACCCTAAGGCGGCGGGCGCACAATGTGCGCCCCTACGGATTATTCTCCGTAAAACCTGAAATTCCCGTTGTCCTTACTCTTTTTTCATCTCTTTATACTCAAAAAACTCAAACCCGCTCTTTTTGTACACATGCACAGCGCGGGCGTTTTCTTCTTCCACTTCCAGCCGCAGCAGAGCATCCGGGTATTTCTTCGTTATGTAATCAATAAACTGGCTGCCAATGCCAAGGCCGCGGTATTCCGCCTTGATATAAATATCCTCCAGCCAGATGCACTGCCTGCCGTACTCGGTCGAAAAGCTCTTGGCCGCCATGCCATAGCCCTGCACAGCGCCGTCCTGCTCAAACATATAACCCTCTACATACGGGTTATCGCTGATACAGCCCTCAATGTCCCGCGCAAAGATTTCATCCGAGCCATTGCTCAGCACGGCGGGTGAATTGTAGAACACCCGCATCATCTCCATCACGCTGTCTTTGTCCGCCGGGGTCATGGCCCGGATCGTTGTATTCATATTTGTATTCCTACTTTCCAGTTCTTTGTACAAAATATCCCGCACCTTATCCCCATAGCAGATCACATGGTTCGCCGCAATGGTGTAGCCGCGGTGCAGGCCGGTGTACAGGCTGGCGGCATTATCCGGGTGCACGGTTGCCAAAAGGTGGCGGTAACGGCTGCCGCGCAGGGTATCTTCCGCCATCAGCAGCAGCTTACCCTCCAGCCCATTGCCCTGATAGGGCGGGGCCACGCAGCAGCTGTCCATCTGGGCGGTGGTGTTCAGCTCTTCTTCGCTCATGCCCAACTGCCAGCCCAGAGCATCGGGGGCAGTACCGGCCAGCTTGACGGTAAAATACGCTGCCAGTGCGCCGGTCGTTTTTTCCTCCGCCACCAGGCAAAAGCCCTTGGGGCCGCTGATATGCTCCGCCATATACACCGCATCATCCGGCACAAACCATTCCGGGTGCTGCAAATTGGCCATGGCATCCGCCATCACCTGCATAATGGCCTCTACATCCGCCGGGCGGGCAGGGCGCAGTTCAAATTTCATCTTGGTTCACCCTTGTGTTTTGGCGTTCTGGGCCGCAATGCAGCGCTGCATCCAGCCGCCTTTTGTGTAATAGATCGCAAACAGCACGGTTGCGGTAATCCAGGTCAGTGGGTAGCTGAATTCCACCACTGAAAGTTCATGCTTGAACGGCAGCGCCACCGCCAGCCACACAATACGCATGATGCACACCGCAAACACTGTGATGATGGTAGGCACCCGCACATCACCGCAGCCGCGCAGCGCGCCGGAAAAGATTTCAATGCAGATATAGGTCATATACACCGGCACCAGGTAGTGCATCATCTGCACTCCCTGCGCCACCACGGCATCGTCCGAACTGAACAGCCGGAACAGCAGCTGGGCCGATGGATACAGTGCCAGGCTGATGCAAAGGGTGGTACCTGCCGTCATGGCAAGGCAGGTCATGGTGCCGCGGCGCACGCGGTCATACTGGCGTGCGCCAAAGTTCTGGCCCGCAAAGGTGGTAACGGCAATGCCAAAGGAGCTGACCGTCATCCAGAACAGGAAGTCGATCTTGCCGTACACACTCCATGCGGCAACGGCAACGGTGCCAAACCCATTGATGGCGCTCTGGATGGTCATGTTGCTGATGCTGTACAGTGCGCTCTGTGCCGCGCCCGGCAGGCCGATGCGGCAGATCGCCAGCAGCACGCTGCGTTCAATGCGGATATTTTTGAGCTGCAAATGCCACGGCATGCCCTGGGAGCCATGGATGCACCGCACTGTCAGCACGGCGCTGACCACCTGGCTGGCCACCGTGGCAATGGCCGCGCCGGCCACCCCCAGCGGAATGACCGCCACCAGCACAATATCCAGCACAATGTTGACGATGGAAGCCACGATCAAAAAGTACAGCGGCCGTTTGGAATCGCCCACCGCGCGCAGGATGTTGGTGCCCATGTTGTAAATCATCTGCGGAATCATGCCCAGAAAGTAGATTTGCAAATACTCGGACGCCATACCCACGATTTCATCCGGCGTCTGCATCAGGCGCAGCACCGGGCGGCTGATGAGCAGGCCGATCACCGTCAGCGCCGCGCCGCCCGCAATGGCAAGGGCCAGTGCCGTGTGCACCTGGCGGTTCACTTCATCGTGGTCCCCCGCGCCAAAGCTTTGGGCAATAATCACCCCCGCGCCGCTGCACAGGCCCACAAAAAGCCCCACCAGCAGCTGCACAAAAGAGCTGGTTGCCCCCACAGCCGCCAGCGCCTGGGTCCCCACAAAGTTGCCGACGATCAGGGTATCCACCGTATTGTACAGCTGCTGGAACATGGTGCCCAGCCAGATGGGAAAAAAGAATAACAGCAGCTGCCGCGGTATGCTGCCTGTAATAATTGCGTTGTTCTGCTCCGGCGTTCTTGCCATAAACATCCTCCACATAACGTAAGCGCACCGCCACAGGCATTGTCCGCCCTGTCACAGTGCGCAGTCCTTCGCGGGGCGCGGTTTCTTCCTCAATTCCCGCCGCGCCCTGCTTTTTCTATTCCTTACCTATTCAATGTATGCTATAATGTGGGTATTGTCAAGCTTTTGTTTTGTTGTTGAAGGTGGTCATGGTTTGAACAGTTCACTTGGTATTTTGTGGCAGGCGTGCCCCGGCGGTGCGCGCATTCTGCGCGTGTTTGGGGACAGCCCCTGCCCCGCGCTGCCAGTGCAGATTGAAGGGTTCCCTGTTGTGGAGATCGGCCCCTACTGCTTTGCGCAGAACCAGCGCAGCCAGCCTGCTGATGCCCGATTTTGGAGCGTTGACGGCCGCGGCCCCGCTGCTTACCCCCACCCCATTGCGGGGGATTTTGTGCAGGGCGTTACCCTGCCCGCCGGGGTGCGGGCGCTGCATAACGCTGCCTTTTATAACTGCCGCAAGCTGGAATGGCTGTGCGCCGGTTCCGCGCTGGAAAGTGTGGGCAGCGATCTGTTCACCAACTGCCGCGCGCTTGACCGCTTTATCTTAGATGCCGCCCCCGATGCCCCCACTGGGCTGAAAAAGCTGGTGGCCGCCGTCAGCGCGGACATCGGCGCGGTGTTTGCCCCCGGCGGGACGGTGCAGGCCAAAGTGTTCTACCCGGAATACTTTGAATTTTTGGACGAAAACACCCCCGCCCATATTTTCAACCACAGCATTGAGGGCGAGGGTTACCGCTACCGCCAATGCTTTGACGGCAGCGTGCTCCGCTTTGCGGAGTATGACGCGGCGTTCCCCCAGGCATGCGTGGGCGAAAGCGAAAAAACACTCTGCCGCATTGCGCTGGACCGGCTGTGTATCCCATATGCTCTGCTGCCGGAAGCACAGGGCATCTACAGCGCTTATCTGGCCGCCCATGCCGCCAGCGCCGCGGCCCCGCTGATTGCCCGGCGCGATACAGAATCTTTGCAGCTGGTGCTGAAGCTGGCGGACGAGGAAAACCGCCGCCAGATTGCATTGGCCTGTTCCCAGTCCGGCTGGAGCGAAGGCGCTGCCCTGACCCTTGGCGGCCAGCGCCCCCGCAGGCAGAAAACCTATGATTTTGACGACCTTTGATGTGCCGTAGATTCCCCATACTTTGGTGGTGATGATCAATGCCCTCCCAACATGTTTTGACCCAGGAAGAATGGGTTGCCGCCATGGCCAAACGCGCCATGGACCGCATCCGCAGTGAGCTGTACCTGGACCTGCGCTACATGAACGCGGCCCTGGGTGCGCTGGTGCCCACCCCTGCCGCGGGGCTGCACAACCTTGCCACGGACGGCGCGGCTTTGTGCTATGACCCGGAATGGTTCATTGGGCTGTACCGCAGCAACCGGCGCTATCTGCCCCGCGCGGTGCTGCACAGCGTTCTGCACTGCGTGTTCCGCCACCCCTGGCTGCGCGGAGGCCGGGACGCCAGCCTGTGGGGGCTGGCCTGCGATATTGCCGTGGAGCAGACGATTGATGCCTTGCAGGTGCCATCCCTGACCCGTCCGGTGGGCTGGCTGCGGCAAAAAACCTACCAGGCACTGCGCAAAAACGGGGCCATGCCCGCCGCCGGGCCCATTTACCGCTGGCTTGCCGCTCAGGAGCCTGACGAACTGCAAAAGCTGCACCGGGAATTTGTGTGCGACAGCCACCGCCTTTGGCCCAAGGACCCCACCAGCCAGCAGGCTCAGGTGCAGGGCCGCCGCTGGGAACAGCTTGGGCGCGAAACCCGCATCAGCATGCAGCAGGCAGGCCAGCAGGCCGGGCAGGCTGCCGGGGCCGAAACGATGCAGGCACAGATCGAAGCAGCCCACAGCCGCCGCCTGTACAAGGACTTTCTGCGCCGCTTTGCCGTGATGCGCGAAGAGCCCCGCCTGGACCCCGACGAGTTTGACCTGGGCTACTACTCTTACGGCCTGCGCACCTACGGCAACCTGCCCTTGATTGAGCCGCTGGAAAGCCGGGAGAGCAAAAAAATCCGGGATTTTGTCATTGTGATCGACACGAGCGAGTCCACCTCCGGCGAGCTGGTCAAGGCATTTTTGAAAGAAACGTTCGGCCTGCTTAAAACCGGCGAGAGCTTTTTTGCCAAATGCAACATCGCCGTGATGCAGTGTGACGATGCGGTGCGTGACCTGACCTTTCTGCACAGCACCGACGAGCTGGACCGCTTTGCCGCCTGCCTGACCCTGACCGGCGGCGGAGGCACAGACTTCCGCCCCGCGTTTGCCAAAATTGAGGAACTGCGCCGGGACGGCACCCTGCGGGATTTGCAGGGCGTGCTTTACTTTACCGATGGCAAAGGCACCTACCCTACCAGGCGCCCGCCTTACGAGACAGCTTTTCTGTTTTTGGAAACCGGCACCCCGCCGCCCGATACCCCGCCCTGGGCCATGCGGCTGGTTTTAAGCCCGGAAGAATTTTTGCCTGACCCAGTGCCCAAAACGCCGGAAATTGACTGGCAGGAGAACGAAGCCGAGAACCTGCCCGAGTTGTAATTCATCTTATTTGTTCCTAATGTTTTATTTGTTCCTAATGTTTTGATGAAGGAGTGTACCCCCCATGGACATCAAACGCGCCAAACAGGAAATTGAACACGCGGTCAAGGCATACCTTGCCGTGGACGATACCGGCACCCCGCTGATTCCACCCATCCGCCAGCGGCCTATTCTGCTGATGGGCCCGCCGGGCGTTGGCAAAACCCAGATCATGGAGCAGATCGCGCAGGAATGCGGCATTGCGCTGGTGGCATACACCATCACCCACCACACCCGCCAAAGCGCCGTGGGCCTGCCATTTATCCGCCACCGCAATTTTGGCGGCGCGGACCGCAGCGTAACGGAGTACACAATGAGCGAGATCATTGCCAGCGTGTATGACAAGATGGAGCAGACCGGCCTGGAACACGGTATTTTGTTTATTGACGAGATCAACTGTGTATCCGAAACACGGGCTCCCACCATGCTGCAATTTTTGCAGTGCAAAACCTTTGGCAACCAGGCTGTGCCCGCCGGCTGGGTGATTGTTGCCGCCGGCAACCCGCCGGAGTACAACAAGAGCGTGCGGGATTTTGACCTTGTCACACTGGACCGTGTACGCCGCATTGATATTGAGCCGAACCTTGCCGTCTGGCAGGAGTATGCCCGCGCCCACCGCCTGCACCCCGCTGTGCAGGCTTACCTGGAACTGCGCCCCCAGCATTTTTACCGCATCCAGAACGATGTGGACGGACCGCAGTTTGTCACGGCCCGCGGTTGGGAGGATCTTTCCGCCATGCTGACGGCCTGCACCAAGCTGGATTTGCCGGTGGACGAAGCCCTGATCGGCCAGTACCTGCGCCACCCTGAAGTTGCCCGCGATTTTGCTGCCTATTGGGAGCTGTACAAAAAGTACCGCCAGGATTACGGCGTGGAAGATATTTTGCAGGGCCGCCCCTTTGCCGCCGTGCTGGAGCGCGCACAGAAAGCCGCTTTTGATGAGCGCATCAGCCTTGTCAGCCTGCTGCTGGCCGGGCTGAACACCCGCTTTGCCGCTGCCCGCCGGGCGGACGCGGTGACGGACGCCTGCTACCAGGAAATGCGCAGCTTTAAGCGCACCCTGAACAACGCCGACCCCGCCCAGGATGGTTTTGTGCCCGCCGCCGTGTTTGCCGCGCAGGTCAATGTCTATGCGGACCACCTGACCGCGCAAAAGGCTGCTGGCACCCTGACCGGGGAAGAGCTGGCTGTTGTCACCACCGCCAGCGCTCTGCTGCATGCCTGGGTCGCTGCCCTTGACCCCGCGCTGGATCGCGATGCTGCCTTTGATGCCGTGCGCGCCAGCTTTAACGCCCAGGTGCGCAAGCGGGAGGATGCCGTCGGCCTGGCCGGGGACGCGCTGGAAAGCGCCTTTGACTTTATGGAAAGCGCTTTTGCCGATGGGCAGGAGATGGTGGTTTTTGTCAATGAGCTGGCCCTTGGGCCGGACTCTGCCGCCTACCTGGCCGACAACGAATGTGAGCGCTTTGAAACCTACAGCAAGCGCCTGCTGCTGCACAGCGGCCAGGATGATATTTTAGCCGAGCTCCAGCGCGATGACATCCGCCAGGGCGAGCACAGCATGGAGTTTTAAGCTCCCTATGCAGGCATAAAACCGCCCGGCCGCTTACAAAGGAGTTTATAACGTTATGATGATCGAACATATCGCACTTTATGTAAATGAT
>ERZ1694966.771-NODE-771-length-16165-cov-14.409311_pt1 | contig 16165 bp, 6 predicted proteins | sample MGYA00581611_ERZ1694966 | MGnify/ENA primary metagenome ERZ1694966 (study PRJEB42213, sample SAMN07424282) | human gut metagenome | biome: ENVO:00009003; feature: ENVO:2100002; material: ENVO:00002003 | host: Homo sapiens | place: USA | collected 2014 ...
TCGAGCACCCAGCCGCCTCGCTGGCTGAAGCTTTCTGCTTCGATGAGCAGTTCTTCGGCTACAGCCACAAGGCTACAGACTACGGCTATGCATGTCAATAAAATTTTTTTCATCACAGTACAGCGTTTTTATGATTATTGTCTACTATCTTCACAGAGGGAACAGATTATCTCGCCATTTTGTAAATTTCATTGCCTGCCATCAAAAAAGCACCAACTCCATAAACCTCCGTCATGTCACGAGTCACTTTCTTCGGGTCGGCACCGATTTGCTGCACATAACCCAGTTTCCCATTCGGTTCCACAGCCGAGACTAATGCATTCCAGCCTTTTATCATTACAGGAAGATAAATTTCCTTATCCAATAAACCTTCGTTTATTCCATAAGCAATGGAATAGACAATGAAAGTAGTGCAACTCGTTTCAGGTGATGGATAAGAGGCAGGATCCAAAAGACTGGCATGCCAGAAACCGTCCGGATGTTGTAATCCGGCAATACGTGTAGCCAATTTTACAAATAATTCCTCATAGAATTTGCGGTTCTTATCTTTCTTGGGCAGTTCCTTTAATATTTCAACCAGACCACCAAGCACCCAACCGTTGCCACGTCCCCAAAAGACTTTCTTACCATTGGCTTCGCGCTTATCAAAATAACGCCAGTCACGGTAGAACAAGTTTTCTTCTTTATCGAACAAGTAATCATAAGTCGCTTTATACTCACGATTCATAAATTTGATATACTTTTTCTCTCCGGTCAGCATATACAGTTTGGCATATACAGGGGGAGCCATAAAGAGAGCGTCACACCAAGTCCAACGTTCCAAGGTCTTTAAGTCTCCCTCCACCAGCTTGAAACTGCCTTCGGACGGATGATTGACAATCCATTCCGTACGGGCGAGCGTAGGGATAATCATTGCTTCGTCTTTGTACTTGCGGTATAAATCCAGAAAGGACTGTGATACAGCGATGTCATCAGCATGGTAAAACCGTTTATCCGGCTGCCAGCAATTCCGTCGGCCTATACGGGTAAGCCACTTATAATATGTATCATCATTATCTTCTTTTTCAGCTAATTCCGCCCAATCCACCATGCCGACATAAAGAGCGCCTTGCGGCCAGTTCAAGTCGTCATGTTCAGGAGCAGGGTGTGGATTGGCAATCTGCCAATCCGCCACCTTTCGCATGATAGACTTTATTTCTGCTTTTTGAAAAGGAATCTCTGTTGCCATTATAAAAACGGAACATAACAGAGACGCTCCCAATAAAAGTGTTTTTTTCATTATATATTTATTTGTTTATCATTCGGTCATTACAGTTCAACTGTAGCCTTTAAAGGCAATTGACTGGAAGCAGGACCGACTAAGATCTCAAAGTCTCCTTTTTCCACTACAAAGCGGTGTTGATTCATATCGTAAAAAGAGAATGCATCCTCATCCAGCACAACAGAAACCCGCTTCTTCTCCCCTTTCTTCAAGAATACCTTTTCATATCCTTTCAGTTCTTTCAACGGACGGGGAACAGAAGACTGTACATCATGCACATACACCTGTGCCACTTCCGAAGCATCCATCTTACCTGTATTCTCTATATCAAAGCTAACGGTAACCTGATGCTCACCCGTTTTCTTCGCAGCCATATTACTATAAACGAAAGTAGTATAGGACAAACCGTAGCCAAACGGATAGAAAGGTTCTTTTCCCGAACGGTCGTATCCACGATAACCGACAAAGACACCTTCGGAATAGTCTACACGCTTAATCTCCGCCTTTAAGTTCTCGTAATAACTGCCGTGCACCGGATTATCTTCCCATTTCCGCTCGATAGAAATCGGTAGCTTTCCGCTTGGAGAAATCTTACCGGTCAGGATTTCAGCTATCGCCTGGCCGCCTTCCTGCCCCGGATACCAGGCCATAAGAATCGCTTTTGCGGCATCATACCAGTTGGTGAAATCCACACCGCCACCGGCATTCAGTACAACCACAACATTGGGATGCATAGACGCAATCTTCTTGATAAACAATTCCTGATAGCGAAGCAAGGCAAACGGACGGTCAAAGCCTTCGCCTTCGGTATTACTATTGAAACCTGTGCAGAACACAACATTATCCACCTTTGCCAATCCTTGACGAAGTTTCGCCTCATTAAGGCTATAAGCATTAAAACGAATGATGGCCGAAGAAATATTATCAAAGAATTCAATCCGGAAACGGTACTCCTTACCACCCTCAACCGGCAGTTCCACTTCACGGCTAGAGTAGGAATGATTTCCCCAATCTCCTGTAATATGCTTGTCATTCACAAACAGACGATAACCGTCATCACCACCGATATGAAGTTTCAACTGACCGTCAGTTTGTGGCATGTAGCAGGCTGTCCAACGGACAGAGAATCCATCTGTCGGAAAGCCGTCCAAAGGTGCCCCATATCCCCAGTCATAATCAACAGAGGATTCCGTGCGTATTACTTCAGGCTGTCCCGAAAGGGTCTTGTTTTTAAAGTATTCAGCCTTGAAGCCTTTCATCTGACGATTAGCATCAGTATAAAACTCATGGACAATATCTTCATAAATCACATCATCCGTCAATAGTAACAGATTATTTTTCTTCAATTCTTTCAAGCCTTGAGCCACTGAGACGGTAGAAAAAGGAGTGACAAACCCACTGCCACCACCGGTAGGAATCAAATTTGCATTAGGCCCCATCACGGCTGTCTTCCCTTTCAGCGGGAGCAAGTTTCCTTCATTCTTCAACAGGACTACACCCTCGCGCGCCAGTTCTAAAGCTGTCTGGCGGGAGAAAGGATTATCCTCTGCGATGTTGCTGTCTTTCTGTTCCTTATCCAGCATACCATAAGCAATCAGAGTTTGCAGGATGTGTTGTACTTTCAGGTTGATGGTTTCTTCTGTCACTGTGCCAGTCTTGATAGCAGGCAACAGATTCTCCAAATTCATAAAACGTCCTTTCGGCATTTCGAGGTCAAGTCCGGCGTTAGCAGCGCCTACGGCGGAATATACAGAAGTCCAGTCCGACATCAGAATACCTTTGAAGCCCCAAAGATTGCGCAAGACATCAATATTCAGCCATTTATGTTCGGTGGCATGGACACCGTTCAACAGATTGTAGCTGTTCATTACGGCACCGACATTGGCTTCCTGTACAGCTTTCCGGAAAGCCGGGAAATAGATTTCCTGCAAAGTACGCTCGTCTATGTCAGAGCTGGCATGGTGGCGGCTCCATTCCTGGTTGTTGGCAGCAAAGTGTTTGATGGTGGCAATGACTCCTTCCGATTGCACGCCGAGGATATATTGTTTCGCCGTTTCACCTGTCAAGTAAGGGTCTTCACCGAAGTATTCAAAGTTACGGCCGCACAATGGAGCACGATAGATATTCACGCCCGGCCCCAACAGGATATTAACTCCTCTTGCCTTGGCATCCTGTCCCAAGCCTTGCCCTAACTTATAAAGTAATTCCCGGTTCCAAGTAGAAGCGGAAAGTATTCCGGAAGGATATAAAGTGCTCTTGGGAGCATGATTACGAATTCCCTGCGGCCCGTCAGCCAACTTGATTTCAGGTATTCCCAAACGGGGAATGGCACGCAGAGAAAAACTGGTATATCCGGAGATATACTCTATTTTCTCTTGCAAAGTCATTTTTGATACAATGTCCTTCGCACGTTGTTCGGCTTGGGGAGTGATTGTTTGTGCACAGGTTAATATGCTCCATGCAAGCATACATAAACCTATGCCTCCTATTTTCTTTTTCATGGTGATTTTGTATTAATATAGCATTGTTAAAAACCAACTAGTCTATCAGTTCTATTTTAACGGTCTGTCCCTGTACCAAAATATGATATTCTCCGGCTTCAAGGAACCGTTTACCATCCTCATTGACAAAACCGAAATCACGTTCCAGGTCTATGTCAAAACGGAAAGTCTTCGTTTCTCCGGCTCTAATCAACTGTTTTTCAAAGTGTTTCAGTTCTTTCACCGGGCGGGTAATCGAGCAATACGGATCGGATATAAACCAATGAACAGTCTCTGCTCCATCGCGAGCACCGACATTAGTGACAGTCACTTCTACAGACAATCGATCGCCGCGCTTCACTTTAGTAACAGAAGGGGTAACGGTGCCATACTTAAATTCGGTATAACTTAATCCATGCCCGAACGGATATAACGGATCGCTTGTTATATCTTTATAAAATCCCTGATGTCCGCGTCCGCTCTTGCGGCGATTATAATAAATAGGAATTTGTCCTGTGGAATAAGGGAACGTCATGGCTAGTTTACCGGAAGGGTTGATACGTCCTGATAAAATACCTGCCATTGAACGTGCACCATTTATTCCCGGTTGCCATATCTCCAATATAGCATCACAAAGAGGTTCCATGCGATTTAACTCCAAGGGACGTCCATTAGAAAGTACCAATATAACAGGTTTACCAGCCTCCTTTAGTTCTTTCACCAATTCTTCCTGAATCTGTGGCAAAGCAATCGTAGAACGGGAAGCATTCTCACCACTCCAGGTAAGCATCTCGCCCAAACAAACAATGACTACATCAGACCAACGAGCAACGTCCAATGCGCCAGCAAAACCTGAACGGTCATTGCCCTGCGGTTTGCATCCCATTGCATAACGTAATTCGGCGTCTCCTCCAAACTCGGCAGTCAACCCATCATAGAGCATTTCCACATCCGTATCTTTTCCATGTCCGCACCAGGAACCCAATAAGTCCCAACCATTTTTTGCCATTGGACCTACTACGGCAATCTTTTTTTTGTTTGTAAGTGGTAATATCTGATTGTCATTTTTCAACAGCACCATTGATTCTGCTGCCAGTTGAGCGGCCACAGCCATACTTTGCGGACGGAAAAAACGATCCTTCTCATTAGTAACCGGAGTATAAGGACGTTCGAACAAACCCAGACGGAATTTTACACGCAATACCCGACGAACTGATTCGTCAACTTGTGCCATTGTTACCTTACCTTCCTCTACAAGCTCTTTCAGATGACGATCGTAGGCATGAGACATCATATCCATTTCAAGCCCCGCATTAAAAGCATACCGAGCAGCATCTTTCTTTGTAGCGGCTAATCCCTGATTCTTTAACTGTTCCACAGCCCCCCAGTCAGACACAATGAACCCGTCATGTTTCCAGCGTTTCTTTAATATCTCGGTCATGATATAAGGATTAGCTGACCCGGGTACTCCACTGATGTCATTGAAAGAACTCATCAAAGTGACCGCACCAGCTTTCACTCCCATCTCATAGGGCAGCAGATAAGTATCCCAAAGAGTTTGAGCTGAAATTTCGGTATAAACATAATCTCGCCCAGCCTCCGAAGCACCATAACCTACATAGTGTTTCAGACAAGCAGCCATACGGTTCTCTGCTGACATATCATCTCCCTGATACCCACGCACCGAAGCAGCGGCAAACACTCCATTTGTATAAGGATCTTCACCATATCCTTCGGCTACACGTCCCCATCGAGGATCACGTGCCACGTCGATCATGGGAGAAAAAGTCCAATCAACCCCAGACATGCGGGCTTCTTGTGCAGATACCGCACATGCCTGTTCTACCAATCCCGGATTCCATGAACATGCCTGCCCCAACGAAATAGGATATATGGTGCGAAATCCATGAATAGCATCGTAGCCAAAAATGATGGGAATACCCAAACGAGATTCTTCCATCGCTTTTTTCTGCATACTATTACGCAACTCTGGATTTATATCAAAGTAAATCAAAGAACCAATCTCTGACGGTACTTTTTTCACTTCTTCGCCAACATTATTCACATTGTTATTTCGTCCCAATGTATATTGGTTTAGCTGCAAAATCTTTTCCTCCAATGTCATACGCGATATTAAATCATCAATACGTTTTTCAATTGGAGCTTTGGCATCCTTATACAAAGGAATACTCTTTTTATCTTTTGACGAAAGAGAATGTGTGACTCCCAATAGGCACAATCCCAAAATCAAAACTTTTTTTCTCATCTGTTTTTTCGTCGGTTAGTTATCATTTCTATTTTTCAATTGATTATGACTTACCGAGCTGTCACTTCAAATAATTTCAACCATCCGGCAGATGTCACATTGTTCTTCACAGCAAGGTGAATTCCAATCTCATTCTGCTTTGCCGTGTCAACAATCCCAACAGCCCACATGTATTTACCTGCCTCCACGCCTTCAACCCGGGTTGTAAACGTATATGATTTAGCCGTACCTTTCACCCAATCACAAGCTTCCGGTTCTCCATCAACAAATACATACTTCGGTTTATCATTCTTGGTGTCCAATAAAGCAAAAGCCACTTTATATTTATTCTTCCACTGGGGAATATTCGTCGGACAATATCCCCAACCAAAATTATTCCAACGATGTGCTATTTCAATCTGTTTACCATTAGAGATAGTTGTAGGCAAAGAAATTCTGTCCGGAAATAAACGGTAGCTTCCTTCTGTACAGAATTGTTTAACTAATTGGAAAGCTTCATTAAACCATGAATAAGTTTCTCCATTGCGAAAGTCTGAATTATAGCGTAAATCCATCATATTGACGCAGGCTGTTTTAGCCTCATCAAACTCACCCTGACGTACTTCTGCATAATTGGCATATCCATCTCCCTGAATCGAGTTTCCATGAGAATTTTTCACCCAGCCACCTTCCATTACTACAGGAACGAGATACTTCCACTTGGCTATAAAATTGCGTTCCCAAGTAGAATAATAAGTTTTCATACCAAACGCATCGTGACGTAATGAATATCCTTTAGCTACTGCTTTTCCTATTAATCTTTCAGTATCTTTATCATAATTATTGCCGTCCCATTCCTTACTTGTACCTATCCAACGATGATAATTTACAAACACAGGAACTTTATCAAATACTTGAGAATATAAATCTGTCACCCAATCGAAAACAGCCTCACGAGTCGGCAGCTCCGGTTTTCCCAACTCACGCACCTGATAGTACCATACACTATGATACTCTCCCCATTTTCCAAATCCTGAACCACTTACAAACTGTACTTTGTCGGGATCATTAAAATCCTTAGCCAAAGCCCTGATAAATTTCTCATAATATTTCTGGAAAATAGGATCATCCGGATAGGGAGACCATACTTTTACTGAACCTGTTTGTGTTTCATATCCTTTCGCGCCAGCCTCTTTTACAAAATTCGGAGTAAAATTATAGTGCTTATCACGGCTATCCACCACAAAAGTAAAGGCCAATTTCATATTTCTTTGCTTAGCTCCCTCTATCAACATCTTCAGTCGTTTAGCCGAAGGGGTATCACAATCGGAGTTCCATGCATATTTTCCTTCTTCAGGATTAAAATCAGCCCAGGCACCACGAAGGTATAAGGTATTTGCATAATCAGAGACCTTTACAGTGCCTTCCGATGACGGGAAATTATCATAATCCTGCCAGAATGTGGAAGATAAACCATCACCAATACCCGCATATAATACCCATCCGGAAAGAGGATTATGCAAAATGATATTTCGATTCTGCTTTACCGTGACAATGCTGTTTCCAGGAATAGAAGTATCTTCTACCAAACCATCATCACCATTACCACCTCCTTCTTCATCATTATCACTGCCGCAAGCGACTAATGATATAGCCATAGAAAAAATAAGCCCACAACTTATTTTTCTCAAACTGCACATATTTTGAAAATTAATCTTCATACCTATAGCTCTTATTTTTTTATGCTTACTTTCGACAATTTTAACCAGCCCGAATCCAATATATCCCCTTTGGCGGCAATATCCAGCCCTATGAGATCTTTATTACTCCGGTCAACCAGGCCCACAGCCCAAACATAAGTACCCGTTTCAACTTTGGACATATCCGGCTCAAATACATATTCAGCGGGACTTCCTTTTATCCACTTGGATAAATCTGTATTCGTATCCACAAATGTATATCGCACCTCATTCGTTTCAGAATCGAGCAAAGCGAAAGCTACTTTATATTTTTGATTCCATTGCGGAATATTAGTAGGACAGTACCCCCATCCCAAATTGTTCCAGCAATGTTTAATAGTCGGAGTTGTTTTTTTAGAGACTTCTAACGGCAAAGAGATTTCACTGGGATAGAGCCTATACCCCCCTTCCCGAAGGAATCGGCGTACTAAATCAAAAGCATCTTTAAACCAGGATTCTGTATCGCCAAAACGAAAATCCATCATATTGACATGTGCCTCTTTGCTGTCATCAAACTCACCGCGTCTTACGTCCTCGTGTGAATCCTTGCGATATCCTCTAGGATCCTGCCAATAACTATGTGATTTGACAATCCAGCCACCTTCCATAATAATGGGGCAGATATTACGATATTTTTTTGCGAACCTACGCTCCCAACTGCCATAATAGGTTGTCATGCCAAATGCATCATGACGCAATGAATATCCTTTCTTGATTGCTTCTTCCAACATTTCTTCACTGTCAACAGCAAAATGTTCATCATCTACCCAATCTTTTCCCGCACCAATCCATCTATGGTAGTTAATTACTACTGGAACTTTATCAAAAGCTTGAGAATATATATCTGTCACCCAATCGAAAACTGCTTTCTTTGGAGTATCATCACCTGTTGAATAAATCATTGTATGATATTCTCCCCATTTCCCAAGTCCGAATCCATCTATAAATTCAACCTTCGAAGGATCGTTGAAATCTTTAGCCAGGGCCTTCACAAATTTAGTATAGTACTTCTGAAAAACTGAATCATCAGAATAAGGTGACCATTTACCTTTATTCATAAATCCTTTTGCACCGGCATCTTTTACAAATTGAGGAGTAAATTCTGTTCTCTTATCACGACTGTCAACTACAACACGAAATGCCAAACGCATATTCCGCTGATAAGCTCCTTCAATATATGCTCTTAAATTAGAATCTATTTTCCAACCATATACATCTTCCTGTGGATTAAAATCTGTCCAACTAGCGCGAATATAAAGCGTATGAGCATAATCTGTCACACTAACATTGTGTCCTAATTCAGGAATATACATATGGTCATACTGTGCCCAAAAATCTGCAGCATCCACTCCCATACTTGCATAGAGCACCCATCCTGTAAGCGGGTTATGAAGAATACGCAAAGAATCAGGCTGAATCGTAACTATGTTATTCTTCGGTAGTTCCTTATCAAATGAAACGGCTGAATTCTCGTCTCCGAAAACAGGAGATAAAAGGAACATAAACAGACAAAGAGACACAATTACTCTATAATAACTAATCTTTCTTATAACCATACTACTAATTGTTTTTTAAAGAGTGCTATATCATTGTTCTCTTTATTCATATAAAAATCACGAAATTGATATAGCACTCTTAATTTTATCCTGCTTGATTATCTCTTATCAAAGAATACTGTCAGTTCTTTAATATCTAATTCTATGTAATTAACTCCTACAGGTACACTAAAGAAGGCATAGCGGTTGTGAGATTGCCCTCCGACTACAGTCTGTTTCTGATTGTAGTCACTCTCTGCAATATCAAGGCAACCGTCATAAGATCCTCTGATGGCATCTGCTGTTGAGCCAAAGGTATAGCAACCTGCACTTTGCGGTCCGACTTTAAAGTTCAATCCACCCGGATGTGCATTTCCATCTTTGTCTTTAATGGAATTCTTTCTGGGTAACTCCGCTCCTTTGTATATAAACAAATAAGGATTTGCCAAACTAGGTGTCATAGAATGAGCCATAGTGAATCCTGTATCACCAGTGCCATCTTTAGCCCATCCATCGTATGGTCCCCAAATAAAGACTCTCTCAATAGTGGTAGTCACCGTATTATTGTTCCATGTCCACGAAACAACCATTGGTTTAGGATCTGTTTCGGGGGAGTAAATCGTAACCTTTTTAGTATTTATGTTAATCACAATACGATAGACACCCGCAATCTTAATATTCCAATGATAACCAAGCGCAGCTGTTTCCGGACTCATTGTCGAGATATTCATTGCTGTACCATCTGTAAAATCGCCTGATTCTTCCGGAGCAATAGCCATATCTTTCTGTCCATTAAACAAGATCGGGAAATAAATAGTACCTGGTTGCAGTTCTGCATGGAACGCATATTGATTTTCATCTTCTATCGTGCGAGTCATCTCTACATCTGCGCTAACACAAGTTCCGGCAATATAGATTTTATCAGCTTCTATAAAATTACTAGCCAAACCTATAGTAACGGTACGTGTTTCAAAATCTACCACTACACGATACTGCCCATCTTCAGGAATCAACCAATATCCAGCATTATCTATCCCCTTAATTTTAGCTTCCATTGCTCCATCAGTAATCTGTTGTTCTGCAGCAACTGGTGAGATGGCATTAATCTTATTTTCATCTTTCCAAACAATCGGGAAGTGAAGATTACCTGCCTTCAAGTCACAAATGGAAACATAACGCTTCGGCTGACTTTCCATTGGCAAGATTTCGATATCTTCACCATCAACAGCTGTGCCTGACATATAAAGATGGTCTGCTACAAAAGTCTTTTCAGAATACATCTTTACTTTTATAGTAACTGTAGAAACTTCCGGTTTTACAAACTTAGGCCCTTCTACAGAACCGATAATACGGGCTTGTAACTTTACTAAATCACCAGGCTGCTGCTTCCACTTTGACACCAATAAACTCTGCAATTCTTTATGAGTATAACTTTTAGAAAAATCATCATCAATATACTCCCTTATCATTGTGTTTGTTCCAAAACTGTTATTTTCCATATCCATTTTATAAAGATAGGAAATATAATAGTCAGAGCCTATTGGGTCAGCTTCCGTCCAGTTTAACGTCAATGCAACCTCATCCGGGGTATCTTCCTTGAGTTCTATTTCATAATCAGAAGGAGTCAGAACTAAACTTGTACGATTGTCGAGCGAATTAGTAGCATCGTCATCATCATTGCATGCTACTATGAAACACGAAGCAAGTGTCAGGAAGAAGAACCGTAAAAGGTTCTTCTTAAATATATATCCGTTTTTCATATCTATATTCAATATATTAATATTATAACTATTTATTGGTTTCCGACGGTCCAGTCAGGAGTTTGTACCAAATTCCAATTCTTATCAATATCGTCCTGTGGAATAGGCCACCAATAGCTTATAAACTTACGTGTCTGATATACTGTACGAGTATAATATTTATTTCTATAGTCCGCATCGGATACTTTAATATAAGCATTCATGCCATAAAAATCACCATCCAATACTTTCTCGGCTAATTTCCAGCGACGCAGATCATTAAAACGAAGTCCAGATTCACAATTCAATTCCACACGCCTTTCTTGACGAATTAACTCGCGCATTTCTACAGGATCTGATGGGGCTGTTATCTTGCCTTCTTCAGCTGAAACACTATATTCGGGAATACCCGCACGCTCACGAATCAAATTGACATATTTCAGAATCTCTTTTTGATTGGCAGTATAAGTGCCCTTCTCAATGCTATATTCATTCAACGCCTCAGCATAACTTAAATAGATCTCTGCTAAACGACATAATGCACCATGACGGTTTTTATAATCTCCACTACCTTCTTTGGGATTTGCAGATGGATCTACTCTCTTACGTACCAGATAGCCGCTCCATGGAGCGTCATGAGAAGGACCACCGTCTTTACCATCCATATAGAAATCTGTATTTCTCTTACCACCAATATGCCATTGTTCGTTATGCAGTACTGAAATATAAAAACGAGGCTCGCGGTCACAATACATTTTATAGGTATTGGCATCTACAACTACATTTTCATCTTTATTACGATCTCCTTCTGAAGACCCATACTGCCACTTTGTAGAATAGGTCTCTTTTTGCGTACTAAAGCCTGTCTCTGAATAATTAGCATCAGGGTTAACTTTAGGAGAACCATCCGAATTATAACCTATAATAGGTCTTTGACCGTTTCTCATGAAAAAAGCATCAACCAAAGATTGGGTTATTCCGATCGCTCCCACTCCATTAATACCCAAACCACGTGGAATACAGTTTTTATCATACCATCCACCGGAATCCATTGTGCGAACAAACAGTAATTCTCTGTTAGCTTCGTTCCATCTCTTCATCACTGCATTCTGATAAGAAAGAAAAGGATCAATATCACCGTTATCCAAATATTCATAATGCAAATGATAGCCAGCGGCTTCCGCCTCATCGATAACCAGTTTACAAGCATCTACTGCTCTTTTCCATCGTTCCGGATCATGTGCAGAATTAAAGATAGGGGTTCCATCAATGTTTTTTATATTCGCCAATGCAGGATTACCATTCACCAAGTCGCTAGCAGCAAATAATAACATACGAGCACGCATTGCCAAACATCCAACAGAAGTCACACGGCCATATTTCTTATCTTCAGTTTGAGTGGCAGGCAATTGTTTTGAAGCTTCCAGCATTTCTTGATCTGCCCAATCAATTACATTATAAAACGGCTCTTGTTTCAACATCAGATCATCAGCCGAAGTACTTTCACTAGCCTCGCGAATAATAGGAACTGAACCATAAGCTATAGCCATCATAGAATTATAATAAGCTATAAAGAAACGGCATTCAGCTTTCATAAAGTCTACTTCTTCAGCCGGTACAGCCTCCAATGGGTGAGCATGTTTTATAAACAAATAAGCAGAACGAATATATTTGGGATAAGTATTCCAATAAGCAATTACCCCGGGATTGTCTGCTGTCCAGTTACCTTTTTGATATTGAATGGCTTTAAATCCTTGCGCTTCCCAACCAACTGAAGGAATCAGTTCATCAGCTATGGCATCGGGACCATCATAAGTATAATATTCGGGCAGGCCGCGATAAACATATGCCAGCCAACGTTCCATATTCTTTTTATTCTCAAATACTGATTCTAAATCCAACTGGTCATCCGGTTGCTTATCCAGATAATCAGAACAAGAAGAAAAAGTAAATGTCGTAATAATACTTAGTACTATAAATTTTAATATGCTATTTTTCATATGCGCTATTATTAGAATTTAATTTCAAAACCTGCAGATAACGATTTCATAATTGGGTACGCAGCCCCTGTAGTATTTTCGACTTCCGGATCCCACAAATCAAATTTTGAGAATGTTAAAAGATTTGTTCCTCTCACGAAAAGACGAATGCCTGATATAACTGTAGTATTTCTCCACAAATTCTTTGGTAAGGAATAACCAAGTTCAATGTTTTTTAAACGTAAAAAACTCATATTCCGCAGCCACCATGTAGATGGTTGGTTATTATTACTATTTATACCGTCATCCAATCGCGGATAAAATACGTTCTGACTTGGGTTGTCTACAGTCCAACGATCATTTGCATTAGTAAACATATTGCCTGTCACTCCTCTATTGGCACCCGGAATAATGCTTGATCCTAAAATATTCCAACTACGACCTATTCCTTGAAAGAGAGCTCCAAAATCTAGATCCTTATATTTCATATTCAGTCCAAAGCCATATACTATCTCCGGATCTTTTGTTCCTCCGATTGGCGATTTATCAAATACGTCCACTTTACCATCACCATTGACATCCCTGTATCTGATATCTCCCGGGCGGAGTTTGCTTACAAAACTTTGAGTCGGAATTCCTTCTTTCAGTTTACCTGTACTTACGTCTTCAAAATCGTCTTCTGTAAACAAACCTTCTGCTATATAGCCAGTTAATTGCCCTACCGGATGTCCTGTTTCAGCACGGTTAGTACCAACTACTGCACTAGGTTCATCCTTTTCTGTTATTTCATTATGAGCATAGGTAAATGTTCCCATTAAGCTGACAAATAAGTCTTTGCCAAACTGTTTATTAACATTTAAGGAAACTTCTACACCCTGATTAGTCACTTTTCCAAAATTCTTCCAAGGCTGCTTCATAAATCCAGCCGTCATCGGAACAGACTCACGTGGCATAAATATATCTTTACGGCGTTCGTCGAAATAATCTAATTGCAAATCAATCATACCATTCAGGAAACCTAGCTCAACCCCCAAATTCATCTTATTAACAATCTCCCACGTCAAATCTTGTACAGCAAACTCACCTTCCGCCATACCAGTTAAACCATAACTACTATCCAATCCCCATTTATACATGTTTAATGTATCATAGTCATCGGTAATTGTAGAAAGGTACGCAAAACGGCGTCCACCTAAATTAGCATTACCTACCTGACCATAAGACGCACGCAATTTCAATTTAGATATGACCTTACGCAATGGTTGCATAAATGCCTCTTCCGATACAATCCACCCAATTGCTCCTGAAGGGAAAAAGCCATAACGTTTACCTTTGGCAAAATTTTCAGAGCCATTATAGCCAAAATTAAATTCACCTACATATTTACCCGAATAGGTATAAGATGCACGTCCTGCCAATCCCTGATTACGGTAAGGCAACTTGCTTCCATCATCATAATTACGACGATTAAACAATAACATTGCAGCAACGGAATGTTTCTCTGCGAATGTACGGTCATAAGACAAAGTTGCTTCCATATATACGCTCTTATTTCCATAGTCACCGCTTTTTGAGTAATCCAGGAAATTAGTACCATTGGATTTTGATGCTATAATCAAATTACCTTCATCATCACGTCCTGTAGCAGGTACATAATAATCCGGTGTCTTTCCACGAGAAACAGTACCTGAAGAAAACCTGTCAAATGAGAATGTACCTTTTACTTTCAATCCCGGAAGTAAGAATTTCAAATCTTGTTCTACAGAAAACAGTGTTTCAATCTTACTGTCACTTCTTCTTTTATATCCACTTTGAGTAGCCCATGCCCAAACGTTTGGCTCCTCTGTTGTCGGTATCTGTCCACTGGAATACTGTGCAGGGAAAGCATGAGGTACAGCAACGAACGCTTTCTGGAAAATTTGAGATATATCTTTCGTTGTAGAATTTCTATCTTGCAAATATCCACCAATATTAAAACGTAATTGCGTAGTAGGACTTAATTTCAAATCCACATTAGAACGAACGTTATAACGTTGCAATTTAATAGTAGGATCCCAATCATAGCTTTTATCACGTTTCAAAATACCACGTTCATTATACGCAGCAGCAACAAAAGAATAACGTAATGTCTCTGTACCACCAGAAATATCTACTGTTACACGCTGATTCGAAGCATAATCATTTGCAATTGCATCCATCCAATTCACGTCCGGATATAAATCAGGATCATAACCTGCACGAGTTTTTGCAATACGATCTGTATATTTAGGCTGTTGTCCTGTATCCATCAAGATATCATCCAAAACCTGCATATAATCTGCCGCACCCAAATACTCGGGAAGTTTAACTGGCTGTGTAGCTGCAAATTCAGCCTTTACAGTCACACGAGGTTTACCAACTTGTCCGCGTTTTGTATTAATTAAAATAACACCATTAGCTCCCCGCACTCCATAAACAGCACTTGCAGCAGCATCTTTCAACACAGAAAAAGATTCTATCTCTTCAGGATCAATATTATTCAAATCGCGTTCTATACCATCAATCAAAACCAATGGGTTTTGTCCGGCATCCTGGAATGTACTAATACCACGAATCCAGAAAGAAGAATTATCATATCCCGGTTCACCAGAACGTTGCACAGCTAATACACCGGCAACTGTACCAGCCAGATTATTACTTATTGAACGAGTAGTAGAAACCTTTAACTTAGCAGGCTCAATCGTTGTGATAGAACCAACAACAGACTCTTTCTTTTGTGCGCCATAGGCAACCACTACAACCTCATCTAATTGACCAACATCTTCTACCATTTGTACATTAACAACCTTCCGGTTATTAACAACCTCTTCTTTAGGAACAAAACCAATATAACGAAAAGAAAGTACAGATTTTCTTTCAGGAACAATAATACTATAATTACCATTCATGTCTGTCAACGCATGTACTGTAGAATCATTTTTCAAAATGATTGTTACACCAATCAAAGGCTCACCTTTTTCATCTGAAACGTTACCTGTTACCTTAATACCCTTTTGTTGTGCAGTTTGTTGTACTTTAGGAGCTTCTGGCACCGAAATAGTAATTTGTCTCCCCGACATCTTATAATTCAGTCCTGTCTCTGAGAACAACTCTTTTAATACAGCATCTATTTTCTTATTGGAAACTGAAATGGAGACTTTGTTATTCA
>ERZ1694966.786-NODE-786-length-15832-cov-18.159663_pt1 | contig 15832 bp, 7 predicted proteins | sample MGYA00581611_ERZ1694966 | MGnify/ENA primary metagenome ERZ1694966 (study PRJEB42213, sample SAMN07424282) | human gut metagenome | biome: ENVO:00009003; feature: ENVO:2100002; material: ENVO:00002003 | host: Homo sapiens | place: USA | collected 2014 ...
AAGCCTACGTCGAAGATAAAGACCTGATGCGGATGCACTTTTATAAGCCGGATAAAGTGGCAGCTCTGTTCCAGCAGTTTGCAAAGCCTTATCAGAACTACTCGGCGCGGGATGGCTTTCACTGGAATGAGTATAAGAAGTTCATCACGGAAGATGAAATCAATGCTTACTTCACACGGGGCAGCAATTATTCGGACAGTCGGCTGGCAATCTATTCGTTCTTCCTGAATCATGAGGACAAAAAAGAACGGGCTGACTTCCTGAAAGACCATTACGGGATCGGCGGTAGCAGCCATGCACTCTGCGGGGCAGACGATTCTCACGAAGATCACGATGGCAGAGGCATTGTTTTGGAACGCGGCTCATACGGAAGCCCGTATGCCAGCGTTCATCTGAACTGGAATCAGGCCGCAGGCCGGATCAACCAGCTTATCCGTGACAGTGAGTATTTGAAGCCGGCAGACTACTCCCGGATGCCTGCTTATGAGCGCGAGCGGATGGCAATGCGGGTGATGGGCTTCTATCACCATCTGTCGAACAACGTGGAGCGGCCTTATCCGCAAGACCTTTACCATGAAGAAGGACGAAAGGCTCTCGTCAAAAAACTGGCCGACACCGAACAGTCGGCTGAACTGCTGGAGCAGATGGACACTGCACTGCTGTCCGTGCCGCTGGATTCGGAAGAATATGAGCGCAAGGCAGAATCCCTCTCTATCCTGCACCAGTATGTCGAGGGAACGTACACGATTTTCCCGGAGAAGAAGAGGGCTGTTGAGATTGTGGGTCCTGAACAGGGGCAGATGTCCATGTTTGATTTTATGGAGCAGGAACCGCAATCGAAAGAGCAGTCAACCGCCGCAGCGGTTGAGGAACCCCGAAAGGCAAAAGTCGTTGCACGGTATCAGTCAACGGTGATGATGCAGGAGGGATATATCGAGGATATTGCAATTCTGCAATATTCCGATGGCAAGTTCTATAACCATTACAACTATGACGAAGAAACGGGAACAGGTACAGCAGAAACAGGGCCGTTTAACAGTCTGAATGATGCAAAGGCGGTTATTCGTCAAACGAGAGAAGATGCAAAAGCAGTAGAATCGTTTGAAAATCAGCCCAAGCAAATGTACAGCAGAGAAAACGGCAGTTTTCTGTATTTGGACAATAACCATCTGTACCGCATTGAGCGTTCCAATGCGCATGACGTTTATCTGAAAGATATGGAAAATTCGGCGGTGGCTGGCCGGGTCATTCCGTTACCGTCATATAGCGAAACGCTGGCGAAGAATCCGCTGAACGATTTCCTGAAACTGGATGCAGACCACACGCAGAAAGACAGCCGCTGCGTCTATAAAGAATGTCTGTACACGCTGCTGGAAAAGGTAGAGCGCAGCGAAATCTATCCGCTGCTGCGTGACCGCGATACCACCGAGGAAGAAGCGGAAAATCTGATCCGTGAGAAAATTGAGGATTTGTTTGTTTCCAGTGAGGTGAAAAATGCCGCTTATTCTGAGGCATTTGACACATGGGCGCACTTCGGAGAGTGGATTCAGGAAGATATTTTCCAGCGCACCTATCAGGACGTTATTACGGACAGACGGGATGCTGTTGCACTGTATCAGGATAGCATGGATGCTCCGCAGTGGGTACGCGGCATTATGGTTCCGTATGCAGCGGAAGAAAAGACCGTTGAGCCGACCTTGCAGCCCCTGCCACTGGATGCCGCCAACGAGTATAACGCGCTGAAAGAGCGTTACCCGGATGCGCTGGTCGGTTATGAGCAGTACGGCAGCTTTGAGTTCTACGGCGAGGATGCAAAGCGCGTTTCGGAACTGCTTGGCAGCAAACTGTTGGAAAAGAAAACTGCACTCGGCAAAGTTGAGGTATCTGGTTTTCCGCGTGAACAGTGGGTTTCACAGGCAATGAAGCTCTGGAAGCAAGGGGAGAACGTCTATCTGTCCGGCCAGCAGGAAGATGGAACCCATGCCCAAACGAAATACTTCCGCAGAGAGGAATATCTGCCTGTTAATACCACCATCGAACTGGACGATAGAGAGTTCCGTGTGGATTCGGTGGACTTTGGAAATGGAACGGTCAGTTTGCAGGACATGACCCTTGCAAAAGAAGCCCGGTATCCGATTGTCCGAACGGAACCGCTGGAGTACATTCGGCATCTGTACGAACAGGCAGATGTACCGATGGAAGAAGCGGTTGAAATCACAGTCTTTACGGCTCTGCACAATGCGGGTGTGGCCTATGAGGATTTCTCCCCGGAGCAGATGGATGTGATCTATTCGGTGGCAGAAGCAGGCGGCGAGTTGGAAGAACTGCTGAATCCTAACTTCCCGCCAGAACAGATGCAGCTGATCGCAGATGTGCAGAACCGAACGGATGCCATCAGCCGTGCAGCAGCAGAGGAAGCCCTTGAACCGCTGACCCAGCAGCCTATGACCCCGGCAGAGGTCAACCATGCACGGCGGCAGCACAATCTTCCGCTGGACAGTGGAGCAGAAACAGAACAGCCTGCACAGCCCAAACAGAAACCTATTAACTTCCGCATTACGGACGATGATCTCGGCGCAGGAGGGCCGAAAACAAAGTATAAAGCCAATGTGGAAGCCATTCGGGTGCTGCAGACACTGGATGCAGAGCAGCGGCAGGCTACCGCAGAAGAGCAGAAGATACTTTCCCGGTATGTGGGCTGGGGCGGCATTCCGCAGGCGTTCGATGAAAGCAATGCGGACTGGTCAAAGGAACACGCTGAATTGGAATCGCTGCTCACGGCAGATGAGTATAAGGAAGCCCGTGCCAGTACCCTGAATGCGTTTTACACTTCCCCTACGGTCATCAAGGCGATGTACGAAGCTCTGGGCAATATGGGATTGTCCAAAGGTAATGTGCTGGAACCGTCCTGCGGTGTCGGCAATTTCATGGGTCTGGTGCCGGACAGCATGGAAAAGATTCGGATGTACGGTGTGGAACTGGACAGCATTTCAGGCCGCATTGCACAGCAGTTGTACCAGAAAAACAAGATTGCGGTGCAGGGCTTTGAAACAATGCAGTTCCCGGACAGCTTTTTTGACTGTGTTGTGGGCAACGTACCTTTCGGCAATTACAAAGTACCGGATAAGCGGTATGACCGCCACAATTTTCTCATCCACGATTATTTTATCGCCAAGAGCCTTGACCTTGTGCGTCCGGGTGGTGTGGTGGCGGTGGTAACGTCCAGCGGTACGATGGATAAGAAGGATTCCTCTGTCCGTGAGTACCTTGCCAACCGCGCTGATCTGGTCGGTGCGATTCGTCTGCCGAACAATGCGTTCCAGCGCAATGCCAACACCGGCGTGGTTGCTGACATTCTGTTCCTGCAGAAGCGTGACCGTGCAGCAGTAGAGCGGGCAGACTGGGTAGACCTTGGCGAAACACCGGAAGGCTACTCCATCAACCAGTATTTTGCGCAGCATCCCGAAATGGTGCTGGGCGAAATCACAACCGAAAGCACCCAGTACGGAAAGCAGGAAACTACGGTTAAGCCCATCGAGGGCGCAGACCTTGCCCAGCAGTTGAAAGAGGCAGTCAGCAACATCCATGCCACCATCACGGAGCCGGAAATTTCCGATGATGATCTGGATGTGCAGGAAGAACCCATTCCGGCAGACCCCAGTGTGAAGAATTTCAGCTTCACGAATGTGGACGGGCAGATTTACTACCGCGAGAATTCCTTTATGAATAAGGTGGAACTGCCTGCCGTAACTGCAGAGCGAGTGCTGGGCATGATTGCTCTGCGGGAAACCACCCGGAAGCTGTTGGATTGTCAGCTGCATGATGGTTCGGATGCGGAAGTGCAGCTTTTGCAGAATGAACTGAAACAGCAGTACACCGCATTTAAGGCGCAGTATGGCCTAATCAACAGCACCGCCAACAAGAGGGCTTTCCGACAGGACAGCAGTTATTGTCTGCTGGCATCGCTGGAAATTCTGGATGAGGAGAAGAATCTCAAACGGCTGGCCGATATTTTTACAAAGCGCACCATCCGTAAGCCGGAACCTGTTACCTCAGTGGACACGCCCAGCGAAGCCCTGGCACTTTCCATTGGAGAAAAAGCAAAGGTGGATGTGCCGTTTATGGTGCAGCTCTGCGGTAAACCGGAACAGGAGATCACGGATGAACTGGCAGGTGCGATTTTCCGAAACCCTGTGACACAGCAGTGGGAAACCTCGGATGAATACCTGTCAGGCAATGTTCGTGAAAAACTGGCCACAGCAGAAACCTTTGCTGCAAACCATGCAGAGTATCAGATCAATGTGGACTACCTGAAACGGGTACAGCCCAAGGATTTGGATGCTTCAGAAATTGAAGTACGGCTGGGTGCGAACTGGGTGAAGCCGGAGTACATCACGCAGTTTATGAAGGAAGTGTTCAAAACACCGAACTACTATGCTGGTATTGACATTAAAGCAACCTATTCCGAAATTTCAGGTGCATGGAACATTTCGGGCAAGTCGCTGGATCGCGGCAATCCGCTTGTTACCAATACCTACGGAACCCTGCGCGTCAATGCTTATAAGCTGTTGGAAGATGCCCTGAACCTCCGGGATACCAAGATCTACGATACGATTCACGATGCGGATGGCGACCACCGTGTACTGAATAAGCAGGAAACCATGCTTGCACAGCAGGCACAGGAATCCATTCGGGAAGCGTTCAAGCAGTGGATTTTCAAGGATTTAGACCGCCGCGAGGATTTGTGTGCGACCTATAACCGGATTTTCAATGCGATTCGTCCTCGTGAGTACGATGGCAGTCATATCCGCTTCGAGGGCATGACCCCAGAAATTTCCCTGATGCCGCACCAGAAAAATGCCGTGGCGCACATTCTGTACGGTAACAATACGCTGCTGGCTCATTGTGTGGGCGCAGGCAAGACCTTCCAGATGATTGCTGCCGGCATGGAAAGCCGCAGGCTGGGTCTGTCGCAGAAGAATCTCTATGTGGTACCGAATCACCTCACGGAGCAGTGGGGCGCGGATTTCCTGCGGCTCTATCCCAATGCGAATGTGTTGGTGGCAACGAAGAAGGATTTTGAACCCAGCAATCGAAAGCAGTTCTGCTCCCGTATTGCAACAGGTGATTACGATGCCATTGTGATCGGACACTCGCAGTTTGAACGAGTGCCGCTTTCCCCGGAACGGCAGAAAGCTATTATCGAGCGTCAGATCGACGACATTACGCTGGCCCTAGCCGATGCCCGGAGTGAGGACAGCCGCAGTTTTACGGTCAAGCAGATGGAGAAAACAAAGAAAACGCTGGAAGCAAAGCTGCAAAAGCTGAACGACCAGACGAGAAAGGATGATGTGGTTACATTTGAGGAACTGGGTGTTGACCGTCTGTTTGTGGACGAGTCGCATTTCTATAAAAATATGTTCCTCTACACAAAAATGCGGAACATCGCAGGTATTGCCCAGACCGATGCACAGAAGTCCAGCGATATGTTTGCGAAGTGTCAGTACTTGGACGAACTGACAGGTGGCAAGGGCGTGACCTTTGCAACCGGAACCCCGGTCAGCAACTCGATGGTGGAGCTGTACACCATTATGCGGTATCTCCAGTATGACACCCTGCAGAAGATGGGACTGAGCCACTTCGATGATTGGGCGGCATCCTTTGGTGAAACCGTCACGGCAATCGAGCTTTCCCCGGAAGGAACCGGCTACCGTGCGAAAACACGTTTTGCCAGGTTCTTTAATCTGCCGGAGCTGATTTCTCTGTTCAAAGAATCCGCAGATGTGCAGACAGCGGATATGCTGAACCTGCCTGTGCCGCAAGCAGAGTACATCAACGAAGTGCTGAAACCCAGCGAAACACAGGAAGAAATGGTAAGTTCCTTTGCAGACCGTGCCGAGGCCGTGCGCAATGGAAATGTGAATCCCAGATTCGATAATATGCTCAAGATCACCAACGATGGCAGAAAACTGGCACTCGACCAGCGGCTTATCAATGATATGCTGCCGGATGAGCCGGAGAGTAAGGTGAATCGCTGTGTGGACAATGCGTTCAAGGTCTGGGAAGAATCTGCGGCAGATAGAGGAGCACAGTTGATCTTCTGCGATTTATCGACACCAAAAGCCGATGGAACATTCAACGTCTACGATGATGTGCGGGAAAAGTTGGTGGCGAGAGGTGTTCCTCGTGAGGAAGTGGCGTTCATTCACGAGTACAACACGGAAACCAAAAAGGCAGAGCTTTTTGCAAAGGTGCGTGCCGGACAGGTGCGTATCCTGATGGGGTCTACGCCGAAGCTTGGCGCAGGAACCAATATTCAAGATCGACTGATTGCCCTGCATCATCTGGACTGCCCGTGGAAGCCGTCTGACCTGGAACAGCAGGAGGGCCGTATTCTCCGGCAGGGAAACCGAAATAAGCAGGTGAAAATTTATCGTTACGTCACGGAAAATACGTTTGACTCGTATATGTGGCAGATTCTGGAAAATAAGCAGAAGTTCATTTCCCAGATCATGACTTCCAAATCTCCTGTTCGTGCCTGCGATGATGTAGATGACACTGCACTGTCTTATGCCGAAATCAAGGCACTGGCAACCGGCAATCCCTACATCAAGGAAAAGATGGATTTGGATATTCAGGTCAGCAAGCTCAAACTGCTGAAAGCCAATCACACCAGTCAGATTTATAGCTTGGAATCGGATATTGCGCGCCGCTATCCGCGAGAAATCGCTGTGGCACAGGGTCAGATTGAAGCACTGAAAACCGATATGGAAGCGGCAAAACCGCTTCTGGCGCAGGACAAAGACCACTTCTCTATGGAAATCAGCGGTAAGGTGTACAGCGAACGCAAGGAAGCAGGTGCAGCCATTATCGAGGCTTGCAAGGCTTTGAAAGCAGCAGGCACCGAGGGCAGAATCGGCAGCTACGGTGCGTTTGAACTGCATTCCCGGTTTGACAACTTCGATAAGGTGTTCCGCCTGTCCATCAAGGGCGCATGGAACTATTCGATGGAAGTCGGCAAAGACCCGCTGGGTAATATCCTGCGCGTTACCAATGCACTGGCAGGTATCGAAAGAGCATTGCCGCAGGTGGAACGCAGACTGGAAACCTTGGAACAGCAGTTGGCGCAGGCAAAGGAAGAAGCCAAACGTCCTTTTGCGCAGGAAGCAGAACTGGCCGAAAAATCTGCGCGCCTTGCGGAGCTGAACGCTTTGCTCAACATGGATGAAAAAGGCAGCGAGGATGCCCTGGGCGTGGACGAAGATGCCGCCGAAACCGAGGTCGCAGACAGGCCGCGCCAGCCTGTGAACTATGCAGGCCGCGTTGCCGAGCGCACTGCGGATAATATGCGGAAACCTTCTGTGCTGGTACAGCTTCATGCAAAGCAGGCAGAGCGTACTGCAGAACCGCAGAAATTCCAGAAGCGGAAAAGTCACGATATTGAATTGTAAATAGGATAACCCCGTTAGATCTCTGCAAGGAATCTAACGGGGTATTTTTGAAAAAGGAGGGCATTTGCTGACATTAACACCAATCAATCTGAAAACGGCTAACGCGTTTGTGCAGCAGTATCACCGCCACCATAAACCGACGCGAGGACATAAGTTCTCCATTGGCGTATCGGACAATGGCGCATTGGTGGGGGTTGCCATCTGCGGCAGACCCGTGGCACGGCGGCTGGACGATGGCTACACGCTAGAAGTCAACCGTCTATGTACGAATGGAACGCCGAATGCTTGCAGTATTTTGTATGCGGCGGCATACCGTGCAGCACGGGCCATGGGCTACAACAAAGTTATTACCTACATTCTGGACACGGAGAATGGCAGCTCCCTGAAAGCTGCCGGCTACACCTGTGAGGGCAGAGCCGGGGGATTGGAGTGGAACGGCACAAAAGCACCGAAACAGGCCGACCAATATCCGCGCCAGATGAAAACACGATGGGTCAAGAAAAAGGAGGGCTTGCATGGCAGTTGACCGCAAACAGCAGATGAAAGAAATCACGGAACGGCTGGAGCAGGGTGTAAAGGACATTTTTACATCGGAAATGTACACGACGTACCTGCGCACGATGGCAAAATTCCACAATTACAGCTTCAACAATACGCTGTTGATCGCTATGCAGCGGCCTGATGCCACACTGGTGGCAGGGTTCAACGCATGGAAAAACAAGTTTAACCGCTACGTTAAAAAAGGCGAAAAGGGCATCCAGATCATTGCTCCGGCTCCCATCAAGGAAGTGGAAGAACGCGAGAAAATCGACAAGGATACGGGCCTGGCCGTGCTGAACGAAAATGGTGAGCCGGAAATGGAACGTGTGGAGTATGTGGTTCCGTGTTTCCGCGTGACGACGGTCTTCGATGTTTCACAGACCGATGGGGAACCGATTCCGTCGCTGGAAGTGAACGAACTGACGGCCAGCGTCAAAGACTATGCGCTGCTTACGGCGGCAATCGAACAGGTATCTCCTGTGCCGATGCGGTTTGATGAGATCGAAGGGGAAGCCAAAGGATATTACAGTGATGCAGACAAAGAAATCTGCATTCAGGTCGGCATGGGCGAGAGCCAGACCATAAAGACGATGATCCACGAGGTTGCTCATGCGATGCTGCATAACAGCGATTTCATGAAGCAGAACGGCGAGGAAAAAGACCGGCTTACAAAGGAAACCGAAGCCGAAAGCATTGCATTTACGGTCTGCTCGGCTCTGGGCATTGACACATCCGATTATTCATTTCCGTATGTGGCAAGCTGGGCCAGCGGCAAGGAGATGAAGGAACTGAAAGATTCGATGGATACGATTCGATTGACCGCTGCCGACTTTCTGGAAAAGCTGGAAACGGCGGTGGCAGAAAGGAGTGCAGAGCGCATGACCGCGATGCAGTATGCGGAAAAGCTGATTGCCAATAGGGAGCAGGAAATAACGATTTTCGATGATGAACAGCGAAACCTTATCGTGAATTTCGCTTTCAAGCTGGATGACCGGGCAGCAACGGAAGAACTGGTGAACGGTCTGGCGGCTGCACTGGCCGAGGATGACAAAGAAGAAGCCAACCGTCTGATGTACGAAGCACAGGAGAAAATCGAAAATCTGCCGGATAGAATGATTGGCCTTTCCGAAATGCACGACTACGGTTATCTGAACGATGATGTGCTGCCGCTGACGAAAGAGGGCGCACGGGAATGGCATCGGCTGGGTGAGAGGATTTATCCGCTGTTCCGTGATGGCACGGCAGGTGATTATGTAAGCCAAGAGGAAATCGAGCAGCACGATGGCATTTTCGGCATTAAGGCAGACGCATGGGATGCGATTCTGTTGGAGCAGCGGGAAGATTATGCAGAGGTCGAGTATGCGCGCCCGGATTTTCAGCTGACAGTGATAAACCGTGAACAGGCTCTGCGACTGTATGACGAGGGTAAGCAGATTTATCTTGTCCGCATCAGCCCGTGGCCGATTCTTGTCACAGCACGAGAGGAAATCGAGCGTGGAAGTGATACCTTCCAGATTGCAATAGCAGATTTGGAACAGGGGCGGAACATGACAGAACAGGAAAATGTGCTGCTGTATGGCAGCGAAAAGCAGTTCGGCATTTATCAAATCACAGAGCGTGACCCGGAACACGACTACCGCTTTATGGGGCTGGACTATGTGCAGAAGAAAGGCATAATGGTTACTCGCGCAGATTATGACCTGATCTATACCGCACCGCTTACGGAAAAGGATACGCTGGATGGCATTTATGAACGGTTCAATATCCAGCGTCCGGCAGACTTTACAGGCCATTCGCTGTCGGTCAGTGATGTGGTGGTACTCAATGATGGCAATACGGTCAAAGCCTACTATGTGGACAGCATCGGCTTTGCCGAGTTGCCGGAATTTTTCAAGGAAAGGAATATGGATTTGCAGAAAGAAACTCTCTTAAACGAAGAATTGCAGGGAATCGAAATCTTTGATAAGCCGGGTCTTTTCAGCAATGGCCGACTGCGGGATGAAGATGTGCCGGAGGGATTGTATCGCTATGATCTGCGCGGCTCAGACTATGACCCCGGCCAGCCCATTACAGTGGAGAAAACTGTGGTGGTGAACCATGCGGCATCTGTTCTGATGGCCGAAGAACTTGACCTTGGCGCAGATGGGCGGCTGGAACTTGGCGAGGAAGGGCTGAACTTCACAGGCGCAGAGTTAACTGTGCGAGAGTTTATGGAGGAACAGCAGCAGAAAAGAAATGGACTGATCCACGGCGATTCCGACCACATCGCAGTCGAGGGGCATATCGGCACATGGTATGCTGTTGATGAAACGGAAATCGGCGGCGAGAAGTTTTTCCTGCTGGAGCATGAGGAACACGGTGACATGGCGGCCTGCGTTGCAGTCAATGAGCAGGGCAAGCTGGTGGCAGAGGATTTGTGGAACGGCTTCGATGAAGATTTTCAGGAGGCCGTGCAGAAATATCTCTCTGAAAAATGGAATATGCCGAAAAAAGAAGATGTGGTGTCAGAGATCATTGAAAAGGCTGCGCCTGTGCCGGACAACAGCGCACAGGACTATTCGGATGTGCCTGTCTACTATGAGCCGTTCAGCTATGCCAAAGAAAATGACGAAGTGGATTTATACCGTACATCCTATCGGCTGAACAGCGAGTGCAAGCAGGCAATCCATGAAGCAATTGCGGACAATTATGACGGGATGTACCTTGGCGATGATGCAGTCGATCAGGTGGTGCGGCAGTACGGCATGGAGCGTGTGGGCTACATCCTGGCGAACACTCTGCACCATAAAAGCTATGATGGCCGCTTTTCTCACGGCAATAAGGAATGGGCAGAGCAGGTCAGCACCCCGGAGCATAATGCAGACCGCATGACCTTCCGCGCGGACTGGGTGGTTGACAGCCACCCGGTTGTGCTGGATGGCTTTGTAACGATGTTCAGAAAAGAACTGGAAGCGCAGAAAGAACAGGAACAGCCTTTTGTAAAACAGTTCTATGTGGTCGAAAATTTGCAGGCCGCGCCTTTGAAAATTGAGCGGTTCGGCAATCTGGACGATGCAATGTCACAGTATCAGGCACTTCCCAGCCATTACATGAAAGCCTTGGGAGTGGAGAAGAATCCTGATCCTCTGCCGGGTTCACTGGATGTTTTGCAGTGCAGAAACGGCATTGACACCATCGTAGAGGACTATAAAACGGTTCCGGGCTGGGATAACCCGTATATCCAGAATCATGTTGTTCAGCCGTTGCAGGGGGCGTTAGCCGTGCAGGATGTGGAACTGGCCTACGAATTGCCGGATGTCTATTTTCATATCCAGACCTGTGACGATGGCTTCGACTATACCTTATATAATAAGGACTTCACGGAACGGGATGGCGGCATTCTCGAAACGGATGGAGATAAGTCTGTGCAGGATGCTATGACGGAATTGCTTGCAGAGTTTGGCTGCGATGCAGCACAGGGCAGGGTCATGGACGCGGCAGAACTGCGGGAACAGGCCGATATGGTGGCAGAGCAGCAGGCAGAGGTTTTGAAAGAAAAACTCGCCGCAGAAAGACCTGTGCCGGAAGAAACGCTCAGCTTTTATGTTGCGGAGTGTTTGGAGTTTACATTTGCGGGAGAGTTCCACGACCATCTGACAATGGAAGAAGCCTTGGAAGCCTATGACAAGATTCCGTCCGAACGGATGAATGCTGACAAGTGCATTGGATTCTGCATCGAGGAAGATGGCGGCTTTGTTGGAATGTATGAGTTGGTCGTGAACGATAAAGTGCAGCGTGAGAACATCAACTCCATCAACTATTTCAGGGATGATAAGCTGGTGCAGCAGGCAATCTCCGATATGGAAAAGCTGATGGCGGCACGACAGCAGAGTAAGGAGCAGGAACGCGGCAGTACGAAAAAGTCTGTTCTGGATGCCCTGCGCAGTCTGAAAGCCAAGAAGCAGGAGCAGCCTGCACAGGAACAGGATAAGCCGAAGAAAGCGAAAAAGAAAGGGATGGAGTTATGAGCAATGTACGCTTTGATGAACTGGAATTGATGCTGATGGCGATGTTTGAGCAGCCGACACTCAAGGATACGATTCAGGTATTGATGGAGGTTCAGCCGCTTGTGGCAGAGGATGCAGAGATGTCTGCGCTTGTCCAGCAGACCATCCCGAAGATGCAGCAGTTGAGCGAGCAGCAGTTTAAGGGGCTGGAACTGGAATGGCATAGGCCAGAGGAGGAGGAAGGAGAAAACGTAAAATGATAAACCAGTATAGAGTTTTCCAAATCAAAGAGGTGCATCATCAGCATTGGGCAAAATCCTATGCACAGCAGGTAGAGGACGGTTTTCTGATTCATCATCAGAATTACCAGAGTGCGTACAAAGGAAAGCCTGCACCCAGCGATACGCCGATGACAGCCCGGAAGCGGCTGGAAGAAAAGCGGCCAAATACATTTATTGGTCGTTCCTTTGGTGTTGGCGATGTGATCGTATGGGATGAAGAAAAGGAACGTAAGTTTTTCTACGTCGATAAAGAGGAACTGGTAGAGTTCGGTGGCTTTATGGATGCTGATGCAGCCGGAAATACTGTCGTCTACATGGTTCCCAATTATCAAATTGATGGAAAGACTGGAACGTGGCTTCCGTATGACAGCGAAGTTGTCGAGGGAGTTTGTTTTTTTATGATGCGTAACGAGCAACGCAAAGATGCCGTATCTCCAATCGTGGTAGATGGCAAAGGCGTATTTGTGACGGATGCTCCGAACGGCTTTGAAAATGTTCGTGCGGTTCTTACAGAATATGTCCATCATGCTGAAAAGAAGCAGCAGGATATGACCGAACAGACCGAGCATGAGAAATGCCTGACGAACGGAACATATGAACGTGCGCGGGAATCCGGCACAGAGCAGAATTACGACATGATAGATGGTTGCGTGAACAACGTGCCGAAAAAGCCACGGCGCATTGGTGGCAGATGGTCGGTGCTGGATCGGCTGCATATCAAGCAGGCAGAGCGAAAACAGAAAGAGCAGCCCCAACAGCAACAGCAGGAGCGAAGTCGTAAAAATTAAAAATCCGTTATGATACAGAGTGGTGGTTCCCCTAAAAGGAACTGCCACTCTTTTTTATTGAAAGGTCTTGCTATTTGTAAAATGGTTGTACATAATAGAAAAAATAAGGAAATGGGGGAAACCAAGGTGCAGGGCTGCGAAGAAAAAGAAAAAGTTCTTCTGCTATGGGAACGGGCATTAACGCTGTTTTATGAGAACGATACAGAATTGTTTGTTACGGGGGCGCAGGAACGAACGATTGCCGGCAAAATCGCAATGCACATGGATAAAATCTATCGAGAAATCTTCCCGATGCCAGAATTGGTGATTGATATTGAATATAATCGCATGGACACTGGCATAAAACCTAAATATCCGGGAAGTGAGGATAAAAAGAAAAGATGGACGGCACCAGATATTGTTTTACATAAAAGAAGAAGTATCAACTATAACATTTTTTGCTGTGAGATGAAGAAAGCATCTAAACCGGGACAGGGCGATGCGCGCAAAGTAAAAAGACTTGTACGCCATATAAACTACCATTTTGGGATTGACCTGTATAAAATAAATAGAACCGAGGCAAGGTTTACACTGTATTATCTGAGAACTGGCTACAAGCAATGCCAAAAAGAAGAATACTTTTTCAACCGTAAAACCAATCAAATTGAGCCATTGAAAGTATAGAAACAAAAGAGAGCAGGTACAAGACTTCATGGAAGAAAGGTCTTGTACCTGCTTTTCCGTTTGTATCAAATAGATTGTTCGTAGCTGCGCTTTGGCTGGGTACGGCTGTGCTGCTGCGTGTGTTCCGTTTCAAGAATCATATCAACATTCCTGCAAGCGGTTTGCAGTTCGTGGTAGTAATCTTTGAAATAGGTGTAGCTTTCGTATTGTGCAGTTCGAGCAGAAAGCAACTTTTCCTTTTCTGCTCGTAAATTTTTCATCGTGGGAATTGTGCCATCCGTGGAATTGCGTTTCAAGAATTGAACGGCTTCTTCGTATCTGGCAATTTCATCCTGATGTGCAGAACGGTACAGCTTCTTGTTGCCCGCCTGCAAAAATTCTTTGTATGTAGCCTTTGTGGAAAGATACTGCCCCAGATAGTGAATCTTCTCGTTCAGCCGCTTTAAGTCGGCATCGGTAGATTTGGCGGTGTTGCGGGCATCGGACATTTTGACGGACAGTTCATCGCGCGCTTTTTTCAAATCTTCATAGCTATTATAACCATGCTGCTGTACATAGACGATGGTATTTGCCATCTGCTGCAAATTGGAAATTTTGACTTTCTGAGCATAGGCGCGGCTTTGCTTGGCTTTTACACAGTCCTGCAAATTCACCACCAGACGAAGATTGGACTTGATATAGAGAACGGTAATGGGGTCAGCAACACTCCATTGCTGTTTTTCTTTTGCAGCGGTGATAGCGTTACTTTCAAAAAGCGTCATAAGATGTTCACGGTCAAAACTGGTTCCCAGCGTTCTGGCAGAGATGTGTTTTTCTCTGTCCGGGAGAAGGTAACTAAATCGACCACGGTGGTCTTTTACCAAAATGTTGGATTCGGTTTGGAGCAGGCGGCAGAATTCTTCAAAAGATTTTGCTTTCTTCGCCGCAGCAGTAATGGCGTCGCGCAGCTTATCTTTCTCCGTTTGAAATTTGGTTTTCATGGGAGTGAAACCCTCTGCAATAAGCTCAGCGTTCAACTTGTCCAGATTGATCTGCCCGCGCTGTTTAGCATAATACTCCTGCTGCGTAATTTTGTTGACAGACGGGGAAAGCAAATCGACCTGATTGAGATTTTCCCTCAAGCAGATATTCATAAGAGATTGCTGTAAATGCTTTAGGTAATCTTTCGTCAGATGGTGTTTGTAGCCCGCCTTACAGTCGATGGGCCGTTCCATAAAGGGCTGCTGCGGAACATCCAGCTTTCGCAGACTGTTGATTACGATATGCACATGGATATTGCCGCTGCCGTTGTGACCGTCCATGTGGGTGCAGACCAACGCCTGATGCCCCGGAAAGTTAGCTTTTACATATTCCATGCCGATGGCCTGCGCCTGTTCACCTGTCAGTTCACACTCGTCTTTGTCGGCAGGATCGAAGCTGATGAGGTAGTGGTGCGTCTTGATTTCATTGTAATTTTGATTCTTGTGGTACTGCGCATTAAGCATTTCGCACTCCACATCAAAAAGTTCCGGCTCACAGTTTATGCCCTCCAGAAGAATATCTCGGCGGAGTACCCAGTTCCCGTTTGCATCCAGCAGGGGTTTCTTCAGAACTTCATCATGCTCATATTTCAAATAGTCGAGTGCAGCACCATAGTCTGCACTTTTACCCGCGACGTGTTTTAAGATTGCCACGATAATCACCTGCCAGTCCTGCAATTTCTTTCCGCATAGCGCGAAGGTCAGTCATGCAACGATTGATTTCTTCCAGAATGGCACGAGATTGGATGCCGCCGCTGTTGAAAAAGGCTGCAATTTGGTTCAGGTTATTTCCGATATGGGAAAGATGTCTTGCAAAATCTCGCAGTTCTGCAATGTCGGCAACGATGTTGTAATGAACGTGAAGTTTCTCGGTTATGGCCTGTTTCCTTACATAAACAGCAATGGGATAGCCAGCCTGTTCAGCAGAATACGAAACCAGTGCATACTCTACATCGGTAAAGCGAACCATTACATTGTTAGTCCGCCTGATACTTTCGTCATTTTTTGGTCGAGCCACAGTATAATCCTCCTGTATTTTATAGTTGCGAAGCAACTCCCGATAAGCCGTAGGCGTTCGGCTGCGAACACATTCATGTGGAGCCA
>ERZ1694966.806-NODE-806-length-15445-cov-39.334763_pt1 | contig 15445 bp, 14 predicted proteins | sample MGYA00581611_ERZ1694966 | MGnify/ENA primary metagenome ERZ1694966 (study PRJEB42213, sample SAMN07424282) | human gut metagenome | biome: ENVO:00009003; feature: ENVO:2100002; material: ENVO:00002003 | host: Homo sapiens | place: USA | collected 2014 ...
AAGAGCTGATATATTTTCCATCTTCTGTTTTCGCAGCATTTTGGGAATAATCTGTACGATCTGCCAGACACTGTGCTACCGTTTTTCCCTTGTTAATATGAAGGGCAATCAGTCTTGTTGCTGCCATTTTCTCACCATCCTCTCAAAAAATAAGACTGCCCGCAGGCAGCCTTATTGGTAATTTTATGAAAAGATAAAATCACGTAGGTTTTCTTTGATATGTTCTCCGATTTCTTGGAACAGGACAAACAGGAACAACACCGCATAAACCGCCAGCCCAATTCCAACCAATAGACCAAGCTGCAACCACAGAGATTGAAAAACGCAGTAAATGCAGCAACCAAGAATATATAAGATCAGTGCTCCTACCGTCTGACGGGTATTAAAGTCGAATACATTTTGAAAATCTTCATGCTCAAAATAGTTATCCGGATTCTCGGTAATACGGCTGTACATCGCATAGGAGACACTATTTGCCACTGCGGTCTTAAATGCTACCTCGATGTTATATTCATCATACTCCTCAAGGAAGCTATCTGCAACGATGTCGAGGATCGGCTTTTTGAAATCGTCCCAATACTCTCTGGCAAGGTTGATTGCGATATTTTCCAGCTGATATTCCAGAATTCCCTCTGACGGAACCTGAAAGACACGTTCCATCTCATCCATTATAAAACGGCGGTTTTCATCGGTCACTCTCCACGGCGTAATTGACGGAGAAGAACGACGCACACCTGTGTCCGCCACATCAAAGACATAACGCAGATACGGTTTATCCTGGTTCATCACAAAAAGGGCAATACCAGTGGAACCCCTTTTCACATAGCGCCGATACTGGTCTGTGTTCCATTCCTCATAAGGTTTGCACAGTGTAGCATTGGGACGCTGCGCATAAATCATCACCTGTTCTGGATAGGTGAAATCATAATTTCGAGCCATCGTTGCCAGAAAAGAAGTCCAGTTTTCTCGGTTGGCAGTAATTCTATGGATCGTTTCTCTTGCCACACCGGAATAATACCTCTCTTTCGGATTCATTATTTCCCTCCAATCTTTATAAATCCAGAGAAAGACTCAGCTTTTCAAAGACTTCATCATCCATATCTGATAACTTCTGCAAAACAGAGTTGGTCAAATCCAACAATTCTGTTTCATCCTCCTCAAGCTGCTCTTTCATCTGCTGTAATGCTCCATACAGCCCCATTCTGGTTCCTGGGCTGTACAGAAGTATCAGCATTTTTTCATCAATGGTTAAATCCATCATTCCATCTCCCTCTCTGTTCGGGCTTTGGGCGGTTTATGGGGACTATCCAGAACAGGCTGTTCTTTCAGCTGTGCCAATACAGAAGAACGTTCTTCCGTTGCAGGTGCTTTGCCATTATTGATAACGCCATCCAGCATCCCATAATCGTCCTCCATCGCCATCTCTGCATTTTTCAGGTAGTTCTCCGGCTTCATAAAGCCCTGAAGCTCCTGAAAGCCGATAGAATCCACATAGTGAAAAGATACCACAGCATCGGTTTTCAGTGCCACGATGTCGCTGACGGACAGGCTGTGCCCCCGGAAATCCTCTGGACGCTCCACATTAAACTTTGTGTACAGCCCTTCCAGCATGGCAGTCTGGTCAGTATAAGAGGAGAGCGGAGCCACATAAACCACATCATAATGGTCAATGTTCGGCTCTTTTCCTTGACGTTTCAGGGCTTCATAGGATTCAAAGCGTTCATAAACGGTTTCATCTGTACGGCGCAGCTGCAAAATCGCATACGCATCCGTGGTACTGTCCAAAAATGCTTGCAGCTTTTCACCATTATCGAGATTGCCATCGACTTCATTCCAACGTTCAATCTTTTCCTGTGACATAGATTATCCTCCTTATCTTTCGGGTTCCTTAAAACTGTGCGACATTTTAGATGGTACTGTCTGTCCCGAAATCTGTTTTAACTGATCAATTACGGATTCTTTAGGTCGAGAAACCGCCTTATCCAACTCATTCTTTAACTGTGTTGCTGCCTGTACCACAGAAATTTCATCCGAATCTTCAATAACCTGTTCTAAAAAATCTCGGTACGGAGCAGCGTTTCCATTTGTGAGATCATGATAAATCTCAACAATGTTGCTCTTTTTATCATCAACTCTGTCAGCATATTCATAGTGATCGTACTCATCAGAGAACTGGTCAATTTGTTTTGCCAGGTCAAGCAAAGAAGCATTTACAGCTTCAACAGCCTCTGCTTTTTCCATGACTTCTTCATATACTTGTACTCGCAGTTCTCTCATCTGAAGTCCAAATCCAGCCAGAATTTCAGCTCGTGCTTCCAGCATAGACAGCTCTGGATTGTCCAACTGACCGCCATCAATCTCATGAAATTCTTTATCAAAGAGCGTATAGTCATAACCATCTTCACAGGTCTGGATTGCAAGATACTGATCTCGCCCAACCTGCCATGCAGCTTCATCACCCATGATTTCCGGTTCCGCCTGACAATAGCTTCCGTTACGCTCCAGGAGTTCTGCAAACTGGCAGATGTGGAACACATTGTTTCCAATCTGTGTATGGTACTCATCAATAAACTTGCAGGGCTTAATGACTACTGAATCATCGGAGTAGTGTACCTGAATCGTTCCGCCATCCGGGATGCGAAACAAATCTCTATAATGGCTGTCAATGAACCGAATGTCCTTGCCATCCGGATTAAACTCATTCATCATTTACTTTTTCCTCCGTTCTCAAAATTCATATTAAACTGCGGTTTCCCTTCCTCCGTTACTGTCATTACAACGGTTGCATCGTACATTCTGCCGGTCTTAGCAGATTTACATCCTTTGAGCTTAACCTCTCCATTGGACAAGAGCTTTTGTGCCACCGCTGATGTCAGGCTTTTTCCGATGCTCTCGAAGTAACGGCTGTTTTTCCATAGAGCGAAATGGCATTCTCTTTTGGAACAGAAAAATCCTTTCTGCCGTTCTGTGACGGAACTGCCACAGACAGGGCAAACACCCACTGTCTGCACTTCCTTTGCCATAAGCACATCAGACCCTTTTACCTTTTCATAGGTCTGCACCAGTGCAGAAATCATATCCTGAATTTCTTTCAGAAAAGCATTGCTGTCATATTCTCCACGCTCAATCATGAGCAGCTTTTCTTCCCAGTCAGCGGTCATGGATGGAGATTGAATCTGTTCCGGCATCACGGTTACCAGAGCGGTTCCTTTATGGGTGGAAATCAGGTGCTTGGTTTTCTTATCACCTTTACGTTCCAAAAAACCGATTCGTACCAGCTTTTCAATCGTAGCAGCACGAGTCGCCGGTGTCCCCAATCCCTTGCGCTCCGCATCTTCCGGCATTTCATCTGCACCGGCAGTTTCCATACTTTGCAGAAGGGTGTCTTCTGTAAAATGCTTGGGCGGTGATGTTTTTCCTTCTTTTACCTCAGTGGAATAAACACTCAAGCCCTCACCAACTGTGAGAGAAGGGAGCTGCTTTTCACCCTCTTTATCCTTATCAGCAGGTTTTCCGGAGAAAATTTTCCATCCAGACTGTACTGTTGTTTTGCCCTTTGCAGAAAAGATATAATTTCCATCCGAAAGTTCAATCACGCTTTCGTTGTACCGGAAAGGCTCACCGACCGCACAAAACAGGCGGGTGGCAATCAACCTGAGAATTGCCTGTTCACCCTTTGGCAGATCATCCAGGCTGCATTTTATGGCTTCTTTGGTGGGGATAATGGCGTGGTGGTCAGAAACTTTCTTGTCATTGATAACCTGCGCCGCATGAACCGGAACGTTTTTCACATCCTCCACAGGGAAAATGTTGAAAAGCGACTTTATCAATTCCGGAAGCATATCCTTCATGTCACTTGTCAGATAACGGCTGTCAGTACGGGGATAAGTGACCAGTTTTTTCTCGTATAGACTCTGGGTATAGTCCAGTGTCTGCTGTGCTGTGAATCCCAACACCCGGTTTGCATCCCTCTGCAAAGAAGTTAAATCATACAGGGCAGGCGGCTTTTCAGATTTTTCCTTGTTTTCTGCCTTTGTGACATTCAGAACCGAACCAACACACTTCCGGGCAACATCATCCGCAAGAACTTTTTGCTTCATCCGCTCGCCAGATGCAGTGAAGTCCTGAAAAGCCAGTTCTACTGTATAAAAAGGCTCAGGTCTAAAAGCTGAGATTGCAGCTTCACGCATCACGACCATTGCCAGAGTGGGCGTCATAACCCGACCCACATTCAACGTCTGTCCATAAAGGGTAGAAAAAAGCCGGGTAGCGTTAATTCCAACCAACCAGTCGGCTCGCTCCCGGCATAATGCCGCTTCGTACAAAGCATCATATTCTGTTGACGGTTTCAGCTGCTCAAATCCCTCTCTGATAGCGGAATCCTCCATAGAGGAAATCCAGAGTCTTTCAAAGGGCTTTCGACATCCAGCCTGCTGATAAACCAGACGGAAAATCAGTTCTCCCTCTCGACCGGCATCTGTCGCACACACAAGGCTCTCTACATCTTTTCTTGCCATCAGTTTTTTGAGAATTCCAAACTGCTTTTTGGTACTAGCAGACACCTGATATTTCCACTGATCCGGAAAAATAGGAAGGTCTGCATACGCCCATTTATTATATTTCTCGTCATAGGCTTCAGGCTGTGACAGCTCTACCAGATGCCCCACACACCAACTGACTACATAACCGTTTCCCTCCAGGTATCCATCCTCACGCTTTGTCGCACCCAATACCTTTGCAATACTTTGTGCCACTGATGGCTTTTCAGCCAATACTAATTTCATTTGCATCTGCTCCTTTCTGGAAAATAAAAAAGCAGCCATACACCGAAATGTAAGACTGCTATGTAACAGGGGGTTATCTCCCTCATTGATGAAATATCTCCGTCATTCTTTTTTCAAATGACGGAGATAACGGAATTATTTATTCCTGTAACAGCCACTCTGCAATATCGTGAATCTCAATCCCTTCATAGCTGTACTTTGGATGTCTGGTTCGTGCGATAATCATTTTCGGATACGCATCTCGAATTTGCAACAATGGAGAATATTCTCTTTCAAAGGTTTCCTGCCCGGAGATATTGTCGCTGACCTGAATATAGATTTTCTCACTGCCTTTCTGGGCTACAAAATCAATTTCTTTCTGATACAGCTTTCCAACATAAACATCGTAACCACGGCGCAGAAGTTCGATGCAGACCATATTTTCATAAACTCTGCCGTAATCCATATTTCTGCTGCCCAGGATTGCATAACGAATCCCCGTATCACACAGATAGAATTTCTCGGAGCTTTCCAGATACTTCTTGCCACGAATATCATATCGCTTAATATCATAGAAAACAAAAGCGTTGCACAGATATTTGATATATTTGCCCACCGTTACGTGACTTGTCGCTATATCATTCGCATTCAAAAGCTGACTGACCTTGTTCGGAGAAGTCAAATTGCTGATATTGTCCATCAGGAACTCGCTCAGTCTTTGCAAAACGGTTGTATCAGATAAAGCGTATTTCTGCACCAGATCTCTTGTAACAATGGTTTCATATACTTCCTTGATATAGGTGATTCGATCTCTGTCGTTTGGATAGGCATAAGAGCCAGCCAAACCACCTTTGAAAGAGTATTCATCAAAGAGCTTATCCTTGTCGGTGACATTATCGTAGTATTTGCAGTATTCCTGAAAACTGAATGGGAACACATGGATTTCAATATATCGTCCGGTAAAAAGGGTTGCCAGGTCAGCACTCAGCAGGAAGGCATTGGAACCGGTCATGTAAATGTCATATTTGCCTTTGGAATAAAGGCTGTTAATAGCCAACTCAAACTTCGGACACATCTGAACTTCGTCAATAAAGAGGTAATTGGTTTTGCCTTCTGCATAATGCTGCTCCACATAGGAGTGGAGAGCGTGATATTCCTTGATTTCTTCAAATTCCAAATCCATGAAGTCAATGAAGATGATATTGATATTCTCGCAATTTGTTTTCAGGTGTTCCATGTATGCCTGCATCAGCTTGGACTTACCGGAACGGCGAATACCTGTGATGATCTTGATGTCCGGCGTACCATTTAACTCGATGATTCTATCGAGGTATTTTTTTCGCACAATCGTTTTCATATATCCACCCGCTTTCAAAAGTTGATAATTTTTTGAGTTTTGAAATTAAACTGTTACTCTCATTATACAATCCTCAAATAGTATATGCAAGATGCCGCTTTCAAAAACGTGAAAATATTTGTTTTCTGAAAGTGTGTATGTAAAGGGCAATCCGAAGATTGCCCCAGGCTCAATGCCAGACTTCAATTACACCAGTTCTTTGTCCTCACTGTCGGAAATGATGTCGCCATCATCTTCCTCGTCATAGCCATAATCCTCGTCATCGTCCACATAATCAGCATCCGGATCGGGCTTTTCCTGGGCTTTTTCTTCTTTCTTACCCTTGAGTTTTTTGAAAGCATAGAATCCGCCGCCACCAGCAAGCAGGAGAATTGTCAAAATAGCAGGAAGAACATTGGGTTTCTTTTCCGGCTCCGGCTCTGGTTCTTGAACTTCAGTATCAGTCTCCGGCTTGGTTTCCGGCTCAGGAGTTGGCTTGGTTTCCTCAACAGGTTTCAGCTGCTCCAGTTCTTCCTCATCCATCAGCTTCATCAGATCAACTTCATCGACCTGATTCAAAAAGTGAACTGTTTCTTTACCCTCATCATCACGATCAATAATGAGATAAAAATAATTCCCAGTTTTTGTTACAACGGTGATAAACTGTTTTCCCTCAGAAGGGTGTTCTCCTTCATCATCCACCAGTGTCATATTGCCATCCGGTGTAAGCGGCTTCATCGGCTCACTGGTTTCCGGTACGGTTTCTTCTGTCTGCTCCTGCGTAGTTTCAGCAGGAGCCTCAGAAGCATAGGCAAATGCCGTTGTGGAAAATATCCCGATGCTCAAAAGCAGCGCCATACAGGTAGCGCCCAAATACTTAATTTTCATGTGTAGTTTCCTCCTCTGTTACAGATTGAATCGTTTCCGGTTTTGGTGCGGAATCTTCCGCAAACATTTTAAGAAGTTCGGAAAGCTGGTCAGGGGTCAGGTTGGCGGCGTGTACCATCTCGTGAATCTCGGAGTTTTCCTCCTCACGGTATCTGCGCTCCAAATCCTTTACCCTGGAATCCCATTCCGCTTTCTTTTTTCGTGCCTTTGCAAGTTCAGCACCAAGCCTTTCTAATTTTGCGCCCATAGTTCTCCTTTCCGGCAGCTTAAGGGATTCTGCCAAAGCAGTAAAAGTGCTGCTGCCAATAATTTGTTTCGATGGAAGCATAAGAAATCGGATCACCACAGTGAATCATCATCCCGTTGCCCACATAAATACCTACATGAGAAGCTCCTGATGTGTTGTAGGTTCCCTGGAAGAAAATCAGATCTCCTGGTTTTGCTTCAGAAGGCGGAATAATATCACAGAGGTTTTTAAGCCCGTTCGCAGTTTGTCTGCCGACACTCCATCCATTGCCGCAGTTATTGATGACCCAGCTGACGAATCCAGAACAATCAAAACTGGTAGAAGGGGAAGAACCACCCCAAACATAGGGATACCCCAAATATTTTTCAGCTTCTCTAACCATGTTGGCAAAAGCAGTGTCCGTCAGTGCTTCACCTGGAATATCGTAGTCAGTGTATTCACCACCACCTCCAGGGGCAGAGGAAACATCTTCACCAAACAAATAAGAACGATTACCTAGCGTTTCCAACAGCACCTTATATCGTTCCCATTGCTCTGCGGTCAGTCTAGAAGATGCAATTACATTGCCAAGTCCGTAGTTGGTCAGGGTAACATTCAGAATACGATATTCATAATAAACAGTTGATGTGTTGCCATCTTCATCGGTAGTAGTATAAGAGCGTATCTCAACTTCCTCATCAAGTTCAAGATCATACTGTTCTTCAAATAGTCTAACAAGTTCTGCCTGTACTTCTTCACGTGTATAGTCCTCAAAAACAACCGTCAGATAAGCTGCCAGCTCATAGGGGTTGTGTCCGATTTCATCGAGAGCATAACGGTATTCGTCATATCCCGGATGGGTGGACTCAATATTGTCCACCTGGCTTCGCAAATCATTTTCTAAAGCCGTATAATCTTCATCTGTCCCCAAAATATCCTCATCTTCCGCAGTAAAAGAAGTCCCCAACACTACCTGAGTACCGCCCTGGAACATGGTAGAGCAGGCGGAGAACATTCCAGATATGACCATGAATAACAGCCCTATTGCCAAAACCCAGAGCAATGCGGTCTTGTGTGATACACAAAAATCGGCAATCTTCTGTGTCAGACTTTTTACTCCTTTTGCAGTCTTTCCTGCACCCTTTGCCGTAGCCTTTCCGCCTTTTCCGGCTCGTGCTGCGGCATATTCTTTCTTGATGTTATGCTTTTGCCGCCATCGTGAAAGAGGATTGGAAGAAGCATTGGGATTGTCCTTTTTAAACTTTTCAAACAGTGCATTCACATTTGCTTTATCTGATTTGCTCACCAGCTTTTCTGCCTTGTCATAGGCTTTCAGCTTATGACTGTAAACCGCATGATCGGCAATATGGTAAGCAGTTTCCGCACCAAGCTCTGTCTGATGGGCTGTCTGAACGCCCACATTATCATCTTCATATCGAGAGATAGATTTATGGACATTCGCAGACAGGGTATCTACCGGTGCATGAGTTACCGTTCGTTTGATACCGGAAGGCTTTGGGGGAATATCATCTGCCTTTGCCTTGCCAAAACGAAGTTTTGCAGTTCTGCTAGCGGAAACATCAGCTTCCTGCCGCAACTTGCGGTGTTTCTTTGGAGTGATTTTATCCACTGCCTTTTCTGCCTTCGCTGCGGCTTTTTCCGCTTTTCCAGCAGCCTTTTTTACCGCATCGCTGGACAAATCATCCTCAGTAAAACGGAGTCGGGTAGGTCTTTTCGCCATCTATTACCCCTCCTTTTCTTTGGATACCTCAGACAATTTGGTGGTCATAATACGGTACAGCTCAATGTCCTTCGGGAACCGGTCAACAAACGGAAGAATCACATTGCCATAAAACAAAAGTCCTTCGCCCTCACCGGAGTTTGTGACATAGGAGAGCTGATGGGGAGAGATATTCAGGCGCTGAGCCAGAATGGTTCTGTCCTCGCTTGCCTGATTGAGCATATAGATGAAGTCCGAATTTTCTAGGATGTTGGCAATCTCCGGACTACGAAGCAGGTCTTTTACATTCTGGGTGATACCGGTCGGAATGCCGCCCCATTTACGAAATCGCTTCCAAATTTCAATGGAATAAGTTGCGGTCTGTTCCTCTTTGAGCAGCAAATGGAACTCGTCGATATAGTATCGAGTAGATTTTCCTGCATTACGGTTTTGGGTGACACGTCCCCAGACCTGATCCTGTACAACCAGCATCCCGATTTTTTTCAGCTGATTGCCCAGTTCCTTAATGTCGTAACACACCAGACGATTCTGAATATCTACATTGGTTCGGTGATTAAACACCTTCAGAGAACCTTTAACATAGATTTCAAGGGCAGTTGCAACATGATGCGCTTCCTTTTCTTCCTGCTTCAAAAGGGCATTATACAAGTCCTCCAGAATAGGCATATTCTCCGGTTTGGGATCATCAAAATATCGCTGATAAATCTGATGCACACAACGGTCAATGACCGTCTTTTCGACCGGCTGCAATCCGTCCTTGCTACCTACAATCAACTCACAAAGGGACAGGATAAAATCTGCTTTCAATGCCACCGGATTGTCGTCCTCTGAATAGTTGATATTAATATCCATCGGATTAATATAGTTGGTGCTGGAAGAACTGATTTTCACGACCTGTCCGTGGAACTTGTGAACCAGGGCAGTATATTCTGCTTCGGGATCACAGATGATAACATCATCGTCAGTTACCAGGAAAGCATTGGTGATTTCACGTTTTGCACTGAAGGACTTACCAGAACCGGGAGTACCAAGAATCAGTCCGTTCGGGTTTTTGAGTTTCTTCCTGTCCACCATAATCAGGTTGTTGGACAGTGCGTTCAGACCATAATAAAGCGTTTCTCCGCCGTTCTGGAACAGTTCCTGTGTAGTGAACGGTACAAAAATAGCCGTAGAACTTGTAGTCAATCCACGGCGAATTTCAATCAGGTTCTGCGCCAGGGGCAGGCTGCTCATCAGCCCCTGTTCCTGCTGGAAGTCCAATCGACGCAGATTACAGTTGTGCTTCTGAGCAATGCTCTGTGCTTGAAACACATTGTTCTCCAGCTCCTGCTCTGTGCGTCCGGTATTCATAACAAGAAACGTGACCATGAACATACGCTCATTCTGGCTTTGCAGCTCTTTCAGCAGAGCTTTGGCATCCCTGCCATAGGTGGCGAGATCGCTTGGGATAATGTCCATGTCATATCCGGAACGAACCGCCTTCTTCTGCTCTTCAATTTTACTACGATCAAGTTCGGTGATGGTGCGCTTAATGGTTTTGATAGCAGCGGTCTGATCTACCGACTGAATGTGTATAGTAACAATCTGACTGGATTCCATATCCAGAAAATCTGCCAGCATCCGGTCACTGAGATCAGATGCCGAAATGGATAGAAAAGACATAGAACCGTACAAACTGCCCATCTGAAAAGTTCGGTTGTTTTTGAATGCAAAGGCGGTAGGGGCAATGAAATCCTTTACGGAAAGCCCGGACTCTACCAGCCACTTCCAGTCAAAAAAGAACTTATCATCGTCCCCCATGTGGAACATAGCGTGCATCAGACGCAGACGCTCTTTGCCGTCCATCGGAGTTGCCACAACACCCAAACGGCGGAAATTGTTGAGAAGGTCGTTTTCGATATGAGCCAGTCTCGGTTTTGCCTGACGCATGGATTCTGCCTCGATACCGAAAGTCAGATATTTTGTTTTAGTCAAACCGTTGTTTCCTTGAGAAAGCTGTTTTTTCAACATCTGACTGTACTCCGCACGAACGGGATTGAACTCATCTTTCTGAAATGGGATACGGACACTCTTTTCAAAGCTCTCTGCATCGGTTCCCATATTCATAAAAGATAGTTCAAAATGAATAGAACTATCAAAGAAATTCAGAAAGCTGCACCATTCATCGAAAATAGCAGTTTTATCTTCCTGCTGGGCAAGCTGATAATTGATGTCCTGATACTGGATAGTTTTGGTGTAATAGTTATCCGTCACACGACAAATTCCATCGGGGAACATCCTTTGAAACGGGATAGACTGTTGAGCAGTCTGCGGAATCCCGTTATCTTTTTTTGCACGTTCGACAACAGCTTTAATTTCTCTCTGCTGCTTTCGATTGAGATGGGCAGGCATTTTTATTTCTCTTGTCTGTTTTTTCTTCTGGAAAAACAATGCGTTCTACCTCCTTTTCAAGCTGGTACTGACGAAACAGTACATCATAGTAATTATCGGTCTGATACGGTCTGATTTTGGGGCGTACAAACTTCGCCTGAATGAAATGGTGTGCAATAACTTCAAGCGGCTGTCCATCCTTTTCGTACATTGCGAGAAAGAATATCGTGCCATATCTCTGTGGTCGTAATACAGATTGCCCTTGGCAACTGCGGCATGGCTGATAATCTTGATATTGCCAGCTTTCTGGTTATCCAGAGCCTTCTGATAACCCACATCGCTCAAATACAGGCGATTTCTTTCGCCTTTCCAACCGACAGGCGATTCATCGGTCAGCACATCGAAAATAATCATGTGCTTGGTGGCTTCATCAAATCGTGCCAAGTCCATATAGGTATGTCCCTGGTACTCCTTGGCACCATCCTGAATCCGCTTTCGCTCCATCAGCTCTCCAATCGTCGAATTTCTTTGCATAAGAACCTCCTTACAGAACATCTCGGTCAGGGTTAATTTTATGGGGAACCGAATCAGCTTTGACAGGTGCATCTTCTTTCTTCACCATGTCATCCGGCAGGGGAAGCGCCATAATGCTGCGCCCCATGCGTACAAAAGTCTCAGGCTGATGAAAGTGTTCCTCAAACTGCTTCATCAGTTCCGGGGACAGAGAACAAAAATCCTCCTCACCCAAACCAACCACCAGGAAATCACCGGCGATAATGTCATAAATATCGCCGTCATCATCACGCAGCGCACGGTTCAGGTCTTTGCCTGCGAGTTTACCTTCGTCGTGCATGAGCAGTGCAACCGGCTCATTGAACGGATAAGTTGCCTCAATATCGCCACCTACGGCTTTCTGCAAATCCTCCAGCTCACAGCCGATCTGCACAGCCTGCGGATACATGAACGGCTTTACCAGCAACACATTCATGGTATCTGCCTGTTCTTTCTGAACCTCCCGTTCCTCGGTCGTGCCGAACGCAACACCGGTAAAGTTTTCGGAGTCCAGAATGTACTCCGAATTGTAATAAGCGGCTCTAACCTGTTCCTCTGCCGCATCGTGAGATTCTGCTTGCACCGTAACCGTTTTCTCCAAGGTTTCGGTAATCTTCACATCGTATTCTTTCAAGTTTCGATACCTCCGTTTCTTTGGAAATAAGAAAAGCGACCATCCATGAACCTGTTACAGTTCATAAATAGTCGCATCCGCATCGGCTAAAAGCTCGAACAAGCAAATATCGTCCAGTTCGCAAATCAGGGAACCCATGTCGAAGAAAATATCGTCCTCGCATTCCACCGTAGTAACTACACTGCGGTGTTCGTTAAGACAAATGGCTTCTTCCTTGTCCATCGTAATCGTGGACATACAGGACACCACATAGAAGGTCATATCTTCTGTTAACCACAGCTCCTTGCTCTGAATCGTGCGAACTTTTTCATTGCCGCTCGTATCTTCTACATAGGACAGAAGCCGTACGGCTCTGCTGTTCAGAAGTACCGTTCCCTGATAGTCGATACCCTCACCAGCAGAGGACAATACTCGGTACTCGCAAACCATCTCGGCATTTTTCTGGAACGACCTTGCCAGAAGCGTAGGAGAAATATCATCGAACTCCTCACTGTAATTTACGAGCATATCTACCATATAATCAGGATCGCAAAGGTCGTAGAGTTCTTCCAAAGCGCCCTGAATGTTTTTGGGTGTAAACATTTTTTACCTTACCTTTCCATAGATTTTTCTCTTTTTTTCTGCCACTGTTCCAAAAGCTGAATAATTTTATCCTCCATCTGCTTGTTGGTATAGGACTTCGGGAAGTATTTTCGCAACGAATCCGTTTTGAAGGTTACTCTGTCCAGCTCTCCCTTCTTGATTTCATTCATAATCTCGCACATCGCATCCAGCGTACACTCGCCCTCCTGTGCGAGCTTTTTAATTCGCTGTGCTTGCGAAAGGGAAGGAGCTGCTTGAGCATAATCCATTGCAGAAAGAAAATCCTGCTGTTCTTCTCTTGCCAGATAGGAAAGCTCCACCGCAGGATTGAATTTGATCTGACCCGTATCCACCATATCCAACAGTTCCGGAATCAGTTCGGTTAGACGGATATAGCGTTGCACATTCTTGTAGCTTTCACCGGTTCCTTCAGCCACTTTTTCTACTGACAACAACTTCTGGACAAGTTGTCCAGAAGTTAAATCTGTCCTTTCGCCCTGATGTTTAATTGCATCCAACTTCATCTTGTAGGCAAATGCTCTTTCGCTCGGAAGAATGGTTTCTCTCTGCAAATTCGCATCGACCATCAGAATAATGGCTGCATCATCGTCCAGGTCACGAACAATCGCAGGCATGGTTTCCTTACCCGCAAGCTCCGATGCCCGGTGCCGCCTGTGACCAGAAACGATTTCATAACCACCATCGGGGTCAGGACGGACAATCGCCGGGGTGAGAACTCCGAAATCTCGGACGCTCTCTGCCGTTTTCATCATTTCTTCATCATCAACCACACGGAAGGGGTGTCCCTCGAAAGGGTGCAATTCAGAAAGCGGAATTTCCTGCACTCGCTCCTGCTGAGATTCGGCTCTGGATTGCTCGGTCGAGAAAATATCATCGTACCCCTTCAAGCTGATGTTTGCGCCTTTTCTCTGCATTGTTTAACACCTCCTTCGTCAAGACTCGGTAAGCATCCGCCACTTTTCCTTTTGGATCATGCTTAAAAATGCTGTGTCCTTCGGCACTGATTTCTTCTGCACGAACAGAGCGGGGAATGTCTGTCTTGTAAACCTTCAGCTTTCCTCCATAGCTCTCCCGAATCAGATTGCTGATGTCTTTGGAATAGTTGGTGCGATTGTCTACCATAGTCAGAAGAATACCCTCAATCCTCAATTTCGGGTTGATTTGTCTCTTGACCTTGTTGATGGTTCCAAGCAGCTGTTCCAGACCCTTTGCAGGAAGGTATGCTGCCTGAACCGGTATCAGCACATTGTCGGCAGCTGCCAACGCATTGACGGTCAGCATACCCAAAGACGGCATACAATCCAGAAGAATGTAATCATAGTTCTGTTTGACCGTATCCAGGTATTGCCTGAGAATGGTTTCCCGGCTCATGGCATTGACCAGTGCAACTTCCATACCGGACAGTTCGATGTTGGACGGCACCAAATCAACGCCCTCCGGATGATGAAGAATCCCTTCACCGGGAGCAATGGGGCTTTCCACCATAATCTTTCCCATCAAATCGGAAAGTGTCGGAGACAGCTCATCCGGGCAGGGATTGCCCAAACTGACTGTCAGGGAAGCCTGGGGATCGGTGTCTACCAGAAGCACCTTTTTTCCTTCAAGTGCCAAGCCAACGCCCAGATTTTCGGTGGTGGTGGTCTTGCCGGTTCCTCCTTTCTGATTGACCACCGCAATGATGGTTGCTTTTTTCGACATTTTTCGTCACTCTCCTTCCTCTCGCTTCATTTTCAATTTCTTAAATCCTCCTTCCAAATATCCGTGTGACATATCGTGCCGAACAAGAGCATCGTAGTAGGTGTCTATTGTCGTCGGCGCATTGTATATCGTAGTCAGCATATACTGACGGATATTTCTAATCTTTGTGGTGTTCTCTTTGAAGCAGTCCATAACATATCGAATGTGTTCGGCATTCAGTTTCATAAACCGACTGCGGACAATTTCTGTCGGACGCTCCTCTGCACCAATGCGAATCAACGGTCGCTTTGTGCAAACCGTTTCAACGATCAGTTCCAGAATGTTATCCAGCATTTCAGAATCGTAAGGGTAATCTTTCTTCAACAAATCCATACTGAGCTGATCCGAGAAATAATCAAAGTATTCTTGATACCGGTCATTCTCGTCCATCATTCCACCATTTCCGGAAGGAAAGATAGAATCAGTATCACTAAATTCAGTATTTTTAATATCAGTATTATTACATTGTGATTTCGGAAGTTCTTGAGTTGTGATTTCCATTGTTCCAGAATTGTGATTTTCACAATTCAAGAGTTGTGAATCCACAGCAGAGATAAAGTTCTTCACATAGATCAGGTTGGGCTTTCCCAAACCC
>ERZ1694966.810-NODE-810-length-15421-cov-19.360536_pt1 | contig 15421 bp, 16 predicted proteins | sample MGYA00581611_ERZ1694966 | MGnify/ENA primary metagenome ERZ1694966 (study PRJEB42213, sample SAMN07424282) | human gut metagenome | biome: ENVO:00009003; feature: ENVO:2100002; material: ENVO:00002003 | host: Homo sapiens | place: USA | collected 2014 ...
CTGCCGCACCTCGCTCGCCGTATCGGCACTTAGAATTATGCGGTATTGCCCAAAGAAACAGGGGATATTATGCAATACAAAGTTCTGGCACTGGATCTGGATGGCACACTGACCAACAATGCCAAAGTCATTACCCCACGCACCAAAGCTGCCCTGCAGGCAGCGGCGGACCGCGGCGTGCGCATTGTGCTGGCCAGCGGCCGCCCCACCGTGGGCATTGAGCCGCTTGCCAAAGAGCTGGAGCTGGACCGCCGCGGCGGCTGCATCCTGAGCTATAACGGCGGTAAGATCATTGACTGCAAAACCGGCGAAACGCTGGTGCAGCATGAGTTCCCGCCGGAGCTGATTGACCCGGTGTGCACCTTTGCCCGCTACTGGAACGTGATGCCGCTGACCTATGATGCCAAAGGCATTGTGACCGAGGATGCCGCCAACCCCTATGTTGGCGAGGAAGCCCGCATCAACAAAATCCCGGCCCGCCAGGTGGAAAACCTGCCCGCCGAGATCCAGTGGCCCATCAACAAGCTGCTGCTGGTTGGCGACCCTGTGGATATGCCCCATGTGGAGGAGCTGATGCAGCAAAAGTTTGCGGGCAAGCTTTCCATCTACCGCTCGGCGCCGTTCTTTATTGAAACGATGCCCCTGGGGGTGGAAAAATCCGCCTCGCTGGCGCTGCTGCTGAAAAACATGGGCCTTGGCCCCGAAAACCTGATGGCCTGCGGCGATGGCTGGAACGACCTGCCCATGATCCGCTATGCGGGCATGGGCGTTGCCATGGGCAATGCTGTGCCGGAAGTAAAACAGGCAGCCAAATACGTCACCGCAGATAATGAGCATGACGGGGTAGGGCTGGCCGTTGAAAAATTTATCTTGGAGGACCCGCAGTGAACCTGATCGTTTTTGACTTGGAATGGAACATGGGCAATGCGCCCAAAACCTTTAATTATCATGGGGCGGAGCTGACCCTGCGGGGTGAGATCATCCAGATCGGTGCAGTGCGGGTGGACGAGAATGGCGATGTACTGGATACCTTTGAGATGACCCTGCGCCCCCGCATTTTCCGCAAGCTGCATTGGCGCATTGCGGAGGTGACTGGCCTGAGCCAGGGCGATCTGGAAGCCGGGGTGCCCATTGCCGAAGGCCTGCGGCGGTTCCAGGAATGGGCCGGCCCCGATGCCGAATTTGCCGAGTGGGGTCTGGACGATGTGCCGGTGCTGAAACAGAACCTGTTCCTTTATAATATGGACGAAAGCTGGCCCACCCGCTGGTATGACCTGCAGCAGATCTTTTTGAAAAATTTCCCCCGCGGGGAAGGCGAGGGCCTGACGCTGGAAAGCGTGGTGGACCGCCTTGGCATTGAGCATGACGGCGATTTCCACAATGCGCTGGACGATGCCCTGTACACCACAAAAATCTGCCGCCGCCTGCCGCTGGCCCAGGGCATTGCCGAATACCCGGACCCCGCCGCCCAGCTGACAGCCGCCCTGCTGAACAATACCGATACCGAAACGTACGATATCCAAACCTACTTTGACCGCCTGGACCACGATGCCTATAAAAATGACCCTGCGCTGTATCAGGTGGGCTGCCCGTTCTGCGGCAAGCCGCTGGTGCTGAACGATATCTGGCTCAAGCGCGGCAACACCGGTTATTATACCGAAGCCACCTGCCCGGACCACGGCCCGTGGTTCCTGCGCTTTAAGCTGAACCGCCGCGACGGCCTGCATTGGAACTTTGCCCGTTGCATTGAGACCGTGCGTCCCGAAAGCTATGCCCGCTATAAAAAACTGGAAAAATCCCAGCGCGAGCGCATCCGCATGAAAGCGGAACGTGCTGGAAAGAAAACCCAGGAATAAAAATAAAACGCTCCCCGCCCTGTGCATAAGAGAACTGCATGGAGAGGGGAGCATTTTGTAATGAATAAAGAATAAATAATAAAGAAGAATGGTGGTGGGCGCTGCGCGCCTTTTTTGGATATTAGGCGCGATGCAGGATAAAGAGTGCGCTCCGGGTGGGGGCGCTTACTTACTTCATTTTGCCGATGTAGACGAGGTAGGAGTAGAGGTAGATCCAGGCGGAGCCGCCAAAGACAACGGCCAGCAGCAGGATCATGGTGGCGGTATCGCCCAAAATGGTGGCCAGCAGTGAAATTACAATCAAAGCAGCACCCATAACAACAAACACAATGCCGCCCATGCGCTGGGTGCGGTTCCAGTTGTGTTCGTTGTTCAGCGCCCAGGGAGTTTTGCAGCCGAACATATAGTTCTGCTTGATGCGCGGCATATAGTTGCCCAAAAAGATGAACAGTACCCCGCAACCGCCGCAGACCAGAATACCGACCAGGCTGCTGCCTTCCGGAATCAAGCCGAACACGCTCAGCTCCGAAAACCAGCTCATAGCTGACATAAATATTGTAAGGGCAGTGAGGGAGGCGTTCCAGACGCCCTTGAACTTTTCATAATTCTGGTGTTTGGGGTCAATGCGGGGCAGCACTGCCATCAAAATCAGCATCAGGGCGGGCAGGGCTGCCATAATCAGCACAGTGGATTTTGGCCCCCAGCCGTTGGCCTGGCCGTCCGCGCCCCAGTGGGTGGGCACAACATCCGGCAGGGAGCCATAAAAGCAGAGGTGCGCCGCAAAGTTGATGGCGCAAAAAATCAGCAGCCCCCAAAACAGTTTATTTCGTTTCATCATCAGGTCCACCTTTCACAAAGCCAAAATCGAAAAACCACTTAACAGCTTCCTGGAACACGGTCAGGTTCAGGCAGTACACAATGTTCTGGCCGCGGCGCTCATCCGTTACCAGCCCGGCATTTTTCAAAATGTTCAGGTGGTGGCTTACGGATGGCTTTGCCATATCAAAGTGCGCAGCAATATCACCGGCACTCATCTCGCCTTCGCTCAACAGCTCCAGAATGCGCCGCCGGGTGGGGTCCCCCAAAGCCTTAAACGCATCGCCTACCATAGGTCAGCTTTCCTCCTTATCTGATAGCGTCTGCTGTTCCGGTTCTTGCAATGCACAATACTGCTTTTTGGCGTAAGCCGCGCAGCCCAGGCAGAGCACCAGCAGCAGTGCTTCCACCAGCCAGGTACTGTGCAGCACGCCGCACTGGAATAAAGCGGCGGGAACATCGAACAGCGCATGCAGCGCCACCGCCAATCCCAGATACCCGGCCTTGCGCTGCCGGACAGCCCGGAATACAACCACCGAGAGGGAAATGTGCAGCGTCATGGCAATCGCGCGTTCAGCCAGCCCCAGCAGCAGGTTGGCGGCCCCAAAGCTGGCAACGGCGGCGATCTGTGCCTGTACCTGGTCCAGCTGCACGCCGGTCAGCCCATTGGTTATGGTTTCAATGCTGCCGCTGTTGACAAGCTGCGCAATCGCAATATTATTGATGGCGGTGAGCCCCAGAACCAGGATTGCCTCGATCCCGCCGTGGCCGATGCCATAAGTTACGGCGTCCCGCCGGTTGGTATAGCGCTTGAGCAGAAAGCGAAACGCAAGATAGCGCCCGACTTCCTCAAACACGCCCGCCAGCAGGCAGCCGATCAGGGTGTAAGCCCACGCATGGGTCAGCACATACTGCGAAACGCCGGTGCCGCCGCCAAAGAAAATGGCCTTGGGCACACCTTCCAGTACCTGGGCGAAAACGACGAAGGTCACCGCGCCGACAACAGCAGGAAACAGCTTTGCACCCCGGCAGAATTTGAACTTCCATACCAAAAAAACCAGAACCGGCAGCCCGATACCGGCTGCGGCGGCCAAGGCGCTCCACAAAATGGTCTGCAAAGAAATCATCGTGCTCATACCATATATCCTTTCAGAAAAACACAAGAATTATATATTTAGATAAACGTCTAAATATTATGGCCCTAATATACCACCCGCACACGGCTTTGTCAAGCGGGCGCGGGTGGTACGGTTAAAACTTAATGGTCAGGGGGCAGCCAAACAGCTTGAGCAGCTTAGGCAACGTTGTCGATCTGGTTCTGCATCACAATGTCATGCAGAATGTTGGTTTTCACGTAGTTTTCGCCGTAAGCGTTCACATAGCTGGTCATATCGGTGGAGCCAAAGTAGCGGGAGAACTCAGCGTTCAGAATGTCGGTATCGCATACAATGTTGTTCTTCTCCGCCAAAGCCTGCATGATCAGGATCTGCTTGATCATGTTCTGCTTGGAGCTTTCGCTGTTTTCCAGGTATTCATCCACACTGCTGTAACCGGACTGGCTCAGCATAGTCTCCAGCGAAACGCCGCGCATCTGGGCGTACAGGTACGGCTGGTACAGCACGGTATTGGTGAAATACTGCTGCACATCTTCGGGCAGGGTATCGGTATTGACTTCGGCAGCATCGTACAGCTGGCCGTACAGCTCATTGGCTTCCTGACTGAACAGCAGGCTGTTGCTGACAAAAGTTTTCAGCTCAGCCACATTGTTCATGCCCATGGACTCGGCCAGGTTGCTGCTGACCCAATCATCAGTCAGGTCGGGGGTCACATCCTCGTTGATGTAGTTCAGCGTGGTAGCGAACACTGCGCCCTTGCCGGCCAGGTTGGTGGCCTGGTAGTCATCCGGGAAGGTGACATTCACATCAAAGGTTTCGCCGGGCATGTGGCCAACGATCTGATCCTCGAAGCCGTCAATAAAGGTGCCGCTGCCCAGGGTCAGATCATAATCGCTGCCGGTGCCGCCGTCAAAGGCAACGCCGTCAATGGAACCGGCAAAGTCAATGTTCACAGTGTCGCCGTTTTCGGCGGCGCGGTTGGTGATCTCGTTGGTGGTCTTATAGTTGGAAAGAATGTTGCTGGAAATGTAATCGTCAATATCACTGTCGCTCACGGTGGTGGCATCGTCCGAAAGGGTAAAGCTCTCAGTATCCGGCAGCGTGACGTAATCCAGCGCGGTGATGCCTTTCAGGTAGCCGTTCTCGTCATAGGCATCACTGAAAGAAAAATCAGCCAGATAAGAATAATCATCGGCGGCGCTTTCTGCGGTAGCGTCGTCAGGAACAGTGCTTTCACTGGCAGCTTCGCTGGAAGCTGCGCTCTCGGCGGTTGCTTCGCTGGAGGATGCGCTGGAACTGCAGGCAGTCAGGCCAAAAACCATGCCGCATGCCAGCAGGCTGGCAGCAGCGCGGGTCAGGTTGGTGTTTTTCATGGGTTGTCTCCTGTCTTTTTTGAAAAATACATCGCGTACCGCAGCAGGGAAAAATACCCCCGTCAAAAGCGGATACTTTTCTATTATACAGCTTTTTTGCAAAAAGTACAGCCCTGCATTCACAAAAGGGAAGCGGGTGTGTTATAATACCCGTGGCAGAGCACCCAATGCTCTGCCATGGGCGGCAGACCTGCTGCCCGGATATCCTTATATAAGGAAAGGAACAGAACCCTATGGAAAAAGAAAAAATCGCGCGCATCAATGCGCTGGCTCATAAAGCAAAAACTTCTGGCCTGACGGAAGCCGAACTGGCGGAGCGTGACGCCCTGCGGCAGGAATACCTGGCCGATATCCGCGCATCCATGATTGACCAGCTGGAGCACACCACGGTGATTGAGCCGGACGGCACCCGCCGCAAGCTGCAGGTGCGCCACTGATCCCCTGTTCAAAGTGGCGGCCCGGCTGGTGCGGGGCTGTGTGGTTTGCACAAAATTGTGCCGGGGTATTGGAATTTGCAAGCGGGTTTGCTATAATATAGCTGGCGGCGAATCCCGGCTACAAGAAATCAGTCAGCCACCCGGCAGACTGAACGGAAAAGGCTGTACATTTTGCCAAAGCGAGGTTATTTTTCATGCTTACTGCAATTACCGGTATCAACTGGGGCGACGAGGGCAAGGGCCGTATGGTGGACCTGCTCTGCCGCGATTATGACATCGTTGCCCGTTACCAGGGCGGCGACAACGCCGGCCACACCGTCAAAAACGAGTGCGGCAAGTTCGTACTGAACCTGGTGCCCTCCGGCATCCTGCACCCCAACATTGTCTGTGTTATGGGCGGCGGTATGGTCATTGACCCGGAACATCTCGAAAAAGAGATCGCCGCCCTGCGCGAACAGGGTGTTAAGATTACCCCGGACAACCTGAAAATTTCTGACCGTGCTACCATCACCATGCCGTTCCATGTGGAGCAGGATGGCCTGGAGGAGGCCCGCCTTGCCAAAACGGGCGCACAGTTTGGTTCCACCAAGCGCGGCATTGCTTACACCTATGGTGATAAGTACATGAAGAAAACCCTGCGCATGGGCGATTTGGTCCACATGGATGCCAGTGTGCGCAAGCGCCTGGAAACCCTGGTGGAATCCAAGAACCTGACCATGGTCAACATTTATAACCAGAAGCCTGTCAGCGTGGACGATATGTGGAACTGGTGCAAGCACTTCCAGGAAGTGTTCAGCGCTTACATCTGCGATGTCGGCCAGTACCTGGCAGATGCTGACGATGCCGGCAAGAAGATCATGTTTGAGGCCCAGCTGGGAGCCCTGCGTGATATCGACTACGGCATTTATCCCTACACCACTTCCTCCAACACCATCGGCGCTTATGCACCCATCGGCGCTGGCATCCCCGGCCGCAAGCTGAACAAGTCCATCGGTATCATGAAGGCTTATTCTTCCTGCGTGGGCGACGGCCCCTTTACCACCGAGCTGGCTATGACCGAGGAAGAAAAGCACCTGCTGCGTGAAGCCGGCCATGAATACGGCGCTGCCACCGGCCGCCCGCGCCGCGTTGGCCCGTTTGATGTGGTTGCTTCCCGTTACGGCGTTCAGTGCCAGGGCTGTGATGAGCTGGCCCTGACCCTGTTTGACGTTCTGGATTATATGGAAGAAGTTCCCGTTGTTGCCCAGTACAAGCTGGCTGACGGCACTGTGACCGACCGCTTCCCGACCGGCAAGACTTTGGACGATGCACAGCCGGTTGTCGTCAAGCTGCCGGGCTGGCACTGCGATATCACCTCCGTGCGCAAGTACGAGGACCTGCCGGAAGCTGCCCGCGGCTATGTGGAATATCTGGAAAAGGCCGTTGGCTGCAAGATCAAGTATATCTCCGTTGGCCCCGAGCGCGATGCCTGCATCATTCGTGACTGATCTGCATAAGATGGTCAGCAGGAACGCTGCTTGAACCTGAAATGATAAATGGCGGACCCCCATCGGTCCGCCATTTTTGTAAATTATCTGTCTGTGGGTTTTGTCGGATACAACGCCCCAGCAGGAAACTTCAATTCCGAATATCCATATCTGTAGGGGAAGGGAAGAGCAATTCTTGACAAAACTTCTGATCAGACTTTTTATCCGTGATCCGGCCAATATCCAGGACCGCACCGTGCGCACTGCTTACGGCAACCTGGCCTGCATGGTGGGGATTGTGTGCAATGTGCTGCTGTTTGCGGGCAAGTTTACGGTGGGCACCCTGTTTGGCAGTATGGCCATTGCGGCGGACGCATTGAACAATCTGTCCGATGCAAGCTCCAACGTGGTCAGCCTGGTGGGCTTCCGCCTGGGGTCAAAACCTGCCGATGATGAGCACCCTTACGGCCATGCACGGTACGAATACCTGGCGGGGCTGGCGGTTTCGGTCATGATACTGGTCATCGGCATTGAGCTGCTGAAAGAAAGCTTCCTCAAGGTGCTGCACCCCACGCCGGTCACCCTTAGCGCGCTGACCATAGCGGTGCTGGTGGTGTCCATCCTGGTCAAATTGTGGATGAGCAGCTTCAACCGCAACGTTGGCAGCCGCATCAAGTCCGAAACGCTCATGGCCACTGCGGCGGATGCCCGCAACGATGTGGTTACCACTGCCGCGGTTCTGGCCGCTACCATTCTGGCTCACCTGACTGGCATTGACCGCATTGATGGCCTGATGGGTGTTGGCGTGGCGCTGTTTATCCTGTGGAGCGGCGTCGGCCTGGTGCGGGATACCATCAGCCCGCTGCTGGGCGCAGCCCCTGACCCGGAACTGATCGATTACATTGAGAAAAAAGCCCTGAGTTACCCCGGTGTGCTGGGCATCCATGATTTGATGGTGCATGATTACGGGCCCGGCAGCAAGCTGGTCAGCTTCCATATTGAGCTTTCCGCCGACAGTGATGTGATGAAAAGCCATGACCTGATCGACTCTATCGAGCGGGATTTTCAGGTGCATGACCATCTGCTGGTCACGATCCACTTTGACCCTGTTGTGACGGATGACCCGCATATCAACGAACTGCGGAAATTCTTGAAAGAACAGCTGGCCGAGATTGCGCCGGAAGCGGATATCCATGACCTGCGCATTGTGCCCGGCCCCACCCATACCAATGTGATTTTTGATTGTGCCGTTCCCGCAGACTGGCTGGCCGCCAAGGACCACCGCGCCAACAAAATCCCGGCTGCTTTGCGCAAAGCGGTATCGGACCGCTGGCCGGACCATTTCTGCGTGATCCAGCTGGAACCGATTTATGCAAAACTGAAATAAAAACAAAATCAATACAGGAATACGAACAAAGGAGCAACTACCATGGATTACAATGCCGCCGCACTTGAAATGCATGCAAAATACCCCGGCAAGCTGACGGTCAACAGCCTGTTTGAAGTCAAGGACCGTGACGCCCTGTCCACTGCCTACACCCCCGGCGTTGCGGAGCCCTGCCGCCAGATCAAGGCGAACCCGGACGATGTGTATAAATACACCTTCAAGGGCCGCACCGTGGCAGTTGTCACAAACGGTACTGCTGTGCTGGGCCTGGGCAACATCGGCCCCGAAGCTGGTCTGCCGGTCATGGAAGGCAAGTGCGTTCTGTTTAAGGAGTTCGGCGGTGTCGATGCGTTTCCCATCTGCCTGAATGCTTCCACCCGCGAGGAAGTTATTGCCGCTGTCAAGGCCATCGCTCCGACTTTTGGCGGCATCAACCTGGAGGATATCCGCAGCCCCGAATGCTTTGATATTGAAGCGGAGCTGGAGCGCGACCTGGATATCCCTGTATTCCATGACGACCAGCACGGCACCGCGATTATCGTTCTGGCCGGCGTGCTCAACGCCCTCAAGGTTGTTGGCAAGCGGCTGGAAGATGTCAAGATCGTGCAGAACGGCCCCGGCGCTGCCGGTACGGCCATCATCAAGATGCTGCAGGTTGCCGGTGCCAAAAACATTGTTGCTGTGGATGAACACGGTATCCTGTACCCCGGCCGCCCGGCGGGCCTTGCCGACCATAAGGAATGGCTGGCAACCGTGACCAACCCCGAACGCCTGACCGGCACCCTGGCCGATGCCGTGCGCGGTGCAGATGTCTTTATCGGCACCTCCGTTGCCGGTGCGCTGACCACCGAGATGGCCGCCACCATGGCACCGGATGCCATTGTGTTCGCCATGGCTAACCCCAACCCGGAGATCATGCCCGATGCCGCCAAGGCAGCCGGTGTGCGGGTCATCGGCACCGGCCGCAGCGATTTCCCCAACCAGGTCAACAATGTTCTGGCGTTCCCCGGCATCTTCAAGGGCGCACTTTCCGTCCGCGCACGGGACATCAACCCCCAGATGAAGATGGCCGCCGCGAAGGCCATCGCCGGCCTGATCCCGGAAAACGAGCTGAACGAGGAAAACATTCTGCCCAAGGCCTTTGACCCGCGTGTGGCACCGGCTGTGGCTGACGCTGTGGCGCAAGCTGCACGGGAAAGCGGTGTGGCGCGAGTATGAGCATCCGGGAAGTAAACGCCGTCGCCATTACCGATGCGGTGGAAGAACTGTGCATCCGCGCCAACACCCAGCTGCCGCCGGATGTGAAGCAGGCGCTGGATAACGCCCATGCCGCCGAACCCTGGCCGCTGGCTCGCCAGACGCTGGAACTGCTGCAGCAGAACCTTTGCGTTGCTGCAGGAAAAGACCTGCCGATCTGCCAGGATACCGGCATGGCCTGTGTGTTCATCGAGCTGGGCCAGGATGTGCATATCAACGGCAATCTGGACGAAGCTGTGAACGAGGGCGTGCGCCGCGGGTATGAGAAAGCCTACCTGCGCAAGTCCATCACCGCGGACCCCTTGCAGCGCGTGAACACGGGGGATAACACCCCGGCGTTTTTAACGGTACATCTTGTGCCGGGGGATGTCTGCAAAATTACCGTAGCCCCTAAGGGCGCAGGCAGCGAGAATATGAGCCGCCTGACCATGCTCAAACCTGCCGATGGCGTGCAGGGCGTAAAAGACTTTGTGATGGAAACCGTCAAGCAGGCGGGGGCCAACCCCTGCCCGCCCATTGTGCTGGGCATTGGCATTGGCGGCAGCTTTGATAAATGCGCAGCTCTGGCCAAAAAGGCACTGCTGCGCCCGCTGAACCAGCCCAACGCGGACCCCTATTATGCCGCGCTGGAAAAAGAGCTGTTGGATGCCATCAATGCAACCGGCTTTGGCCCGCAGGGCTTTGGCGGTGCAACCACCTGCCTGGGCGTCTGCATTGAACAGCTGCCCACCCATGTGGCCTGCCTGCCGGTGGCAGTCAACGTAAGCTGCCACGTTACCCGCCGCGCCAGCGCTGAGGTGTAAGGACTTTTTACGGGCATTGCTGTCCCTTCTTTGAAAAGAAGGAAGCAGAAATTTTGAACAATATAGGAATAAACGGTGGAAAAGAACTGCGAAACAATGAAATATGGGCAACATCAACTGCGAAATGCGATGTGAGCTAAGCCACCAAAACCCAAAACAGGGGAAACGGCATCATAACATGCTGCCCCAAAGCAAGACACAAATTTTTAAGGAAGAGATCAAATTGGCAAACAAACCGCAAATTGATATCCCACTGGGGGAACCGGCTCAGCATAAACCGGGCAGTAAAATCGATATCTCCTTGGATGATGACCAGCCGCCCAAGCTGCGGCCGGACCCGGCACCGGGGCAGATTTTGCAAACTGAAATGGAAATTGTAAACCGCCACCATGAGGAAGTCAGGGAGCAGCACCGCCGCGCGCGCGTGCAGCAGGAAGGGTGATTTTTATATGCAGGTACGTTTAACAACGCCGATTACACGGCAGGAGCTTGCCCCGCTGCACGCGGGGGATACCGTGCTGCTGACCGGCACCGTATATACCGCCCGCGATGCCGCCCACGCCCGTATGAACGAAGCGCTGGACCGTGGGGAGCCGCTGCCGTTCGATATCAAAGGCGCGGCCATCTATTATGTCGGCCCCACACCGGAGCGCCCCGGCTGTGCCATTGGTGCGGCGGGGCCCACGACATCCGGCCGCATGGATAAGTTTACCCCGCGCCTGCTGGACCTGGGCCTTGCCTGTATGATCGGCAAGGGCAAGCGGGATGAAGCCGTAAAGGCCGCCGTTGTGCGCAACGGTGCTGTGTACCTGGCAGCCATTGGCGGGGCAGGTGCCCTGATGGCTGGCAGCGTAAAAAGCTGCGAAATCATCGCCTGGCCGGACCTTGGGTGCGAGGCTGTCCGCCGCCTGGAAGTGGTGGATATGCCCCTTACCGTTCTGCTGGATGCCCATGGCGGCGACCTGTACCAGTCCGGCCCGCAGGCATACCTGCAAAGCCTGACCTGATACGAAACCTAATATGACCCGTCTGCCTGCATTGACAAAAAGCGTGATACCTGCTAAAATACAAAGGTATTTTGAGCGGATATGGCGGAATTGGCAGACGCGCTGGTTTTAGGGTCCAGTGTCTACGACGTGCAGGTTCAAGTCCTGTTATCCGCACTGAATAATAAAAATCCGAACCGTTTCTCGACAGGGGAAAGGGTTCGGATTTTTGGTTTTCTTCAACAATCAAACAAGGGCGGCCTGGGCACCGGCACCAATCCCGCCGCATAAAACCACATTGACCTGATGCTGAACCAGGAAGCCTACCAGCGCACCATGGCCCTGCCCGTTGGTGGAAACAACCTCGCTGCTCAAAATCAGGCCGTTTTCTGCATAAGGACACCGTGATTGCCCGCATCCACGAAGCAGAAAAGTGGACCGCCTCTGCCTGAGCCCGCAGTGTGGTTTTGCCTCCTGCGAGATCGGCAACAAGCTGACCGGGCTGCAACAGTGGAACAAGCTCAAGCTGGTTAAAGAGATTGCGAAAACTGTCTGGGGCAAATAAAATCAAGTAAAACAACATGACAATACGCCGGTGGCTGCCCAAAAAACGGAGCCGCCGGCCTTTGCTATTTGCTGCATGTGAGGATACTTCACAAAAGCTGACGCAATCCGGCGTGAACACAGCAAAAATGCCGGACATTTGTTGCCTGCCGCGGGAAACAAATAGCAGATGCACCCAAGGAATCTGTGACAAAAAAGTGTAAATTTGGAAGCTTTGCAGGTTGAAAGCCACACAAGGATATGATAAAATAAACTACATAGTTAAAGGAACAAGATAAAACGAACAGACGTTATAAAATGATAAAATACATTGCAGCGTCTGTAAAAAACAAGGATGTCAGGTGATTGAGGTTGAAAACGTTGAACCAGAAGATGGAATACTTATGGAACGGCGTGCGGTACTGCCTGTTGCTGATTTTGTTGGTGCTTGCCTTTGCAACAGGTGCCCATGCGGCACAGGATGATTACTATTATCCCAATTATGATGCATCGGCCAATGGATGTGTGGACTTGATGAATTACGTCAAGCGTGTTACCGTTACGGTCAATGGTGTGGACTATACCCTGAACCAGCTGGACCAGATGCGCCAGCAGGGAACCCCGCTGACCATGCAGGTTGGCGATACCATCTCCTTCAACGTGTTGTTCGGTTTGCAGGGCCGCGCTTATGACCCGAACGATGCCACACTGGTGGATGAGTCCAATTCGACCTATGTGACCTATACCCATGATACAACCATGCTGGATGGCACAACGGTGGCAGCGGGCAGCCAGGCAATCCTGGATGATTCCAGCCTGATGAAAGAAAACACCACCAAGGGCAACAGCTACCTGCGTATGGATATCGGCTGGCTGCTGGATGCCTGCCCCGGCAACTATAATATTGAGTATACGGATGGCAACGTCAGCTTCTATCAGGGCGGCGAAAACAACCGCTATCTGTATGTTTACTTCCCGCACGGCATCGGCAATGATACCTATGCTGAGAACGGCTACTTTACCATTACCACAACCCTTTCCCGCACGATGGACAGCATTACCATCCCGGTACCCAACTGCTTTTTTGGTTCTCGTACCAGCTGGATCGTGTACATTATGGTCAAGGAACATGTGGAAAACAGTTACTCCGGCAACATCAGCAGCTATGGCCGCATCACGGTCAAGAAAAAGTGGATTACCGATGACAGCAACCACGGCCCGGCCAGAATTGTGCTGACCTATACCCAGGATGGCCAGCAGCGCAGCGCCACCCGTACCATCACGGGGGATGGCACCGCTTACTTTGATATCCGCCAGGGCATGACCAACTGCAACATCAGCGAGGATATGACCGGCCTGGATGGCTATGTTTCCACCATGACCACCAGCGATGACGGCAAAACCTTTACCTTTACCAACGCCAAGCGGCAAAAGCTGATCGTGAGCAAAAAGTCCGCCACCGGCAGCGATGAACTGCCCGGCGCAAAACTGGTGGTTTACAGCGTAGGCTCCGATGGCACCCAGAGCGAGATCGACAGCTGGAAGACCGAAAGCACTCCGCACGAGATGCAGCTTTCGCCCGGCAACTACCTGCTGCGCGAAACTTACGCTCCGGCAGGCTATGCCATGACCAGCGATATTACTTTTACTATCAATTCGGATTTTACCGTTGCCGTAACTTCCAAATCCGGCAAGCTGGATGGCCAGACATTGACTGTTATTGACCAGCCACTGGAAGTCAAGCTTTCCAAGGTGGACCCCAACGGCAACTCTCTGGCAGGGGCTTCCATGACGCTGACGGATAAGAACACCGGCAAGCTGGTTCACAGCTGGGTTTCCGGTGCAGAACCGGAAAAGCTGGTGATGACCGGCAACACCGGCGAAGTGCTGGTGGCAGGCCATACTTACATCATGCACGAGGAAAGCGCCCCAGAGGGCTATGCTCAGGCTGCGGATGTAGAGTTCTACTTTAACGGTGACGGCACCATCCCCAACTGTGGCTACCACCTGGTCAAGATGGTGGACCAGCCGAGCGCAACGCCGACACCGAGCAATCCTTCGGAGAACCCGGACAAAACGCCCAACCCGGATGGTGATCCGACCCCGGGTAACCCCGGCGACGACCTGAATATGCCGGGTAACGCAATACCCAATGGCGATGGTGATACCCCCAAGATTAGCCCCACGGCCCCGCCGAATGTTCCGGCTTTTGCAAACGGTCAGTACGGGCTGCCCACCGGTGACAGCCCGGTGATGTGGATCTTCCTGGCGCTGGCAGTTGTATGTATTGGCGCGGCTGTTGGTGTGACCGTGGTGCGCAAAAAGAAAGAAAACGGCGATGATGCCTCGCATTCCGACAGGGGGTAAGCATGAGCAGACAAAATCCCTCTTATAGCGGGCAGCCCCGCCGCTCCACAGGCAGCAGTACCCACCACAAATCCAGCAGAAAGCAGTACACCATGTACCGTGAGCCGCCGGAGAAAGACCCCAAGCCGCACCGTCGGCGCAGTACGGATGGCGTAACGGCAGCGCAGCTTTCCAAGTTTATTGTACCGGCGCTGCTGGCTGCCGCGGTGGTGTTCCTGCTGTTGTTCTTCTGGCAGTGGACAAGCTACCAGAAAAGTGATGAAGAATACCAGGCCCTGCGCACCCAGCTTGTCTGGATGGATACCAGCACCGGCGGCGATAACGCCCCGGCTTCCCGCCTGGACTTTACCGCGTTGAAAGAGCAGAACCCGGACGTTACCGCATGGCTCAGTGTGCCGGGGCTGGAACTTTCGCTGCCGGTGGTGCAGAACGAAGATTCCAACTATTACCTGCGCCGCAGCTTTTCCGGTGCAAGCAGCAACGATGGCTGTCTGATCCGCCCTTCGTGGGATTCCACCAGCTGGGCGGACGGTCTGTGCCATGTGATCCATGGCCACAACATCCATAACGGCGCCATGTTCGGCAAGCTGGATGCTTACCGCAAGCAGGATTTTTACAGCGCAAACCCAACGTTTACCCTGTACACGCCGGATGGCGACTACCAGTGCCGCATCTTCTCGGCACACGATGCCAAATCGGACGACCCGTGCTATGCGCTGGATTACAGTGAGGGCGAAGATTACGATGCCTTTTTGCGGTATCTGAAAGAACTTTCGCTGTATGATACCGGCGTGGATGTTCCCAGCGGCAGCCATATCCTGACGCTTTCCACCTGCCGCTCCGCCTATGCTTCCAACAACCAGCGCTTTGTGGTACACGCCATCATGGAACCCATCAACCACGCGCAGTAAGGCTGCGGGATAGCGAGACAAAAGCACCCGAAATGATAAGACAAATTTAGGGCAACACCGCACAATTCCCGCCTGACGGCTTAAGCACCGCTCCGGCGGCTGCG
>ERZ1694966.816-NODE-816-length-15307-cov-26.629622_pt1 | contig 15307 bp, 9 predicted proteins | sample MGYA00581611_ERZ1694966 | MGnify/ENA primary metagenome ERZ1694966 (study PRJEB42213, sample SAMN07424282) | human gut metagenome | biome: ENVO:00009003; feature: ENVO:2100002; material: ENVO:00002003 | host: Homo sapiens | place: USA | collected 2014 ...
CTTTCCCTCTTCGCCAGTGGCTCCCTCGCTGAGGGAGCTGCCGCCGAAGGCGGCTGAAGGAGTTACACAACATCAAGGAGAATTACAAACTATGAGAATGCGTTTCAAACCCTACGCCCACGATGAGCTGATGGCCGCCGATTTCCACGTCCACGAGCCCCTGATCTGGGGCGGCAAGTGGCACGCACAGTATGCCCGCCCGGAGCAGCCCTTTGTGCTGGAACTGGGCTGCGGCAAGGGCGGCTTCATCTCCCAGTTGGCCTGCGCCCACCCGGAAAACAACTATCTGGGCATTGATATCACCGATAAGGTGCTCATCCTCGCCAAGCGCAAGATCGAAGCCGCCTATCAGGCTGCGGGCCGCCCCATCGACAACGTGAAGATCATGAGCACCGACATCGAGCGCATCAAGGGCGTGCTCACCGCCCAGGATACCGTCAGCCGCATCTATATCAACTTCTGCAACCCGTGGAGCAAGAACGCTTCCTCCAACAAGCACCGGCTCACCTATCCCCGCCAGCTCATCCAGTACCGCGAATTCCTGAAGGACGGCGGCGAGATCTACTTCAAGACCGATGACGACGACCTGTTCCGCGACAGCCTGGAGTATTTCCCCGCTTCCGGCTACGAGATCACCTGGAAGACCTTTGACCTGCACGAAAACGAGCCGGAGTGGAACATCCGCACCGAGCACGAGGGGATGTTCACCGAGATGGGCATCAAGATCAAGGCCCTGATCGCCAGAAAGCTGCCCGGCGATGCCGCCGTGACCTGGACCGAGCCCAAGGTCCTGAAAAAGAGGAAGGCTGCGGAGGAAGCCGCTGCCGCCGCAAAGGAGGAGTAAGATGTCCTTTTTTGTCAACACCATGGTCTGCGGCTTTTCGCTGTATCAGATCCTGGCGTTTTTCCTGATCTACTCCTGCCTGGGCTGGTGCCTGGAGGTCATCTATGCCGCCGTTTCCACCGGCCAGCTGGTGAACCGCGGCTTTCTGAACGGCCCGGTCTGCCCCATCTACGGCTTTGGCATGATCATCGTGCTGTTCACCCTTTCGCCGCTGGCAGACAACCTGCTGCTGCTCTATCTCGGCGGCGTGATCCTGCCCAGCGTGCTGGAGCTGGTGGGCGGCTGGGCGCTCTACAAGCTCTACCACACCCGGTGGTGGGATTACAGCGACTTCCCCTTCAACATCGGCGGATATATCTGCCTGGAGTTCTCCCTTTTGTGGGGCGTGGGCACCGTTGTGGTGATGAAGGCCGTTCACCCCGTGATCGCGGGTTTTGTGGAGATGGTCCCCCAGATGGTGGGCTTTGTCCTCATGTGCATCCTGTACGCCTGCTACGCCGCCGACGTGGTGGTGACCGCCTTTGCGGCCTCTGACCTGGCCCGTGAGCTGGATGCCCTGGAAAAGGTGGCCGACAGTATGCACGCCGTGTCCGATGCCATGACCGAGCTGCTGGGCACCACCGCCATGGACGTGGACCAGAAGATGGACGAGAGCCGCCTGCAGCTCAAGCTGGCGGCTGCCGAGGCCCGGGACAATGCCGCCAAACTGAGCCCCCGGGATGCCGCTGCCGCCCTGCGCGCCAAGGCCGACGAGGCCATGGAGGCCGCCCGCAAGTCCTCCCAGGAGGCCCGGCTCAATGCCTCTGAGGCCGCCGCTGCCGTCAAGCTGGCTGCCAGGGGCACCGCAGAGCGCACGGCAGAGCTGCTCCGTCTGGAACAGCTGGCCGAGGAGCTGCAGGCCCGCAGCGAAGAGATGCGCGCCCGCACCCGGAGCTCCAAGTACTTTGGCAAGGGCCGTATGCTCCGCGCTTACCCCAAGCTGCGCCACGGCGAAAAGCACCGCTCTCTGGATGAGCTGCGGGAGCGCCTGAAGTACGAGCGCAGGCACTGACCCTGCCCGCTGCAGCAACCCCAAATGCCCCTGACCGGCTTCTTTCGGTCAGGGGCATTTTTCCTGCACTGCATTCTCCATAAAATCAGGCAGATCTTGTTCTGCCGCAGGATTTTATTCTCATTCTGTTTTCCACATTATACATTCCTTTTTTGTACACTCTTCCAAATTTATTTTCGTCATATTGACAAAAAAAAAAAAAGAGTATCTTATCCTGTGCAATATGCTATTCCCGCTAAAAACTGAAGAATCGGCAAGCCAGTCGAAAGGCTGCGACGCAAAGCTACAAGGGCCTGTAATATGGCAGCCAGCCGCACGTTATTCTCTCCGGGTAAGGTAATATGAAACCTTGCACCTCCTTGTGAAGATGCGTCGGCTTCCCTTCAGGAGAGCGAGCGCGCAGCGGGCCTGCAAGGGTTCAGAGCGTTGTACCAGCCGTTTGGCCGGTGCGGCGCTCTTTTGTTTTGGCTGAAATAGAGAGAGTTTTTGGAAAAATCATTGAAAAGGAGTAAAAAATTATGAGACCCAAGCGTTTGATCAGCTTATTGGTTGCGGTCTGCATGATGATCACCATGCTGCCCCTGTCGGCAGTCACGGCATTTGCAGCAGACACGTCAACTGTACTTACAGCCATCGTTGACGGTTACAAGTATGAGTATAAGGTAAATGCAGACGGTGCTACTGCAACCATCACAGATTTTCGTGGCCCTGTTGATCCAGCGAAAACCCCTGCCCCCTACGACATCCACATACCCTCAGAGTTGGGCGGCTACCCTGTAACCGGTTTGGGAACATATTCATTTTCCGGCTATTTGGATGCTTCTCCCTACCTCCACAACTCGTACCAAATTGGTCGCAACATTCGCTCCGTCGACATTCCACAAGGCGTTACTTCCATCGGCAATCATGCCTTTGAAGAATGCTTTGCTCTGGAGGAGGTCACCATTCCACAAAGCGTTACTTCCATCGGACTAATAGCCTTTGGTGGTTGCTGTAAGCTTACAACGCTTTCGTTAGGTGAGAATGTTGAGACGATCGGCGGGGGTGCCTTTTTTAGATGCTCCAGCCTGAGCAATATCACCATCCCGAAAAAAGTAAAAGTAATTGAATCCGGGTACAGTGGTACACCTTCCTTTTATAGGACCTTTGCCTATTGCTCCGGTCTGAAATACATTATACTCCCTGCTGAATTGACTACTTTCGAAGCCCGTCTGGATGATTGTCCGGCATGTGTCATCTACTACAACAACGACGAGGACCACGCAAAGGATCTGCTTAAAAATAATTATTACCTGCGGAATGCTGTACAGAACGGACACCAGCTTCTTTGCCTCTGCCATGTGACCTTTGATGCCAAGGGCGGCAACCTGACCTACGATAAGGTGCCGGTTTATGAGACCGAAAAAATCACTGAGACCTTGGCAAACAATCTGGAGGAAACCGATCTGGATGCCATCAATCATCCCACCCGTACGGGTTACAATTTCATCGGCTGGTACACCACCCCAGATGGCAAGCCCGAAGATGGCAAGTTTGATGTGAAAGAAACCGCAATTACGAAGGACATCACCCTCTATGCCCGTTGGAAGTTCGACCCCAATGCTCTGGACTGCCACCAGCTGACCGTGACCGGCGGCACTGTTACTGTGAAATACGACGGCAGCGATGTGACCAGCACGCTGAACAGCAACACTGACGCAACCACCGGCCAAAAGACCTACTATGTACCGGAAGGCGCAGAAGTGACCGTGACGCTGGACAAGAACCTGATCCCTAAGGGCAATGCGTTTGACGGCTGGTCTACCGACAAGTTCTCCCTGCCGCAGGATCAGGATCACAAGGCTGAGACCATCACTTTCCCCATGAACAGTGATGCGGATATTGCCGCAGAGTACCGTGATGCCGCCACTGACCACACCCCCGATACCGATACCGCAGTCTGCCACCCGCTGACCGTTACCGGCGGCATTGTTACCGTGAAAAAAGGTGACAAGGATGTGACCGATACCTTGACTGTTACTACTGACGAGACCACCGGCAAAAAGACCTACTCTGTACCGGACGGCGCAGAAGTGACCGTGAAGCTGGACAAGACCCTGATCCCTGAGGGCATGGTGTTTGACATCTGGTCTACCGGCAAGTTCTCCCTGCCGCTGGGTCAGGACTATAAGGCTGAGACCATCACCTTTACCATGAGCAGTGATGCGGATATTGCCGCACAGTACCGCGATGCCACCATTGAAGATGATGGGCCCAATGTGCTGGGTACTGCCGCGATCATTGGTACTGCCGCTGTGGGTACCGCAGTGCTGGGCTATCAGGCCTATTCTCTGGGCGCTGAATTTGCAGGCAAGCTGATGGCTCTGCCCTACTTCCCCAGCAACCGCAGCGCCCTTGCCATGATGCTGTGGGAGGATGCAGGCAAGCCCATGCCCGAATCCGAACTGCTCTACCCCGATGTAGGGCAGGAAGAGCAGGATATGGACCTGCAGCACGCCGCCCGCTGGGCCATGGAAAACGAGCTTATCCCTGACCTGAACGATGAGGGCACGGCTCCGGAAGAGATGAAGTTCTTCCCGGCCAATCCCGTAAGCAAGCTTGATGTGCTGAATGCATGGCAGAAGGCACAGGAGCTCAAGAACAACTAACGCCATCCCCGAATATTCCCAAATATACGTAGAAGCGCCTCATCCTTCACCGGATGGGGCGCTTCTGCGTTGTAATGAGTTAATGAGTCGCAGCGGGTGTGGTCAGCTTATCACGCCCACAGATCCTCGGGGTACAGGCCCTCCTGGGTTTTCTGGGTGATGGCGGCCACCACGGTGGGCTTATCCTCGCGGTAGGTCACGCCGTACCACTTATCGGTGCTCTTGAGCACAGTGACTGCCGCCTTGCCCTCATCGATGAGCTCGCTGGCCACGGTGGGCAGGAAATATTCGCATTTGAGGGGGTTCTTGGGCAGATTCTCACGCAGCCAGCCTGCAAAGCGGCGGTCGGCCTCGTCCAGGAAGCTCTTGCCGAAGCCCCACAGGTTCATGCTGACAGGTGCTTCCACCGGCAGGTCATCCGTGCCCTCACCGGTGAGGGAGGTGCAGCGGATGCCGCCCTCATAGGTCTCGATGCCGGTGCGCTCGGTCACGCTGTGCAGGGTGCCGTCCGGGTTCACCACGCAGACACCGCGGGAGACGGTGCCGTTCTCAGAGACGGTATTTTTGAGCAGGTAGCTCACCATGCAGTAATCGTAAACTGCACCGTCCTGATGGGTGGACAGATACTCATAGATGACCTTGAAGGCCTCGGGGCCGTAGTAATCGTCCGCGTTGATGACGGCGAAGGGACCATCAATGAGGTCTTTTGCGGCCAGCACGGCGTGGCAGGTGCCCCAGGGCTTGACACGGCCTTCGGGGATGGTGAAGCCTGCGGGCAGCTCATCCAGCTGCTGGAAAGCGTATTTCACGTTCATGCCCTGAGAGACGCGGTCACCGATGGCGGCTTTGAAAGCCTCCTCGATCTCGTGCTTGATGACAAAGATCACGGTCTCAAAGCCTGCGCGGTGGGCATCGTACAGGGAGTACTCCACAATGGGCTGACCCTTGGGGCCCACCGGGTCGATCTGCTTCATGCCGCCGTAACGGCTGCCCATGCCGGCAGCCATGACCACCAATACCGGTTTGTTCATTTTTCTTTCCTCCTGCGTCAGTGCGCTGTTCTTTGCGTCTATTATACTCCAAATTTTCCCGGGCAACAAGGGACAGCTTTTCCTTGAATTTTTGCATGGATTCTCACCCGCTGCCGTGATAGAATAGAGGCAATGGAGTTTCCGCAGAAAAGGAGAATGCTTATGTCAACCAAAACTGTCTGGATCACCGGCGCGTCCTCCGGCATTGGGCGGGAGTTTGCCCGCCGCTATGCCCGGCTGGGCTTCCGGCTCATTCTGACCGCCCGCCGCCGCGACCGGCTGGAGACCCTTGCCGCCGAGCTCCGGGCGAAGCACGGCACCCTCTGCCGCATCGTACCCGCCGACCTTGCGCAGGATGCGCAGGTCACCGCCCTGTGCGAAGCACTGGCAGACGAACGCATCGACCTGTTCCTCAACAACGCAGGCTTTGGTGCCTGCGGTGCCTTTTCCGAGACGGACGCGGGCAAGGAGCTTTCCATGCTGCGGGTGAACGTGCTGGCCATGCACCGGCTGTTCAAGTTCACCCTGCGCAAGATGGAAGCCCAGGGCTTCGGCACCATCCTGAACGTGGCATCCTCGGCGGGCCTGCTGCCGGGCGGGCCCTATATGGCGGGCTACTATGCCTCCAAAGCATACGTTGTCAGCCTGACCCGCGGCGTAGCTGAGGAGCTGCGGGAGCAGCACAGCCCGGTCTATGTCTGTGCCCTCTGCCCCGGCCCCGTGGACACCGAGTTCAACGACCGCGCCGACGTGGTGTTCGCCCTCAAGGGCATCACCCCGGAGCTCTGCGTGGAGGAGGCCATGCGCGGGATGCTCCGCCGCAAGACCATCATTGTGCCCAGCACCCTGATGCGCCTTGCCACCACGGCCCAGAAGCTCGTTCCCACGCCCCTGCTCATGCCCATTCTGGCCCACCAGCAGAAGAAAAAGCTGGGCTGATGGCCGCTTGACAGCGCACCGCCGCTCATGTATCTTAGAGGTATCCGAAAAAGCAGGAGGAAGTCTAATATGGCATGGTTATACCATTTCAATCAGATCGTCACCCACGGCATGGAGGGGTTTCTGGAGACGGCGGTGCCGCTGATCTCCGGGCTGGCTGAGATCATCGGCCTGTTCATCATCGTCACCAGCCTTGTCAAGGCCACCTACCACTATGTGCGGGTCACCTTTTTCCATGGCCAGCACGATTTCCTCCACGAGATGTCCAGCGGCCTGACCACGGCGCTGGAGTTTCTGATGTCGGCGGAGATCGCCAAGACCTTCCTGTTACAGAATCTGGAATCGGTGGTGCCGCTGGCGGCCACCTTTGCCCTGCGGGCCATGATGAGCCTGATGCTCCACTGGGAGATGGAGGGCGGGCACCGCTCCGGCCGCAAAAAGGAAGAAACGCCCGCCGGTGAGACCGAGAAAAAGAATGACTTATAAAGTTTCCCTCTTTTTTCTCGGTTCTGGGTTGTGTAAAATGTAAAAATCGTGCCCCGGCTCTTGACAGTTTCGCACAAAGGGGCTATACTCGTGCCATCGAAAGCAAAGGCGCTGACGGAAGTGATTCCGCCAGCGCCTTTTGTGTTTTCGCTGGATATTGCTCGGGAGGAATAGAGGGCCTCCTGAACAAGGCTCCCGCGCACATTCGGTGCGGGGAGCGCATTACAAACCGGGGAGGTATTATAATGTTCAGTTCCATAAACACCTGTTGGGTGCTGGTTGCGGCATTCCTGGTCTACTTTATGCAGGCCGGTTTTGCGCTGTGTGAGGCGGGCTTTACCCGCGCCAAAAACACTGGCAACATCCTGATGAAAAACATGATGGACTTCTGCATCGGCACACCGTGCTACTGGGTCATCGGCTTCGGCCTGATGTTCGGCGGCACAAGCGCGCTGATCGGCGGGTTCGACCCGTTCATTCAGGGCGATTACAGCCACCTGGGGCTTGATATCCCGCTGTGGGTGTACATCGTGTTCCAGACCGTGTTCTGTGCCACGGCAGCCACCATCGTGTCCGGCTCCATGGCCGAGCGCACCAACTTCAAGGCTTACTGCGTTTATTCCGCTGCCATTTCGCTGGTGGTCTACCCCATCTGTGGCCACTGGATGTGGGGCGGCGGCTGGCTGCAGAGCATGGGCTTCCATGATTTTGCCGGTTCCGCAGCCGTTCACAATGTGGGCGGTGTGATCGCCCTGCTGGGTGCCGCAATGCTCGGCCCCCGTATCGGCAAATACGACAAAGACGGCAACCCCCACGCCATTCCCGGCCACAACCTGACCGCCGGTGCGCTGGGCGTGTTCATCCTGTGGTTCTGCTGGTTCGGCTTCAACGGCGGCTCTTCCCTGAGCCTTGCCACCGATGAGGCCATGACCCTGACGGGTCTTGTCTGCTTCAACACCAACCTGGCCGCTGCCGTTGCCACCTGCGTGACCATGATCTTCACCTGGCTGCGCTACGGCAAGCCCGATGTCTCCATGACCCTGAACGGCTCTCTGGCCGGTCTGGTCGCCATCACCGCAGGCTGCGACGCGGTCTCTCCCTTCGGTGCCTTCATCATCGGCTTCGTTGCCGGTATCCTTGTGGTCCTGAGCGTTGAATTCTTTGATAAGATCGCAAAGATCGATGACCCCGTGGGTGCTGTCTCCGTTCACTTTGCAAACGGCGTGTGGGGCACCATTGCCGTGGGCCTGTTCTCCAACGGCGGCGACGGCGTGGGCAAGGGCCTGTTCTACGGCGGCGGCTTTACACAGCTGGGCACCCAGCTGCTGGGCCTTATCACCGTTGATGTGTACGTTGTGGTCGTGATGTTCATCATCTTCAAGATCATCGACAAAACCATCGGCCTGCGCGTCCCCGCTGAGGTGGAGATCGACGGCCTGGATATCCACGAGCACGGCCTGGCTTCCGCTTACGCCGGTTTCTCCATCTCCGATGCCAACGCCGCTGCCATGGTGCCCAACGAGAACACCGATCTGGGCGAGGATGATGCCTCCAAGGCAAGCGCCGTGCAGATGAACGCTGCCGTGCCTGTGGTCAAGGAGCCTGCCGTCATCCACGATGGCATCTACGACACCGGGATGCACAAGGTGTCCATCATCGCAAAGCTCTCCACGTTCGATCAGCTCAAGACCGCGCTGAACGATCTGGGCGTGACCGGCATGACCGTGACCCAGGTGATGGGCTGCGGCATCCAGAAGGGCACCACCGAGAAATACCGCGGCGTGCCTGTGGACAGCACCCTGCTGCCCAAGATCAAGGTCGAGGTCATTGTTTCCAAGATCAGCGTGGACGCTGTGGTGGATGCCGCCAAGAAAGCCCTGTACACCGGCCACATCGGCGATGGCAAGATCTTTGTCTACAACGTGACCCGCGTGGTCAAGATCCGCACCGGCGAAGAGGACTTCGCCGCCCTGCAGGATGTGGAGTAACGCTCCGCACAATTTCAACCGCTGTCCCGCTTTGAAAGCGTGACGATATTTGTTCTCCTTGTTCTCCTTTTCCTTTTTCTGAAATCCATTCAGCAGAACCCCTGCTTCCTCCGCACAAGGAAGCAGGGGTTTGTCGTTGTCACCACGATGTGAGCCCCCCTGCAATGGTTCCGGGTTGACATCCCTGTGCGGGCGTGTTATTTTGGAGTGTAAAATTTTCAGTTTTTTTGTATCAGGAGTTTCTATGAGCAACTTGAATGATTTTAACCGCGAGGCCAAAGCCGCCCTGTGGGTGGTCCTGCAATGGCTGCTGCTGGCCGTGCCCACGGGTCTGGTCTGCGGCGCAGTCGGCACAGCGTTCCACCTGAGCGTGGAGTACGTCACCGAGCTGCGGGCTGCGCAGAGCTGGCTGCTGCTCTGCCTGCCGCTGGCGGGCCTTGCCATCGTGGCACTCTACAAGGTCACAAAGTGCGAAGGCGTGGGCACCAACAACGTCATCCGCGCCGTGCAGAGCGGCGAGCCGGTCAGTTTGCTGCTGGTGCCCGCCATCTTTCTGGGCACGGTGCTCACCCACCTGTGCGGCGGTTCTGCCGGCCGCGAGGGTGCCGCTTTGCAGATGGGCGGCAGCATCGGCTGGAACGTGGGAAAACTGCTGCATCTGAGCGATTACGTCCGCCGCACCGCCACCATCAGCGGGATGGCCGCGTTCTTCTCCGCTCTGTTCGGCACCCCGCTGACCGCCGCCCTGTTTGCCATGATGGTGGAGGACGTGGGGCTGACGTTCACTTCGGCCTTTATGCCCGCGTTCACTTCGGCCCTCATTGCTTACGGCGTATCCCTGTTCTTCGGGATCGCCCCGACCAATTTTGTGCTCAATTCCATCCCGCACCTGACGCTGGAAACCGCGCTTCAGACCGCCCTGCTGGGCATTGCCTGTGCCGCCGTGACCCGGCTGTTCTGCTGGACGCTTCACACCCTGGAACACGGGATCCCCAAACGGATCCCGAATCCCTGGCTCCGGGCTTTTGCGGGCGGTGCAGCCGTGGTAGCGTTCTCGTATCTGTTCGGTGTCGGGCGGTACAACGGGGCCGGAATGGCCGTCATTGCCGATGCCGTGGAGCAGGGCACTGCCCTGCCCTGGGATTTTCTGTGCAAGATCTTCCTGACCGCCCTGACCCTGGCAGTAGGCTTCAAAGGCGGCGAGGTGGTCCCAAGTTTCTACATCGGGGCGACCTTTGGCTGCATCGCCGGGCCATGGCTGGGCCTGCCCGCCGGGTTTGCCGGTGCCATCGGTCTGGTCTGCGTGTTCTGCGGAGCCACAAACGCCCTAATCCCCTCCATCCTGCTGGGATTCGAGCTGTTTGGCGGGCAGGGGCTGGAGCTTATTGCGCTGGGCTGCGGCGTGTGCTACATGCTCTCAGGCCACCACGGCCTCTACAGCAGCCAGACCTTTGTCACCAACAAGCTGCGGCCGGAGTACGCCTCCCACAAGTGGCGGATCAAGCTGAAGAAAAAAGAAGAATGATTTTTCGCAGATTTTCGCCGCGGAGAGCTTGATTTTTTGCCGCCATCGTGCTACAATCAGCGTAGTTTCATCCTGACCAAAGCGATGATGCGGACAAACCGAAGCTCGTTCCCCATGACGCAGAGAGGGCTGCCCCGGATACCGGGTGCTGCAAGCAGCCTGCCGTGCATCGGGCTTCTACCACCGCAGAGCGCAGAGGAGAACCTCTGCCGGGTGCGCCCGTTACAGCACAGCGAGTGGCACGCAGAGGCGTGCAATTCGGGTGGAACCGTGGAACGTTTCTGATTTTTTCAGGCGCTTCATCCCGTGAGTAAGTGTGCGGGATGAAGCGCTTTTTTGTTTTACTTTATCTGTCAAAGGAGCAAACATTATGAAGATCATCTATAAGGACGGTCATGTGGACGAGTGCCCGCAGGATCAGGAACTGCACGTTATCCGCCACACCGCAGCCCACATCATGGCGCAGGCCATCAAGCGCCTGTATCCGCAGGCTGATTTCGCCTTCGGCCCCGCTACCGAGAACGGCTTCTACTACGATGTCGATCTGGGCGACCAGAAGCTCAGCGACGAGGATCTGGCAAACATCGAAAAAGAGATGCGCAAGATCGTCAAGGAGAATTTGCCCATCAAGCCCTTCATCCTGCCCCGCGCCGAGGCCGTGAAGCTGATGGAAGAGCGCAAGGAGAACTACAAGATCGAGCACATGGCGGATCTGGCCGACGAGACCGAGTTCAGCTTCTTCCAGCAGGGCGAGTACGTGGATATGTGCATCGGACCCCACCTGACCTACACCAAGGCGCTGAAGGCCTTCAAGATCACCCAGCAGTCCGGCGCATACTGGAAGAACGACAAGGAAAACAAGATGCTGACCCGTATCAATGGCGTGGCATTCCACAACCAGGAAGAGCTGGAAGCCTGGGAGAAGGAGCAGCAGGAGGCCCGTGAGCGCGATCACCGCAAGATCGGCAAGGAAATGGGCCTGTTCATGACCGACGATCTGGTTGGCCGCGGCCTGCCCATGTTCCTGCCCGCAGGCTACACCGTCTGGCAGGAGCTGGAGAACTATATCAAGGAGAAGGAGCGTGCACGCGGCTACCTGCACGTTATGACTCCCTGCATCGGCACTGTGAACCTGTATAAGACCTCCGGTCACTGGGATCACTACCGTGAGAACATGTTCCCCGCCATGGAGATGGAGGGCGAGAGCTATGTTCTGCGCCCGATGAACTGCCCCCACCACATGATGATCTACGCAAATCGTCCCCACTCCTACCGTGATCTGCCCATGCGCATCGGTGAGATCGCCCACGATTTCCGCTACGAGTCCTCCGGCACCCTGAAGGGCATCGAGCGCGGCCGTCACTTCTGCCAGAACGATGCTCACCTGTTCTGCACCCCGGAGCAGATCAAGAGCGAGGTCGCAAACGTGTGCGACCTGATCTTTGAGGTGTACAAGGACTTCAACATCACCGATTACCGCTGCGTGCTGAGCCTGCGTGATCCTGCCGATAAGAAGAAGTACCACGACGATGATGCCATGTGGAACCATGCAGAGCAGGCCCTGCGCGAAGTGCTGACCGAGCTGGGCATCCACTTCACCGAGGAGATCGGCGAGGCTGCCTTCTACGGCCCCAAGCTGGACGTGAACGTCAAGCCCGCCGTGGGTGCCGAGTACACCCTGTCCACCTGCCAGCTGGACTTCTGCCTGCCCGCAAAGTTCCACCTGACCTATGTGGACAAGGACGGCTCCGAAAAGACCCCCGTGGTGCTGCACCGCGCAATTCTGGGCTCTCTGGACCGCTTCATGGCCTACCTGATCGAGGAGACCAAGGGCAAGTTCCCCACCTGGCTGGCACCTGTTCAGGTCAAGGTCCTGCCCGTTTCCGAAAAGACCCTCGAGTATGCGGAGAGCATCACCGAGAAGCTGGTGGAGGCCGGTGTCCGCGTGGCTCTGGACGACGACAACCAGAAGATCGGCTACAAGATCCGTGCCGCACAGCAGGTGGACCGTGTGCCCTACATGCTGGTTCTGGGTGCAAAGGAAGCCGAGGCCGGCAACCTCTCTGTCCGTGACCGCAAGGGCGAGACCACCACGATGGAAGTGGATGAATTCATCGCAAAGGTCACTGAGGAGATCAAGACCCGCGCATATAACAACTGATTTCGCCTGAAATAAACAGTAAGCGCCGCGTTCCCGAAGTGAGGGAGCGCGGCGCTTGCTGTTTATGCTTATTTTGTTTTACAAACGATTATTTCAGCAGGTTATTATCCGCGAAGTAGTCAATGCGCATGGCTTTGCGGACATTGGCCAGGGTGGCGGCAGCGGTCTTTTCAGCCACGGCGCTGCCTTCCTTCAGGATCTCCACGACCTCAGGCAGGCGCTGCTCCCACTCCTTGCGGCGGTTGCGGATGGGCTCCAACTCGGCCTGCATGACGGCGTTCAGGAACTTCTTGATCTTCACGTCGCCCAGACCGCCGCGCTGATAGTGGGCCTTGAGCTCATCGAGGTTCTGGTACTCCGGCAGGAACTCGGCGAAGTGCTCGGGGCGGCTGAAAGCGTCCAGATAGATGAACACGGGGTTGCCCTCCACCTTGCCGGGGTCCTGCACCCGCAGGTGGTTGGGGTCGGTGTACATGGACATGATCTTCTTCTTGATGTCCTCGGGCTCATCCGACAGGTAGATGCAGTTGCCCAGGCTCTTACTCATCTTAGCCTTGCCATCGATGCCGGGCAGGCGCAGGCAGGCGGCATTCTGGGGCAGCATGATCTCAGGCATGGTCAGGGTCTCGCCGTAGACGGCGTTGAACTTGTGCACGATCTCGCGGCACTGCTCCAGCATGGGCATCTGATCCTCACCGGCCGGCACAGTGGTGGCACCGAACGCCGTGATATCCGCTGCCTGGCTGATGGGGTAGGTGAAGAAGCCCACCGGGATGCTGGTCTCGAAGTTCCGCATCTGGATCTCGCTCTTCACGGTGGGGTTGCGCTGCAGGCGGCTCACCGTGACCAGATTCATATAATAGAAGCTCAGCTCGGTCAGCTGAGGCACCATGGACTGGATGAAGATGTGGACCTTGTTGGGGTCCAGACCGCAGGCCAGATAGTCCAGTGCCACCTGCAGGATGTTCTGGCGGACCTTCTCCGGGTTATCGGCGTTGTCCGTCAGGGCCTGCGCATCGGCGATCATAATATAGATCTCGTCGAACTTGCCGGTGTTCTGCAGGCGCACGCGCTCCTTCAAAGAGCCAACGTAGTGGCCAACATGCAGGCGGCCCGTGGGACGGTCGCCGGTCAGAATGATCTGTTTCATTGTAATTCTTCTCCTCAAAAGTCTCCTTGCTCCGCCTTGCCTTTTCCGAAAAACGTTCTGGTTCTGCCAAGGGCTCCCCTATCAGGGGAGCTGGCCGCCGCCAGGCGGACTGAGAGGTTTAATCGTTATTTATAAGTATATCCCCCGCCGCATTCGCTGTCAACAAAAAGAAAAAAGCGATGGAACATTTCCATCGCTTTACTGGCGCCTCTTGCCTGACTCGAACAGGCGACACCCTGATTAACAGTCAGGTGCTCTAACCGACTGAGCTAAAGAGGCATCTATATAAAACGGCACATGACCGTTTTACTACTATAAAATGGTGACCCGTACCGGAATCGAACCGATGTTAAAGGCGTGAGAGGCCTCTGTCTTAACCGCTTGACCAACGGGCCATACGTCCATTTTCGCATCGGGGTTTCGCTCCCGACTCGATTATTTTAGCATAGCAGTCGTACTTTGTCAACAGGAAATTTCAAGTTTTTCAGAAATTTGTGCTGCGGGCCTCCCGCCCCGGTTTTTCCGCTCTGGGATACCCGCTTGCATCCAGAATCGACAAAATATTATCAAAGTTGTGTTTTGGGTCTCTTTTCTTTATTTTGTTCGCCGCGGTTCCCCTTCCTTCTTATGAAATCACTTCAAACAGCTAAGATTCTGAATGAAATTTGTTACATTTATAGAAACCTTTTGTCCCCTCTGGTTGATTTTGGAACGTTTTTATGTATAATGGTAAACAGGAGAATACGCATCTGTATTTCTTCATCGCCCGCGCTGCCCATTGGCTAAGGGCATGTGCGTCGCGCGATCAGAATTGATCTGAACGAAAGAAGAGGTATAAGTATTATGGCAAAGGTAGATCTGAGCAAGTACGGCATTACCGGCACGACCGAGGTCGTGTATAACCCCTCTTACGAGCAGCTGTTCGAGGAAGAGACCAAGCCCGGCCTGGAAGGCTACGAAGTGGGCAAGGTCAGCGAGCTGGGCGCCGTGAACGTTATGACCGGCATCTACACCGGCCGTTCCCCCAAGGACAAGTTCATCGTGATGGACGAGAACTCCAAGAACACCGTTTGGTGGACCAGCGACGAGTACAAGAACGACAACCACCCCGCTTCTGAGGAAGCCTGGGCTGCCGTGAAGGAGATCGCAAAGAAGGAGCTGTCCAACAAGCGCCTGTACGTTGTGGATGCTTTCTGCGGCGCAAACAAGGACACCCGCATGGCTGTCCGTTTCATCATGGAAGTGGCCTGGCAGGCACACTTCGTCACCAACATGTTCATCAAGCCCACCGCTGAGGAGCTGGAGAACTTTGAGCCTGATTTCGTTGTTTACAACGCTTCCAAGGCCAAGGTCGAGAACTACAAGGAGCTGGGCCTGAACTCCGAGACTGCTGTTATGTTCAACATCACCAGCAAGGAGCAGGTCATTGTCAACACCTGGTACGGCGGCGAGATGAAGAAGGGCATGTTCTCCATGATGAACTA
>ERZ1694966.819-NODE-819-length-15259-cov-17.808537_pt1 | contig 15259 bp, 12 predicted proteins | sample MGYA00581611_ERZ1694966 | MGnify/ENA primary metagenome ERZ1694966 (study PRJEB42213, sample SAMN07424282) | human gut metagenome | biome: ENVO:00009003; feature: ENVO:2100002; material: ENVO:00002003 | host: Homo sapiens | place: USA | collected 2014 ...
AGCGTCAGATGTGTATAAGAGACAGCCGCTTCCCCGCCCGGCGCTGGGCCCAGCTGGCCGCCTGCGTGGCAGTCTGCGGGGTCTGCCTGTACGGTGCCGTGTATGCCTACGAATGGGAAGGGGTCACCCTGCTGGGCGGCGGCTCTTCCTCCAATTACTCTGCCGCCGCCACCAAGGCAGCCGCCCCGCAGGCCGCTGATTACTCCATGGAGGACACCGAAAACGCCACCTACGGTTCTGCGGACAACGGTATCTCCACCTTCAGCGCAGAGGACGGCTACCGGTCAGCAGACACTGCCACCGGCGGTTCCCTGCTGACCTCCGGCGAAGCGGAGAGCGATGCTTCCACCCGCACCGCCGACAGCGCCAAGATCATCTATACTGCCAACCTCACGCTGGAGACCCGGGATTACGATACCGCCCGTGCGGCACTGGATGCGGCCCTTTCTGACGCGGACGGCTATATGGAATCCAGCAGCGAGTACACCAACACCGGCAGCACCCGGAGCGTCAGCCTGACTTTGCGGGTACCTCAGGACAGCTACAAGAGTTTTCTGGCCGCCGCTGCCCAGTCCGGCAGCGTGACCTACCAGAACCAGCAGGCGGAGGATATCACCACCCGGTATATGGACACCGAGGCCCGGCTGGCCAGCCTGACCGCCCAGCGCACCCGCCTGCAGGAGCTGCAGGCCCAGGCCGACACCCTGGCCGACCTGCTGGAGATCGAGTCCAGCCTGAGCGATGTGCAGTACCAGATCGAGAGCTGGCAGAGCCAGCTGGACTGGTACAGCAATCAGGTCTCCTGCTGCACCGTCTATATCACCCTGAACGAGGTGGAGACCCTGACCCCCACCAGCACCAGCTTCGGCGCAAAGCTGCTGGCCGCCCTGCGCAATGGCTGGACCGGCTTCGTATCCGGTGCACAGGCCGTGGTGGTGTTCCTTGTGGGCGCATGGCCCGCCATCCTCATTGGCGCGGTCTGCGGCGTGATCTACTACCGTGTCCGCCACCCCAGAAAGAAAAAGTAAAAAACTTTTCCAAAACCCTTGACATCCCCCCGCCTCTGTGGTATTATACTTGAGCAGTCAGCGAACAGCTGATGCAGACAAGTAAATATCGCGGGGTGGAGCAGTCTGGTAGCTCGTCGGGCTCATAACCCGAAGGTCGTTGGTTCAAATCCGGCCCCCGCAACCACCAAGCATCTTGAAGTGATTCAGGATGCTTTTCTTTTTTGTTTAGTTTTCTGCATCCCACTGTATCCGGACACAAAAAAAGCTCCCGACGTTCTGCGCGTCGGGAGCTTTTGCTGTTATGCGGTCTTCCGGGTCACTTCAGCACCGCACCCAGGTTTGCACTGGTGACCATGCGGGCATAGCGGCTGAGCCAGCCGGTCTTGATGTTGGGCTCGGGCGCAACGTACTTTGCCTTGCGCTCGGCCAGCACCTCGTCGCTGACCTCCAGCGTGATCTTTGCGTTGGGGATATCGATACTGATGGTATCGCCCTCCTCGATCAGGCCGATGGGGCCGCCGGAAGCAGCCTCGGGGCTGACGTGGCCGATGGCCGCGCCGCGGGATGCGCCGGAGAAGCGGCCGTCGGTGATGAGGGCCACGGTCTTATCCAGCTTCATACCGGCCAGAGCGGAGGTGGGGTTGAGCATCTCGCGCATACCGGGGCCGCCCTTGGGGCCCTCGTAGCGGATGACCACCACGTCGCCCGGGACGATCTGGCCTGCGTAGATGGCCGCAATGGCGGTCTCCTCGCTGTTGAACACGCGGGCCGGGCCGGAGTGCTGCTGCATCTCGGGGGCCACGGCACTGCGCTTGACCACGCAGCCGTCCGGAGCAATGTTGCCCCATAGGATCTGCAGGCCGCCGGTCTGGGAGTAGGGGTTTTCGATGGGGCGGATGGCCTTTTCGTTCAGGATGCGGGCACCCTTGATGTTCTCGCCCAGGGTCTTGCCGGTCACGGTGGGCACATCCAGATCCAGCAGGCCCTTCTTGGCCAGCTCCGCCTGCACGGCGGGGATGCCGCCTGCGGCATAGAGGTCAGGCATGTGGGTGGGGCCTGCGGGGGCCAGATGGCAGAGGTTGGGGGTCCTGGCGCTGATCTCGTTGAAGAGCTTCAGGTCAATGGGCACACCGGCCTCGTAGGCAATGGCCAGCAGATGCAGGACAGTATTGGTGGAGCAGCCCAGCGCCATATCGCAGGTCAGTGCGTTGCGGATGGAGCGCTCGTTGATGATCTGGCGGGCGGTGATGCCCTTGTTGACCATGTCCATGATGGCCATACCGGCGTGCTTGGCCAGCTGCAGGCGCTTGGAGTAGACCGCCGGAATGGTGCCGTTGCCGGGCAGGGCAATGCCGATGGCCTCGCACAGGCAGTTCATGCTGTTGGCGGTGTACATGCCGGAGCAGCTGCCGCAGCTGGGGCAGCAGTTGCAGGTGCAGTCTTCCAGCTGCTCGTCGGTGATCATACCGGCCTTGTAAGCGCCCACAGCCTCGAACATCTTGGAAAGGCTGACTTCCTCACCGCCGTAGCTGCCGGCCAGCATGGGGCCGCCGGAGCAGACCACCGCGGGCACATCCATGCGGACCGCGGCCATGACCATGCCGGGCACGATCTTATCGCAGTTGGGCACCAGCACCAGGCCGTCCAGCTGATGAGCCATCAGCATGGTCTCCACGCTGTCACAGATCAGCTCGCGGGAGGCCAGGGAGTACTTCATGCCCACATGGCCCATGGCGATGCCATCGCAGACACCAATGGCGGGGATCAGGATGGGGGTGCCGCCCGCCATCTCCACACCGGCCTTGACGGCATCGGCGATCTTATCCAGATTCATGTGGCCGGGCACGATCTCACTGTAAGCGCTGACCACGCCGATCAGCGGGCGCTCCAGCTCCTCGGGGGTGTAACCCAGTGCATAAAACAGACTGCGGTTCGGCGCACGCTCCGAGCCTTTGGTCACATTATCGCTTCTCATAATATCCTCACCTTACTTCTTCAGCCAGCTCATCATGCTGCGCAGCTCTGCGCCCACCTTCTCGATGGGGTGCTCGGCCTGCATCCGGCGCTCAGCCAGGAAGTGGACCTTGCGGCCGCCCTTGGGGCTCATCTCGGTGAGGAACTCGGAAGCAAAGGTGCCATCCTGGATCTCGGTCAGCACCTTCTTCATCTCCTTGCGGGTCTCCTCGGTGATCAGGCGCTTGCCGGTGCGGTAATCGCCGTACTCAGCGGTGTTGGAGATGGAGTAGCGCATCTTGGAGAAGCCGCCCTCGTTGATCAGGTCAACGATCAGCTTCATCTCGTGGCAGGTCTCAAAGTATGCCATCTCGGGCTCGTAGCCAGCTTCCACCAGCGTATCGAAACCGGCGTGGATCAGCTCGGAAACGCCGCCGCACAGCACTGCCTGCTCGCCGAACAGGTCGGTCTCGGTCTCCTCCTTGAAGGTGGTCTGCAGGATGCCTGCACGGCCAGCGCCGATGCCGGAAGCGTAAGCCAGAGCGATGTCCTTTGCCTTGCCGGTGTAATCCTGCTCCACACAGATCAGAGAGGGGCAGCCCTCGCCCTCGGTGTACAGGCGGCGGACGATGTGGCCGGGGCCCTTGGGAGCGATCATGATAACGTCAACGTTCTTGGGAGCGGTGATGGTCTTGAAGTGGATGTTGAAGCCGTGTGCAAAGGCCAGTGCCTTGCCCTCGGTCATGTAGGGAGCCACCTGCTTGTTGTAGATGTCAGCGCACAGCTCATCGGGAACCAGCATCATGACAACGTCGCCGGCCTTGGCAGCTTCTTCCACTTCCATGACCTTGAAGTTCTCGTGAGTTGCTGCGAACTCAGAAGCCTTCTCCCAGTGAGCAGAACCCTTGCGCAGGCCGACGACGACGTTCACGCCGCTCTCGGCCAGGTTCTCAGAATGGGCGTGGCCCTGGCTGCCGAAGCCGATGACAGCGACGGTCTTGCCGTCCAGCACGCCGAGGTTGCAGTCGGAATCGTAGTATTTCTTGATCGCCATGGTAGTAGTCTCCTTTTACTCTTTCCTGTTTTATTTTTATATTTTGATTTTTATGGAAAACTGAATCGAACCCCTCAGGCCCTTACTGCGGGCAACGGGTCCCGGGCAGGGGCAGCTGGGCTGCCCGCACCTCCTGCGGGGGCTTCTGCATGTGCTGGTGCATCCCGCCGCGCTCCAGGGCGGTCACGCCGGTGCGGCACTGCTCAAGGATCTTGTAATCTGCCAGGATCTTGAGGAATGCGTCCACCTTTTCAGGGCGGCCGGTCAGCTCCAGCACCATGCTGTCGGGCGAAAGATCAATGATCTTTGCCTTGTAGATGCTGGCGATCTCCCGCAGCTCACTGCGGTTGTGGACATCGGCAGCCAACTTGAGCAGCAGCAGCTCCCGTTCCAGCGAGTTCTCGTGGTCCAGCACGAACACCTGCCGGGTCACTTCCAGCCGCTCGGTCTGGAGGATGAGCTGGCTCAGCGCCTTTTCATCGCTGGTGATGGTCACGGTGATGCGGCTGACCGCCGGGTCGTTGGTGGCGGACACCGTCAGGCTGTCGATGTTGAAGCCGCGGCGGCAGAACAGGTTGGACACCCGGGCCAGAACACCGCTCTGGTTGTCCACCAGCAGACTGATGACTCTGCGTTTGGATTCCATGGGTCAGTCCTCCTTATTCCATGATGATATCATTGATGTCGCCGCCGCCGGGGATCATGGGCAGGACCTTTTCGTCCTTGTCGATGATGCACTCGATCCAGGTGGGGCCCTTCTGCTTGAGGGCATCGGCAAATGCGGCCTGGAACTCGGGGAGGTTGGTGCAGCGGTAGCCCTTCAGGCCAAAGCCCTCGGCCAGCTTGACAAAGTCAGTGCGGCGGTGGGGGTCGGTCTGGGAGTAGCGCTTTTCGTAGAAAGTGGTCTGCCACTGGCGCACCATGCCCAGCACAGAGTTGTTGAAGATGACCGTGATGATGGGCAGCTCATAGCTGACAGCGGTGCAGGCCTCGTTGAGGTTCATGTGGAAGGAACCGTCGCCCGTGAACATGACCACCCGCTGCTCCCGGCCCAGCGCCATCTGCGCGCCGATGGCCGCGCCATAGCCAAAGCCCATGGTGCCCAGGCCGCCGCTGGTGATAAAGCCGCGGCTCTTGGTGTGGCGGATGTACTGGGCCGCCCACATCTGGTGCTGGCCCACGTCGGTGACATACACGGCCTCGGGGCCGCACTGGCTGCACACCTCGCCGATGACCTGATGGGGCATCAGGCGGGTGGGGTCGGACACGGGGTGGTAATCCTGCGCCTGCCACTCGTGGATCATCTTCATCCAGTCGGGGTGCTTCTTCTCCTCAATGAGGGGGAGCATCCCGCTCAGAACGTAGCAGACATCACCGGCAATGGCAAGATCCACATCCACGTTCTTGCCCAGCTCACTGGGGTCGATATCGATCTGGATGATGGTGGCGTTCTTGGCAAAGGTCTTGGGGTTCAGGGCCACGCGGTCAGAAAAGCGGGTGCCCAGTGCGATCAGCACGTCACAGTCCGCGACCGCCCGGTTGGAGGTGTAGCAGCCATGCATTCCGACCATGCCGATGTTCATCGGGTCACCGTAGGGCACAACGCCTGCAGCCATCAGGGTATAGGTGGCGGGGATCTCCGCCTTGTGGATCAGGTCACGCAGGGGCTGGCAGGAAGCCGCGCTCCGCACGCCGCCGCCAAAATAGACCAGCGGGCGCTTGGCCGCGTTGATGATATCGGCGGCCCACTTGACCTGCTGTTCGTCGTAGGTGGTCACAGTGCGGATCGGCTCCGGCTGCTTGGGAGTGAACTCACAGACAGCAGCGGTAACATCCTTGGGGATATCCACCAGCACCGGGCCCTTGCGGCCGCTCTGCGCAATGCGGAACGCCGCACGCATGGTATCGGCCAACTCTTCTACCTTGCGCACCGTGAAGTTGTGCTTGGTGATGGGCATCGTGATGCCCTCGATGTACGCCTCCTGAAAACCGTCCTTGCCCAGACCGGGGGTCGGCACATTGCCGGTAAAGGCGACCATGGGCACGGAGTCCATGTAGGCAGTGGCAATGCCGGTGACCAGATTGGTGGCACCCGGGCCGCTGGTGGCCAGCACCACGCCGGTGCGGCCCGTTGCGCGGGCATAGCCATCGGCCGCATGAGAAGCGCCCTGCTCGTGGGCGGTCAGCACATGGTGGATGCGGTCAGAATTTTTATACAGCTCGTCGTACAGGTTCAGCACAGCACCGCCGGGGTAGCCGAAGATGGTGTCCACGCCCTGTTCGCAGAGGACTTCAACAAAAATTTGCGAACCATTTAACTGCATGGTAAGTTGCTCCTGTTCCTTTTCCTCTTACACTCTCAACAAAATTTCCCTCAGACACGTTACTTTTCGCATCTTGCATTCCGATTTGAACGTTGGGTCAATTATACTATAAATCGGGCCTTTGTCAATCGACGATTTGTAAAGTGAATCAGCCGAAAGATGAAGATAATTGAACACACCCTTGCTAAGCGCCTTTTCCAAGAGTATAATCAATTCTACACTGTTATAAAAATAAACAGCCTTCTGACCGGCCTGCCAATGGCTCCCCCTTTGGGGGAGCTGGCGCGGCGCGCCTGAGAGGGCAAGGCCGTTAAAAAGAGAGGATTTTCCTATGCAACTTCGTGAATGGAACGCCCGGCTCCACGGGCTCGTTGTTTTCCGCGCCCTGCTGGGCGACCCCGTTGTGGCAAAGCTGGCGGCGCTGACCGACCGGCTGGAAGCTGCCGACGATACCATCGCCCCCCTGTGCGATGCTGTGGCCGCCTTTGAAGCCGCCCTGTTCGCCCACACCACCAATCTGGGCGATTATCTTTCCAACGCCGTGCTGGAGACCGAGACCTTCTGTGTGCGGCAGGCTGCTGCGGGCCAGCTCTCCCCTGTGATGGAGGCCGCCCTGAACAGTGAGCTGAACTTTTTGCAGAAGCTCTGCGGCCTGACGCTGGACACGCTGCTGGAAGCCGCCGACCGGCAGAACCGGGAGCTGGCGTTCCTGCCCCGTTGGGAGGCAAGGCAGCTCGACCTGACCGCCGCCTACAACCAGCGGATGCGGGAAGCCGGGAAGAAGGGCTACGGCATGTTTGCCAAGCACCATGTGTTCACGGTGGAGAACGGCCAGCTGGTGCCCGTGAAGTACCCCGACCCCCAGAAGCTCAGTGAGCTGCCGGGCTACGAGAAGGAGCGGGAAAAGGTCATTGCCAACACCCGCGCCCTGTTGGCCGGTTCCCCCGCCAACAATGTTCTGCTCTACGGCGATGCCGGCACCGGCAAATCCAGCACGGTCAAGGCCATTGCCAACGAGTACGCCGCCGACGGCCTGCGGCTGGTGGAGGTCAAGAAGAACCAGCTCTACCAGATCCCCGACCTGATGGATCAGCTGGCAGCCAATCCCCTCAAGTTCATCCTCTTCATCGATGACCTGAGCTTTTCCTCCAACGACGATAACTTTGCCGCCCTGAAAGCCATCCTTGAGGGCAGCGTGGGCGGCCGAGCCCGGAACATTGCGGTGTACGCCACCTCCAACCGCCGCCACCTCATCAAGGAGACCTTGACCGACCGCACCGGCGACGACATCCACGAAGCCGACACCCGGCAGGAGCTGATGAGCCTTTCCGCCCGGTTCGGCCTGACCGTCACCTTCCAGCGGCCCGAGAAAGCCCGCTTTGCCGCCATTCTGGAAGAGCTGGCAAAACAGCACCACATCCAGATGCCCATGGAAGAGCTGCTGGTCAAGGCAGAGGCCTTCGCCATCCGCGCCGGCGGCCGCAGCCCCCGCGTGGCCAAACAGTTCATCGAACAGTGCGAGAGCGGCGTGCAGAAATAATGTTTGCTTTTTCGTTTTTATGGATAAGAAAAAGCGCTGTGCAGTGAAATGACTGCACAGCGCTTTTTGCTATTTTGGAAGGAACCTGCCGCCGCAGGCGGCGGATGAGGCAGTCAGAGAATCAAACGCGCTCGGCCACCAGCTGGAAGCCCTCTTTGGTGAGCTCCTGCCGGATCTGCTCGATCTGGGCATGGTCGCGGGTCTCCAGTGCCAGCTTGAGGAAGCAGCTGGAGATGGGCATGTTGGGGTCAGAGCCGTCGTGCAGGACGGAGACTACATTGCTGCCGCAGCGGGAAACGATGGCAGCCACCCGCTCCAGCTGGCCGGGCTTATCCTCCAGCGCAATGGTCAGGTTGGCCTTGCGGCCGCTCATCACCAGACCACGGGTGATAACGCGGTTGAGGATGTTCACATCGATGTTGCCGCCGGAGATCAGGCAGACCACCTTTTTGCCCTCGATGGGCAGCTTGTGGAACAGCGCCGCTGCCACAGGCACCGCACCGGCCCCCTCGGCCACCAGCTTCTGGTTCTCCATCAGGGAGAGGATGGCGGCGGCGGTCTCGTCCTCGCTGACGGTCACGATGTCGTCCACATATTCCTCACAGAGCTGATAGGTCAGCTCGCCGGGGGTCTTGACCTGAATGCCGTCCGCAAAGGTGGCCGCATTTTTCAGGGTCTGATACTTGTGCTCATGCAGGCTGCGGTACATGCTGGGGGCACCCTCGGCCTGCACACCGTAGACCTTGACCTCGGGGCGCAGGCTCTTGATGGCAAAGGCCACGCCGGAGATCAGGCCGCCGCCGCCCACGGGCACGATGACAGCATCCAGATCGGGCAGCTGGTCAAGGATCTCCAGACCGATGGTGCCCTGACCTGCGATGACCTGTTCGTCATCGTAGGGGTGGATGAAGGTCATGCCGGTCTCGGCCTGCAGCTCCACGGCCTTGTCGTGGGCATCATCATAGGTGCCGGGCACCAGACAGACCTCCGCGCCCAGGCTCTTGGTGTTTTCCACCTTCATAATGGGGGCACCGTCCGGCATACAGACGATGCTCCTGATGCCCCGGCGGGTGGCGGCCAGAGCCACGCCCTGTGCGTGGTTGCCGGCAGAGCAGGCGATCACGCCCTTTTCGCTCTCCTCCCTGGAGAGCTGGCTGATCTTATAATAGGCTCCCCGCACCTTGAAGCTGCCGGTCACCTGCAGGTTCTCGGTCTTGAGGTAGAGGCGGCAGTCCTTGGAGAGCTTGGGCGCTTCAATCAGGTCGGTCTTGCGGGCAACGTCCTTGAGCACAAAGGCGGCGTGGTAGATCTTATCCAGAGTCAGCATGACGATACTTCCTATCTTCTATCCTTGATTTTTGCATGTGAATATGCATTCCAGTATAAATTAGCAAAAGTATTTTGTCAAATGAACGTATTTCAACATTGTGTTTGCTGGGGTGACCGCCAATGGTTACGCCCGGGCAGGCGGCAGCCCTGCAGCCTGATGCACGCTCCACCTGTGCCCATGCCGTGGGAGCGGTTTCCCCTGACCCAAAACGCCCCTCTCCGGCATCTGTGAGACCGGAGAGGGGCGTTCTCGTTTTTAACCTTTCATCGGCACAAATCCGACCAGATCCTTCACGACCTCGCCGCCGATGATGAGCCCGGCCACCGAGGGCACAAAGGCGTTGGAGCCGGGGACCGAGCGCCGGACGGTGCACTTGCGCTGGGTGCCCGGGGGGCAGATGCAGTGGTTCTTGCAGCTGATGGAATCATCCTCGATGGGGGTCATGGCAGGCTCCTTGGAGTAGACGACCTTCAGGTGCTTGATCCGCCGCTTGCGGCACTCGGTGCGCATCACCTTAGCCAGCGGGCAGACGGAGGTCTTGTAGATATCCGTCACCTCAAAGCGGGTGGGGTCCATCTTGTTGCCCGCGCCCATGGCGCAGATGATGGGGGTACCGGCCTCCTTGGCCTTGACCACCAGCGCGATCTTGCCGGTGACGGTGTCGATGGCATCCACCACATAGTCGTACTGGGTAAAGTCGAACTGATCCTGCGTTTCCGGGGTGAAGAAGATCTTGTAGGTGGTGACCTTGATGTTGGGGTCGATCTCGTGGATACGCTGTTCGGCCACATCCACCTTGTACTGGCCCACGGTCTTGCGGGTGGCCACGATCTGGCGGTTCAGGTTGGTCAGGCAGACCTTGTCATCATCAATGAGGTCCAGCGCGCCCACGCCGCTGCGTGCCAGCGCTTCCACCGTGTAGCCGCCCACGCCGCCAATGCCAAACACCGCCACACGGGAATTGTGCAGCTTTTCCATTGCTTCCTTGCCCAGCAGCAGCTGGGTGCGGGAATATTGATCCTGCATAGATACTTGCTCCTCCATTTTACACTGTGCCGTTCGTTTTATCAGTTCGACGCAGTTGCTTTTGTTTTACTTTATACTTTCCAACGACTGCCAAGGGCTCCCCTACTAGGGGAGCTGGCGCGAAGCGCCTGAGGGGTTTATTCCACCGCCACAATCGTGCCGCCCCCCAGCACAACATCCCCCTGATACAGCACCACGGCCTGACCGGGCGTGGGAGCACGCTGGGGCTGGTCAAATTCCAGCCGGAACTGCCCCTCTCCTGCCGGGTAGACAGTGGCCGCCTGCTCGGTCTGGTGGTAGCGGGTGCGGGCCGTGACCCGCAAAGGCGCGGTCAGCTCCGGGATGGCGATCCAGTTCACCTCGTCGGCATAGACGATGCGGTCAAACAGGTTCTCCTCCGGGCCCACCGTAACGGTGTTGGCCTGCATATCCTTGGCGCAGACATACACCGGTGCGCCCATGGCAAGGCCAAGGCCCTTGCGCTGGCCGATGGTATACCGCACCGCACCATTGTGGGTGCCCACCTTTTTGCCGTTCTCGTCCAGAAAATCACCTGCCGGGTAGTGCTTGCCGGTGAAGTCCTCCATGAAGCGGGCGTAATCGCCGTCCGGCACAAAGCAGATATCCTGGCTGTCGTGCTTGCGGGCGTTGATGAAATGCTGCTTTTCCGCGATCTCACGCACTTCGGCCTTGTGCAGTCCCCCCAGCGGCAGGCGCACATGGGCCAGCTGCTCCTGGGTCAGGTTATAGAGCACATAGCTCTGATCCTTGCCCTCGTCCAGCCCCTTTTTCAGCAGCCAGCGGCCGGTGGCCTCGTCCTGCTCCACCCGGGCGTAATGGCCCGTGACCACATACTCCAAGCCATGGCTCTCAGCCCAGCGGAGCAAGTGGTCGAACTTCATATACCGGTTGCAGTCGATGCAGGGGTTGGGCGTGCCGCCCATCTCGTATACCCGGATGAATTTTTCGATGATCTTCTCCCGGAAGTCGGCGGTGAAATCCAGCACCTCATAGGGGATATCCATCGCAAAGGCCACCTCGGCGGCATCCTCGATATCCTTTTCGGAGCAGCAGGTGTGGAAACCGGACTGCCCCAGCGTCTCGTTGCGGGTGAGCCGCATGGTGATGCCGGTGCAGTCGTACCCTGCCTGCTGCATCAGCCATGCCGCCACCGAGCTGTCCACACCGCCGCTCATGGCGATGAGTGCCCCGGGGCGCTTCGTGTTCTGTGCTTCTGTCATATCGTCCCTCATTTAATAACATACTAAAACAGTAGTATAATACTACCGCAGCTTCTTTCTCTTGTCAAGACGCAGAAAATTGGGCCGCCGCTGCCAGCAGCGCGTCTTTTTCGTTGGGTGTCTGCCCGGTGATGACAGCCTCCAGCAGGGCGTTCAGCACCTGCCGCAGGCCCGGACCGGGTCTGACCCCCGCCGCCATCAGGTCACGGCCATTCACGGCCAGCTGGCTCACCCGGCAGCAGGCATTTTCTGCTGTCAGCTGCTCTGCTTCGGCCCGCAGGGCAGCAAAGGCCTCAGCCTGTTCCGGATGCCGGGCACTGCAAAGGGCGGTCAGGCGTTGGATCGTCGGCAGCTCATAGCGGCCCAAAAGACGTTTGGCCATAAGTGTCTGGTCGGAGCCGGGCGTACCGGGAGCTTCCTCTTCGGACACGGGTGTCACGCAGGGCGTTTGGACGGGAGTGTCGGGAGTTTCTCCGAGGACCGTCCGCTGGGGTGGGACCCTGTTGCCGCAGGCAATAGGGCGGGCGATGGAATGGCCCGTCTCGTGTCCGAGGAGAAAGCTACCGACACTCCCCCCCACCAAGGCCGTCACTTCATCCGTGAGCGCGTTGGAGCATTTCAGTTTGCGCAGAGCTTTGCGGGCACCGGCTTCACCCAGCGGGCAGAGAAGGGCCGCCAGCCGGGCGGGCATGTTCTCCGCTGTTGGTTCGATCCGGTCGATGGTACGGCAGAGTTCCGCAAACCGTTCCGGCTGTTTTTCCGGTTCCAGCTCCGGCAGGACAACGGCCAGAACGGCGGATTCCAGATAGCTTCCGGGCCGGGGTGCCGCCAGCAGCTTGAGCAGTTCTTCCTGAATGCGCTCCGCCGAAACGCAGTCCAGATGCGGCCCCAGTGCCCGGGCAGCAGCACCGGTGGCTGGGTCGATGGCGAAGCCGAACCGGGCCGCGAACCGGTAGAGCCGCAGGATGCGCAGCGCGTCCTCCTCAAAGCGGCGTTCCGGCTCCCCCACCGCCCGCACAAGATGGGCGGCAAGGTCGTCCCGCCCGCCAAAGGGGTCGATGAGCCCTTCCTCAGCGCTGTATGCCATGGCGTTGATGGTGAAATCCCGCCGGGCAAGATCCTCCCGCACATCCGGCACAAAGCAGACGGCATCCGGGTGGCGGCCATCGGAGTAGGCCCCCTCGGTGCGGAAGGTTGTTGTCTCATAGAGCCTGCCGCCCTGCTTCACCGTCACGGTGCCGTGCTGCAGGCCGGTGGGGATGCACTTTTCCTCCCCGAACAGCGCCATCACCTGCTCCGGGCGGGCGCTGGTGCAGAGGTCCCAATCGTGGGGGTCCAGCCCCAGCAGGCTGTCCCGGACACAGCCGCCCACAGCGTAGGCCGCATGGCCCGCCCCATGGAGCGCATCCAGCAGCAGGGCTGCACCCGGGTCAAGTTTGATCGTTGTCATGTTGCTTCCTCGTCATATTGCAGGATGATCTGTTTGCCGTCAAAGCCGCACTCCGCCGCCGGGAATATCGCCTGCGCATTGGGCAGGGCGGCTTCCGGTTCAAGGATCATGGGCGAATAATGCATCAGCCAGAACCGGCGCACATCAGCCTTTTTTGCAATGGCCGCACCCTGCGCAAAAGTGCTGTGCCCCCACTGCTTCGCCTGCGCCTCCTGCTCGTTGTCGGGGTAGGTGGCATCGCAGAGGAAGAGGTCGGCGTTCTGCGCGGCCTGTTCCAGCGCCGGGCAGGGAGCGGTATCACCCGAGAACACAAACCGCAGACCCCGGCGTGCCGGGCCCAGCACATCCGCAGGGGAGACCACCGCCCCGTTTTCCAGCGGGATGCTCTGGCCCCGCTGGAGCAGCTTCCATGCAGGCACCGGAACGTTCAGTGCCCGGGCCTTTGCAGGGTCAAAGCGGCCCGCCCGGGGCAGGTCGAGCCGGTAGCCCCGGCTGGGCACCCGGTGCCGGGTGCGGAAAGGCGTAAGCTGCGCCCCCGCAGGCCAGCCGGAGGAGAGGGTGGTCAGGTCGATGGGGTCTGTGTCCAGCTGCACAGCCCTGACCGGGTACGGCAGCGGCCCGGCCAGGGTGCGCAGGGCGGGCCAGACCTCCCCCAGCCCCTCCGGGCCGTAAAGGGTCAGCAGGCGCTCCCGGCCCTGACAGCCCAGCGTCTGCAGCAGGCCCGGCAGGCCGAAGATATGGTCACCGTGATAGTGGGTCAGGCAGATGGCATCCAGCTTCATCAGGTTGACCCCGGCGCGGCGGGCCGCCGCCTGCGTACCCTCGCCGCAGTCAAACAGCAGGGCATGGCCCCCGCATTCGGCCAGCGCGGCGGTCAGGGCACGGTCCGGCAGGGGCATGGTGGCCGCCGTGCCCAGCAGTGTAATGGTCAGCATAACAGTTCCTCCGTGATTTGTCGGTAACAGTGTACCACATTTTGCGCCCGCACACAATCGGCACAGCCCGGCATAGGATGGCGCAGAGCTCTGATACAAAGGGAGGTTTGACCATGCAGCGCAAAAAAGTCCCCGCCGGGCACCACCGCTTCGGGCTGGCCCGGCTCGTTCTGATCCTGGCACTGCTGTTTCTCGTCGTGGCGCTCACCGCCGGGCTGGCGGGCTGCCTGTTCCAGCCTGTACTGGCCGCCCGGGGCACGCTGCTGTTTCTGCCGGGGGCGTAAACTTTTTTGTGAAAATCGAAATTTCCTTCTTGACTTCAGGACAATGACGTGATAAAATCCAGCCAAACCAGTGAGAGGGCATAAGTACCTCCGCAAACCTCTGCTTTTACAGAGAGTGCCGGACATGCTGAGACCGGTGCAAGGCAGCTGCGGGTGGGAATGGGCCTTTGAGGGCAAACCGAACTGCTTTTGCACAGTAGGGGCGACGGAGAGCGTCTCCGTTAACAAAGCCGGTATGTGTTGGCATATCACGAGAGGGCGGGGTCGTTCCCGCCAATGTTGGGTGGCACCGCAGGAGTGTAAGATCTTACCGCTCTTGTCCCAATGCACGAATGTGTTTTGGGACAGGAGCGTTTTTTATTTCCTGTCCCGCAGCTATTTCGGGCTGGACTGCAAGGCGTACATGGTCAAGGTCAGCTATGAGCAGAAGCCCTTCCGCCGCGAGGTGATGCGCACCTACGGTGCCTTTGTGACCCCCAGCCCCAGCATGACCACCAACGTGGGCCGCAAGATCCTGGCCGAGCACCCGGACACCACCGGCAGCCTGGGCTGCGCCATCAGCGCCGCCATCGACGAGGCCCTCAAGTGCAAGGGGACCGGCGAGGAAAAGACCATCGTCTTTGGCCTGACCGGCACCGGCTACTTTGACATGGTGGCCTACGAGAAGTTCCACGATGGCCAGATGAGCGACTACATCCCCACCGATGCCGACCTGCAAAAGGGCTTTGACGGCATCCCCCGGTTCCCCGGCAACGAGATCTGAGCCAATACTATAATTACTATATAATAAAGGAGAAGCGCGCTCCCGATTCCGGGAACACGCTTCTCCTTTTCTGTGCACCATCCTGTGCAAACAGAAAACCGCCAGCGTATCTCTACGTCGGCGGTCTCTTTATGGAGCGAAGCAACCTAAATCCGAACCATTGCCCTCTGGGACATTTGGGGCGGCGATTTCATCGAAAGTGATGGTTTTTGTGCCGTCTTTGTAGTTGAATGCAATCAAAACCTTTTCATCATAGAGATAAACAGCATTCACGAATGTATTGATAAGCATTTTCCGGTGGCTTTTCACGTTCGGGTCGAGCTTGCGGAACCGGGTCAGCCAGAACCGA
>ERZ1694966.828-NODE-828-length-15141-cov-16.468713_pt1 | contig 15141 bp, 12 predicted proteins | sample MGYA00581611_ERZ1694966 | MGnify/ENA primary metagenome ERZ1694966 (study PRJEB42213, sample SAMN07424282) | human gut metagenome | biome: ENVO:00009003; feature: ENVO:2100002; material: ENVO:00002003 | host: Homo sapiens | place: USA | collected 2014 ...
GACATTGCTTCCTTGCGAGTTTACATGGCATCCCTGCGCAAAAAATTGGAACGATGCCCGGATGCGCCGCATCTGATCCAGACTCATGTTGGTGTCGGATACCGGATGCTGCGCGTGGAAAATGATGAAGCATAGTAAAAAAACAGGGTGCGCCCCTGAATGAACAACACCCCATTTGTCCGACAGTATTTGGTCAGACAAATGGGGCGTTTTTATATGCCGGAAAAACGAAAGATGTACAGTGGAGAATGAGACCAATTTTTATAGTGCAAGATGCTTTGCACGATAGTCCCGTGGGCTGATGCCATACACATTTTTGAACGCACGGGAAAAGTGAAGCTGATTGGGATAGCTGACCATGGTGCTGATGGTGCTGATGGGCAGGCGGCTTTCGGTCAGCAGCTGTGCCGCCCGTGCCATGCGGTAGTGCAGCAGGAACCCCTGTGGGCTTTCGCCCATGGTATCCCGGAACACCTTGCTGAAATAGCTGCGGTTCAGTCCGCAGGAGGAGGAGATATCCTCGATGGAAATATCTTCGCTGTAATGCTGCTCTATGAAAGACAGATTGAGATATAACAAGTCGCATTTTTGCATTTACGAAACCACTGGCAGATAGTATAATAATAATAACACAATAAGGAAAAAGAAACTGTGCAATGTGATGATGCACAAAATTTTCTTGCTGCTTTTGTAAGAGCTGACAAAAGCAGGAAAATCGACCCGGCCGTTCCGACACGACCGCCTGTCTGTCGGCATTTTTATTAAAAATAATCTCGTTGAGGTATAGGATCCATGAGTATTCGATTTGATTCCGAGGCCCGCATTTTTGTATTGGAGACCGCCCATACCAGCTACCACATGAAGGTGGATGCGCTGGGGCACCTGCTGCATCTGTACTACGGCAAAACCATCGGCACCGGGGACCTGATGCAGCTGTATCCCCGCACAGACCGGGGATTCTCGCCGGATTACTACGCTTACCGCACCCACCGGGGCGTTTCCCCGGATCTGCTCCCGCAGGAGTATACCGGCTGCAACGTGGGCGATTTCCGTCTATCCTGCCTGACGGTGGCCGACAGCCGTGGCGCCTTTGGCGCAGACTTTACCTATGTGAGCCACACGGTGGAGGCGGGCAAATATCAGCTGACCGGTCTGCCCTGTGCCCACGCAGAGGAAAACGATGCCGAGACCCTGATCGTCCGAATGCAGGACGAGGCCACCGGTCTGACGCTGGAGCTGCTGTACGGCGTGTTTGCACAGCAGGATGTCATCACCCGTGCGGCGCGGCTGACAAACCACGGAGATACCCCGCTGCGGCTGGACAAGGCGGCATCTGCCTGTCTGGATCTGCCCTTTGGCAGATGGGATCTGCTGCATTTCCACGGCAGACACGCTATGGAACGGCAGCTGGAGCGGGAAGCTGTGGGCACCAATATCCAGACCATTTCTTCGGTGCGGGGCAGCTCCAGCCACCACAATAATCCCTTCCTGATCCTCTGCCAGCAGGATGCAACGGAGACCAGCGGTGCCTGTTACGGGGTGATGATGGTCTATTCCGGCAGCTACCAGATGGACGTGGAGCGCTCTCAGACCGGGCTTGTCCGGGTGGTGAGCGGCATTCAGGAGGAGCGCTTTGCATGGAACCTGAAGCCGGGCGAGACCTTTGACACCCCGGAGGTGATCCTCTCCTTTGCGGCAGAGGGTCTGACCCCGCTTTCCCAGCAGTACCACCGCTTTTTGCGGCGCAACATCTGCCGCGGCCCGTGGAAGAACAAGCGCCGCCCGGTGCTGATCAACAACTGGGAGGCCACCTATTTTGATTTCAACACCGAAAAGATCGTAAAGATCGCTGAAAAAGCAGCCTCTCTCGGCGTGGAGATGATGGTGTTGGACGATGGCTGGTTCGGCACCCGGAATGACGACAATCAGGGTCTGGGCGACTGGACCGTGAACTGCGAAAAGCTGCCCGGCGGACTGGACCCACTGATCGAGCAGATCAATGCGCTGGGCATGAAATTCGGCCTGTGGATCGAGCCGGAAATGGTCAACGAGAACTCCCAGCTGTACCGCACCCACCCGGACTGGGCGCTGACCCTGCCCGGACGCAAGCCTGCCATGGGGCGCAACCAGCTGGTGCTGGATCTTTCCCGCCCGGAGGTGGTGGACTATCTGGCAGGGGTTATCGGCAAGCTGCTGCGAGAGCATCACATTGAGTATATCAAGTGGGATATGAACCGCAGCATGAGCGATGTGTACAGCCGTGCTTTCCCTGCCGAGCAGCAGGGTGAGATCATGCACCGCTATATGCTGGGCGTTTATGCGCTGGCAGAGCGGTTGACGCAGGGCTTCCCGGAGGTGCTGTTCGAGGGCTGCGCAGGCGGCGGCGGACGCTTTGATGCCGGAATGCTGTGCTACTATCCCCAGATCTGGTGCAGTGATGATACCGATGCCATTGAACGGTTGACCATCCAGTACGGCACCTCCTTTGGCTATCCGGTCTGCACCATGGGTGCTCATGTTTCTGCCTGCCCCAACCACCAGACCGGCCGCACTACGCCCATCGACACCCGTGCTGTGGTGGCGATGAGCGGCACCTTTGGCTACGAGCTGGATCTGGGCAAATTAAAGCGCGCCGAGTGCACTGCAGTGAAAAACCAGATCAAGCGGTTCAAACGGCTGAACGATCTGATCCGTACCGGCGATTATTACCGGCTGACCGACCCGGCAGAAAACGCATATTTCACGGCATGGCAGTTTGCCGCAGAGGACGGCAGCGAGGCACTGCTGAATCTGGTGGTGACCCATCCGCAGGCGAATCCCTTGCCCATCCACCTGTGCTTCCGTGGGCTGGAAGAAGATACTGTGTATGAGCTGGACGGCATCGACTATTTCGGCTCCCGGTATGCCCACGACGTAGAGGACGGCATTCACAAGGGGATGCGATTCAGCGGCAGCACCCTGCTGTATGCGGGGCTTGTCCTGCCGCAGCTGTTTGGCGATTACCCCAGCGTGCAGCTCCATCTTACACGAAAAGGATAAAAGGATATGAAGGATCAAACTGCATTTTCCACCCGCTTTGCCTGCCATAAGGACGAACTGGAATGGCTGTTCATGGAGTTGTATCACAACCGGGAAGGGCTGGAGACTATGGAGCGGGAGATGGCAGGAGCCTACAACGACCGCAGCGCCGAGCTGAAAGTGCTGGACAAAGCGCGCTCTGCTGATCTCTGCAGGTGAGCACGACGAAAATGATCCTCCATATCAAGCTTCTGCTAACAATGTTAATATGTCCTAACATTGCTAAAAACCATTGAAAAAGTCCGAAAGCGTGCTACAATACAGAGATAAAGAGCCTGCCCCCGCTCAAGGGTGTGGGCGCTCAGATAGGAAACACAGAAATGAGGGATAAATATGTTTGATACAAAAAAGCTTGCACTGTTTTTGGGTGGTGTAGTGTTCGGCTCTGCCGGCTTCAAGGTGCTGTCCAGCAAGGACGCTAAAAAGGTCTACACCCAGACCACCGCTGCGGTGCTGCGGATGAAGGCCTGCACCATGCAGACTGTGAACAAGGTGCAGGAAGAGGCCGGTGACATCCTTGCCGATGCAAAGGCCATCAACGAGAGCCGCGCCGCCGAGGCTGCACAGGAGGTCATCGAGGATACGGCTGAAGAAGAGCAGCCCGCAGAGCAGACTGCACAGTGATATAGCGCAGCGGAGCCGCCCTTGGGCGGCTCTTTTTTACACAGAGGGGTAAGAAGAACAATGAAATGTACGATCTTACATGAAGGTAAGGGACGGATGCGGGTGCACGTCTGCGCTGTGCGCATGACGCTGCACCGGGCAGATGTGCTGGAAGCCTACCTGAACGGGCAGGACAACATCCAGAAAGCCACCGTCTACGAGCGCACCGGAGATGTGGTGCTGACCTACCGGGGCAGCCGGAAGGATGCTGTCGCCCTGCTGGCGGCCTACCGCTTTGACAACGAAGAGTTAGAGGTGCTGGTCACTTCCCACGATAGCCGGAAAATCAATCAGGAATATCAGGAAAAGATGGTCAACCTTGTGGCGGGCCGGGTGTTCCGCAAGGTGTTCCTGCCCGCGCCCATCGCGGCGGCATATACGGTGTGGCGATCCATTGCCTTTGTCTGGAAGGGCATCCGCTGTCTGCTGCACCGCAAGCTGGAGGTAGAGGTGCTGGATGCGCTCAGCATCACCGCCTCCCTCCTGCGGGGGGATTACAGCACCGCAGGGTCGGTGATGTTCCTGCTGACGGTGGGCAGCCTGCTGGAGGAGTGGACGAGGAAAAAGAGCTTGGATGACCTTGCCCGCAGCATGGCGCTGAACGTGGATAAGGTCTGGGTGCGCACCCCGCAGGGCGAGGTGTTGGTACCGCTGACCCGTGTCCACGCCGGGGACGAAGTGGTGGTGCGCTCCGGTAATATGATCCCGCTGGACGGCATGGTGCTGGAAGGCGAAGCCATGGTCAATCAGGCTGCCCTGACCGGCGAGTCCATGCCGGTACGCAAGACCACCGGTGCCACCGTTTACGCCGGAACAGTGGTGGAAGAGGGCGAATGCGTCCTTGTGGCCAAGGCAGAGGGCGGTGCCAACCGCTATGATAAGATCGTGGCGATGATCGAGGAATCGGAAAAGCTCAAGTCTGGCACCGAAAACCGGGCTTTGCAGCTGGCCGACCGTCTGGTGCCGTGGTGCCTTGCCGGTACGGTGGCTACCTACGCCTTTACCCGCAACGTCACCCGCGCCATCTCCATTTTGATGGTGGATTTCTCCTGTGCGCTGAAGCTTTCCATGCCGCTGGCGGTGCTCTCTGCCATGCGGGAGTGCGGGGAATATCACATCACCGTAAAGGGCGGCAAGTATCTGGAAGCGTTGGCAAAGGCGGACACCATCGTGTTCGATAAGACCGGCACCCTCACCCGTGCCACCCCACAGGTGGTGCAGGTAGTGCCTTTCTCCGGCTGCGGGGAGCAGGAGGTATTGCAGCTTGCCGCCTGTCTGGAAGAGCATTTCCCCCATTCCATGGCAAACGCCGTCGTCCGTGCTGCCAAGGAGCGGGGAATTTCTCACGAAGAGATGCACTCCGAGGTGGAGTACATCGTGGCCCATGGCATTGCCAGCCGGGTAGGGGGCAAGCGGGTGGTCATCGGCAGCGCTCACTTTATTTTCGAGGACGAGGGCTGCACCATCCCGGCAGGGGAACAGGCAAAGTTTGATGGGCTGGATCCGCAGTATTCCCACCTGTATCTGGCAGCATCCGGGGTGCTGGTGGGGGTCATCTGTATTGCAGACCCCCTGCGCCCGGAGGCGGCACAGGTGCTGCGCCAGCTCCAAAAGCTGGGCATCACTCAGACCGTCATGATGACCGGCGACAGTGACCGCACTGCCCGCGCCATTGCGGCGCAGGTTGGGGTAGACCGCTGCTTTGCGGAGGTGCTGCCAGAGGATAAGGCCGCCTTTGTCCGCGATGCCAAAGCCGAGGGACATACCGTGGTGATGATCGGCGACGGCATCAACGATTCGCCCGCTTTGTCGGCGGCAGATATCGGCATCGCCATCCATTCCGGCGCCGCCATCGCCCGGGAGATTGCCGATGTGACCATCCGCGCGGATAGTCTGGAAGAGCTGGTGACCTTAAAAGCCATTGCCAACGCCCTGCAAAAGCGGGTGGGCAGCAATTACCGCTTTGTGCTCAGCTTCAACTCGGCTCTCATCCTTCTGGGGGCTCTGGGCATCCTGCCCCCTGCCACCAGCGCCATGCTGCATAACCTTTCCACCCTTGGCATCAGCCTGCGCAGCATGACAGACCTGTTGGAGCAGAAGCCTTCCCTGTAAAAATGGTACGCCGGAGCGTCCGCAGATGCTCCGGCGTACCGAAATGATAGCTCTTCCCATAAAAAGGAAGCTGCTGCACAAATGTTGTGTGATATGTACCCCCAATACTGGACATCCAGTATTGGGGGTATATATTTAGGTGCCCACCCTCTTAGTCCGTGTGCTGTAAACAACAATGCAAAAAATCCGACCCAATTCTACGATGCCATAGCATTGTATGAATCAGATCGGAGAATGAAAAGTGTTTGCAGAAGGATGCGAGGGTGAGTGTGAAGTCAAAAATATGGAATGTTTTGCGGCGGGGAGAAACGAAGGTTACACAACCAGAAAGCAGTGCATCTTCTACAAGAAACTGCTGGATGCTGGGATGACGCAAAGTAAAAACGATTACTTCCCCAGATGCCAGATGTCGCGGTCGTACTCGGCAATGGTGCGGTCGGAGGAGAACATCCCGGCTTTGGCAATGTTCACCAGACACTTGCGCCGCCAGCCCATGGGGTCGCAGGCGTAATCGCTGAGGGCCTGCCCTTTGCGGACGACATAGGCGTTGAAGTCCGGCAGGGTCTGGAACCAGTCCTTGTGGATCAGCTCATTGTGCAGGCGGGTCAGGTTTTCGGCATGGCCGGCAGCCAGCATCTCCGGGCCGGTGAGGAAGCTGATGGCGCGGCGGATGTTGGCATCGCCCTCCACCCACTGGGCGGGGTCGTAATCGCCCACGGCGTAGCGGTGGATGACCTGATCGGAGGTCTGGCCGAAGATATAGATGTTCTCCTCGCCTACCTGCTGGCTGATCTCCACGTTGGCACCGTCCATGGTGCCCAGCGTCAGCGCGCCGTTCAGCATAAACTTCATGTTGCCGGTGCCGGAGGCTTCCTTGGAGGCAAGGCTGATCTGCTCGGACAGGTCGCAGGCCGGGATCAGCTTTTCGGCGGCGGTGACGTTGTAGTTTTCCACGAACACCACCTGCAGCCACTTGGACACCTCCGGGTCTGCGGCAATGACCTTGGAGAGGGTCAGCAGCGCATGGATGATGTCTTTGGCAATGGTGTAGGCGGGAGCGGCTTTCGCGCCGAAGATGCTCACCATCGGAGCAGCGGGCAGGTGCCCTGCCTTGATCTCGTAGTACTGGTGGATGAGGTACAACAGGTTGAGCTGCTGGCGCTTATACTCATGCAGACGCTTGGACTGGATATCGAACACTGCATCGGTGTTCACGCGCACCTTCTGGGTGTGCAGCAGCCAGTCTGCCAGCGCTTCCTTGTTGGCCTTTTTCACGGCGGTCAGCTCGCCCAGCACGGCTTCGTCGTCGGCAAAGGCCAGCAGCTTCTCCAACTCGGCAGCGTCCTTGCGGAAGCCGGAACCGATGTGCTTTTCCAGCGTGGCGGTCAGGCGCGGGTCACATTCCAGCAGCCAGCGGCGGAAGGTGATGCCGTTGGTCTTGTTGTTGAACTTTTCCGGGTACAGCTCATAGAAGCCGTGCAGCTCGGAATTTTTCAGGATCTCGGTGTGCAGCGCTGCCACGCCGTTGGTGGAATGGGTGAAGTGGATGTCCATGTGGGCCATGTGCACCCGGTCGTCCTTGTCGATGATGGCAAGGCTTTCGTCCTCGGTGCGGGTGCGGGCCAGTGCGTCCAGCTTTTCAATGATGGGCATCAGCTGGGGCACCACTGCATCCAGATAGGCGCGGGGCCACTTTTCCAGCGCCTCGGCCAGAATGGTGTGGTTGGTGTAGGCACAGGTCTTGGTAACGATCTCCACAGCTTCCTCAAACTCAATGCCCCGCTGCCCCAGCAGCCGGATCAGCTCCGGGATGACCATACTGGGGTGAGTGTCGTTGATCTGGATGGCGGCGTAGTCGGCCAGATCATGGTAATTGCAGCCCCGGGCGGCGCACTCTGCCAGAATGAGCTGGGCACCGGCAGAAACCATGAGGTACTGCTGATACACCCGCAGACGGCGGCCTGCCTCATCGGAGTCGTCCGGGTAGAGGAACAGGGTCAGGTTCTTGTCGATGGCGGTCTTGTCAAAGGCAATGCCGTCATGGACGATGCTCTCGTCGATGGTATCCAGATCGAACAGATTCAGGGTGTTGGTGCGGCCCTCGTAACCGGTGACAGCCAGCTTGTACAGCCGGGCAGTGTATTCCTTGCCTGCCAGCTCCACCGGGTAGGTCACATCGGTCTTTTCAGCCCAGCTGTGGGCGGTGAGCCAGGGGTCGGGCTTTTCGTTCTGCACACCATCCTCAAAGGACTGGTGGAACAGGCCAAAGTGATACCGCAGGCCCACGCCGTCGCCGGGCAGGTTCAGCGTTGCCAGCGAATCCAGGAAGCAGGCTGCCAGACGGCCCAGACCACCGTTGCCGAGAGAGGGCTCCGGTTCCACTTCCTCAATGTCCGAAAGGCGCTTTCCGGCAGCGGCCAGTGCATCCCGGGCTTCTTCGTACAGTCCCAGATTGATGAGGTTGTTGGACAGCAGCTTGCCGATAAGAAATTCGGCGCTGATATAGTACAGCTTGCGGCCGGTAACGGGCTGCACGCGGTCGGCACTCTTCTGCCGCACCAGCTCCAGCAGTGCCAGATACAGCTCCTGATCGGTGCAGTCCGCCAGCAGCTTTCCGGTGAGGCTCTGTAATGTTTCGGTAAAGCTCATAATGGATCCTCCTTTGTTTTCAGATACACCTTACGGAAAACAGGTTTGACATTTATAATGCAAGATATACCAGATAAAACAATCGAAATCTTGCCTTAAAGGAGCAAATTATGGTACAATCCTATCATCTGGAGGTGAGATGATGCATAATCAGGCTTCTTTGCAGGAAACCAAGCAGCACGGGGCCGTGCGGTTCCCCTTCAATCTGTATCCCTGCACCATTCCGGGAGATTTCCCGCAGGTGGCACTGCACTGGCAGGAGAGCATGGAGCTGGTCTTTGTCAAGCGGGGCGCGGGGCTGGTGCAGGTGGGCGCTGCGTCCTGCCCGGCCTACCAGGGGGATATCTTTATTTTTACGCCCGGCACCCTTCACGCCCTGCGGCAGGCAGAGGGGCAGCGCATGGAATACGAGAACATCATCTTTGAGCTGGAGCTTCTGGGCGGCGCGGAGGACCTTTGCGCCGAAAAATACCTGCTTCCGCTCCAGAGCGGGCGGCTACTGCTGCCTGCGCGGCTGACTCCCAACGACCTGTGTTATCTCCAGGCCGCCGCCTGCCTGCGGGAGGTGGAGGAAGCCAACCGTGCCAAGCTTCCCGGCTATGAGCTGCTGGTCAAAGGAGCACTGCTGCGCTTTCTCTCCCTGCTCATTGCGCAGGGGAAACAGCAGCTCCCCGCGGAAACTGCCGATACCCAGCGGCTGAAAGCCGTTCTGCAATGGATCTCTGTCCATTATGCCGAGGGGCTTCGGGTCGCCGATGCCGCCGGGGTCTGCTCCTTCAGTTCCAGCCACTTCATGCGCTGGTTCCGGCAGATGACAGGGCAGAGCTTTGTTGCCTTTCTGAACGAATACCGGCTGAATGCCGCCGCCGAAGCGCTGCATGCTACGGACGAGACAGTGCTGACGATCGCTTCCCGGTGCGGGTTTGAAAACCTCTCCTACTTTAACCGGGCATTCAAGGCGCATTTTGGCATGACTCCGCGGGAGTACCGGAAAAAATAAATATGGTCAGCGTCCTCGCCCTCTCCGTCATCGCTTGCGCGATGCCACCTCCCCCAAAGTGGGAGGCTTTGGCAGTCCTTGCAAAGTTTTCGGTTTCGCCAGAGGCTCTCCCTTTGGGAGAGCTGTCGAGCGTATGCGAGACTGAGAGGGTGAGCCAGCTAAAAAATAAAATCATCTGCAATTAAATCTCTCAGAGCTTAAAGCATTCAAGAGAAAGCGTTGCAGATGATTTTTTGTTTTTGTGTCAGACTTCCGGCGGCGGGCAGCAGTTCTCCCGGGGAGTGATGCCATGCTTCAGCAGGGACATCTGGTAGCCGCGCCTGCGCTCTGCCGAAAACAGCATGGCGTTGCTGACACCAAAATAGGCAATGCGGCGGTGGCCCATTTCATAGAGGTAATCGGTGGCTTCCTCACCGGCAAGGGCGTTGTCGTAGGAACCCAGATAACTGGCGTTTGCAATAAAGATCTGGTCCACGATGTTGTACAGGTTTGTGTTATAATAGAAAAGAACGAAAACGCGCTGGAAAGTCTGTTTTGCACAGTCTGTTCCACTTGGATGAAAGAGGAGCAATATGGTAAAGTATCAAGCAGGAATGCTCGTGGTTTCGTCTGGAAAATTTACCACTGGTTAAAATGTACCCGGTCATCCTCATAGCGGCTCTCACGCGGGGCAGTAAGGTCTGCTTCCGGGTAGCCAAGGGCGATGATGGAGTGGGGCACAATGGTCTCCGGCAGAGCGAACAGCTTTTGTTGGGCCTCCACCCGGTCCATCTGGGGCCAGGTGCCCAGCCAGACTGCGCCAAGCCCCAGCTCCTGTGCAGCCAGGCAGATGTTCTGGGCGGCAATGGCTCCGTCAATGACCCAGTAGTCCTTTGCAAAGCGGAACGCACGGTCAAGGTCGCCGCAAACGAGGATACCGGCGGCAGCTTTCCGCAGCGGCTCGGCAGGGCGGCCATTGGCATCGGCCATCTGTGCCAGCTTTTCCGGGTCGGTCACCACCACGAAGGACCAATCCTGTGCATTGACGCAGCTGGGGCCGCTCATGGCCGCTTCCAGCAGCTGGTGCAGTGTTTCGCTTTTGATGGGCTTGTCGGTGAATTCCCGGCAGCTGCGCCGGGTGAGAATGGCATCCAGAGTGTTCATAAATCAGTGCCTCCTGTTTTGATTTGCCCCAGTATAGCACAGTGATTATTCCTCGGCTTCTGCCTTTGCAGTTTCAAGGAAGGCCCGGATCTTATCCACCTGGATCTGTGCCACGGCCCGGCCGGTCTCGTAGACGCGGCGCAGCTGGTCGGGGTCACGCTCCATGGCACCGATCTCCAGTGGGATGGGCGGGCGGATGACATAATCCTTGCCGGACTGCTCCAGCATGGAGATGTAGCTCAGGGTTTCGTTGTAGCGCTCGTGGCGGTCAGCCACAGCCTCCACAAAGGCAGGATAGCGCAGATACCGTGCCCGGATAGCGGGCAGCATGGGATTCTTCTTTTTCACAAACCCCTTGGGCTGGGTCAGGATGATGAGGTTTCGCTTGTAGCCGATGGACTCAAAGAAGCGGATGGGGATGGAATCGGCAACGCCGCCGTCCAGCAGGCCGTAATGGCCGATCTTGACGATCTTTGCGGCCAGCGGCATGGATGCCGAGGCTTCCATCCAGCGCACATCCTCCGCATCACCGGTGCGGCACTTATAATAGATGGGGTCGCCGGTGCGGACATCGGTGCAGACCACAAAGTAATCCATGGGGGATTCCCGGAAAGCCTTGTCGTCGAAGGGGTCGAGCTTTTCGGGCACCTCGTGGTAGCAGAAATCCTCGCTGTACAGGTTGCCGGTGCGCAGCAGGTTGCGGAAGCTGGCATAGCGTTTGTCATTGCAGTAGGTGGTGTTGTAGCGGATGGTCCGCCCGATCTGGTGGGATTTGTAGTTGCAGCCGAACACTGCTCCCGCCGAAACACCTACCATGCCGTCTACCGTGATGCCCTGCTCCATCAGAACATCCAGAACACCGGCAGTGAACATGCCCCGCATGGCACCGCCTTCCAGGATCAATCCGGTCTTCATACGCGTGATACTCCTTCTCCTCACAATGCATCCCGCCCGAACAGGCGGCAGGATGCAGAAAGCGGGCACCTTTCCCTGTGCCCGGAGCGCCCCGGAAATCCACCCGGAGCCGTTGCTTCCAGTATACTCAAATTTTGCTGAAAAACAAGAGAGAAAATGCCAAAAGACCTTGAAAACAGGGGGGCAAATCCGGTATACTAGGTAAAATCAAAATGCAGTACCAAAGCTTGGAGGAAGAGACGGATATGAAACTGCTGGAAGAACGCATTCAGAGAGACGGGATCGTGCGCGAGGGCAATGTGCTGAAGGTGGACAGCTTCATCAACCACCAGATGGACATCCCCCTGTTCCGCGAGATGGCAAAGGAGTGGAAGCGCCTGTTTGCAGGTAAGCCCGTCAACAAGGTGCTGACCATTGAGGCCAGCGGCATCGGCATTGCCGCTGTGGTTGCCAGCGAGTTCAATGTTCCTGTGGTGTTTGCCAAAAAGTCCATGAGTATCAACCTGGATTACGACAACTATGAGACCAAGATCCAGTCCTTCACCCACAAGAAGATCTACAACGTCATTGTCTCCAAAAAGTTCCTCACCGCAGAGGACCATGTCCTGATCATCGATGACTTCCTGGCAAACGGCTGTGCCCTGATGGGCCTGCTGGATCTGGCCAAGGAGGCCGGAGCCACGGTTGAGGGCATTGGCATTGCCGTGGAGAAGGGCTTCCAGCAGGGCGGCGAGCTCATCCGCAGCAAGGGCATCCAGCTGGAGAGCCTTGCCATTGTGGAATCCATGAACAGCGAGACCGGCGAGATCAAGTTCCGCGAGCAGCCGCACCAGAACTGAAAACAAGCAATTCAAGACCGCTTCGGCGGTCTTTTTTGCTGCCCGTTTTCAGGCCCCGTCAAAACTGTCGCCGTCAGCGGGGAGGTCGGCGGCGGTCTCTGCTGTGGAGGCAGCCGGGGCTTCCATGGTGCGGGGCACACCCTTGTGCACCAGCGTCTGCTCCAGCACTTCGGCACAGACGGGGGCCGACAGGCTGCCGCCTGCGGTCGTCCAGCTGTGGGGTTCGTCCAGGCAGACCAGGCAGAGAAACTGCGGGTCGTCGATGGGAGCCACCGCCACAAAGCTGGCAATGCGGGCTTTTTCGTCGGCGCTGTCCAGCTTCTGGCTGGTGCCGCTTTTTCCGCCCACCCGGTAGCCCGGGATCTGGGCGTTCCGCCCGCCGCCGTGGAGCACCACGGCCTCCATCATCTCCCGCATGGTCTGGCTGGTCTCTGCCTTGAGCACCTGTCGTTTGCAGACAGGGGAAAGCTGCTCAATGGTACTGCCGTCCGGGGCCAGGATCTCCGAGACGACGTAGGGCTGCATCAGCTTTCCCCCGTTGACCACGGCGCAGACTGCCGCCGCCATTTCCAGATAGGAGATCTTGCTGCTCTGCCCAAAGGCACAGGAGGCCAGCTCCACCGGGCCCATCCGGTCGGCGGTATAGTACAGGCTCTGTTTCGGTTCGGCGGGCAGGTCGATGCCGGTGGGCTCCCGCAGGCCGAAGGCGGCAAAATAATCGCAGAAGGCCTCCCTGCCCAGCCGGGCCCCGATCTGGATGAAGCTCTGGTTGCAGGAATTTTCCAGCGCCTGGGTCACGCTCTGGGCCCCATGGCGCTTGTGGTTGGCACAGTGGAAGCGGGTGCCTGCCACCGAGATGGATTCCCCGCAGTAAAAGCTGGAATGCTTTGTGATGGCTCCGGCATCCAGCGCCGCCGCGCAGGTGATGAGTTTGAACACGCTGCCCGGCTCGTACAGGTCGCTGACGGCCTTGTTCCGCCACTGGGTCTGCTGGGCCAGCTGTAAAGCGGCCTTGCGCGCATCACCGGTCAGGGCTTCCACGGTGTTCCGGGCGGCGGTGTCGGCAATGACGCGGGGCTCGTTGGGGTCGTAGGAGGGCGTGGTGGACATGGCCAGCACGGCCCCGGTGTTCACATCCATGACGATCCCCACGGCCCGCGCCGCCACATGGTGCTCCTGCACGGCGTAGGACAGCGCGTTTTCAAGGTAGTGCTGGATACAGCTGTCGATGGTGAGCCGCAGGCCGTCCCCCTCGGTGGGAAAACGCTCGGTCTCGTAGCTCTGCTCCAGTGTGTAGCCCCAGGCGTTGACAGCTGTGAGCACCACGCCGTTTTCCCCGGTGAGCAGATCGTCATATTTCAGTTCCAGCCCGGCCACCCCTGCGTTGTCCACATTGGTGAACCCCAGCACCGAAGCCAGAAACGCGCCCTGCGGATACCAGCGCTTGCTGTCCTGATTGATGCGGATGCCGGTGATGCTGTTTTCCTCGCAGAAGTCCCGCACAGCATCGGCTGTGGCACGGTCCACCCGGTAGCGGAGCAGGCAATCGTTGGAGCGGCGGTCGCTGAATTTTTCCAGCAGGGCCGCTTCGTCCAGCGCTAAGATCTCCGCAAGGCCGTGGGCGGCAAGGGTGATTTTCTCTTCCGGCATCTCCCGGGGCGAGGCCCGCAGGGTCCAGCAGCTGCTGTTGGCGGCCAGCAAAAGGCCGTCGGCGCTGTAAATGCGCCCCCGGTCTGCGGGGACCACGGTGTCCCGCAGCTGCTGGCCCTGTGCGCGGTCGGCATAGAAGCCGTCGGTGCGCACCTGCAGGAAAAAGAGCCGCACGGCCAGCCCCAGACAGACAGCACAGAACAGCACCGCCACGGCCCGTGCCCGGCGGCGGAATCCCCGCTCGGGCAGGGTGCGGAGAAATTTGGGCATAACTAAGCCACCTTTCGGTTTCGCCAGAGACTGAGAGATTATACAGAGGTTCTGCCTATCTTTACGCAGAACCTCAAGAAAATAGACTAGCAGCCCCGGTTTTGACATACAATAGTGAAACTGGGGGTGACGAGATGAAAGAAGCTGCGGCACTGCCGCGGGGCGGGCGGCACAAGGCACCGCTGCGGCCGCTGCCGGCCATGGACCTGCCGTTTCTGGTGCTGGTACTCACGCTGGTGGGGTTCGGGCTGGTGATGCTGGGCAGCGCGTCGGGGGCGGTGGCCCTTTACCGGCGGGGCGATGCCTTTGCCTACCTGCGCCCCCAGCTGCTCTACGCTGCCATGGGCATTGCGGGGCTGTGGCTGGCCAGCCGGGTGGACTATCACATCTTCCACAAATTGGCCTGGCCGCTGCTGGGGGTCTCGCTGGTGCTGCTTGCGGTGGTGCTTTTTATGCCGGAATACAACGGCTGCAAACGGTGGCTGGTGCTGCCGGGGGTGGGCACCCTGCAGCCAAGCGAGATTGCAAAATTTGCCGTGGTGCTGGTGTTTTCGCACATCATCTCGCTGAACCATGACAGGATGCGCAGCTTTGCGGTGGGGGTGCTGCCCTTTGTGCTGGTGCTGGGGGTGGTGGCGGCGCTGATGCTGCTGGAACCCCATCTTTCGGGCACTTTGCTGATCCTGGGCATCGGGGCAGTGCTGATGTTTGTGGGCGGCACAGGTCTGCGGTGGTTCGTGCTGGCGGGCGTGGGCGGGGCGGCCGCCATCGGGGCGGCGGTGGTCGTTATGCCGGACCTTGTGCCCTACGCTGCCGACCGCC
>ERZ1694966.862-NODE-862-length-14705-cov-7.336041_pt1 | contig 14705 bp, 14 predicted proteins | sample MGYA00581611_ERZ1694966 | MGnify/ENA primary metagenome ERZ1694966 (study PRJEB42213, sample SAMN07424282) | human gut metagenome | biome: ENVO:00009003; feature: ENVO:2100002; material: ENVO:00002003 | host: Homo sapiens | place: USA | collected 2014 ...
GCGTAAGATCGTCGGCAGCGTCAGATGTGTATAAGAGACAGGCGTAGTGCTGTTCAGCGACGTGAACTTCAACATCGAAAAGGGCGACAAAGTGGTATTCCTTTCACGTAACCCGCGTGCGATGACCGCTTTCTTCGAAATCATCAACGGAAACATGAAGCCGGATGCCGGACAGTTCAACTGGGGAGTAACCATCACAACGGCTTACCTGCCTCTGGACAATACGGACTTCTTCAACACTGACCTTAACCTGGTGGACTGGCTGAGTCAGTTCGGCGAAGGTAACGAAGTGTACATGAAGGGCTTCCTCGGACGTATGCTGTTCTCCGGCGAAGAGGTACTGAAGAAAGTCAGCGTACTTTCCGGAGGTGAAAAGATGCGTTGTATGATTGCACGTATGCAGCTCCGCAATGCGAACTGTCTGATTCTGGATACTCCGACCAATCACTTGGACCTGGAATCTATTCAGGCTTTCAACAACAACCTGAAGACGTACAAAGGAAATATCCTCTTCTCTTCGCATGACCACGAATTTATTCAGACGGTTGCCAACCGCATTATCGAACTGACTCCGAACGGTATCATCGACAAGATGATGGAATATGACGAATATATCACTTCGGATCATATCAAGGAGTTGAGGGCGAAGATGTACGGTGATAAATAGCGTGTTGTATCAGCCGGATACACTGAATAATGTATAGAAGGTAGTATAAATAGTACCTTACTGTTAAATAAAGGGAAATGCTTGTTGACTGTCGTCACATTGCTTTTCCCTTTCCTTTTGTATATTGAAGTATATAAACTTGTATTGTACTGTTTGTAAAATAAAGTTTATTTAGATGTGTTGCTGAGGGAGAGATCGAAAGTTCCAAAATTCCTCCAGCAAAGTCCAGTAAAGTTCAAAAGTCCACTATAGGATTTTCAGAAAACGGAAATTGGATTAAAAACGAGGAAGAAATGAGCAGAGAAGGACTTGGCGGGCATATTTAAATTTTCCCGGACTAAACCTGCAATCTGATTCCCACCATCTTCAAAATGTGTCTCCATCATAAGAAAATAACGTGAATAGGATGAATAGTTGTTGTTATTTATTGTTACGTGTGTTGCCGGACGAACCGGAAGATGTTGAACAGTCTTCTTATTTATTCTTGACAATATCAGTCGCACGTATATCGAAGTAGCGTTCGCCATTTTACTATATTACGTTGAACATAATAAAATGGTCAACACCTGCGTGAGAAGCTTTGTCGAAGACACGAAAACGTGCAATCGTCTGACATATCTCGCATCTTTCGGAGAAGCTTAGACAGTTTTTGGGGCTAAAGATTCATGTGTTGCGGGAGAGGAATTAAACTTCTCTAGAAGCGCTGTTTATTATTTAATAAATTAAGGTGTTAATGCTTGAAATATAGTAAGTTATATCGCAGATTGTGTATTCTAAAAATCTAATATGGACTTTCTGGACTTTATTGGACTTTGAAAGGAAGGAAATTCGTGACTTTTCCTTGATTGTCATAAGAAAAAAGAGTTGTGAAAATCGGGAGAAATTATGAAATAAAAGAAAGTTGTGACAAACGAGAAGCTTTTTCTCTCTATGCCAATGACGAAGTGAAATAATTGATCGGTTTTGTCATTCTTTTCTTTCAAATACGCTATGAGCAAATCGAAATTAGCTATTAGCAAAAACAAATTAGCTAATAGCTAATCGAAATATGCTAATAGCTAATTTATTTTCGATCTATCCTCGTATCTTCTACATAGCATAAATCAATGTCCAATGTGGATTATACTTTTTTTATTTCTTATAAATCAACTTGCTCGGCACCCCGTTTCCGAAGAGTTCATCGCCCAGCGTTGTAATCTTATCACCTGTAGCAAGCACATAGCGCAGATTATCGCATCCCATGAACGCTCCGAACTCGATAGCCGTCACGCTCGCAGGCAGCTCAAGTGTTCCGGCAAGCCGTCCGCAGTTGCTGAATACCCGTTGACCGATGGTCTTGAGGTTATGTGGCAGTTTGATCTTCAGGAGATACTTCTTTTGTGCGAAAGTGAAGTCGGGGATAGTCGTCGCATTTGTTTTAGAAATATCCAGAGATACGAGATTCGGCATATAGTCGCGGATTAGTTTGAAGTCGGCGTTATCCAGTTTCCCTTCGATGGTCAGGAAGTTGATGTCCCTGGGTTGCAGACCAGCTTTCATAATCTCGTCTTCCAGTTTGCCCATTGCGCCTACCTGTATGGTGGTTTCCAGCGGTTCACCTTCTATAAATGCAAAGTGCTCCCATCTGTTCTTAAAACGGTAGGCATCACTGCTGCCCAGCGGGATGAAGATGGCGGTCACACTGTCCGCCAGAGCTTCCGGCAGCAGGTTAGGAGCTGTCTTCTTGCGTATCTGACAGATTTTCAAGTTGTCACATCCTTTGAAGGCTGCATCTTCGATATTCTTTATCTTTTCGGAAAGGATCACTTTCTCCAGCGTCTGTTTACCTTTGGTCACTCCGTTCACCACATTCGAGAAAGCGTAGGCAGGGATGAAATTGGCCATATAGATGTAGAACTTTCCGTTAGGATATGTGCCGGCTTTTCCGCTGTACATCTTGATTTCGGCATTGGAGATATCAAGCACTTTCAGGCTGGGAAACTCGTCGCGGAGATGTCTGAAGTCTTCTGCGTTCAGTTTTCCTGTCAGTGTCAGGTGGGTGATGCTGTTGGCTTCTTCTTCCGTCATCATCGAGATCAATGTGCCGGGCTTGCTGACATAATACGTTTTGCTTACTTGTGCGGTTGCTCCCAAAGTACTGGCAGCCAATAAAAAACTTATCAGTAGTTGTCTTATTTTCATAATTATGCAGATTTGTTCAGACAAATATAGGAAAAATAGGTAAGACACGATGTTTTTTTATGTTTTATATCTAATTTTGTAGCGTGATTAACAAAAAGTAAAAATGGAGACAGAAGAAATCAGAGAAAAGAAAGAACCGAAGAGACTTCCCGTATGGGCGTGCATCCTGTTGTTTGCACTGGGGCTTTTCGTCACCTTTGGATTGTATAGTACGATAGGCTTCGGAGTTTTATCTCTGATTCTTGGTGATGAGGCAAGGCACCCCGGATTGTTGGGGCATATGGTGGCGGAAGCCGGTATGCTGCTGGCTGTGCTGACTTCGGCAGTGATTCTGCTCTATTTTGAGCGCCGCCCTTTCTCTGACCTGGGACTGACACTGAAAGGTCATGCACGGGGATTGTGGTACGGACTGCTGGCAGCCATCCTTCTCTACTTGATCGGCTTCGGACTGTCTTTGGCTTTGGGTGAGGTGGAAGTAACCGGTTTTCAATTCGATCCTCTGAATCTGCTTGCTACCTTTGTGTTCTGCCTGCTGGTGGCTCTGGCCGAAGAAATCATGATGCGTGGCTATATACTCGGTCGTCTGCTGCATACCCGGATGAATAAATTCCTGTCTCTTTTTGTCTCCGCACTGCTGTTCGCATTGCTGCACCTCTTCAATCCGAACCTTGCCTTCCTGCCTATGCTGAATCTGTTACTTGCAGGTATGTTTATCGGCGCTTCCTATTTATATACGCGCAATCTTTGTTTCCCTATTTCCCTTCATCTTTTCTGGAACTGGATTCAGGGCCCGATACTGGGCTATCAGGTAAGTGGAAATGACTTTGGGACATCCCTGCTGACGCTGCATCTGCCCGAAGAGAACGTACTGAATGGCGGAGCCTTCGGGTTTGAAGGCTCGCTCATTTGTACAGTACTGATGATTATCTTTACGATTTTAATTGTTTGGTGGGGAGAAAAACGGGAGGCAATCAGTCTTGCTGTACCCCGATCATGCTAAGCTGAATCCGTTTCCGGTCGGTATCCACGTTCATCACTCTGACCATGACATGCTGGTGGATGGACACGATTTCTGTAGGATCGGAGATGTATCGTTCGGCCAGTTGGGAGAGGTGTACAAGCCCGTTCTCCTTGATGCCTATATCGACGAAAGCTCCGAAATTGGTAATATTGCCTACGATGCCCGGCAGAATCATGCCTTCGCGCAAGTCTGCGATGGTGCGCACGTTCTTGTCGAATTCAAATACCTTGATCGCTTTACGCGGGTCGCGACCCGGCTTGTCGAGTTCCTGCATGATGTCTTGCAGGGTAGGCAGGCCCACAGTCGGCGTGATGTAGTCCGATATCTTGATTTTTTGGCGGAGTTCCTTATTCGCGATCAGTTCGTCTACGCTACATTTCAAGTCCTTTGCCATTTGCTCTACGATGTGGTAGCTTTCCGGATGCACGGCAGTGTTGTCCAATGGGTTCTTTGCTCCGGGAATGCGGAGGAAGCCGGCACACTGTTCGAAGGCTTTGGCACCCATGCGGGGGACTTTCATCAGCTCCTTGCGTGAACTGAAAGCTCCGTTCTCGGCACGGAAGTTGACAATGTTTTGTGCCAGTTGCGGCCCCAGACCGGATATGTATGTCAGCAGATGACTGCTGGCGGTATTCAGATTCACGCCTACCAGGTTCACGCAGTTTTCCACTGTCTGGTCAAGGGCTTTCTTCAGTTTCGTCTGGTCTACATCGTGCTGGTATTGTCCCACACCGATAGATTTGGGGTCGATCTTTACCAGTTCCGCCAGAGGGTCCATCAGTCGGCGACCGATGGAGACTGCTCCACGTACCGTTACGTCATAATCGGGAAACTCGTCACGGGCGATCTTGGATGCCGAATAAATGGAAGCGCCCTGCTCGCTGACCACGAATACAGGAATCTGCCGGTCGAAGGTCTGATGATTAATAAAGTCTTCCGTTTCGCGGCTGGCTGTTCCGTTGCCGATGGAGATGGCTTCAATTTCATAGGCTTCTATCATCTTGCGGAGTTTGGAGGCCGCTTCACCGGTTTTATTGACCGGAGGATGCGGGTAGATATTCTCATTGTGCAGCAAGTTGCCTTGCGCATCGAGGCAGACGACTTTGCAGCCGGTACGGAATCCGGGGTCGATGGCGAGCACCCGTTTCTGTCCGAGAGGAGGAGAGAGAAGCAACTGGCGGAGATTCTCCGTAAATACGCGGATAGCTTCGTCGTCGGCTTTTTCTTTGGACTGGGCGGCAAATTCTGTTTCGATGGAAGGTTTGAGCAGACGTTTATATGCGTCGGCAGTGGCTTCCTTTACCTGATGGCTGCATTCATTATTGCCATGTACGAACTGGCGGTCGAGGCGTTCCAGACAGGCTTCGTCATCCGGACTGATGGATACTTTCAGCAACCCTTCGGATTCTGCCCGGCGGATGGCGAGCAGGCGATGGGAAGTGCAGCGTTTCAGCGATTCGGAGAAGTCGAAATAATCCCGGTACTTGGCGGCCTCTTCCTCTTTTCCTTTCACTACCTTGGCGGTGATTTCCGCCTGACGGGTGAACTGGTTACGTATGGCGTTGCGGGCACGCTCGTCCTCGTTCACTTGCTCCGCGATGATGTCACGGGCACCTTTCAGTGCGTCTTCCGTATCCTTGACGTCGCCTTTGACGAAGGTGGCGGCTTTGGCGGTGAGGTTAGGCTCCCTTTGCAGCATCATGATCATGGCCAGTGGTTCCAGTCCCTTCTGACGGGCCGCTTCGGCACGGGTCTTCCGTTTGGGTTTGTAGGGGAGGTAGATGTCCTCCAGTTCCGTAGGATTCCAGGTGGCGTTGATGCGCTTTTCGAGCTCCGGAGTGAGTTTGCCTTGCTCGTTGATGGTACTGAGGATGGTTTCCTTCCGTCTGGCTATGTCGCACAACTTGTCATGTTGCTCCTTGATGTTCTCTATCTGTACTTCGTTCAGTCCGCCGGTAGCTTCCTTACGGTAACGGCTGATGAAAGGGATGGTGGCACCTTCGCCCAACAAGTGGAGGGTACTGCTGATTTGTCTTTCCGGAATTCCCAGTAATCCGGAAATCATTTGATGAAATAGTTCCATAAACAATTTTTTTGTGAATGAATGAGCGACAAAAATACACATAAATCTGTTATAGCCGACAAGTTTTAGTATATTTGCAAGCTAAAATGAGATAGTAACACTTCAAAACTTACAAGTATGATGAGATATATAGGATGCCTGTTTATCTGTTTACTATGGCTTTTCCGGGCCACAGCGTTATTTGCTGTCTCTAACGATCAGAAACCTATCCTGATTATCTGCTCCTACAATCCCGCCGCTCATCAAACTTCGGTCACTATCTCCGACTATATGGAAGAATATAGCAAATTGGGAGGGAAACGCGATATTATCATTGAAAACATGAACTGCAAAAGTTTCTCCGAAGCCCCGCTTTGGAGCGGTATGATGACGCAGATTCTTTCTAAATATCAAGGGGAGAAGCATCCGGCGCAAATTATTCTGTTGGGACAGGAAGCATGGGCGGCGTATCTGTCGCAACGGGATTCGATACAGGTGAAGGTGCCGGTGATGTGTAGTCTCGTCAGCAGCAACATCGTCATACTGCCTGAGGATACGGTTGCCGGACTGGACGCATGGATGCCGGAATCGGTAGATCTCTTTACCGACCACATGAATATACCGGAATTGAAGTCGGGATTTATCAATCAGTACAATATAGAAGATAATGTCCGGATGATCAAGGCGTTTTATCCGAAGACGGAACACATCGCTTTTATTTCGGACAATACTTACGGCGGCGTCACCATGCAGGCACTGGTGCGGAAGGAAATGAAAAAGTTTCCCGAAATCGACCTGATCCTGATGGACGGCCGGCGGCATACTATCTATACGATTGTAGAAGAGTTGCGTCATTTACCGGAGAATACGGTGATCATGGTAGGCACGTGGCGTGTGGATATGAACGAAGGTTATTTCATGCGGAATGCTACTTATGCCATGATGGAGGTTACTCCGGCCATTCCGACTTTTACTCCCTCATCGGTGAGCCTGGGGTATTGGGCGATCGGCGGAGTGCTGCCCGATTACCGGAAACTGGGGAAGGACATGGCATTGGCATCTGTACAGATTGATCAATATCCGGCGGATGAACAGCAGCACCTTTCCGTGATTGGCAGCAAGGCCGTACTGGACAGCCGGAAGGTGAAGGAGTGGGGACTGGATCCGGATATCCTTCCTTTTGATGTGGAGATTATTAATCAGACTGTATCATTCTATCAGCAATATACTTATCAGATTTGGTCGGCGTGTGCACTGTTTCTCATCCTTGTGCTGGGTTTGTGCATCTCGCTCTTCTACTATTTCCGCACCAAACGTCTGAAGGACGATCTGCTGAAGTCGGAAAAAGACCTGCGGGTGGCTAAGGACCGTGCAGAAGAATCGAACCGTCTGAAAAGTGCTTTCCTCGCCAATATGAGTCATGAGATACGTACGCCTTTAAATTCCATTGTAGGTTTCTCGGATGTGCTCGCTGTGGGTGGCAATACGGAAGAAGAACAGCAGACCTATTATCAGATTATCAAGACAAACTCGGATTTGTTGCTTCGCCTGATCAATGATATTCTTGATCTCTCACGCCTGGAAGCGAACAGGGTCACGTTGACTTGGGAAGAGTGTGACGTGGTGCAGCTATGCAGGCAGGTGGTGGCATCTGTCAGCGTTTCACGGCAGTCCGGCAATCAGTTTCTGTTTGTCAGCGATTATGAGTCGTTTCGGATGACGACAGACATACAGCGTATGCAGCAGGTGATTATCAATCTGATGTCTAATGCGGATAAGTTCACCAGGAAAGGGCAGATAACACTGGAATTTTCGGTGAATGAAGAGACGGAGATGGCTGTATTCTCTGTGACGGATACAGGGTGCGGCATCCCGAAAGAGAAACAGAAACTGGTATTCGAGCGCTTTGAGAAGCTGAACGAATATGCCCAGGGAACAGGTTTGGGATTATCTATCTGTAAATTGATTGTGCATAAATGGAAAGGGGATATATGGATCGACTCCGAATATACGGGAGGTGCACGGTTCATGTTCTCACATCCGCTTAAAATAGAAAAAGAATGAAACGATTTGCATGTGTTTACGTATGGCTTCTTTGCCTCGTGCTCTCAATTGCGGCACAGGAAAAAGTAGTGAAGCTGAAAATTGTACAGACAAGTGATGTACATGGTAATTATTATCCTTATAATTTTATTACCCGTAAGGATTGGCAGGGCAGTCTGGCACGAATATACGCTTTTGTGGAGAAAGAACGCGAACAATATAAGGAGAATCTTATTTTACTCGACAACGGCGATATATTGCAGGGGCAACCGACTGCCTATTACTATAATTATATAGATACAGTATCACCCCACCTATGCGCGGAAATGATGAATTACATGAAATATGATGCCGGAAATATGGGTAATCATGATGTGGAGACAGGCCGAGCCGTGTTCGACCGCTGGATAAATACCTGTGACTTTCCCGTATTAGGAGCTAATATCATCGATATATCGACCGGAGAACCTCATCTTCCTCCTTATAAGGTCATGGAACGTGACGGAGTGAAAATCGTAATCCTTGGAATGATCACCCCTGCTATCCCTGCATGGCTCTCGGAGAACCTGTGGAAGGGACTGCGTTTCGACGACATGGAGGAGACTGCACGCAAATGGATGAAGATCATCCGTGAAAAAGAGAATCCGGACTTGATGATCGGCTTGTTCCATGCGGGGCAGGAGGCTTTCAAAATGTCCGGCAAGTATAATGAAAACGCTTCTCTGAGTGTGGCGAAGAATGTCCCCGGATTTGACATTGTACTGATGGGACACGATCATGCGCGCGAATGTAAGAAAGTGATGAATGTGGCAGGTGATTCGGTACTGGTCATTGATCCGGCAAGCAACGGAATTGTTCTGTCCAACATCGATGTGACCTTGAAACTGAAAGATGGGAAAGTGCGCAGCAAAGATATAAAAGGAGTATTGACCGAAACGAAAGATTATGGAATCAGTGAGGACTTTATGAAGAATTTTGCTCCTCAATATGACACTGTCCGTAACTTTGTCTCTAAAAAGATCGGTACATTCACTGAAAGTATCTCGACCCGTCCTTCTTTCTTCGGATCGTCTGCTTTTATCGACTTGATCCATACCTTGCAGCTTGAAATCACCGGTGCGGAGATATCCTTTGCGGCACCGCTTTCATTTGATGCGAAAATAAATAAAGGGGATGTGTTTGTCAGTGATATGTTCAATCTGTATAAGTATGAGAATATGCTATATATGATGACTTTATCCGGAAAAGAAATCAAGGATTATCTGGAAATGTCTTATTTCATGTGGACCAACCGGATGAAGTCTCCGGACGATCATCTGCTCTGGTTTAAGGAGAAACGTCGCGAAGGTGCGGAGGACAGAGCTTCTTTCCAAAATTTCAGCTTCAATTTTGATTCAGCATCGGGAATTATTTATACCGTAGACGTCACCAAGCCGCAAGGGGAAAAGATTACGATTATCAGCATGGCAGACGGCAGTCCTTTCCTCATGGATAAGATTTATAAGGTGGCTTTGAACTCTTACCGGGGGAATGGCGGTGGAGAACTGCTGACGAAAGGATCAGGCATCCCGCAGGAGAAATTGAAAGAGCGTATCATCTTCTCTACGGATAAGGATCTTCGTTTCTATCTGATGAATTATATAGAAAAGAAAGGTACTATGGACCCGAAGGCATTGAACCAATGGAAATTCGTTCCTGAAAAGTGGACTGTTCCGGCTGCCGAACGTGATTATAAGTTTTTATTCGGAGATAGTCAATAAGTAGGCAAAAGTGTTCTTTTTGACAGATAATCTCTCTCCTTAGGTTGAATATCTCATTATTACTGGTATCTTTGTCGCAACCAAAAGAGAGAGTGTATGGATATGCAAGTTGTTCCTAAGATAGGTATTTCTTCGGTAGTTCATTCTAAACATATAGATCCGGGTAGTATTGATGTGGTCGGCAATGATATAGCGCTCTTCGACACGGAGAGCGTTATTTCCCTTTATAATGGCCCCAGTAAACTGGAAGTGGTGAGCATCGGACTTTGTCTGGAAGGCTCTACTCGTTTTAATATCAGTCTGCGTGAGTTTGAACTGATTCCGGGCAGAATGGTTATTGCGTTGCCCAATCAGATTATCGAACATCGTCAGTTCAGTTCCAATTTCAGAGGGATTTTCTTTGCTGTATCAAAAAGTCTGTTGGAATCATTGCCCAAAGTTGGTAATGTGCTTTCATTCTTTTTCTTTCTGAAAGATTACCCTTGTTTTGATCTCAATCTGCACGAGCAGGAGATGATTAAGGAGTATCATGCTTTCATCAGAAAGAGATTGAAAAATAAAGACGATAGGTACCGTAGGGAGGTAGTAATGGGATTGATGCAGGGCTTCTTCTTTGAGCTTTGCAATATTTTCAACAGTTATGCTCCGGATGCTTCTGCCGTTGTCAAAAGTAAAAGTCGTAAAGAATATATATTTGAGCGCTTCTATGAATCTTTGGTTCAGTCTTATCAGTCGGAACGCAGCGTGAAGTTTTATGCGGATCAGTTGTGTCTGACGCCGAAACATCTGTCCGGAGTTGTCAAGGAAGTCAGCGGGAAGACGGTAGGGGAGTGGATTGACGAATTAGTGATCTTGGAAGCGAAGGCACTCTTGAATTCTTCGAGCATGAACATACAGGAGATAGCCGACCGTTTAAACTTTGCCAACCAGTCGTTCTTCGGTAAGTACTTTAAGCATTATACCGGTATGTCTCCCAAAGAATACCGGAAAAGCAGATAGCTCCCAAAAATTACAAAACTACAGAACACCTGAACGTACTCGGCTCAATGTTTCCGGTGTCATCAGCAGGTATGAAGCGATGTGTGCCAAAGGTGCCCGTTTGATGATTTCCGGATGAGTTTCGAGCAATAGATTATAACGCTCGCGGGCGGATTCGAAACGCCAGGAATCGGCTTTGGTTTGCGATACAATCAGAGAATATTCCAGTATCTTCCGATAGAACATATTGATTTCCCAGTTTTGCTTTGTCAGCTGCATCATTTTGTCATATGGGAACAGATAGATGACAGCAGGCTCCAGTGTCTCTATGATCAATCGGGTAGGGACTTGTTTCAGCAGGCTTTCGATACACATCAGGATACAGCCTTCGTATGAGAAGTGTTCGGTAACGTCTTTCCCGTTTTTATAATAATATTGCCGGAGCATCCCTTTTCCGACAAAAACTAATTCATGGGCTACTTCTCCTTCATTAAGTGCGATCACTCCTTTAGGATATTCCTCACGTATCAGGATGCTTTCTATCTGTCGGCGTCCCTCTATACTCATTTCGGGAAAGCGGGAATTTACGACGGCATTTACAGTTTCTCTTAGTAGTGTATCCATGTCATTATAGTCTTGTTATGTGCAAAAGTACTAAAAACGGTTGATATAAATCAAGTTGATTCAAAAAAGATGTATCTTTGTCTCCAAAATAAGGATGTAATATGATAATGAATAAGATAATAGGAATAGCAGCTTTACTGCTTTGTCTGACAGGTTGTGTCAGAGATAATGATGCAATATATTACCCTGTAGGCGATGTGGATATTGAAAGAGGAGGTCCGGCGTTGGAAGTCGGAGAGGGGGATGTATTGGTAGCGCGGAGTTTTAATGAAGAAGATTATGTGCTGGATACGATAGCTCAATATCCGAATGACCCGACTTTGGGTAAACTGACATTTATGATTGACTTGAAAAATCAACAGAAAGATCTGAATGTGGCGGATTTCAACGGCGTGGGTAAATCAAAACTGACCATGAGCCTTGGCTATAAGGATGGTAATTATCCATCAGAGAGTCAGGTCCCCATTTATACTTCTCAGGACGTCACGGCTAAATATGCAGTCAAACTTCGTCTGAAAGGAGAATTGCTTATATCCGGTGATGAATGGATGATCGATTATGTGTATGCGCAGCTGGCCAGCTTGTTTCAGCCTTATCCGCCTGCGAATTTCCCCGAAGTCTTTATGTGTAAGGGAGGTATGAAGCTGGGAACTTTCGATTCATTCCGAAGAACATGTACATTCGATATCAGTTATGATCGTTCCGACCTCTCTTTTAGTCAATTATACTTCAATTTATTTATCAACCTAGCCTGTCAGAAGCGGGAAAACAGAGTCCGACTGCGGATTGATAAAGAGTCTTACTTCGAATTGTACGAGCAGAGTGAAGAAATGTAAGTAAGCAGCGTTTTTCTTCATTTGTTGGCGGGTATCCATGTGAAACACAATCGTTTTACATGGATATAACATTCTTTTACAGAAAAAACTTTGAATGCTCAAATAATTATTAAATCTTTTAACATCTTAATACAATATCAATAAGCATATCCTTCTTTTTTTAATTATGCTTATTTTACCTCTTCTACTTTATATTCATCCTTCACTTTCCTGCATTTAAAGACGCAGTAATCCGGATTATTTAAAGCGTTATCAAGGCTTTGTGGCAAAACGATCTCTTTCGTCTGTTTGTTGATTGCTATCAATGCGTAATAAATACCTTCTTCTTTGCATTGTTCAATCAATACCTTTTTCAATTCTTTTACGTTATATTCCATTTCTTGAGATATGAACATAATAAAAAAAAGCCTCTTACTTCAATGTAAGAGGCTAACTAAAATAGAGTAGTGGGTACGAGAATCGAACTCGTATTACATGCGTGAGAGACGTAATTTCCTAATTTTAATCCCACTGATTATTAAGCCTTTATCTATGATCTAAGAATCATTTGCATTAAATTTGCATTGAGAAATCAAAATAAATGCCATGACCTATGAATACATTTATTGCATGCGAATCTTTCAAAGAACTTTTTGCGTTACAAAGTTAATCAATCAATCAAAAATAGCAAACTTTATTCGTTTGAATTTAAAGCTATCTGTTTCTAATCTATCCGGCTAATAGTAAAAAGTACTATTATGACAGATGAAGAACTAAGAACATTTTGCGTTGAGCAAGCTGTATTAATCTTTGCCAAGAAAGAACAGGTTAAAACTATGGGATTCCGCGATATGGAAGACATGACCTTGCTTGAATTATCAGATAGACTCTATAATTATATCAGAACCGGAGAGCAAAGTTTTATTCCTGCTTCTTTATCTTATTTGAAAAAAAATAATACCGATCTATTTATTAACAATTAAAATTTATCTTATGGAATGGATTTCTGGCATTGTAATATTATTGATTTTCTCGCCACTTGCTATATTTATTTTTGGCTCTGGGGTGTATTTGATTTCTCGGATTGTATCTGATTTATCATCTCAAAAAGCCGAGGAACTTGAACGTCAGAAGCGGAAAGCCGAGGCAGAACCTCTAGTGCAATACCTAAAAGAGTACTATCCACTCGTTTATCGTGCGATTTTTCCCGATTAATAAGTTCCCATGAATTAACAATAAGCCTAGCAATATCACTTAATGTTTCCGCATCATTTAATTTATTGCATACTCCAACATAGTTTTTAATGTCCTTATCATACCCGAAAAGTCCTTAGTTGCATAATCCACTTTTATGCCAATGCCAGTAGCTTGGTATAGAGTGGCGGCGGAAGCTCTAGCAGCAGATATAGACAAATCTTCTTTCACTTTATTTGTTCTTTCGTCGAACATTTCTTTCATTCTTTTATCCAAAGTGGCAGAATTATATATCTGATATCCTAATACTATTACCACTCCTATACTTGTCAAGGCTATTGATATACCTATTACCCATGATAGACATGAGTCAGTAAATGCAAAAGGCTCACATCTAATCAGTGCAGTAACGCTACATATAATCGCAGCGATCGACAAACAGTTGTTCCAATATGATTTAATCCAGTTTTTCATGTTGTTGCGGGATTAGTTATTCGATTAAAGAACCATCTTCGATATTAAGTTTAAAAGATTCTCTTTCTTTATCCCCATTTCTATATACGATATCAAAAGTAAAGTTTATAATATCGCCATTAATGTTTATCAACTTGTTTTTTATTATAAATTCTTCGGAATACTCTTTGTGTCGGTAATTCCAAATATAATCGCCATTAGTGATATTAACTAAAGACACAGAAGGGTATGATACATCTAGACCGCTAATATTATCGATGGGAATTAATTTATTGATGAGATAATCGTCTAATGGTATTTTTTTTATCTCATTACAATTATTATCAAGCAAAAAGTGATTTTTATACCCTAATGTGATAAAATATTCATTATTCCAATTTTTAAGGCTAATCACTGAATTGTCATATCTATTATAGTAAATTCTTTTCTCTTTACCGCCAATTGTGGAAATAATTTCGCTTGGTCCACCATAATTAACTAACAAAATAAGTCCATCATTTTTCATGATAAAGTTAGCTAAGACGATCTGGTCAATATTCCGTTCTTCAACTTCGCCAAATTCTAAATAGAATTTTTGACTGAATCCTTGGATCATTGGTGCTGTATATTCGAATATCTGTTCTTTTCTGTCGTTATATGCCGCAAACCACATATCGCCATTAAGGAACCCCGCTATTAATGCATTTTTAGCAACATTTTCTTCGTACTGCCAGCACTGAGTTGGTTTAGTCACCCCTCTAGGTAAATTGTACTCTTTTAAAAACTCATCTTGGTCGTCATCTTCCTTGCTGCATGCTTGTAGACAAAATACAGAAAAAAAAGCGATGATTGATAGTGTTAATAACTGTCTCTTATACACATCTGACGCTGCCGACGATCTTACGCG
>ERZ1694966.888-NODE-888-length-14300-cov-18.557880_pt1 | contig 14300 bp, 10 predicted proteins | sample MGYA00581611_ERZ1694966 | MGnify/ENA primary metagenome ERZ1694966 (study PRJEB42213, sample SAMN07424282) | human gut metagenome | biome: ENVO:00009003; feature: ENVO:2100002; material: ENVO:00002003 | host: Homo sapiens | place: USA | collected 2014 ...
GCTGCCGTGCCTCGCTCGCCGTATCGGCACTTAGAATTGTGCGGTATTGCCTTATAAAACCAGCCGCCTGCTTTGTGCATTTGCACGGCAGGCGGCTGGTTTTTACGTTCGTTTATTATTAAGGGCAACACCGCAATATACCCAAATTGCGGGGCCGCTTTTTTCAAAATTCTGCCTGCATTGTTTGGCTGCCGGTTCCGCGCAGCTGCATTATTTTTCCCATGGGCTGCGGATAATTTCGCCGCTGTCCACTTTCATGCAGCGCTCCACGGTTGCCCCGGCTTTGATGGTTGCACGGGGGGCGGCATGCACACCGTCTTCCAGCACGGCGTTATGGTCCACAATGGCACCGGCATTGATGATGCACCCTGCCCCCACTTTGGTTCCTGCGCCCACAAAGGCAAATGGCAGCACCACGGTCCCTGCCCCCAGGGCTGCGCTGCTGCATACTTCTGCCGCCGGGTGTTCAAACACCGGTGTCTGGTAGCCCGCAGCCACCAGCTTTTGCAGCCATTGCAGCCGCAGCTCATTGTTGCCAAGGCCCACAAAAGCCGCGGTGCAGCGTTCCCTGATGGTGGGATCCAGGTAATCTGCCAGTTTGCCCGCAGCGTCCGGTGCCTGGTCATCCAGGTACAAAATACGGGAATAACCGCCGGCTTCCGCCAGCATTTCTCCCAGCTGTGTGCCAAAGCCCCCCTTGCCAAGCACAAGGGCTGTGTGGAACAATTTCATTGCGATACCCCTTTCCCATCCTGCCTTATGGCAGTATTTTCTGGTATGGTTATTATAGCACAAAAATCCTTATCAAAAAAGTCATACTTCACCCCGTTTTTCTCCATCAACTTTGACAAAAAGCCCTATCTTATTTTAAACACAATAGGAAGTGCGCCAAAAAAAGTTTTGGCTCTTGCTTTTTTGCGCTGCACGCTTTACACTTTAATTACAGAGATTTTCCGTACGGGTGTTTTGTGTGTTATTCTGTACACAGCCCGCCGGGGGATCCAGCCATACATTAAAGGATGGAGGGCGACTTTGTGCATTACACGAATCTTTTCGGACCATTCCCGGTCGGTTTGCGCAGCTGTGTTCTTCATGCGGTGTATTATAAGCATAATAGCCTTGTATAAGCGCAGTGTACCCGTGTACACCGCGCTCTTATTTTTTGAAGGAGGATCTGTAACATGCCGAACCGTAAAAAGGTTGCCATCATCATGGGGTCTGACAGTGACTGGCCGGTTGTAAAAAGTGCCTGCGGGGTGCTGAAAGATTTCGATGTACCGTTTGAGGCGCACATTCTTTCCGCCCACCGTACGCCGGAAGCCGCCGCTGCCTTTGCCAAATCTGCCCGCGCCAATGGTTACGGTGTTATCCTGTGCGCTGCCGGTATGGCGGCCCACCTGGCAGGTGCCTTTGCCGCCAACACCACTTTGCCGGTGGTCGGCATCCCGATGAAGGGCGGTGCCATGGACGGTCTGGATGCTCTGCTTGCTACCGTGCAGATGCCTTCCGGCTTCCCGGTTGCCACGGTTGCCCTGAACGGTGCCAAGAACGCCGCTTACCTGGCCGTTGCCATCCTGGCTGTTGCCGATGATGAGCTTGCCGCTAAGCTGGATCAGTTCCGTGCCGACACCGCCGCCGCCATTGCCAAAAAGGACGCCGCCATCGCTGCCGAAGCTGCAGCTATGTAACTTCAAATCCCGGTTTATTTGCTGTTGTTTTATTCCTTTTTATAAAAAGGATTCCATAAATCAATTCATGAAAGAATATAAAGGAGCGCATTACAATGAACGTTGAAATTAAAGAACAGATGTACGAAGGCAAAGCTAAGCAGGTATTCGCAACTTCTGACCCCGAAATCGTTATGGTTCATTACAAGGACGATGCCACCGCCGGCGACGGCGAAAAGAAGGGCACCATCCGCGATAAGGGCATTGTCAACAACAAGCTGTCCAACGCTCTGATGCAGAAGCTGGAAAAAGAAGGCATCCCCACCCATTATGTTGAGGAGCTGAACGACCGCGATACCCTGGTCAAGAAGGTTCAGATCGTTCCTCTGGAAGTCATCATCCGCAATGTTGCCGCCGGCCACTTCAGCCTGCGCATGGGCGTGCCCGAGGGCAAGGTGTTCAAGACCCCCATCCTGGAGTACAGCTACAAAAACGACGACCTGCATGACCCGTTCATCAACCATTATTACGCCTTGGCCCTTGACCTTGCCACCCAGGAAGAGCTGGACACCATTGCCAAGTACGCCTTCAAGGTCAACGACGTGCTGAAGAAGATCATGCTGGATGCCAACATCCGCCTGATTGACTTCAAACTGGAGTTTGGCCGCCTGTCTGACGGCACCATCATTCTGGCTGACGAGATCAGCCCGGATACCTGCCGCTTCTGGGATGCCACCACCGGTGCCCACCTGGATAAAGACCTGTTCCGCCGCAGCCTTGGCGGTGAGGCCGATGCCTACCAGGAAGTTATGAAGCGCCTGCTGGGCTGATTGAACCAAGCTTAGTCCAGCCAATGTTCAGGGTGTACTGGAACCGCCGTTCGCTCTTCCGGTGCACCCTGCCATCGTTTGAAACAGGAAACGGAGAACTGAATGAAGGAGCTTTGTCCCGCCGAAGCACTGCATGAAGAATGCGGCGTGTTCGGTATCTATGATTCCACCGGCAAAACCAACATGGTCAGCGCCGTGTACAGCGCGTTGTATGCCCTGCAGCACCGCGGCCAGGAAAGCTGCGGCATTGCCCTGAACGTGGACGGTGTGCTGACCGGCTACCGCGATCTTGGCCTTGTCAGCGAGGTATTTACTCCGCGCGTGCTGGCTGACCTGCCGCAGGATGCCAAGATGGCCACCGGCCATGTGCGCTATGCCACCAGCGGCCAGCGCACCCGCGCCAACGCCCAGCCCATGGTTCTGCACCACTGCAAGGGCACTATGGCCATCTGCCACAACGGCAACCTGACCAATGCCCCCCAGCTGCGCCACAAGCTGGAAATGAACGGTTCGATCTTCCACGGCACTTCAGACACCGAGGTCATCGGCTATCTGCTGACCCAGAACCGCCTGATCAGCCCGGATATTGAAACAGCTGTCTGCCGCACGATGGAGCAGATCGTGGGTGCTTACAGCCTGGTCATTATGACCCACACCAAACTGATCGCCGCGCGCGATCCTAATGGCTTCCGCCCTCTCTGCATTGGCCAGCTGCCGGATGGCTCCGGCTGGGCTTTTGCTTCGGAATCCTGTGCGCTGGATGCTGTAGGCGCCCGCTTTGTGCGCGATGTACTGCCCGGCGAGATCGTGGTGGCAGACTACACCGGCCTGCGCACCATCCGCACCCACTGCGGCACCGCGCCGCACACGATGTGCGTGTTTGAGTACATTTATTTTGCCCGCCCCGATTCCATCATCGAGGGCACCTGCGTGCATGACGCCCGCCTGCAGGCCGGGCGCTTTCTGGCCCAGGAGCATCCGGTGGAAGCCGATGTCGTCATCGGTGCGCCGGATTCCGGCCTGGATGCCGCCCTTGGCTATGCGCAGGAAAGCGGTATTCCCTATGGCGTGGGCTTTATTAAAAACAAATATGTGGGCCGCACCTTCATCCAGGGCTCCCAGGCCCAGCGTGAAAGCAGTGTGCGCATCAAATTGAACGCAATTTCCTCCACCGTTGCGGGCAAGCGCGTTGTGCTTGTGGATGACTCCATCGTGCGCGGCACCACCAGCGCCCGCACCATCAAGCTGCTGCGCGACGCCGGTGCCAAGGAAGTACACTACCGCATTTCGGCCCCGCCGTTTGCCCACCCCTGCTATTTCGGCACCGACATCCCGGACGAAAAAGACCTGATTGCCACCGGCCATACGGTGGAGGAGATCCGCCAGATCGTGGGGGCCGATTCCCTGGGCTACCTGAGCATTGAACATGTGACCCAGCTGGCCATCCACAGCAAGTGCGGGTTCTGCACCGGCTGCTTTACCGGCCATTACCCGGTGCCCGCCCCCAACGAGACGATGGACATTGTATACGATAAACCCCTGAGCCAGTCCCAGACCAAAAAACGCCTGTAAGCTGATAAGGAGAGAAACATAATGGAAAAAAGCTATTCTGCAAGTTACGCTGCCGCTGGTGTGGATATTACCGCCGGTTACAAGGCAGTTGACCTGATGAAGCAGCACGTTGCCCGCACCATGAACGAGCACTGCATTGGCGGCCTGGGCGGCTTTGGCGGCCTGTTTGAGCTGGACTGCACCGATATGCCCCACCCCGTGCTGATTTCCGGCACGGACGGCGTTGGTACCAAGCTGCGCATTGCCCAGTACATGAACAAACATGACACCGTTGGCATTGATTGCGTTGCCATGTGCGTGAACGATGTCATCTGCGCCGGTGCCAAGCCGCTGGTGTTCCTGGATTACATCGCCTGCGGCAAAAACGTGCCGGAGCGCATTGCCGAGCTGGTTGCCGGTGTAGCCGAAGGCTGCGTGCAGGCTGGCTGTGCCCTGGTTGGCGGTGAGACCGCCGAGATGCCCGGTTTTTACCCGGAGGACGAGTACGACCTGGCCGGCTTTACCGTTGGCGCTGTGGACAAGAGCAAGATCCTGGACAACTCCACCATGCAGCCCGGCGATGTGATCATCGCCCTGCCTTCCACCGGCGTACACTCCAATGGGTTCTCCCTGGTGCGCAAGATCTTTGACCTGGAGAACAACCCCGATGTGCTGAAAAAGACCTTTGACGGCATGGACAAGACCCTGGGCGAAGCCCTGCTGGCCCCCACCAAGATTTATGTCAAGCCTGTGCTGGCCGTGATGAAGGAAGTTACCGTCAAGGGCGTTTCCCACATTACCGGCGGCGGCTTTTACGAGAACATTCCCCGCAGTCTGAAAGCCGGCTGCTGCGCTGTGATCAAGAAGAGCGATGTGCGCACCCCCGTGCTGTTTGATGTGCTGGCTAAAGAGGGCAACATTCCGGAGCGCGATATGTTCAACACCTTCAACATGGGCGTTGGTATGATTTTGACCGTGGCTGCCGAGGATGCCGACAAGGCCATTGAGATCCTGAAAGCCAACGGCGAGGATGCTTACCGCCTTGGTGTGATTGGCGAAGGCAGCGGGGTGCAGCTGGTATGATGAAAATTGCTGTGCTGGTTTCCGGCGGCGGCACCAACCTGCAGGCCATCCTGGAAAGCGAACGCCGCGGGGAGAACCCCAACGGTAAGGTTACCCTGGTGGTTGCCAGCAAACCTGGTGTGTATGCGTTGGAACGCGCTGCAAACTTCGGCGTGGAAACCGCCGTGGTGCGCCGCAAGGATTACGCCACCAGCGAGGAGTTTGACACTGCCCTGCTGAGTGTGCTGAAAGGCCATGGCATTGAGCTGGTGGTTCTGGCAGGATTTTTGAGCGTGCTGGGCCCCAGCGTGATTGCCGCTTACCCCAACCGCATCCTGAACATCCACCCCAGCCTGATTCCCAGCTTTTGCGGCCCCGGCTACTATGGCCTGAAAGTGCATGAGGAAGCGCTGAAGCGCGGCGTGAAAGTGACCGGCGCTACCGTCCACTTTGTCAACGAAGTGTGTGACGGCGGGCCCATCCTGCTGCAAAAAGCCGTGGAAGTGCAGCCCGGTGATACCCCCGAAGTGCTGCAGAAGCGCGTGATGGTGGAAGCCGAATGGAAGTTGCTGCCCCAGGCCATTGCCATGGTGTGCAATGGCGAAGCCTGACCGAACAAGGAGGATTCCCGCATGAAAAAGAATCTTTATACTTATCTGGCCGGTAACGAATATCCCGGCCGCGGCATCTGCATCGGCCGTTCGCCGGACGGCACCAAGGCTATGATTGCTTACTGGATCATGGGCCGCAGCGCCAACAGCCGCAACCGCGTGTTTGACGCCATCCCCGGCGGCATCCGCACGGTAGCCGCAGACCCCGCCAAGCTGGAAGATCCCCACCTGATCATCTATAACCCGGTTCTGACCTTGAACGATACCACCATTGTGACCAACGGTGACCAGACGGATACCATTTACCGCTACATGCGGGATAACCTGTTCCCTGGTTACGGCTTTGAAGCAGCCCTTGCCACCCGCACTTTTGAGGACGATGCCCCCAACTTTACCCCCCGCATTTCCGGCGTTGTGGATATGCGTCGCGGCGGCTACAAGCTGAGCATCCTGAAAAGCTGCGATGGCAACCCCGCCAGCGTGCAGCGCCAGACCTTTGACTATCCGCAGCCCGTTGCAGGCGAAGGCCAGCTGATTACCACCTACCAGAAAAACGGTTCCCCCATCCCCAGCTTTGCCGGTGAGCCGCTGCGCGTGACACTGGACCAGAACGATGCCGACGAATTTGCCGGAAAGTTGTGGGAAGCCCTGAACGAAGATAATAAGGTCAGCCTGTTTGTGCGTGCCATCACGCTGGAAACCGGCGATTATGAAGATGTGATCCTGAACAAATACAACACGGTGGAGGGCTGAACTTATGAACGAATTCCAGCTGAAATACGGCACCAACCCCAACCAGAAGCCTGCCCGCATTTTTATGGCAGACGGTTCTGATCTTCCCGTTACCATTTTGAATGGCAAGCCGGGCTACATCAACTTTCTGGATGCGTTCAACAGCTACCAGCTGGTGCGCGACCTGAAAAAAGCCCTGGGCCAGCCTGCTGCTGCCAGCTTTAAGCATGTTTCCCCCGCCGGTGCCGCCATTGGCCTGCCACTGGACGAAACGCTGAGAAAGATGTATCATATTAGTGCAGAGGCTGAGCTTTCTCCCCTGGCCTGCGCTTATGCCCGCGCCCGCGGTGCGGACCGCATGTCCAGCTTTGGTGACTGGATCGCCCTGTCTGATGTGTGCGACCTTGCCACCGCAAAGCTGATCCAGCACGAAGTTTCGGACGGCATCATTGCCCCCGGCTATGACGCCGACGCCCTGGAAGTGCTGAAATCCAAAAAGAAAGGCAACTACAACATCGTTGCCATTGATCCGGATTATATCCCCGCTCCGCTGGAGCGCCGCACCGTATTCGGTGTCACCTTTGAGCAGGGCCGCCAGGATCTGGAGATCAGCGTGGATACCATGCTGCAAAACTTTGTAACCGAGAACAAGACGGTGACCGATGCCCAGAAGCGCGATCTGATCATGAGCCTGATCGTGCTGAAATACACCCAGTCCAACTCCGTCTGCTATGTGCAGGACGGCCAGACCATCGGTGTGGGCGCAGGCCAGCAAAGCCGCATCCACTGCACCCGCCTGGCAGGCCAGAAAGCCGACAACTGGCAGCTGCGCCATATGCCCAAGGTTCTGGACCTGCCGTTCCGCGAGGATATCTCCAAGCCCAACCGCGATAACGCGATTGATGTATACATCGGCGATACCCCGGAGGATGTGATTGGGGATGACGTTTGGGCCGAAACCTTTACTGTGCAGCCTGCCCCCTTGACTGCCGAGGAAAAGAAAGCCTGGCTGAGCAAGGTAACGAATGTTGCCCTGGGCAGTGATGCATTCTTCCCCTTTGGGGACAACATTGAGCGCGCCCGCCGCAGCGGTGTGACCGCCATTGTGCAGCCGGGCGGCTCCATCCGCGATGATCAGGTTATTGCCACCTGCAACAAGTACGGCATTGCCATGGCGTTCTGTGGTATCCGGCTGTTCCACCACTAAGCAAAAACGAAGTTTTTGCTAAATAATAAATAATAAAGAATAATTAAGAATGAAGGTGTGCCGCAAGCGGCACGGTTTTGGATATTAGAGTTCTAATATTTTTTAAGCGGTGCGCAGCAACGCGGTCCACCTTCATTATTCTTTATTCATTATTCTTTTTTCATTTCAAGCTAAGGAGTTTGCCATGAAAATTCTGGTTGTTGGCGGCGGCGGGCGTGAACACGCCATTATCCGCGCGCTGAAAAAAAGCCCCGACTGCGGCGATATCTGGTGTGCCCCTGGCAACGGCGGCATTGGTTACGATGCCACCTGCAAAAACATCCCTGCAACGGATGTAGACGCCATGGTCGCCTTTGCCAAGGCAGAAGCCTTTGATTATGTTGTTGTTGCACAGGACGATCCCCTTGCCCTTGGCATGGTGGATGCTTTGGCCAAGGTGGGCATCCCTGCTTTTGGCCCGGATGCCGCTGCCGCCCGCATTGAAGCCAGCAAGGTGTTCAGCAAGGACCTGATGAAAAAATACGGCATTCCCACCGCCGGCTATGAAACCTTTGACGACCCCGCCAAGGTGATGGATTACATCCGCAGCAAGGGCAAGTACCCGGTTGTTATCAAGGCGGATGGCCTAGCGCTGGGCAAAGGCGTGCTGATCTGTCAGAATGAGCAGGAAGCCGCCGATGGCGTAAAGGAAATCATGCTGGACAAAAAGTTCGGCGCTTCCGGCAACCATGTTGTGGTGGAAGAATTTTTGACCGGGCCGGAAGTCAGCGTGCTGTCCTTCTGTGATGGCAAAACCGTCAAGCCGATGGTTTCCAGCATGGACCACAAGCGCGCTTTGGACCATGACGAGGGCCTGAACACCGGCGGCATGGGCACCGTTGCCCCCAACCCCTGCTACACCCCCGCCATTGCCGCCGAGTGCATGGAGAAGATTTTCCTGCCTACGGTTGCCGCCATGCAGGCAGAGGATTGTCCCTTTAAGGGCTGCCTGTACTTTGGCCTGATGCTGACCCCGGACGGCCCCAAGGTGATTGAATACAACTGCCGCTTTGGCGACCCCGAAACCCAGGTAGTACTGCCCCTGCTGGAAAGCGACCTGCTGACCGTGATGCAGGCCTGCACCAACGGCACGCTGGACAAGACCGAGGTTAAGTTCAGCGATGGCGCTGCCGCCTGTGTGGTGCTGGCTTCCGGCGGATACCCCGTTGCCTATGAAAAGGGCAAGGAGATCACCGGCCTGGAGAATGGCCAGGTGCCCGGTGCTGCCGATGTGACCGTGTACCATGCCGGTACCGCCATCAAGGATGGCAAGCTGGTTACCAACGGCGGCCGCGTGCTGGGTGTAACGGCAACCGCCGCCACCCTGCCCGAAGCCCTGAAAAAGGCTTACGCCGCTGCTGACTGCATCCATTTTGACAAACTGCACCGCCGCAGTGATATTGGTGCCCGTGCCCTTGCGGCAATGAAAGCACAGGAGGGTTAAACAAGAATGGTTTACCGCATTTATGTAGAAAAAAAGCCCGGCTTTGACGGCGAAGCCCAGGGCCTGAAGCATGAACTGGTTGAACTGGTTGGCATTAAGGGCCTGAAAGCTCTGCGCCTGTTGAACCGCTATGATGTGGAAGGCATTGACCGCGACCTGTTTGAGAAAGCCATCCCCACCGTGTTCAGCGAACCGCCAGTCGATGTGACCTATACCGAGCTGCCCACCGCCAAGACGGTGTTTGCTGTGGAGTATCTGCCCGGCCAGTTTGACCAGCGTGCAGATTCTGCTTCCGAGTGTATCCAGCTGCTGAGCCAGGGCGAGCGTCCGTCTGTGCGCAGTGCCCGCATCTACCTGCTGGACGGCGAGCTGAGCGCAGAGGATCTGGAAGCCATCAAGAAGTACGTCATCAACCCGGTGGAAGCCCGCGAGGCCAGCCTGGACACCCGCGATACCCTGAAAATGGAATTTGCCGTGCCCACCGCTGTGGAAACCCTGAACGGCTTCTGCGCTTTGGATGACGCTGCGTTGGAGAATTTCCGCAATGAAAAGGGCCTGGCCATGGACCACGCCGACATTGTGTTCTGCCAGAACTACTTCAAATCTGAACAGCGCGACCCGACCATTACCGAAATCCGCCTGATCGATACCTACTGGTCTGACCACTGCCGTCACACCACCTTCGGCACCATCCTGAACGATGTCAAGATTGACGACGAAGTTGTGCAGGCTGCATTTGACCGTTACATGGCCCTGCGTGCCGAGACCGGCCGCGATAAAAAGAACCGCACCCTGATGGATCTGGCTACCATCGGCGCCAAGGCCCTGAAACAGCGCGGCATCCTGCAGAACCTGGACGAGAGCGAAGAGATCAATGCCTGCACCGTCAAAATCAAGTGCGATGTGGACGGCGAATTGCAGGATTGGCTGTTCCTCTTCAAGAACGAGACCCACAACCACCCCACCGAGATTGAGCCGTTCGGCGGCGCTGCTACCTGCATCGGCGGTGCCATCCGTGACCCGCTGTCCGGCCGCAGCTATGTTTACCAGGCCATGCGCGTGACCGGCGCAGGCGACCCGCTCAAGCCGGTTGCCGAAACCATGCCCGGCAAGCTGCCCCAGCGCAAGCTGGTTACCACTGCTGCTGCCGGTTATTCCAGCTATGGCAACCAGATCGGCCTTGCCACCGGCCAGGTTGCTGAACTGTACCACCCCGGCTATGTGGCAAAGCGTATGGAGATCGGCGCTGTTGTGGGTGCTACCCCGGCCAGCCATGTCCGCCGCGAAGAGCCCCAGCCCGGCGATGTGATCATCCTGCTGGGCGGCCGCACCGGCCGTGACGGCATTGGCGGCGCTACCGGCTCCAGCAAGGCCCACAAGCTGACCAGCCTGGAAACCTGCGGTGCCGAGGTTCAGAAGGGCAACGCCCCCATTGAGCGTAAGCTGCAGCGCCTGTTCCGCCGCGAGGACGCCTGCTGCATGATCAAGCGCTGCAACGACTTTGGCGCAGGCGGCGTTTCCGTTGCCATCGGCGAGCTGGCCGACGGCCTGAACATTGACCTGAACAAAGTTACCAAGAAGTACGAGGGCCTGGACGGCACCGAGCTGGCTATCAGCGAAAGCCAGGAGCGCATGGCTGTTGCCGTTGCCGCTGAGGATGCCGAAAAGTTCATTGCCCTTGCCAATGAGGAAAACCTGGAAGCCACCGTGGTTGCTACCGTTACCGAGGAAAAGCGGATGCGCGAGAACTGGAACGGCGTTGCCATCGTGGACCTTTCCCGCGAGTTCCTGAACTCCAACGGTGCCGAGCGCCATGCCGATGTGCATGTTCTGCCCGGCACGGTATGGCAGCCCCAGTGGGCCGGTTCCACCTTTGCCGAAAAGCTGGAAAACCTGGTTGGCGACCTGAACGTTTGCAGCCAGAAAGGCCTGGGCGAGCGGTTCGACTCCACCATCGGCGCTTCCACCGTGCTGATGCCTTACGGCGGTAAATACCAGCTGACCCCCACCATGGCCATGGCTGCCAAACTGCCGGTGGATGGCGAAACCACCACCTGCTCCGGCATGGCCTGGGGCTTTAACCCCTATCTGACTGAAGCGGACCCCTACCGCGGCGCTTACATGGCCGTTGTGGAAAGCGTGACCAAACTGGTTTGCGCCGGTTTCCGCCACAAGGATATGTACCTGACTTTCCAGGAATATTTTGAGCACCTGAACACTGCCCCCGAACGCTGGGGCAAGCCGCTGGCCGCCCTGCTTGGCGCGCTGGATGCCCAGATGGGCCTTGGCATTGCTTCCATCGGCGGCAAGGACAGTATGTCCGGCAGCTTTGAAGGCCTGGATGTTCCCCCCACGCTGGTCAGCTTTGCCACCGCCATTGGCAACACCGCCAACGTCATGAGCCCTGAGTTCAAGAAAGCCAACAGCTCTGTTGTCATCCTGAAGCCGCAGTACAAGGACGGCATGCCGGAGATCGGCAGCCTGCTTTCCATCTACAAGATCGTGGAGCAGATGATCGACGAAGGCAAGGTGCTGGCCGCAGCAACGCCGGGTTACGGCGGCGTTGCCGAAGCACTGTTCAAGATGTGCGTCGGCAACCACGTGGGCCTGTCCCTGAGCCGCGATATCAACCTGGACGACCTGTTCAAGCCCTGCTATGGCGCAGTTATTCTGGAGCTTCTGGATGCTTCTGCCGGTGAATTCCTCGGTTCCACCACCGTGGATTACGTCATCAACGTCAACGGCGAAAACATCGACCTGCAGCACCTGCAGGATGTATGGGAAGCAAAGCTGCAGCCTGTCTTCCCCTACCTCAAGGCTGGCGAGGAAGTTAAATCCCTGGAATACAAGGTCAACTGCTTCCAGCGCGTTGCCCCGGCTGTGCGCCTGGCCACCCCGCGCGTTATCATCCCTGTGTTCCCCGGCACCAACTGCGAATACGACACTGCACGCGCATTCCGCCGCGCCGGTGGCGACCCGCACATTCTGGTGTTGAAGAACCTGACCCCCGCCGACGTTGCCGCCAGCTGCGAAGCCCTGGTGAAAGAGCTTGACCAGAGCCAGATTCTGATGCTGCCGGGCGGTTTTTCCGGCGGCGATGAGCCGGACGGCTCCGCCAAGTTCATTGCGGCGTTCTTCCGCAACCCCGCTGTGGCCGATGCCGTCAACCGTCTGCTGAACCAGCGTGACGGCCTGGCACTCGGCATCTGCAACGGCTTCCAGGCATTGATTAAGCTGGGCCTTGTGCCTTATGGCGAGATCCGCCCGATTACCGAGAACGACCCAACCCTAACCTTTAACACCATCCACCGCCACCAGAGCATGCTGGTGCGCACCCGCGTAGCTTCCAACAAGAGCCCCTGGCTGAGCGAATGCAATGTGGATGATGAACACCTGATCGCCATCAGCCACGGCGAAGGCCGCTTTGTCTGCAATGACGGCCTGCTGCAGCAGCTGATCAACAACGGCCAGGTTGCCACCCAGTATGTTGACCTGAACTGCGTGCCCACCATGGATATGCGCTACAACCCCAACGGGTCTGTGCTGGCCATTGAGGGCATTACCAGCCCGGACGGCCGCGTGTTCGGCAAGATGGGCCATTCTGAGCGCAGCGGCGACAGCCTGTACAAAAACGTTACCGGCGACAAGTACCAGCCGATTTTTGAAGGCGGCGTGAACTACTTTAAACTGTAAGACATGCTGTAAGAAAGGAAACCCGACCAATGGCACATGATCGTTATATTTCTCCGTTTTCCACCCGTTATGCTTCCGATGAGATGCAGTATACTTTCTCGGACGATAACAAGTTCCGAACCTGGCGCAAGCTGTGGATTGCACTGGCCAAGGCTGAACAGAAGCAGGGCCTGGACATTACCGATGAACAGATTGCCGAGCTGGAAGCCCACAAGGATGACATCAATTACGAGGAAGCCGCTGCCCGCGAAAAGCTGGTGCGCCACGATGTCATGAGCCATGTTTACGCTTACGGCCTGCAGTGCCCCAAGGCAAAGGGTATCATCCACCTGGGTGCTACCAGCTGCTATGTTGGCGATAACACCGACGTTATCATCATGCGCGAAGGCCTGCAGCTGGTACGCAAAAAGCTGATCGGCGTGTTGGCCAACCTGGCCGATTTTGCCGAGCAGTACAAGGATATGCCCTGCCTGGCTTACACCCACTGCCAGCCCGCCCAGCTGACCACCGTTGGCAAGCGCGCTACCCTGTGGATGAACGAGTTCTACATGGATCTGCAGGAGATTGACCACCAGATCAGCCAGCTGGCCCTGCGCGGCGTTAAGGGTACCACCGGCACCCAGGCCAGCTTTATGGAGCTGTTCAACGGCGATTCCGCCAAGGTCAAGGCGGTGGAAGCCGATGTGTGCGCTCAGATGGGCTTTGACAAGGTTGTGCCCGTCTGCGGCCAGACTTACAGCCGCAAGGTGGACTACAATGTGCTTTCCGCCATTGCTGGTCTTGCCCAGAGCGCCATGAAGATGGCCACCGACATCCGCCTGCTGGCCAACTTTAAGGAGATGGAGGAGCCGTTTGAAAAGAACCAGATCGGTTCTTCCGCCATGCCGTACAAGCGCAACCCCATGCGTTGCGAACGCATCTGCGCGCTTTCCCGCTACCTGATGGTGGATGTGCTGAACCCCGCCATCACCGCCGGCACCCAGTGGTTTGAGCGCACGCTGGACGATTCCGCCAACAAGCGCATCGCCATGGCTGAGGGCTTTTTAGCTGCTGATGCCATCCTGAACATTCTGCTGAATGTTTCGGACGGGCTGGTGGTTTACCCCAAGGTTGTCCGCAGCCGCGTGATGGCTGAGCTGCCGTTCATGGCCAGCGAGAATATCATGATGAAAGCTGTCAAGAAAGGCGGCGACCGCCAGGAGCTGCACGAGCGCCTGCGCGAGCACGCCGTGGCCGCTGCCGCTGTGGTCAAGCAGGAGGGCAAGCCCAATGATATGATTGCCCGCGTGGAAGCTGACCCTGCATTCGGTCTGACCCGCGAGGAGATCGAGGCCGAGCTGAGCCCCGAAGATTTCACCGGCCGCGCCCCGCAGCAGGTGGAAGAGTTCCTGGCCGAAGTTATCCGTCCCGTGCTGGACGCCAACAAAGAGGATCTTGGCCAGCATGTGGAGCTGAATGTTTGAT
>ERZ1694966.915-NODE-915-length-13978-cov-7.399986_pt1 | contig 13978 bp, 3 predicted proteins | sample MGYA00581611_ERZ1694966 | MGnify/ENA primary metagenome ERZ1694966 (study PRJEB42213, sample SAMN07424282) | human gut metagenome | biome: ENVO:00009003; feature: ENVO:2100002; material: ENVO:00002003 | host: Homo sapiens | place: USA | collected 2014 ...
CTCGTGGGCTCGGAGATGTGTATAAGAGACAGACTATGAAAGGATAGGTAATTTACTATGAAAAAGTGGGTATGTCCGGTATGCGGTTACGTTCATGAGGGAGATACACCTCCCGAGTTCTGCCCCCAGTGCAAGGTTCCCGGCAGCAAGTTCATAGAACTTAAGGAAAGCGAAAAGCTTGTATTTGCAGACGAGCACAAGGTAGGCATTGCAAAGGCAGTTGAGGATGAAGAGATCATCGCAGGCTTAAAGGCAAACTTTGAGGGCGAATGCACAGAGGTAGGTATGTATCTCGCTATGGCAAGAGCCGCTCACAGAGAAGGTTACCCCGAGGTAGGCCTTTACTACGAAAAGGCAGCTTGGGAAGAGGCTGAACACGCTGCAAAGTTCGCAGAGCTTTTAGGCGATGTTGTAAGTGCATCGACTAAGGAAAACCTTGAAAAGAGAGTTGCCGCAGAGCACGGCGCTACACAGGGCAAGCTTGACCTCGCAAAGAGAGCAAAGCAGTTAAATCTTGACGCTATCCACGACACAGTTCACGAGATGGCTAAGGACGAAGCAAGACACGGTAAGGCTTTCGAGGGTCTGCTGAACAGATACTTCAAGTAAGCGGCGGCTGTGAGCCGCACCAAATTCGCCGTTCCGGCTGTTTCAGCTCGGCTAAGGTTACGTTAACGGCGGATATTAACGTTATAAATATGCAAATCGAGCCGTAAGCACCCTTGCTTACGGCTCAGTTTGTTCTTATAGTAAAAACGCATCTGATACACAAAAAAGAACACCGGTCGCCCGGTGTTCTCTTTTTTTACTGTCAGCTTATTTGGCTGTCTTCACATTTGCATAAGTATAAGTGCTTGTATTTGCACCCTTATAAGACGCAATCCTTACCTTATACACGCTTCCGGCCCTGAGTCCGCCAATAGTGACAGTAGCATTCGTACTGCCCTTTAACGTCTTTTTGACCCACTTGCCGCCTTTGTAAATTTCAACCTTATATCCGTCTGCACTGGCGTTTTTACCCCACTTAACGGTTATCGAGTTTCTTTTTGCCGATACAACCTTGATATTGGTTACCGGTGAAAGCACTGCAGTAACCGTAGTATAGCTGTAATCGCCGTACAGATTGTCCTTATACGCTCTTACCCTTACTTTATATGTGATGTAAGGTGTAAGTCCGCCAAGCACAGCCTTTGCTGTCTTATTATCGGTTATGGTCTTTTTGACCCACTTACCGCCGATATAATATTCTACGTTATATCCGTCAGCGTTCGCATCCGCATTCCATATAACTACTGCCTTTGAGTCAACTGCGCTCTTTACCTTAAGACCGCTGACCTTTGTCGGAGCGGTAGTGATATAAATATCGTCGAATGCACTCTCAAGCTCACCCTTATAAGCCTTTATTCTGACCTTGTAGGTTTTGTAGCCCTTAAGCGAGCCTATTGTAACGGTAGTTTTTTTATTGCCGGTCAGCGTCTTTTCATTCCACTTACCGTCTGCATAGTACTGAACGGTATAACCGTCCGCACTTTCGTTCTTATCCCATTTAAGCGTAAACGAAGAAGATGTGACTGTCTGCGTAATACCAGTAACTTTTGACGGGAGCGTATCGATATAGCCATATGTATACGGACTGTAAAGGTCACCCTTATATGCGCTTACCCTTACTTTATATCGTGTTCCTGCACAAAGTCCGTCTATAACCGCCGATATATTATTGTTGCCGGTAACAGTCTTTGCAGACCACTGATTATTAATGTACCACTCTACCTTGTAGCCGTCCGCTCTGGCGTTTCTGCTCCAGCTTATTCTTACCGTTTCATCGGTAGCCTTCACCGTATTTATATTCCATACGGGAGAAGGAACAGTATCAACATAGAAACATCTGAATTTGGCGGTGAATCTTCCTGCATAAGCCGCTATCCTTACCTTATATTTAAGGCCTGCAGAAAGACCGCTCAGCTTTGCCGCTACTCTGTCGCCGTCAGCACTGCAGTTAATCTGCTTCCACTGATTGCCGACATAGCATTCGACATAATATCCGTCAACGCCGCTTATATTCTTCCAGCTTATATCGACTTCATTGTATGTTGTCTTTTCAACCGCTATTTCTTCCACATCGGGAATAGGCTTTACGGGAACACGGTTTCCGATATATGAATCCTTACATCTTGTGCATTCAAATACGCTGTAGCCTTCGTTGCGATAGTCAGGCTCAACTACTTTGATTACAACATAGTCGTGACCGAGAGGTTCGCCATACTCCGCACCGCATATTTCACACTTTGCCTTTTCGGTGCAGGTAGCCTCTCCTCCGGAATGTTTGCATTCGGTTATCGTAGCCGTTACAACGTCCGACTTCATCGAAACTCCCGCCGTTGCAGCATTGCTGTAGGTAAGACGGCAGTAGTACCTGCCCGTTGTGAGATTTTCGAGCGACAGCTTTCTGTCTGTAGCGCCCTCTATCTCTGTTTCGTTGCCGTTTTCATCAATGCCGATCCACTGATAAGCAACTTTTGCGTCGACCTCGCCTGAATACCACGGCACTGCACTTATTTGAAGTGACGGTATACCGTCGGGATAATAACCGTTGGTGTAATATACAGTATCAATCGGCTTGATTATCTGCATCGGGCACACCCGTACCGTAAGTCCGTTTGTCGATGATGCCGTTGCCTTATTAAGACTGTATATATCTATCCACTCTTTTGTTCCTCTGTCCTGTACCCAGAAGCCGGGATCGATATAATCGGCTATCACCTTATCACTGACCGTAGTTACGATTTCGGCAAACCCACCTGACGAAATGGATACATTACCGCCGTTTATAGTAAGGCAATTTATATTGTTGGCAGTCATTGTAACATTTCCGCCGTTTATGGTCACATTGCTGCCTGTAGCAAGCCCGTCAAATGTGACATCACCGCCCTGCACTATGAATGCGTCTTGATTCTCAAACGCTGTCACCGCACAACGTCCCGTAACCGTCAGCTTTGCCTTGCCGTTTATGATGATCGGACGTGAGAACGCTGTACGAACTGCGTACTTGAGCGTGAAGTTACCTTCGGTTATGACTAACTGACCGCCGTATCCGTTCTTGTTATAAAGCGGATATAAGGTACAGCCCTCGTTTTCGCTCTTCTGAGCGTCTTTCGCAGCCTCGTCAAGATTGTTATAATACCTGACATCGTCGCCCTTTGTTATCTTTGCATTGAACTTGCTCTCGCATATCTCGCAATATGTCGGCTCGGTAATGTTGCCTGCGGTTTCCTTGTCCGCTGTAGGATCGACCACCTGAGAATGATCACAGTCAACAAGGTCTATGCTTACAGTGTTCGACTTTATTTCATAGCCGTCATCGGTAATAACTACGAAGTATATCTTGGCAGCAACGCTGTTGCCCGCCTTATCAATTATTTCGTCTGCCGACAATTTAGCGTCCTTTACAAGTGCGCTTAAGCTGCTATAAATTATATCTCCGCTTACATAGGAGTTTATACCGTATCTCTTACTTACATACGAGTCGTTCAGGTTCGAGCCGTTAGCAAGAGACAGGTTGAACTTCAGCGTGGGGTTTGCGTTGCTGTTGCGATACAGCTTGTTTATTTCTGTGCTAAGCGTTGCTTGTACTATCGGTGCCTTAGCAACGGTAACACCGCTTGCTTCCGACACCTCACGTTCTTTAAGCGTCAGCCATGCACCGCCCTCTGTTTTCTTATACGCATAGCCGTTGCCGAGAATATCTGTTATCTTGCCATCTTTTACCGTAATGTTATCATATTGTCCGCCGCTGAGCTTAACATCTCCGCCGTTTACGGTGAGATATGCGATTCTTGTGGCTTCTTCGGCAGTCAACCTGGAGCCCGGCTCGGCAATTACAGCGAAAATATTGGCGTTGCCTCTAAGTGTCAGCTTACCGCCATCGGCGACCTTTACTGTATTATACAAGATGGCGTTATCGCCATTTGCAATAAGTGTAACATCACCTGTAACAGGGAGGTAGTCTGTATCATAAGCGGAAGACATCAGCATTGTTATTGTTGCACTTGCAACGCTGTTTGCCTTGGCAAACGCCTTTCCCAGATCTTCCTTAACAAAATATTCTGTCTTTTCCGCTCCGTTCTCGGTATAGCTTACGCTTGCAGCGATCAATGAATTGCAGTATATGCAACGGTTATCTCTGCCCACACCGTCCGGGTGGTCGCATCTTATTATTCTTACGTTATCGAAGTTTGACGAAGCGTTTGCTTTCAGATCGCTGTACAGCTGAGAATCGACACGGCTGCCGCTTGCTAAAATTTGATAAAGATAAATTTCACTTGAGCAGTCTATATTAGCGATATTAGCATTCGTGATACTTGCCAGCTGTTTAAGCAGAACACCGTCTTCTAAAATCAGCGTGTCAATTTTCAGCGTTTCAACATAGGAGGAGAAGTATGTGGCATTTAATTTCACATTCTGGCAAACTACGCTGACCTCTCCCGAGAAAGTAACAGTGCCGCCGTCCATGCTAAATCCATTTTCAACCCCAAAAGTACACTTACTGTCACTGCGTATAGTGATTTGGGTTCCGGATCCGTTAAAGCTATTGAAATAGACACCAAAGCCGTTCATATCGACAGTAAGTTCTCCGCCGTTTACGTTAATGTCAGTATTTCTATCGAAGAAATCTCTGAGCATTTTCAGCGTACAGCCCTTGTTTTCGTTCTTTGCCGCAAACTCAAACGCTTCCGTAAGTTTTGTAAAGTATTTTACCGTTGTTCCGGTCTCACTCTTTACAGTGACTGCAGCATACATCTTTGCATTGCACTCGTTGCATACACCTTCCGCATTGATCTCACTGTGTGCACACTGATAACCGCAGCCGCACCTTCCTGTTTCGTCATACTCATGCTTGCTGTGGTCGATTACCGTAAGTGAATTATCGCTTTCCGAAACCTTGCTTGCGTCAAACAGCTTTCCGTCGCTTGTCGCAAACGCCTTGTTCTCGCCGAGCAGATCTTTCAGTGCCTTGCCCTCTGCGCTTACATCTATGCTGCTGAATGTACCGCTGTTTATAGTGACCGTACCTCCGCTGACGCTCAGCTTATTATAAGTACCGCCGTTTATAACAGTCTTGCCGCCGCTTACGCTGATACTGTCATCATTGATAGTTATGTCATCAAACGTTACCGTGCCGCCCGTTACAGCTATGAGATATCCCACCGAGCTTCCCGGATACTTCGATAATGTACAGCCGTCATCTCCCGTGATCTTGACATTTCCGCCGCTTACTTTGATCACAGCAGATGCACTTCCCGTTTTCTTGAATAAAACGGTAAAGCTGCCCTGTGTGATCTCACAGTCTCTGTTCACACCTCTGTATAATTCTAATGTACAGCCGTTGTTCTCCTCAAGCTGTGCCGCTTCAAATGCTTCGGGCACATTGTCGGTATAGCATGCCTTGTCGCCGTTTGTTTTAACAAGTATCGCATTTATGCTGGCATCACATAACGAACAACGATAGTAATCATACTCGTCTGTCGTTAATGCGTCATACGGATGCGTACAGGTCGCTATTTCAAATTCGACATCATCGGTCACATATTCGTATCCGTTTAACTTGATAACAAGATGTGCCTTTACAGTGCCGTCAGTATCGGAAATTTCATCTGCATTTGCAAACGTATATGAATTTCCGACGAAGTCGAGCTCTCTTATTAAGGTATCGCCTACATATAAACCGACTGTGACCTTATTGGCATCGCTTATCGTGTATCCGTCGCTTGTATTAACATTGAAGTTAAATAAGATCTGCCGTGCACCTCCGCCGTTGCGGTACAGTACAGTCTTATCTACTGTCGCCGTTGCGCTCTTTATCGGCGCTTCCTTTACTTCTACATTAGTTATATCCTGCTTTTCACGCTCTGCAATAGTAGACCAGATGCCGGAATCGATAATACTCCTATAGGCATAGCCGTCCGCAAGAAGCTGTCCTACGTTTCTGCCTTCGCCTGAAACCTGTAAGCTGTAGAATTGACCGCCTTTAATTACAGCGTTACCGCCGTCTTTAATTATGAAGTCAGAGAAAGTACCACCGTTGATTTCCGCATTGCTGCCGTTGCGAACGGCAACACGTTTTATTAAGCCACTGCCGTTAACGGTCAGCTTACCGCTCGTTACTTCTATGGAATACCATACATCAGTACCGGGTTGTGAGAGCCTTTTACCGTTAAGTTCAAGCGTAACATTGCCTGTAACAGCTATCGTATCTGTAATATCGTCCGTGATGTTCTTCTGCAGCGTTACAGTAGCCGTACCTATCTCATTAGCCTTGTCAAAAGCGTCATAAATATCGCTGAACAGATCCGTATTTTTGCTTCCGTTTGCCGTATAGCTTACAGTTGCAACGATTTCCTCATTGCAGTAAGGACAGGGATTTCCGTCAAGCACATAACTGCCTTTTTCACCCTTATGGACGCACTTATCAACAAAAATTCTATCGGTTTTGGTCATGGTCTGAATAGCTTCGTATGTGTAAATAGTAAAGCCATTTATATTATTGCCGAAAACTACGCTTCCACTCGCAATTGCCATACCTAAAGTATAACCGCTGTCTGTTTTGCAAGTGGTGCTGCCGAACTCGCCGGTTACGATAGAGATGCTACCGGACCCGTTGATATTCACGCTTAAAGAATCGGCTGTAACATAATTGATGACCGTGTTTCCGCCGTTAGCTTTCAGTGCATCAATATTTGCACCGTTTACAACAGTCTTTCCGCCATTTATTGACAGTTCTTTAATATAACTCTCGGCACTGTTTACTGCAAGCGCACCGCTTGATATTGTTACACTTCCCAGCTTGATTTTACCGTCAATTGTAACCTCAGCGTCAGTTCCGTTAACTGTGATTCCGCTTGGCAGATTTTGATTGCTCACGTCCTGTACTGCCGAAGAAGTGAAAGTCACGTCACCGCCGTTGACAGTGAACTGATAATATGCCTCTTTACCGTTAAAGTCAACAGTAAACTTACCGCCCGTCACGGTAATGGACGCAGGTACTCTTTCCGAAATCAGCTTTACAGTGCTGCCTTCGTTCTCCTGCGCCAGCTTTATGGCTCTATTAAGACCCGCATAGCCTAACGACTTGCCGTCAGCATCTACTACCTCGGCTTCTATCAATAAATCACATATACCGCAGAATACCAAACCGTCGGTTTCGTTATTAAAGCTATCCTCAGGGTGCGAGCAGGTCGCAAGTGTAAACTTAAGCACATTCGACTTATATTCGTATCCGTCACACTTCAGTACAGTGTAATATTCAACCTCACCGTCTTCCGCTACAATCTCACCGATTTTATAACCGAATACCATATACCAGTTAACAGAAAGCTTAGAATCTTTACTGCGATTATTGCCGTTTACATAGTCCGAATAGGTTATCCGCTTTGAAGTGTCCGCCACATCGCATGTAACATTGACTTTCAATTTTTTCGCTCCGTTACGGTATATAACAGGCGTTCCTTCGTCTGCCCACGCAATACTTGCGCTCTTTATCGGCGCTCCTTCTACGGATAACGCTCCTTTAGAACCGCCCAAATAGCTATCTTTTTCACGCTCATCAATCGAAAGCCAAGTGCCGTCAGCATTTTTATACGCATAACCGTCTGCCAGTACAGATTCGATTGCCTTGCCGTTGTACATAAACAAATACTTGAATTTACCGCCGCTGACCTCTGCTTTACCCGTACCATAAACGGATAAGCAGTCTATTATACCATCCAGGATTACCACTTCACTGTCTGAAAGGGCATACACATCGTAGTATTCGCCGTTTGTAATGGTTAATTTCGAGTCCGGCTTAGCTTCAATTGCGCTCCATACTTTACCGTTTCCATTCACGGTAAGCGTGCTGCCACAAATATATATTTTTTTTGCTTTATCCGTAGCACCCAATGTTTTGCCGTTCAGTGCAAGCGTTACATTGCCCGTAACATTTATTTCATGTGCAATTTCACTGTCTGCAATATCCCTGCACAGCGTTATAGTAGCAGTACCTGCCTCATTAGCCTTATCAAAAGCGTCATAAATATCACCGAACAGCTCTGTCTTTGCACTTCCGTCAACCGTATAGCTTACGCTTGCGGCAAACTCAGAGTTACAGTATTTGCATATACCGCTGTCATTAAAGGCATAACTGCCGTCCTCATTCTTATGCTCGCACTTGGTAAACAGATAATACCTTCCGTCATCGTCACCGGGAGCTAAATAGCTTTCTTCGGCTATATCACTGTATAATAAAGCCGTCACTATTTTCTCCGCAGTCGGATCTGACGAGTTATCATACCTTATAACACGCACACCGCTTGCAAGCACGTCCTTCAGCTTAAGCATTTCGAAAGCGACATTGCCGTAAGTACCGCCGCCTATAGTCACCTTTGCGTCGGTTGTGGCATTGGCTATAAACAATTTATCAGCACCCGCATTATTGTCGGCATTTACGCCTTCGCTGATGTTTACAGTACCGCCTGATATAATAATAGTACCAAATCGGGTACCTGAACCTTCAGGCAGCGTAAGTGAGCCGCTAATCATATCTATAGAGCAATTGATTAACATATGACCTTCGGCAATAACATCGGCACCTTCAATACATATTTTTCCGCCGGAAGCACTGATGACACAATTATTATTCATTGCGGTAATCGTAAACTGACCGTTTGACAGTGTAACATAGTCCTTAATCTTACCGCTTGTTACAAGAGTGAAAACACAGCCCTTGTTTTCAGCCTTATCGGCATATAATAAGCCTTCCTCAATGCTGTCAAAATATTCGTTAGTAGTACCGTCGGCTGATGTCACCTTTGCATAAAGCACAGCACCGCACGCACACTTTGTATTTGTCTCGTTGTATGTATGAGTATGCGCTACAACCATGACATTTGTAAGTCTTCCGCCGATTGTCTTCGCACTGCCGTCAACTATACTTTCGGGGAGATGTGTGACACTGTTTAAGATCGCAAATGCATAGCCCTTTGCAAGCAGAGTGTTTACGGGTGTGCTGTCGTCTGCCATACCGCCGATGGTGTTGTACCTTCCGCCGTATAAAGCTACACCGCTTGCGTGTGCAATATAAACATTCTCAAATATGCCGCCGTATATTTCGACACACTTAGCACTGTTAATGACTAAATTGAGTACATCTGCAGCTGAACTGCCGCCGTCTGCAGTACCGTTTATAAGCGTACCGCCGTTTACACTAAAAGGTGCGTCTATGCATCCGTTGTAGGTGCTTTTCCTACTGTCCTTAAGGTACAGCACACCACCGTCATTTACACTTATATCCGCCTCTCCGCCGAGTGAATATCCGTTCACATCGACAGTAACCGTTGTATTGCCGATATCTGCGTTCTGTGTGATCTCGCAGTGCTTATACAATGTAAGCGTACAACCGCTGTTTACCTCCGATAATGCCGCAGAAAAAGCGTCGTCTATATTATCAAAATACTTCGCTGTTCCCACGCCCGAAATGCCCGCAGTAAGCTGATATTTGCAGGTAGAGCATACACCAGTTTTGCTGTCAACATCCGTATGACCGCACCGCTTACCGCAAATCGTACACTTGCCCGTTGTGCTGTCGTAACTGTGACCTTCATGTGGTATTACAATAACAGTTGTTGCAAAACCGTCTTTCAACAGTGTTTTTGAGCCGTCTATCGGCTCAGGATTGGGAGACTTCATAAACATACGGTTCTCAGCCAACAAAGTCAGTATTTCTGCGTTTGCTCTGTCCCCGCCGCCGTTATAGCATATTGTTTTGAAAGCTCCGCCGTGAAGAATTACGTCACTGCTTGCATCGTTTATATTGAGTGTTATAGAAAATGTACTATAGCAGTCAAATGTACCTGCACCTACTGACACAGTTCCCATAGCGCCGCAGTTTTCGTCAAATGTCAGCTTACCGCCGGCCGCTACATTGAAATCGCCATAAATACGATTATTTTTTCCCGATCCCGTAACGGTTATATCTCCCGAAACAGTTAACGTACCTACATTGGCTTTCTCAGCGATCCACAGCGTGAACTTACCGCTGAGCGTTGTATAGCTGCCTGTATAATTCTTGTATACTTTTAATATACAGCCGGTGTTTGCGTCACTGTCAGCCGCTTCAAAAGCCGCTTCCATCTCAGTTTCCTTATAAACAGAAGCTACAGCCCCGTCCTTTACGATAACAGCCGCATACTGATATTCACACTCTGTACACTTGCCCGTTTCGCTGTCAACATCGCTGTGAGTGCATACATATCCACAGCCGCACTTGCCGTCAACATAGGTATGGCTGTGGTCTTTGACTGTCAGCGTTTCACTGTTTGATATTTCCTTAACGCTTGCGTTGAAAAGAGTTCCGTCAGTCTTGAAGAAAGCCTTACCCTCTCCGAGCATATCGTATAATGTCTTGCTGTCCCTGGCGTAAAGTCCGGCTGGATATGCACCGGCTTTCAATATAACCGTACTCGAATCATATACATAGATCGAAGTGTCTAAAACTACATCGCCGTCTATTATAAGCGTACCGCCGGCGTATGAAGCGTCGTTTGTCGGATATACATTACAACCGAGCATAACCGGATTGCCGCTGTTTTTGATTGTAAGCTTTCCGTTTTTGCAAGGAGTAATACTCCGGATATTTAATCTGCGTCCGTTTAAGTCAATTGTAAGTTCTCCGTATAAGTCATACTGAGCTTTTGAATTATCATAATCCTTAAACAGCTTTATCGTACCGCTTCCGTTGTATTCATTCAGTAAAGAGTCAAGCTCATCGGTATCTACATACTTTAAGCTTCCGTTCTTGTCTGTATAGAGTGCGACAGACACAACCGCACCGCAAACAGAGCAGATGCCGGTGTCCGTGTTTATATCACCGCCATGCTCGCAGGGCTTTCCGCACTCCTCGCACTTGCCTGTTCCACTGCCGTATTTGTGGTCAGCGTCAGTATGCTCAACAACAGTAAGCGCAACGGAATAACCCATACTTCCATATTCTTTATAAAGATCAAGATAATTGCCGTTATCTTCACGTCGCAGTGTCTGCCGGGTAACATCAAGAAGATTGCCTAATTTCAGAGCGCCGGAATTGTTTTGGCGATGATATGTCAGCCCACCTAACTTCATTCCCGTAGCGAGCTTTACAGATGTCGTTGTAGTTCCGTCATCATTCACGGATGCTATCACAGTCAACTGTTCTGTAGTTACTTTTGCACCATCGCTTACAGCAAGCTGTGCACTGTCCTCAACAAAAATTGTATTAAATTCTACATTTGCATCGCTGTCAATTACGAAAGATCCGCCTTTGCGAACATACACCTGCGTAACATAACTGCCCGCTGTGCCGGTTAATGCAAGCTTGACGTCTTTGTTGACCCCAAGCTTGATATTGTTCAGCTTGTGACCGTTAAGGTCGATCATAACATTGTGTTTTACATCTATAGTATCTAAAGTTGCAGTTGCCGATGTATCGCCGATATCCTGATAGATCTTAACATAGTTTCCGGTATCGGCAGTAATGCTGTCAAGGCAGTCTGCGAGCGTGTCATAGCCTGTCGGCGCATTGCCGTCTGTGCTGATTGTAGCAACAAACTGATGCTCACACTTGTTACACTTACCCGTGCCAATGTCAATATCGCTGTGATCACATAACGCTCCGCAGTTTGTGCATTTACCGTCGGAATAACCGTTTTCATGTGCACATTCTTTATATGTAAATGTAAATTTTTCTGTAACAGTTTCTGTGCTGTCACCGTCTGAATAGGTTATATCGCAATACAGAACATAATTTCCGGCAGGAATATTATCCGCAAGCTTGAATTCGCCGTTGCTTCCGGATACTGCCGCACCGAGCTCATCTGCACTGTATGCACTGTTCGTACTGTACCAGTTATAGCTTATGCTTTCACTGTCAACCGTATAGGTGCTTACAAGCTTGTAATTGTCCTTCTCTTCCTGCGAAGTGTTTGTATAGAAAACCGTTCTGTTTGTGTTGTCACCCTGTGTAACCTTGTTGAAACGGTTTGCATTCGACTTTACCTGAACGGTATTGGATACAATATCTCCGCACTTTATTGTAAGAGTATTATCAGTGTCGTATGTAACCGAAAACTCGGTATCGCAGACCATGCACACCCAGCCGTAATCGGTCTTGATTATGCTTGCTGATAAATCGGGTTCATCGCCGCCGAAATAGCCTCTTGCGTCTGCAAACTCTTCATCGCTCATATTCTTCAGAGTAATATCAAAGTAAACCGTACCCTTGAGCTTGGTATCAGTCATGCCTTCAATTATTTCATACTCTTCCGTCTTGAATATTCCTGTCTGCTTTCCGAGTATTATACGGGGAGAAGTATCAGGCTTTATAACTACCGTCTTAGCGTCCGCTCCGCCAATCTCATAATAGCCGCTGTTATACTTGACCTCGCCTGTCACAGCACTTTCCGAAGCCTTGAACTCGGTCGAGCCCTTTATTACAAATTCATTCTCGTCTATTGTCGGTACAGTTTGACCGATAGCGTATGAACCGCCCGTAGTGTAAACCGAGCCTGTACCGTTCATTATAAGGTTTACTTTGTAAATGCCATACTTAGCACCGTAAGCAGTGACCTTACCGCCGCTTATTTCGGCATCCATTCCGTCGCCGTTGTTTCCGCTGTAGTATATTCCGACTCTTGCTGCATTGCCTTCAGGCACAGTAATACTGCCGTTTTCGCTGACGGAAATTTTGTCGAAATTACTGGTAAGCAATATTGCACTGTTTAACGTAGATTCATTAGCACAACCTACTGCAGTAAGACTGCCGTTGCCGTCAACAGTAATGCCACCGCTGACATTGACAGCCACACCCTCAAAAGATGCAGTTGTCGCATTTGCGTTCAGCACACCGTCATTATGTATTTCAAGCGAATTTGTCTTTACAGTACCTGTTGCGTTTACTGTACCGCCGTTCAGGATTATTGATCCGCCGAGAGAGCGTGCCATACTGTCTGTAGAGCGGTTCTCTGCATTCAGCACACCGTCGCCGCTGATCGTCATTGTGCCGTCACAATTGACCTCTTTATTATTTACGGCACTGAGAACGTATGTATCGCTGTCGCCGGTGTTCGTCTGTACGATAGTGTTTTCACCGTTCAGCACTATTTTCGTACCGTCGGGGACTGTTACGACGCTCATCATATTCTCTTCTGTTGTCGCCTGAATGCTCACTCCGTTAAGCGTCAGCGTCTTTGTGTCATAATCCCAGCTCCAGCCGACACCATTTTCGTCCGCCGTCTTTTCTCTGAAATCAAGCGGTGTCGTGATGACATTGCTCTAGCCGTCATGCGTATGCTCCTCGCCCTCGGCAAATGCCGATAACGGTACAGCCGTCAGCGTCATTGCCGCAGACAGCACCGCACTTATGAGCCGTACAAATTTTTTCTTCATGTTTTTCCTCCTGTAGATTTACCCGTGCTTATGCCATGCACCTGCACTTATGCAGTGCCTCCTTGAGCTTTTCAAGCGGTATCGGCTTCTTGTGGAAATAGGTACAGCCAAGCCTGTATGACTGCGCCCCGAATCCCTCATCGTCCGACAGCCATATTACAGGCGTATCCCTGTCGGCATTCTTCGCCGCAATAACGCCATCCATACCGTCCGCTCCGTCGGCAAGCACGATTATAAGGTCAGCCGTCTTACACTCCTTCGCAAAGCTCTCATACCTCTGACATACCCTGTAGGCAATTCGTCGATATGCCGCCGTTGCGATCTGTGTTATTTTCGCTTTCAGTATCTCCGCCTCGTTTGCGGTATCGTAAACGCAGATGAGCATACTTCTCCCCTTATAATTTTATAATTATATCATAACTCATTTGCTTTGTGATTTCAACTTTTTGGCACGAACGGTTGTTATAACGGCACGAACGGTCATAAATGCGGCACATAATACAAAAAAACTGCACCCTACAGCCAC
>ERZ1694966.930-NODE-930-length-13724-cov-6.737874_pt1 | contig 13724 bp, 10 predicted proteins | sample MGYA00581611_ERZ1694966 | MGnify/ENA primary metagenome ERZ1694966 (study PRJEB42213, sample SAMN07424282) | human gut metagenome | biome: ENVO:00009003; feature: ENVO:2100002; material: ENVO:00002003 | host: Homo sapiens | place: USA | collected 2014 ...
TCGTCGGCAGCGTCAGATGTGTATAAGAGACAGAATATATACATATTATCACAATGTCTGTCATGTAAATAAAATAAAATGGACGCTAGATTGTTTTTCATTAATAGTTTCATAACTTTGTCAGTAGCATATATAGAATCGGAAATATCCTGACTCTTGGAAAACCTGCATTAAAAAAAGATATCGCAACGATATTTGATTATGCAGAGATTCAAGAATTTCCGAATACTCGTGAACAAGAAGAATTCTCTCAAAAATGGCTCAATTCTTTTTAAACAGAGAGACAAATACATCAAGTAAGTTGTAATATGGAATTTCTATTAATCAATTAAATGAGAAAAGGTACGAATAAAACAGATAATTATTTCGTAGGCGTAAAACAAAGGTTACATCCTCCCAAATACAGATATTATTTCTTCGATTATCTGTATTTCAAGGGTGAACAATGGAGCACCCAAAAGCCTTCGATGCTCCGGTACATTCATCTTGCTGGAGTATTGTATTTGGATGCGTCTGGGAATCATCTTAACCGGAAGTCAGAAAGATATAGAGAAAGTCCTGCAAGGTGACAAGGAATCTCTCCGCATACTTTTACAAAACGGACAATATAAAGTTGAGGGGATGCATACACCCCAGGCATTTCCATCAGTGACTATAATAATGACAATAACACTTCTTTTACTGAACATGAAGCTAAATTTGAATTTATAATTAATCATTTTATGCCAACTCATAAAAAATGTTATCTACCGCATGACATTTAGATGTGAGAATGTTTAATTAAGAAACATATTACTAAAACCAATAGAATTATGATGATTAAGGTATTTATTAAAAAGAACTGGCTCACCTTGGTAGGGATACTGGTAGGAGCTATAGGTGGATATTTGTATTGGAGATATGTAGGCTGTAGCACAGGTACATGTCCTATTACTTCTTCACCGGTTAACAGCACTCTTTGGGGAGCTGTGATGGGTGGATTACTTTTGAATTTGTTCAAGACAGGCAATACTACAAAGAAAGTGGAATAGCCTCTATTAAGGTCCTTCTATGTAGCTTTTACGTTTGTCTATTTTGTCTATAACATCTTTGGATATATACATCTTATACTCTATGTTATGATATATAACGCCCTGGTAAATAATAATAATGCTTACTAGAAGAACCACTATGCGTAAACTACCGTGTTCTGTTATCTGAACCATGCAAACTCCAAAGTAAGCATCTATAGACAACAGAATAGCCATACAAGGCTGGTATGATGTATTCGGTGACCTGTATATGCCTCTTAACAGCTTTACCGTTCCTTTGGCAACAAAACCGTGAATTTCGGCGAGTCCTGGGTGTGGTGGTGGCGGTGAAGTATATTCTGGAAAAGATTATCACCCACAACAGTTTATACTGACAGCTTAACCGCTATTGCCTGGTTCCGTGACAAAAGGGCGGCATCCCAAAAGCCTGCTTTAAAGATTGCGGGTATTGAAGAGATGCCTGTATGGAAAGCCATGAAACGCATCCTCGATGACAAGCGGGTGGAGATCCATGTCCGTGCAGTCCTAAAGTGAGAAAACCCTGTCCTTTTACGCATCGAAAGTGTCTCATAAATCTGAATAACTCCATTCGCTTTGCCGGACCGGGTGTTATTTTCCTTTCTCCCCCTTAGCTAAACTTTTCGTATTTCCTTTTGTTTTTCGTTAATTCACCTCTATTAAATCAACTGACAATTAAGGAGATGAAGAATAAAAGGAACATAAAGAAAGGAAATGTCGTGACTTTAATTGAGATTTTCAATTTGCAACTAAATAAGAAAATACGGTTAGGCTGCACGCGTACAGCGAGCAACTACAAAACCTGTATTAGGAAGCTGGCTCTTTTTCTGAAAGAGGATGCCTCGACTTTCACTCTGCGGGAAGTGACTCCGGAATGGGTGGAAAGCTGGGTGAAGCATCTGACCGCCCTTCATCCCAACCATCCGGAAACAGTAGATTTCTATTTCCGCATCTCACGCGCCATGTACAACCTCGCATTGACATCCTTGAAAGACAGGCAAGGATACGTGCCCTTCCCGTTCAAAGGCGTGAAAATAAAGAAGTACCAGCCTTCCAAACGGGCATTGACAGCGGAAGAGATGAAGAGATTGCTGGAACCCGGTTTTAGGGAAGGGTTACAACCGTCTTTGAGAGAGACACTCGATGTACTGTCGTTCATTTTTTATGCTCAAGGTATGGTGTTCAGAGATGTCTATAACCTGCGTTGGGAGATGGTGGATAGAGAAGGCCGTATCCGTTACACGCGTAGCAAAACTGGAAATTCCGTCGAGGTCAGCATCCTTCCGGAAATCCATGAAATCATGGAGCGCTATCGCGGGAAGCAGTCGCCCTTCATCTTTCCTTTTCTGCACAGGCGTAAGGAGCACAGCAAAAACATTTCGGAAGAAGCAGCGCTCAGACGCATCAACCAGCACGCCTCCCGTATCGGGAAACTTGTCGGGCTCTCGCTGCCGTTGAGCACTTATGTGATGCGCCACACTTGGGCCACGCTGATGCTGGAAAGCGGTAAGCCGATTGAGCTGATCAGCCAATGCCTGGGGCACTCCAATATTCGTACCACGCAGATTTACCTTTCCCGTATTTCTTCCGAGAAAGTGGAAACGGAAATCAATGACATGCTCAACCAAATGCTACGGGATGCTTCCGGACCCACCGGGAAAAAGAAACGGAAAAGCCGGGAAACAGTAACTGCGAATACCTCCTCGCCAACAAGAAATAACACTATAATCAACGAAAAAAAAGAAACGGAAGCAATAGAAAGTATACCTGCTACAGATAAACGAAAAGAAAAAACATACCGCAAAAGAAAAAAAAATCCGTTTCTTACAAAGAAAGAGAAAAAAGTCGTAAACTACTACAGTTCAACTTCATTTTCTGCCCCAAAGATACGCATAACAAGGAAAAAAACAATATTTTCAGTGCCTTTTTTTGAACATAACAATTACAGTTTCCTTTTAAAACAGTTAAAAAGTGCTTTCATTCCCTTGATAATAAAATTTGTATATACCTGTTTTTCAGCGTTTTGAATTTCTTCTTTTCTTGTTTTCTCTTTCTTTGTAAGAAACGGAAAACTTTCTGAACGCCGATCGCACCCAAGTTCTTATTCATATTGAATTGTGAAACGAGTCAAACAAGAGCTCACCATACACAAACCAGTAATACATACATGACCTTTTAAAGATGGTCGGTACAAGCTCTTCTTTCTCTAATATCAATCAATAATGAATAAAACAAAACAAATGCTCTATAACGATAAGATAATAAAAGATGAGAACAAACTTAATACTAATCGCCGCCCTTCTTCTTTTTTGCACTCCTGCCATTTTCGGACAGAATGTCGCCTTGAAGAGCAATCTTTTATACGATGCCTCCACTACGTTGAACCTCGGTGCGGAGGTAGGTTTGTCTCCCAGCTGGACCCTCGACTTCTCGGCGAGCTATAACCCGTGGACCTTTTCCGGCAACCGCAAGATGAAACAGCTGCTCGTCCAGCCCGAGGCGCGCTATTGGCTTTGCGAGCGTTTCAACGGTCATTTTTTCGGCGTGCACCTGCTGGGCGGGGCATTCAATATCGGAGGCGTCCCATTGCTGGGGCTCGGCAAAGACTTCCGCTATGAAGGCTGGTTGGGCGGTGCCGGGCTCACCTATGGCTACCAGTGGATGATAGGGCGGCGCTGGAACCTCGAAGCCTCGCTGGGATTAGGCTACGTGCAGGCCCGATACGACAAGTACGAGTGCGCCGTCTGCGGCAAGAAGCTCGAAACCGACCGCACGAAGGGCTTCTTCACGCCTACCCGAATGGGCATCTCCATTATCTACCTCATCAAGTAATTTTCCTCCTTATATGGCGCATATGAAAACAAAAGCAATTTTCTCCCTCACGATACTCCTATTCCTCTTTTCCCTCTCCACACATGCCCGGAGGGCGGACCTCCGGATCATCGATTGTGGAGTCCGTCTCGAAAACGACAGCGTACAGGTCCGCCTCGTGCTCAAAGCCCTCGGGCTGGCGTCCGACTACCGGATGGATCTCACCCCGGTCATTTTCAGGGGAGCGGAGGAGTTGCCGCTACCTGCCGCGCGCATAGCCGGCAGCAGAAACCAGCGGTCGCAGGAGCGTAAGGAGCTCTTCGGGCGGGGTGCCTCGCGGGACGGTCTCCTTACCGTTCCGGCTGCCGACACCCTCTTTTATGAGGCTTCGCTGCCCTATGAGCCGTGGATGGAGCACGCCTCACTGCGCATCGACAACCGCCTGGACGGCTGTTGCGGCTCGGTGCTGCTCTCTCCCGCATTGGCTGCTGCCGACTTGGCGCTGGCCCCGCCGGAACCGGAAACGCCGCAGGCGGAAGACCCCGTTGTAATGCCCGAACCCGCCGTCATCCTTTCCCCTACCGAGCAGTTGGCACTTGAAGAGGGCTTCGTCCGGCCCGACGACAGGTACGAAGCGGACAAACAGGCCGCCAATTACTACCGTGACCCGGATGCACTGCGTGTATTCTTCAGGCAGGGAAGCACAGCCATAGACACCACCTATATGGAAAACGCCACCACGCTGAAGCACCTTAACAAAGCGCTGCATGTAATGACGGCAGATACGGCCATACGCATCACCCGGTTGGTGGTAGTGGGATATGCCTCCATTGAGGGTGCCCTGCAACATAACACCCACCTGGCCGGAGAGCGTGTGGGAAGGCTCCAGGAATATGCTGCAGTCCGCGGTGTTCCACTGTCGGGCATTGAGATAATCAATATGGGCGAAGGCTGGGACGAACTGCGCGACATGGTTGTCAGCTCGGAAAGTGTGCCCTATCAAGAGGAAATATTACATATCATCGACACGGTTCCTGTAATCGGGGGGCGTGAAAAACGACTGATGAATCTGCGGGGTGGCGTACCCTACCGCTGGATGATGAAGCACTTTTTCCCCCGGCAACGCAATGCGGGCTATGTGAAGATATATTTCAAGAAGAACTAATTATCCATTTTTATTCACTAATTAAAAACGTTTTTTTTTATGAAACAAGTAAAGAGTATTTTTATGACAGCACTGGCTGCATTGGCTTTTGCCGCATGCAACAACGACGAAGTTGTCGAGAAAGGAAGCCCTGGCGACGTTCCCACAGGTGAAGAGACGTACGTCTCGTTCAGTTTCAAGGTGGAGGGCAGCACGGCCAATACCCGCGCCGCCGATACGCCGATTGAGGGGAAAACCGACACCGAGGAAGAGGCGGTGACCGACGGCCGCATACTGATCTTCGACGAGGCATCGGGCGCGTTGCTCAACAATCACGAGTTCAAAGTTGCCGAGGGCGCCACCAGCACCATCAAGACCACCTCCGGCAGCAGACGCATCTACATCATCACCGGAACCACCGGCAGTGACAAGACGCAGATCAACGCCAGGTTGGCCGCACTCCAGACCACCGCTCCGGCTTCCACGCTGGCTCAATTCTACGCCCTGATGACGGACGGGAAGTATACCGGCACCACGGCGGACGACTCCGGCATGGGCACCGGCTTCAAGGAGCTGCCCGTCGCCAGCAAGTTCGTGATGAGCAACGTGGCGGACATCACCGCCATAAAAACCCTGCATGCCGGCATCAGTAAGGAAGAGTCCAATGCCGGGGGATCAACCGTGGCGGATCCCCTCCATAACCGCTTCATGTTCAAAGTGCAGCGCGCCGTGGCCAAGGCCAACCTGAAAGTGGAGATGAACAAAGGCACGGACCTGCAGACGGCCGACGGGATATTCACCCTGAAAGAGAATGCAACCTACGGCCTGCGCAACCTGAACCGCGGCACGCTCTACGTGCAGCAGTTCATCAACGACAGGCAGACCGTCAACGACGGCGACCACTCGGCTGCAAACGGCCTGCAGCCGCATGCCGCCTTCTTCAATGTGTTCGATGAAACGTCGGACCCCGACATGAAAAAGCTTGATACCTACCTGCCTTACTACTACAGGGGATACCCCATCAAGGATGCCAATTCCATAGGTATCACGATGAAAGCAAACGGCGGCGGAGTCGCCACCCCCGGCAAATCCGTATACATCAGCGAGAACAGCAACAAGCGGCAGGTGCGCGGAAACACCACCTATTTCGGCATCACCACCCAGGTGCAAAAGGTAGACAAGAATGAGATCGCGGCCAGCATCAAGTATGACGATGGGCTGATGAAGCTCAAGAGCGAGCCCGCCAGTGTCGATTTCGACAATACGACCGGTGACAAGAGCTTTTGGTACGTCCGCGAGATTCCCGGCAATGTGGCAAGCCTGCTTGCCGAACCTGTGCGCAAGGTGTTCGTCGCCCAAAGCGTTGCTTTCGATGCGGTGACCATTATCTTCAAGAACGCGCCCATCGCGCTCACCACGGAGGGGTTCACGGATGGAAGCTATACAGCTACCCAGTTGATGGCGTCTTATAATAAAACCGTCAATTCGCAGGGTGACGCCAGTGTGACGTCTCTGAATAAAGAAGACGTCGCACTGGTCGACAAGTACATAGGTTATTACAAGAACGGCCTCAGCTATTACCGCCTGAACCTGTATGAGACCACCAACGATGACACCCGCCGCCACCTGGTGCGCCGTAACCATTTCTACAATGCCACAGTCACCGGTTTCAGCAAGATCGGCGAGCCCACGGAGGAAGATCTGGACAAAGATCCCGAAAAACCGGTGGATGCCGACGTGACCTACGTGACGGCCATCATCGAAGTGGCCCCCTGGCACAATGTAAAGATGGAAGACGACCTCTAACGGCCCGTCCCCCCATTGAAATTCCCCGCATTGTCCCGGAGACACCGTCTCCGGGACAATGCTCCGGTCTTGAATAATACGCATCGCCGGTTTTCAAGACCTTGTTCCCGGGCCATTTGCCCCTACATTATATATAATAACGGAGTATGTTTATGAAAAAGCCACATAGATTGTTGTATACCCTTGTGTTGTCGCTGGCATTGGGTGGCTGCGTGTTCGACGACCTGTCGCACTGTCCCGTGGATAGCACCGGCTTCCTGAGCCTCAGCCTGTCCTACGCTTCGGACACGGAAGAGAAGGGCCGTACGCTTCCCCTCGAGCGTGCCGACTTTTATGTATTCGATTCGCACAATCTCTTCGTGTGCCCGCTCAGCGACACGTCCGGGCCTTTCACGGCGGAGCGCGAATACCGCCTCGAACTGCCCCAAGGCAGCTATACCGTGGTGAGCTGGGCAAACCTGCACGAGCGGCTCAGCGTAAGCCCCGAACCCTTCATCCCCGGACAGACCACGCTGGACGAGGCCCGCCTGCGCCTTGCGGCAATCCCCCTGCCTGCCGAGACTCAGACAAGGGCTTTGGCAACAAACAGCGGCACTGCCGTTCCCGCTACCGCCGATGACACCGGTGAGCTCCCCAAAGTTGACGGCGTCGACAAATTCCTCTACCACGGCATGGAGCAATCCGTCCGTGTACATACCGGGCAGACCGCCCGCGCGGTGATCCGCCTGAAACGCGACACCAAAACAATCAACCTTTCCGTGCGCTACACCCGCGCCGATGGAACCCCCTGTGACGATCCGTCGCACCACCCCGATGCCTGTATCCGCACTGCGGACGGCATTCTCGAATTCGACAATTCCCTGTCGCCCTGCCCCCCGTTCCTGCTCGGGAGCACCCAGCGCGACGACGACATACCGAACGGCTTCGACGCCGCCTTCCATAAGATGACGCTCCGGCTCGACGAGCCGGTGGAGCCGGAAATCATACTGGCCGGTCCGGGTAACCCGGACAATCCTGCCAATAAGGCCGAAGCGCCCGCCCCGGCGGAAACGGTCTACCGGGCAAGCCTGATGAAATGGCTCAAAGGCACCGGCTACGATACCCAGGAGAAGCTGGACGCCACGCACGAGTATCTCGTGGAGCTTCGGTTCACCTGCCCGCACGGCGCGGGAAGCACCCACACCACCCTGCGCATCTTCGTCAACGGTTGGGAGTACGTACCCATGGAAGACGACCTGTAGCATGCCCGAAAGCCATTGAAACCCTGATATAAAATGAGATAACCCCCTGATATAACCCCCCGATATAGCCCTGCATATGAAAACAGTAAACCCAACAAGAATACCCGCACCGCCCGCCTGTCGCTGGCTGTGGCAGCACCCCTTGCCGTGGCTCCTCCTCCTCTGCCTCGTGGCCGGCGGATGCATCTACGACTCCTCCCCCGGCGGGACGGAGACCCCAGAGCCGGACGGCCCCGTGCCGGTGACCATCCGCCTGGTCACCCGCTTCGGGGCGGGAGCGAAGCATGCATCCACGCGCGGACTCACCGAGACCGACGAGGGGCAGGTGGACAATGTCTACGTCTTCTTCCTGCGTGTCTCCGACAACAAGGTGCACTCGGTAGTGAAAGGAAAAGACGTGAGCAACACCACTGTTACCCAAAAGACCTTCACCGCCAGCCTCGAAGTGGCGGGCAGCGCCGGACAGGAGTTCCGCTGCGTGGTGCTTGCCAATGCGGGCAACCTGCTCGACACGCAGAACCTGAACCTGTATAAAGAGAAGACCTACGATCAGATACGGCAGATGCTGGTGACCGACCCGGCGTATGCCTCCGCCCCCGGGCTTGCCGCCGGCGGCTTCGTGATGTGGGGCGAGGCCGACGAGTTTGTCTCGGCCACGCGCCGCCCGCAGAAAGTGACCGTCAACATGATACGCGCCGTGGCCCGCGTGGACATCGGCGTAGGTGTCAGTCCCGACAAATGGGACGGCAAGGATGCCACGGGCGCGGACATTCCTTTCACGCTGAAGAAAGTATTCATCTTCAAGCCCAACAACCAATGCGCGTTCATCCCCAAAGCCGGCGCCTATGACGCCACAGCCAAACGGGTGACAAAGCCCTCGCCCGCCGGAGAGGTGTGCGCCGACCCTTTCGAATACGATGTGCAACCGGCAGGGGCATCGCCCTCCACACCGGCCACCTCGCTCACGGCCACCATCTACCTGCCCGAGGCCGACGTGCGCCAGGGCGAGAACGCACAGTCCGGCGACCTGAAGCACACCGAACGCTGCGCCATCGTGGTGGGCGGATCTTACCGGGGGCATGCCGACAGCTACTACCGCATCGACTTCCGCAACGGCCCCGGCACCGCGATTGCCGACCTGCTGCGCAACCACCGCTACCAGGCAAGCATCACCTCCGTGTCGGCAGACGGCGAACGGACCCCGGAAGAGGCCTACGAGAGCCGCCGGATGAACATCTCCGCCACCGTGCTGGGATGGAACGACTGGTCGCAGGACGTTGTCTTCGACGGGGTGGACTATGTATATGTGGAGCGCAAAACCATCCTGCTGCCGGGCAACGCCGGGCAGACCGGCGCCATTGGCATTGAGAGCAACGTGGACCCCGCCGAGTGGCAGATGAGCCTGGACGGGGTGGACTTCTCTACAGATGCAACCATCTCCAATGCCGCCTTCGAAGTGGCAAAACCTGCTGCAAAGAAAGGAAGCCTGCTGATACGAACCCGCAACAAGCTGGCGGACGGGGAGGCAAAGAGCGCCACGCTGGCGATAAAGATAAACCGGCTGGAGTTTACAATCAGTATCGAGCAGCGCCCCGACACCCCCGAGGACTGGGTGGAAGGCGGAGAGTTCCCGAAAGACTTTTAGCCCACACCACCGCCCTTCGCCACGGGATGCATTGCCGGACGAGAGCAGTGGCAGCAGTGCAACTTAATAATAACGATAGCTATAACAATAATAACAACAATAATAACCGAATATGAAGACCCTAACCCGTTTCCCGTCACCGCGCACGATGCGCCAACATCCCCTCCGGCTGCTTTCGGCCGGGCTTCACGCGGCTTTACTTTCCGTGCCCTTGTACGCCATATTCATTGCCCTTTTCCTCTCGGGCTGTATCCGTGAGGAACTGGTGACACCCGCTCCCGGGACGGGGCGCACCGTCATCGTCAATTACTCTTTCGACACCCCGCAGACGCGCACCGCCGCCACGGGTGCCGAACGCGAAGTGAAGGATGTAGCCATCTTTTTCTACAACGCCAATGACGCCAACCCCAACAATGAAACCTACGTAGGCTGCCAGTCGGTCAGCGTGCCCTCGGGTAGCGGCTCCTCGGGCAGCTTCCCGCTACCACTGCCCCCCGGCATCCTGCAAGGCAAAAAATACAAGCTCATTCTCATCGGCAACTACAAGAAATATGCCCCCGAGGGCAAAAGCCTGACGGACTATGCCGAACTTTACAACACACGCACCTACAGCAAGATGGTGCAGGAACTGCAGGGGCAACTCTCCTCGGACGATGCAAGAGTGACCAACCCGCTGCCTTTCTGGGGGCGGCTGTTGGGAAAAAACGGTAACGAAACCACGCTGACCGGCCCTGCCCCTACGGATACCAATCTGGGCGTATCGGTGAGGTTCAGCCGCGCCGTAGCCCGATTTGACCTGATAAACCTTGCCGCCGGCCAGCTCAGGATAGCCTGGGTGAAAGTGTGCAACTACCGCAACCGCGGATACTTGTTTCATGAGTCCATGCCCGCCGGAGAGATTGTGCGAGGTACATCTGCCGAAGCTCCTGGGCTACCGCTTCCTTCGGGATACGTGGCTGCCCCCGAACCCTCCGGCACTTCGGGCGCTTTGCGACAGACCCTGAACGCGGGCGGACTGTATGCCTTCCCCAACACCGTGTCTTACACTTCGCAGGACGACAAAGCGACTACCTGCCTGATGATAGCCGGCTACTACCAAAACCCGAAAGAAACGACTCCCAACACCACCAAACTGACTTACTACCGCGCCAATGTGAGCGAGAACGGCAGCAGCCAGTTCCTGCGCCGCAACTATATGTATACGCTGGTTATCAATAACGTAAAGAAAGAAGGTTCGGACACGGAAGACGGTGCAGTCAACGAAAAAGAGAAGCTGCTGGACTATGTGGTGGGCGATGACTGGGACAGTGACGACGGCAGCACGGTGACGGACGCGGTGGGCAATTTCCTCACCCTCTCACGCACATCCGTGGTGCTGGGCAGCGAAAAGAACGAGAGCGCACTGATCAAGGTAGCCGTGAAAGAAGGCACCGGATGGAAACTGGAATGGAAGAATAATGTAGAAAATGCTTTCCGCTTTGAAAAGACCGATGACAATAGCTTCAGCATCACCACTACGGGAAATAACGCGACTACCTTTACCCGAAACGCAGCCTTGACGGTAAGCGTGACGGGAATTGCAGCGCCGCTCGAACTCACGGTCAACGTGATACAGCTCTCTTCCATCAGCGATCCCCAGATGCTGACGGTAGAAGGCAAACTGGGAGAGTTTGACTATACCGTGCCCGGACAAGGAGCGGAAATATCCCTGCAGGTGATCACCGGCAGCCCCACTTCGCGATGGAAAACGGAAGCAGACAACGACCTGCAGCGGATGACGGGTTTCGTCACCCCTGACGGTGCCAACAAAGGGTTCGTAAATCTCTCCTTTCAGGCCAATACGGGAGCGACCCGCACGGGCACACTGACGGTGAAACGATTGCTGTCCGACGGGAGCGAAGACAAGAGCGTAGCCTCCGTTAAGGTGACCTTCAAACAAGACAAAAGCCCTTATGTGGTGAGCCTGCTGCCCAATTACTCCGCGAACGGACTGACGATAGAGGGATTTCGGGCCGAAGGAATACCCAACGGTATTGCAGCCAACTATCGGTTCAGTGTGCTCCTGGCAGACCCTGAACAATATAAATTCAGGGCCACGTGCAACTTCAATAAGGATTCGGATGCTTTCATAACCTTGGACAATGAAGACACACAAAGCGTAGCCGGCCCGTTGCAGACCACCACAAGTGCTCCGAGCATCGTAGAGGGCGAATATGGAAATGATATCTGGCTGAATGTATTTCGCACGGGGCCGGGTGATACGGATATTAAGGGAGACCTTATCGTAACGGCTGTGCCCAAAAACCCCTCGTCAGGTCTGAAAGAAGCCAGTTACTCCGTCAGCATTACCATAAAGACGAGTTGTAAGATAGGCGATTCGAAGATAGGGCAAGTGCTTTGGGCCGACCGCAATGTAGGGACTATCCCCCGGGGACAGGGCGGCGCAGCCGTGGGGCTGAATTATACAAACGACTCAAATAGCGATGATCATGCCAATACGGGATTCAAGGGACGCTATTACCCCTTTGAGCAAGCTTCCGGAAAGTGTACTGCTTTCGGGGAAGACAACCACTACGACCCACCACTGAATGATAAGGCCTGGAGATTGCCAAGCAAGGCCGAACAACAAGCTGTAGTAGGGAGGTTATGTTTTAGTAAGCAACGAGGATTTATTATTTCGGACGATACGGCACAAGGGACGGTGGGATGTTGGTTCCCGTTCTCCGGACATTCCAACACGGCCTACCCGTACGGTTACTACTGGTCATCCACGGTGGAAAACCTGTCACCCTACTGGCTCTATATAGATAAGGAAACGGCAAGCGTCAACCAGTACAATCTGTCGGATTATTATACCGTGCGGTGTGTCAGGAACATCACTCCTGCACCTGTCGCCCGATAGGTATGAATAAGATACAATCTCCCCATGCCGCACGGGGCTGAAAATAGTGCGGCAGGCATATATTAACCCTTTTCCGGCTACCCCTGCCAGAAGCATCTGTAGAGGGGGCAGATTCGGTCGTATACCGAAGCATGTTCGGTCCTATACCGTAATCTGTGCCCTCGGGGAAAAGGTCGGAAAACTAATACATTTTACACTATGGCATTCTTTAAGAAAGTACAGAAAAAAATCAACGGAATGTGGTATCCGCAATCTGTTACGGTAGGCAAGCCCGTCACCACCGACGAAGTAGCACGGCGCCTGGCCATTGAATCTACCGTAAGCCCCGCCGATACTTACGCCGTGCTCAAAGCCCTTGGTGGCGTGCTGGCCGACTTCATGGCCAACGGCCGCACCGTGAAACTCGAAAGTTTGGGCACGTTTTATTATACTGCTGCTGCAACAGGCAACGGTATGATCGATCCCGACAAAGTGACCGCCGCACAAATCACCGGTGTACGAGTGCGCTTCATCCCCGAAGTACGTGCCAACAGTAGCCACCAGATTACCACCCGCTCGCTGGTGAGCAACAACATCTTCTGGGAAGAATGGCGAGGAAAGGAGACACCCGGCACACCCGGCGGCGAGGGCAAAGGAGAAGATCCGTCAGTATAAATTTAGTTCTGTCTGTGATGACCGGACAAACGGGTACGATATGTTAGTACTATTTTTAGACTCGACATAGATATTCATCACAGCGGAATGGACATACAGGATTTTAATCATTTGACGATAAGAATATGTAACGAATAAAATTCAAAACGATATGAAGATAATAAAAACGGAAGTACTGAAAACAGAGGGGAGAATGATCCCCGAGATTACGGGTGTCTACGACCCCTTGACCGGGCAGAGGGACGGAACGATTACCCCTATGACACCAATAGAAGTAACCGGTTGCCACCTGAATATGGAGGCATCGTCAGGTCTCAAACTATGCCTTACGCCTGCAACCTGCTATGTCCGTATTATCGACATTCCCAGCATTCATACGTACTCCGCCGGGCGGATCGTCATCAACCTACCCCCACTGGAGGTTGTGTAAAAAGTAAGAATCAAGTGTTCTTTGACATATTGTATTAAAAAG